>Ga0207654_10001367_pt1 | contig 12958 bp, 7 predicted proteins | sample KBSC64metaG_FD_184355 | JGI IMG/M metagenome (GOLD analysis project Ga0207654, IMG submission 184355) | Corn rhizosphere microbial communities from Kellogg Biological Station, Michigan, USA - KBS C6-4 metaG (SPAdes) (version 2) | ecosystem: Host-associated > Plants > Roots > Rhizosphere > Soil...
TCCGCGTAGCGGGCGGCGTCGTCACGCAGGCGCTTGTTGAAGTCCGTCACGGTGAGTGAGCTTGCGTAACTGTCGCCGAGATCTTTCGGCCACCCCGTGACCAGCGTGCCGTCTTGGTGGAAGGCGGTCACTTGGTGCAAGCCGGCGGCCACGATTTCGAGCGTGCCGTCGCCGTCCAAATCGCCCACCCCTTTGAAGTAGAACGTGCCCGCCTTGGGCCAACCCGGCTTGATCGCTCCCGTGTTCGAAATGACCGTGAGCGAAGCGCCCTCGACCAAGCTGATGATTTCCGGTTTGCCATCGTGATCGAGGTCGGCGACGGTCGGGTTTGCTTGAATGCCACTGCCCGCTACGACCGGAAATCCCGGCAAAAGCGTGCCGTCGGCGCGGAATACCTTGACGCTGCCGACGTCGTCCGCGGCGACGATGTCTTTCACGCCGTTGCCGTCGATGTCAGCGAGCGCAATGCGATTGCGCGTGCCAGTGCCCACGGCTTTTGGCCAACCACTCAATAGCGAGCCCTGTGCGTTCCAAACCAAGATCTCGTTGTTCACGTTCGAAGCAACGACCTCCGGCTTGCCATCGCCCGTGACGTCGCCCACCGCGGGGCTGAATTGGCTCAGCGACCCACCACCGTGAACGTCCACGCTTTGCGGCCAACCGGGCAGCTCGCTGCCATCGTGTTGCAAGAGTTGCACGGTGGGGCCATAGCCGAGCACGAGCTCCGCGCGCCCATCACCGTTGACGTCGGCGACGGTGGTCACGTCATAGACGCCCAGAAATCCCGCAGGAGCGAGCTGTCGGGGCCAACCCGCGTGCAGGAGCGGATCAACGATCACGCGCGTGGTTTCGTCTTGCTCCGTGCCATCGTCGAAGAAGATGCGGAGGCGCAAGCGATAGGTGTTGGCGGCGATGCCCGCGGTGTTCCAGGTGGCGAGCACGCCGTTGTGCACGGGCGAAGTGCCGCCACCCGTGAGCGTGACCTGCGCGCCTGGAACGGCAGCGCCGTCGACGGTTTCGACCGCGACTTGGAAGTGATTGAGGCCAGCGGGGGCCACCGTGCCCGTCACCTGCACGGTGTCGCCGCCGCGATACACGTGGCGATCATCAGGGCCGGCCAGGGTGCTGCGGTCGAAGACGAGGGTCTGGCGATCTTCGTAGTTACGACCGTTGGTCATCGAGGCGCGTAGCCGTAGCGTGTAGCTGCCATCCGCGAGCGCGCCCGCGTTCCAAGTCGTCAACGTGGCCGAGGTCATTTGCGCCGTGCTTTGGGCGAGCGTCGTCCACGAGCTGGGCCAGCCACCGCTGCCGTAGTCGAGCGTCCAGCTGCCGAAAGAGTCGCCGCGCGCGGAGCCGGTGATGGCGAGCGAAGTCGCGTCGGTCGTGCCAAAAGGGCCGCTGATCAACACTTCGAGTGGTGTGGGCTCTGCCATCGCGCGCTGGGCATTCACTCGACCGTAACCGAGGTCCGAATCGAGCCCGTTGCCGTTCAAGTCGTCGCTCGAACGCCGGATCACTTGGCGGACTTGCTCGGGGGTGTACGTCGGGTGCTGCGAGAGAATCAGCGCGGCCAAGCCGGCGACGTGCGGCGCAGCCATCGACGTCCCCGCCTGACGCACGTAGTTCTGCCCGACGATCAACGCCGGCGGGCAGGCATCGGCGCTGCACACACTCGATTTGAGCGACAAGATCGCCCGGAAGGGATCGACCGCGGGATTACCCGTGGTGTAGCCGCTGCCCGGAGCGACCACGTCGATCAGCCCGAAATTCGAGAAAAACGCACGTGCACCCGCCGGATCGTTGGCACCGACCAAGATCGCGCTCGGCACGTTGTTCGAGGAATAGAGCACGTCGTTATTGCTGTTGCCCGAGGCGAACACCACGACCGCGCCCAAGCTGTGCGCTTGCGCGATGGCGTCGTCTTGCACGGGGTCGGGGCCGCAGCCGTCACAACCCCAGCTATTGTTGATCACGTCCGCGCCTTGCTCCGCCGCGTACAGCAGCGCTTGCGAAAGATTGAAGGTGCTGCCGCTGCCGCTGTCGTTCAAGCCTTTCAAGACCATGATTTTGGCGTCTGGCGCGATGCCGACGATGCCGATGCCGTTGTTGTCGTCAGCGGCGATGGTGCCAGCGACGTGCGTGCCGTGGCCGTAGTGATCGATGGGGTTGTTGTCGCCGTAGGCGTAGTCCCAGCCCCAAGTATCGTCGATCAAGCCGTTGCCATCGTCGTCGATGCCGTTTTGCACTTCGTGCGGGTTCTGCCAGATGTTCGCGGCGATGTCGGGGTGCGTGCGATCGACGCCGGTATCCACCACCGCCACGACGACTCCTTGGCCGCGCGCGGTATCCCAAGCGGCTTCCGTGCTGATGCTGTGCAGCCCCCACAGATCCGCATACGGTTGGCCGAAGCTGCCCGAGCTGGAAAAATAGGGGTCGTTCGGCGTGTACGCCGTGACGTGCACGATGTAGTTCGGCTGCGCCCAGGCCACGTGCGGATCTTGGCGCAGCTCGGCGACTGCGGCGTCCACGTCACCGCTCACCGTCAGTTGATAGACGTTGGTGAGATCGCTCGCGGGGGCGGCAGCGCCGCGGCTAGCGCGACGAGTGAGCGAAAAGCGAGCGTTCTGCTGCGCTTGTGCCGCCACCGTGTCGAGCCCGCTCCGCCACGGTAGAAATGCGCGTGCTTGGCTGATGTTTTGGTGTTGCACGATGGCGTCGAGCGACGCCGAATGATCGGTCGTGCCCTGGACGAACGAGCGGCGTTGCACGAGCAAGTGATCGACGGATTTGCTGACGCTCGGCTTGAATTTGACGATCACGCCGTCAGCCAGCGCGCCGCTCGCCGTGCTCGTCCCGAGTGTTCGACCAGTCTGAACCGCCGCTCTCGTGGACTTTCGCGCGGTCCACGGCGCACTCGGCGCGGTTTGCGGCCTCGGTCCCGGCAGGGCCGAGCCCGCAGGCGCGGCACTCGCCGCCGTTCCAGTAGAGGTCGCGACAGCCGGCTTGCCGAGCGGCTCACTCGAGCAACCGACCAGGGCGAACAACGAACCCAGGCTTGCAACGAACGCGCCCCCCGAGGCGAGCGATAACAATGAGCGACCGCATCCGCGGCGTGTTTTCCGAACGATCATGAGCGTGCTCCTTCGCGTTGAGGCCGGGCGAACGCACCGCCTCTGCGCTCGTCCTACGTTCACGCACCCGGGCTGGGCCGGAAAAAGTTCGGCGAGTTACCTGCGCGGCGGCACGCTGACCGGTCCCGGGCCCGGCAGCTCGCACGCAACCATTGCGGCAATTTGACCCGCCATCCGCGTGTGAACGAGGACGAGATCCGCCGCGCGCTTCTCTGCGCACTCGAGCGCGCTCATACTCGCGCGCGGAGCCGAAGTTGAAGACGCGGTCGCTACTGATTTGGATGTTGCTGGCAACGGCCGCGGTGGCCGCGATCGCCTACTGGGACGAGCAACGCGAGTTCGGTGCCGCTCTGAACGATTTCGCTGACGAGCAAGCGCTGCTTGCGCAAACGCTGAGTCACTCGCTCGGTGCGGGACTGGGCGCGAACACTGCAGACAAAGCTGCGACCCCCGAGCAGCGCTTGCAGCAGGCGCTGCAACACGAACCGCTGATCTCCGCGCTTCGATCGCTGGAAAAGCCGCCGTTGGTGCGGCTCCTTTGGCACAGCCCGGGCCACGACGAGTTGACGCGCTCCGATGGTTCAAGGGCGCGCTCCCGCGTGATTGAAGCGGCGCTCGCGGCGGATGCTCCTTGGGTGCGGTTGAGTCGGGAAGAAGCGGCCGCACTCGGACTGCCGGCGCGCATGGCGATGGTCGGGTTGAGCCGGATCGACACGAGCGACGGGCGATTCGGTGTTGCGGTGGTGGCGAGTGCCAAGCGTGAACGAGATCGCGAACGGCTCGCCGAGTGGCGGCTGATCTCGAGCGTGCTCGTGGCTTCGGGGCTGGTGCTCGCGTTTGGGGGAGCCGCGCTGCGCAACCAGCGCAAACAACTGGCGCTCGAGCACGAGCTGGCGGTAGCCGCGATGCAGTCCGAGCGCGACGATCGCTTGGTGCGTGCCGACAAGCTGGCCACGATGGGCGCACTGGCGACGGGCATCGCGCATGAAGTCTCTACGCCTCTCGGGGTGATCTTGGGCCGGGCCGAGCAGCTGCGCGCTCGGTCTGATGGCGACGAACGTTGGCAGCGCGCGGTCGGCACCATCATCGAGCAAGCCGACCGCATCAACGGTATCATTCGGGGGTTTTTGGGGTTGGTGCGAGGCGATGCGCCGCGCTTGGAGCGGGTGTCGCCGAGCGCGCTTGCCAGTGTGGCGCTCGATTTGGTCGAGCACCGCTTCACGAAGGCTGGGGTGGCCCTGAGCCACGCGTTCGCGGCGAACCTTCCCGACGTGGCGTGCGAGCCGCGCCTGATCGAGCAGGTGCTGGTGAACCTGCTGCTCAATGCGTGCGATGCCTGTTCTGCCGGCGGCCAGGTCGAACTGAACGTGCTCGCCGAGGGGGGGCACGCCGCATTCATCGTCACCGACGACGGCACGGGCATCAGTGCCGATGCTGCGGCGCGGCTGATGGAGCCATTTTTTACCACCAAACCGGCTGGCGCTGGCTCGGGGCTCGGCCTCGCGATTGCGAGCGAGCTCGTGAAGCATCACCGTGGCACGCTCACGGTCGCGGCACGGCCGGATCACTCGGGAACGCGTGCTCGTGTGGAACTGCCGACGGTGAGTGAACCCGCCCCATGACCCAGCGATCAGCCAATTTCCGACCCCGAATCTTGATCGTCGACGACGAGCTGTCGATGGCCGAAACGCTCAGTGACGGTTTGGCCGAGGCGGGTTTCGATGCCCTGCCGGTGGCTTCGAGTCGCGTCGCAGCCAAGCATTTGACCGACGCATCGTTCGATGTGCTGCTGACCGATTTGCGCATGCCGCACGTCGATGGCCTGGAATTGCTCAAGATCTCGCGCGCGGCCGCACCGAATCGGCCGGTGATCGTGATGACCGCATTCAGCGCCGTCGACAGCGCCATCGAATCGATTCGGATGGGCGCATTTCACTACCTCACGAAGCCCTTCAAACTGGCCGAGCTCGTGTTGTTCTTGGATCGCGCCCTCGAAGACTCGGCGCTCCGTCGCGAAGCGGTCAGCTTGCGCAGCGCCCTGCGTCAGCAGTTCGGCCTTTCGAACGTCATCGGTCGAAGCGAGGCGATGCGTCTCGTCACGGAGCTCACCGAGCGCCTCGCGGGCACGAATTCGCCGACTCTCATTTTGGGTGAGACGGGCACGGGCAAAGGGCTCGTCGCGCGAGCGCTCCACGCTCAAGGGCCGCGCGCGGGCGGACCATTCGTGGCCATCAACTGCGCGGCTTTGCCCGAGAATCTGCTGGAAAGTGAGCTGTTCGGGCACGTGAAGGGCGCGTTCACGGGCGCTAGTTCGAACCGCGAGGGGTTGTTCATGAGCGCGCACGGCGGCACGCTATTTCTCGACGAAGTGGGCGAACTGCCGCTCAGCTTGCAGGCCAAGCTATTACACGTGCTGGAGAATGCAACGGTGCGGCCGGTCGGCGCCAACAAAGAGCTGACGGTCGACGTGCGAATCGTTGCGGCCACGCATCGTGATTTGCATGAACGCGTGAGCGATGGCGCATTCCGTGAAGATCTCCTGTATCGCCTGGACGTCGTGAGCATCGAGATCCCGCCGCTGCGTGAACGTCGCGAAGACATCGCTCCCTTGCTCGAACACTTCCTGGAACGCGCTCGCGCCAAACACCCGACGTCCGTCGTTCGGAGCTTCTCTGCGGCGGCGCTCGAGCGCCTGTTCGACCATCGCTGGCCAGGCAATGTGCGAGAGTTGGAGCACGTGGTCGAGCGCTTGGTGCTGCTCGGGCGCGCGAGCGAGATCCAAGCCGATGAATTGCCGCGGAGCATCGGGCAGCGGCAGAACGCGGCGCTCACGTTCGAGGGGGAGCTAGTTTCGCTGCGCGAAATGCAGAGTCGTTACGCGACTTGGGCGTTAGAAACGCTCGGTAATCGGCGCATGGCCACGGCCGAGAAGCTCGGCGTCGACATCAAAACGTTGGCCAAGCTGCTCAAAGTCGAAGTCGACAAACCCGAGTAGGTCGTCGCTCGGCAGCGGCCGTTCGCGTCTCGCTAAACCACCGCCAAGAAGCCCAGCACGAACAACACGAGCCCGACGGCTCCCGCGGAGAGCGCCACGAGCCACAGGCGCTTGTTCTTGACCAAAGCGGCGATGGCGCACAACGCGACCGCAATTTGAAACAGCGTGACCGAGATCGCGAAACGGTGATGTCGTTCGAGCAGGCGCTCGGCGCGCGCGTTGTGCGTTTCCACCTCTTCTTCGAGTGAGCGCGCTTTGAGCTCGAAAGGTGCTTGCTCGGCCTTCAGTCGTTGCGATTCTTCGGCGAACTTGCGCGACAACTCCGGGTTCGTCGCGGCGGCAAACTCCACTTCGCCGGCAGCGATGGCGGCTCGAGTGCCTTTGGCTTGGTACAAGGCCCACTCATCGGAGGCCTTGGATTGCTTCAAGACGGCGTCGTTCTTCTCTAGGATCGCGTCGTTGGAATTGGCGCCGGACTCCAGCGCGGCGATCGCTGCGAACACCGCGATGATCGCGGTCGACAACGAGAGATACACCGTCCAGCTGGCCTTTTCGCGTTCGGCCTCGAGTGCGCGTTCGACGCTGGAATCGACGCTCTCTTTCAGTTCCGCGGTATCGATGTCTTCTTCCGGCATGCTGGCTATCCGATGTACCACGGGCTCGAGCCAACGGCGTACGTCACGCGTTCGCCCGGCGCACCTGCCCAAACCCCAACCCGTCTTGACAGGCCAGAGCGCGAACCCTACTGACGCCCATGGCTAAAGGCCGCCTGCGCTTGGACCAGCTGCTGCTCGATCGCGGTTTTTTCAGCGATTCGAAATTGGCGCAGGCTTGGATTTTGGCGGGCAAAGTGGTGGTCGAGGGCAAGGTGGTGAGTGCCGCGGGCACTGCGGTGCGTTCGGATGCCGCGGTCCACGTCCGCGACTTGCCAGAGAAATTCGCTAGCCGGGGCGGCTTCAAGTTGGAAGCGGCGCTGACACGGTTCGCGGTCGACGTGCGCGGGCTGACCGTGCTCGATGCGGGTGCGTCCACTGGGGGCTTCACCGATTGTTTGCTGAGTCAGGGAGCGGCGAAGGTGTACGCCGTCGATGTCGGTTACGGGCAGCTGCGCGGCAAGCTCGCCGCCGATCCGCGCGTCGTCAGTATGGAGAAGACGAACATCTCGGACATCCCGCTGGCAGCGTTGCAGCCAGCGATCGATCTGTGCGTGTTCGACTTATCGTATTTGTCCTTCGCGTCGGCGATCGACATCTTGCGCGGCTACTTCGAGCGACCAGTGCACCTCATCGGGCTCATCAAACCGATGTACGAAGGCATCGCCCAAGAAGCCATGCGCGACGAAACGGTGCTGCGCGGCGTGCTCGGCAAGGTCGTGAGGGACATCGCCGAAAAGGGGCTCGTGGTGACGCGGTTGATCTCGTCGCCGATCGCCGGGGGCATGGGCGCATTCGAGTTTTTGGCTGAAATCGAGCCGAATGGCACCTCCGTCAGCGAAGCGGAACTCGACCTCGCCATCGCCGAAGTGCCGCGAACGGCGCCCGCTCCCGAAAGCTGAAGGGCCGCTCAGCGGCTCACGGCGAAACGCAGGCCTTTTTCTGGCCTCGCCGCCGCTCCCAGGTCGTGCGAACTGGTTCGCTGATGAACGTCGGTTGATCGGGAGTGACCGAGCGAAAGACGTTACCAATGGGGCCGAGCGTCACGTCACGGCCGAGCTCGAAGCTCTGTTCAGCGACGAGCACGCGATAGGCCTTGTCGAGCGCGAGCGCCCGCTTCGCGCTGGGCCACAGTAAAACGCCGACGTTGCCGTGCAATTCGCTGATGCGTTCGGGGCGGGGCACGCCTTCGGCCGAGAAGAACTTCTGCAGCACTTCGTCGTTCGAACGCAGATCATCCCCTGCGCCGTTGGTTTCCAAATAGAAGGAGTACTCGAATTCGCCGTTGGCTCGCTTGGGCTCAGGGAGCGCATCGAGCCTTCGCTGCGACCAATCGTACCAACCTCGTTGAAAGCTAGCGGACGGCAGCTTGCGGGCGAGCGCGAAGGTGCCATCCGTGGTGACGCCGAGGCCCGTATGACAACCGACACACGTCGCGAGCTCGTCGCGCGATTGCGCGCGCAGGGAGCCGTCTGCGGCTTCGATCAGGCCGTGATAGCGCCAGCCGAGGTGCGTGTACGCGCCCTTCACTCGGTCGATCGAGAGCGCGCGCAGGGCATCGGGTTGTAGTTTGCGTTCGGAAGTTTCGCCGAGCGCGAGTTGTTCGGACCCCGTCGCGTCGATGAAGCCGATCTTGCGCGCATAGCGGAGCTCTTTTAGTCGCGCGGCCATGTCGACCCGAGCGCCGGCCACATCGAGATAGCGAACGCTGTGCAGGAACTCGGTGCCTTCGGGATAGAGGCCGGCAGCCAGCTGAGTGTTGCCCGCCTCGAGTTCGTGCTTGGCTTGCCCCACCCAACTGAGCGTGGTCTTGCCGGAGGCGTCGAAGCGAAAGCGCACGCGCCGCGCCGTGCCGAGTTGACCATCGCCGTCCAGATCGACGCCGACGCTGCGTTCATCGGCGGCGTCGATGGCGACGTCCTCCTGTTTGATGAGCGCTTCGAGTACGGCAAAATTTATCGAGTAGATAGTTTCGTCGAAGTGTTGCGCCGCGTTCTCTCGAAACGGTTCGGGTAGACGGATCAGCACCTCGTCGGTCGAACCGTTGGTCGGCATGAAGACGCCCGGGAACGGGTAGTAGGCAAAGGCACGCCAGCCGGAGTACTCGTCGTTCGGCGCGCGGTCGTAGCCGTGGGCGTCGAAGTGGAAGTAGGCGTCGGCGGCAAACCCGGCGCGCTGGGGGATGATTGTGGCTGTTTTCTGCGGCGTTTTGTAGTTATCTTCTCGCACCCAGTGCAAGATGGCGTCGTCTGTCAACGCGGATGTCGCGGCGCTGTGGTCGGTGAACAGATTTTGGAATGCGTTGTCTCGCGCGGACGCGGGGAACGAGTAACCGAGTTGTTGTGCGCTATCGTCGACGAAATTCGGTGCACGCGACGCGCTATGACAAGCGTAACAAGGGTTGTGTACGCGACCGGACTCGTCGCGAGTCTTCGTGTAACATTGAGCGGGGATGTAGGCATGCGGGTTGTGCAGGGCGAAATCCGAAGCCGCGGCGTCTTTTGGCGCTGCAGATACTCCCGCTGCCCGAGCACTCGTGGCATGTTCGACGAGTTGCCTCGCGTTGCCTTCTTCCGTGCTTCGGTGCCGCGCGCACGAAACGACGAAAACGCCGAGCAAAAGCAGCTTCGCCATTCGCTTGCCCCGTCGAGATCTCAGCTCCGCGCCAGCCATCAAATGTGAAGCAACTTAGCGGACTCGAGCAACTACTACGAGCGCTCGCTGCGGCGTCGAAAGCAGCATCGAAAGTTTCATCCCTCGCTACACGGAGAATCGACTTGCTCGCTACCGGCGTGAGAACTCTGTTCCTCTCGGCATTCGTCGTCGCTTGCTCGGCAGGCGCAAACACGGTCGAGGGTGATGCCGGCCCGGACGATGCAGCGGGAGCCAGCTCGGGCAATTCGGGAGCCGCGGGGATGGCTGGCGCCGGCGCGATCTCGGGAACGGGCGGCACGTTTGCCGGGGGCGGTGGGATGAGTGGCGCGGATGGTGGTGGCGCAGGTGGTGGTGGCGCGGGTGGGATCGGCGGCAATAGCGGCACTGCGGGCGCGATGGCGACCTGCCCTTCCGCCGTGCCGGCGGATGAACTCTCCGCTGATCGTCAGCGTTGTTCGTTTGCTGCTGGCGATCACGCCGCCAAGTCGCTCGGGCTATCGAGCGCAGCGCGGGCGAACATTCCGCTCCGTCACGTGATCGTCGTGATGAAGGAGAATCGCTCGTTCGACCACCTGTTCGGCGATCTGAAGAAACTGCAACCCGCTGCGGAAGTCGCCGATGCCTCCTTCGTGAACAAGGATTTACAGGGCGTTTCGGTGCCGCGCTTTCACGAGCCCACGACGTGCGTCTCGTTCGATCCCGATCATCAATGGGGTTCGATGCACGACCAAGTGAACTCGGGCGCGATGGACGGCTTCGTGACGAGCGCCGCCAAGAGCACGGGCACCGACGGCCACTTCGTGATGGGCTACTACGACCAGAACGATTTGCCGTTTTACTACTACCTGGCGAGCAACTTCGCGCTGGCCGATCACTTCTTCGCTTCCGCGCGTACCGGCACGTTCCCCAATCGCGACTATTTGCTGCTCGCCACGTCGGATAAAGTCTACTCCACGCAGTACAGCACCTGGCCCGACCCCAGCTTGCCCACGATCATCGACGAACTGACGCAAGCGGGAGTGGATTGGGGCGTGTATGCGGACGATCATCCGCTGGAAGAAACGCTGAACGATCCCAAACACAGTTGGGAGCAGAATCACCCGTGGTCGCCCGTCGCCGATTTGATCGACGCCTTCAAGAACGACCAGGTGCCGTCGGTCGCGTTCGTCGATGGCCGCATCAATCTCGATGACGAGCACCCCATGGCGGACATCCAACGCGGCGAGGCGTGGACCAAAAAGCTGTTCGATGCCGCACTCGCCAGCAAAGCCTGGTCATCGACCGCCATGCTCTTGGTGTACGACGAAGCCGGCGGCTTCGCCGATCACGTCCCCCCGAACAACGCCGCGTGCCTGCCACGCCCGCAAGATGCGGATTTTCATGAACTCGGCGCGCGCGTGCCGTTCATCGCCATCTCGCCTTGGGCGCGCCGGCACTATGTTTCTCACACCGAGAAGCAGCACACCTCGATCACGCGCTTCATCGAAGCCCTGTTCGATTTACCCGCACTCACCGCGCGCGACGCCAACAGCGACGGCCTGCTCGATTTGTTCGACTTCGCGTGCCCGCCTCTGCCGATCCCCACCGCGCCTGCTGCGGGGACTCAGGGTTGCATCCCCGGCGGCAAGCTCTGGCTCGACAAATCCACCTTCGCGCCCGGTGAAGACATCGTGGTTCACTTCTCCGGCGGTCCCGGAAATCCTGCCGATTGGCTCGGCGCCTACCCGCTCCACGACAGCATCCAAATGGGCTCGAGTTTCTGGGGCTACGTCGGCGGTGCCGACCACACGGCGACGGTCGGCAACACCTCCGGCACCATCACGCTCCACGCTGCCAGCGCCGGAACCACCCCTTGGCCGCTGCCCGCCGGCAGCAGCTGGATGCTCTACTTCCTCGTCAACGACGGCTACGACCCGATCGCCTCGATTCGTGTCGACATCAGTGGGTGAGCTGCGCCGCCCGCGGCGCGCCTCAGTTCAACAGCGGCGTGAGTGCCGTCACCAGTTGAGCGCTGATCTTGACGCTACCCGCCTGGTTCGGATGCAAACCGTCCGTGAAATCTGCGGGCGCGGTCCAACCTGCCGTGTCGATGACGAATGCTCGGCTGTCGCCGGCATCGTTGCGAGCTTTGATCTGCGCTTTGATCTCGGCGCTGAACGCGCCCACGAACGGCACGAGCGAAACGATCTTGGCTTGCGGATAAGCCGTACGAATCAGCTTCAAAAATGAGGCGTAGAGAGGGGCGAAGGTGGGGCCATCCGTGCTGCGATCATTCGTCCCTTGGTTGATGACGACCATATCCGGCTGCCAATCGTCACGTGGGATGCCAGCGTAGATCCAATTGAATGCATCGGGTGCTTTGGGCACACCGCCGTTGCCGACGACCGTCAAACCCTGGCGCCCGAAGCCCACTTGGCGCCATTCGACTTTCAGCTTTCTTGCGGTGAGCGCGGCGTAGTTGCGAGGCCCATCCGTGCGCCAGTTGGCGGTGGTTTGCCCCTGCGGCCCCATCGAGTGCAAATTCACGCCTTCGGTGATGCTGTCGCCCAGAAACTCGACTTTGAATTGCTTCGGGCGGGGGCTTGGCACGAGGTGCCCGCCCGGCACGTCGAACCCGAGGAAAACCGTGCTGGCGACGAGCGGAGGAGTCCAACGAGCATCGGTTTCGTTCATCCCGCGCACGAGCAAGAGCACGCTGTGATCGCCCGCGGTCAGCCCTGAGGCGAGCGTTAGCGTGGAGCTGATCGCTTTTTCGACGGGCGCACCACCGTCGATTTCGATCGTCACCGTGGGGATATCACCGGTGTTGCCGGAGGTGTCGAACTGGGCGTTGAGCTGCGTGCCGTTGAAGTTGGCGGTAATGTGACTGCCCGAATTGACGGTGATCGCCCGACCTTGATGAGTGAGATCCCAGCGGCCGTAGAATTGCCAATCGGAGAGCGGTTCGGAAACGCCGCCCGCGCCCGCGGCTGCCCCAGCCGCACCGCCACTGCCGCCCACGCCGGCCGCACCGCCGCTCACTTGCAGAGTTGAACCCGCGACGCCGCCACTTCCGGCGAACTCAGTCGAGCCACCACTGGAGCCGCCACTCGCGAGCGAGCCACCCGCGCCGCCCCCGGACGTTCCGCCTTCGCCCGCGCTCGTAGCCGGTAGTGCGGGGTCGCTGCTCGAACAGGCCAAAAACCAACTACCCGCGAGCAACAATGAGCACGCGAGGGTGAGCTGAGCGATTTTCACGGAGGCCTTTCTTCGCCGGGGTCAATCGGGCAAACGCGCGTCGCGTGCGGGCCGGCTCAGCAAGTGGTCGGCACGCCTGCTGATTGAATCAAGAAAGTATGCTCCGGTGCAAAGCAGCGTCGGGAGACGCCGCCTCGGCCACCGCTCGTCAGAGGATCGAGCGGGGAACTTTGTGGGTCATTCAGGACTTGAACCTGAAGCCAACGGATTAAGAATCCGCTGCTCTACCAATTGAGCTAATGACCCGACTTTGCGGTGAAAACGCCGAAAAGGAGCGCCGTATCTCC
>Ga0207654_10001368_pt1 | contig 12954 bp, 14 predicted proteins | sample KBSC64metaG_FD_184355 | JGI IMG/M metagenome (GOLD analysis project Ga0207654, IMG submission 184355) | Corn rhizosphere microbial communities from Kellogg Biological Station, Michigan, USA - KBS C6-4 metaG (SPAdes) (version 2) | ecosystem: Host-associated > Plants > Roots > Rhizosphere > Soil...
GGTCGACCGAGTTGCGGATCACCTCGAGCACCCGGCGCTGCCGGACGGTCAGGCCGGCGCCGAGGCCCCCCTCGGGATCCCGCTCGGGCATCTCGTGGATGTCGGCCATCGTCACCACTCCTTCGTCGGACCTGCCTGGGTGCCACCATGGGTCGGTATGCGGGTCGAGCTGCGGTCCCGGTCGTATCGGTGCAGGTCAGAAGCCCTGTCGGCGCCGGGTGCTGCACTTCGTGTTCGGGCCGCCTGAACTGCCTTATGGACTGCAGTGGGAGCACGCCGTCGGCTAGTACATCGATCAGAGCGGCAAACGCGGCAGGTTCACCCATGCCTGGACCGATGCCCGCTCCCATTGTCTCCTGGCGTAGTCGGCAAGCCGCGCAGGTACGGCATCGCCATTCAGGACGAGGCGATTCAGCATCAGTGCGAGATCCACATCCGCGATACACCAGGTCTCGAACAGGTGTTCACGGTCCGACGCCAGCAGCGTGTCCGCCGCCTTGAACAGTTTTTGCGCGGCCTGCTCCGCAACGGTGGACAAGGGAGCATTCGAAGGGCGATAAAACACCACTTCCGTCGAGCGTTCCTGGCGGATCGGCAGCAGGTCGCTTCTCAGCCACGCCTGGATCTGCCGTGCGCGCGCTTTTGCCTTGGGCTCGGCGGGATACAGGGCGGCACCGGGATACACATCGTCGAGATATTCGGTGATTGCCGAGGACTCGGACAAGTGAAAGTCGCCGTCGACCAGGGCAGGCACGCGCTGCGTCAGCGATGTGCCGGCGTATTCGGGCGTGCGGTTTGCACCTGCGCCCAGGTCCAGCGTTTGCATATCGAACGGGATGCCCTTTTCCTTGAGTCCGACAAAAACAGACATCGCATAGGGGCTGGCGTACTGGGCGTCGACGTAGAGAAGCATGGCGGTCCTTTGGCACTGTGGCGAACGTTGTTGGACAGGAAACGATAACACCAGTCCGCAGCATCTGCACGACGCCCCTCGGACAATCAGTGTTCGATCACCAGCTTGCCGACATGTCGCGACCCCGCCGCCAGCTGCGCATACGCCGCCGCCGTCTCATCGAACCCGAACCGCTGGTCGACCACCGGCACGATCCGATTGGCCGCGATCGCCCGCACAGCCTCCGACAGATCCGCCACCGACCCCGTGCTGTTGCCGACGATGCGCACGGCCTTGCCGATCACGGCGAACAGGTCGAACGCCGTCTCCGTCCCGGCCAGGAAGCCCACGGTGAACACGGTCCCGCCCATGGCGACGGCGTTCAGCGAGCGCGCGAACGATGGCCCGCCGACGGTCTCCACGACGAGGTCCACGCCGCGCCCGCCCGTGATCTCCAGCACGGCCTTGTCCCAGTCCGGCGTCGCGCGGTAGTTCACCAGGTGATTCGCACCGAGTTCGCGCCCGCGTTCCAGCTTGGCGTCGGATGACGACACGAGGATGACGGTCGCCCCGCTCGCCTTGGCGAACTGCAGCGCGAACAGGCTGACTCCACCTGTACCCAGGATCACGACGGTCGACCCCGGGCGCACGGACGCCGAACGCACGCCGTTCCACGCTGTCGTCGCGGCGATCGGCAGCGTGGCTCCCTGCGCGAAATCGAGGTGATCCGGCAAACGCACGACGCTCTTCGCCCGCACGACGACGTACTCCGACAGTGATCCCGGCAGCGTGATCCCGCGCATGGCCGCGATGCGTTCGGGGCGCATCGGGCCATCGAGCCAGTCCGGCATGAAGTGCGGGATGACGCGGTCGCCGATCGAGATGTCCGTGACGTCCGCGCCCGTTGCTGCGACCTCGCCGGAACCGTCCGCGACGGGCACGAACGGCAAGGTCGCGCCGGGGAATCGTCCAGTCGCGACGGCCACGTCGATGTAGTTCAATGCGGCTGCGCGCAGGCGGATGAGGACGTCTCCGGGACCGGGCTGTGGATCGGGCAAGGTAGCGCGACGAAAAGCGTTGAGCGAGGGTTCGACGAGTTGGATGGCGTACATGGTGGGCTCCTGTGAAAGGGGAGTCCAGTGTGATTGCCAAACGAAAAGCGATAAACTCTGCTCTTCTTGCAACATTTTCAACCAGGAGTTGTGAATGGACCTGCTGGATAGCATGAAGGTCTACGTGCTCACCATCGAAAAAGGCAGCCTGAGCGCGGCCGCGGACGTGTGCGGGATGTCGGCGACGATGGCCGGCAATCACGTGCGCGCGCTCGAGCAGAGACTCGGCATGCAACTGATGCACCGCACGACGCGGCGCCAGCACGTGACGGCCTTCGGCGCGGATTACTATGCGCGCTGCAAGGAGATCCTGCGGCTCGTGGCGGAGACCGATGCCCAGGCGCAGTCGATGCGGCTCGCGCCTGCGGGCACGTTGCGCGTGAGCGCGCCGGTCACCTTCGGCACCGAGGCGCTCACGCCGGTCCTGTCCGACTACCTGGCGCGCTATCCGGAGGTGGACGTCGAACTGGACATCTCCGACCGCATCGTCGACCTGATGGACGATGGCTGCGAGGCCGCCATCCGCATCGGCCACCTGCCGTCGGATTCGGGCCTCGTCGCGCGGCCGCTGGCGCCGTATCGCCTGATGCTGTGCGCGTCGCCGGCCTACCTGGCGCGGCGCGGCGCGCCGGCCACGCCGGCCGACCTGGAACGGCACGACTGCCTGTCGTTCGGTGCGGCGAACATCGTCCAGTGGCGCTTCCAGCGCGAGCACGACGTCTGTCGGGTGCCCATCCACGGCCGCGTGAAAATCAATAACGGGCAGGCATTGCGCGTGGCCGCGCTGCAGGGGCTCGGCATCGTGCTGCAGCCGATGATCCTGCTGGACGCCGACGTGCGCGCCGGGCGCCTCGTCCGGCTATTGCCCGACTACGCGTTGCCGAGCCGGCCGATGCACGTCGTCTACCTGCCGGACCGCTATCGCTCGCCCAGGCTGCGCAGCTTCATCGATTTCGTCGTCGAGCGTTTCGGCGAGACGACGGCGACGGCGGGTGCGGCCATCGACCACGGTGCCGCTGGCCCAGCCGCTCAGTGCTGATAGATGCTCGAGTCATTCCTCGAACCCGTCTGGCTGACCGTCGTCGTAAATCCATCGCCAACCTGTCGTATCGTCGCGTAGTTCGTATTGCCGATCTGCGTGATCAGGGCGGTGTTCAGGAAGGATGCTACGCCGCTCTGGATGATGTTGGCCACGTTGCTGTTACCGTTCTGGTTGATGGTCGCGGATTCGCCATCCCCGCTCTGGCTGATCTCGGCCTGGTTGCCCGCACCCAGCTGCTGGATCGAGAGTTCCAGGAGGGAGCCGGTGTCCTGGTGGGTGATCGCGAGGTTCCGCTGGCCTGCCTGCGTGATGGTATGTTCGCCGAAGCCGATGTCGAGCGCGGTGGCCGACACGGTATTGCCTTCGCCGTTTTGCTCGATCACCGGACCAATGAACATGCTGGTGCCGAGATCGACAACCGTCGCGCTGTTGTGGGCGCCGTTTTGCGTCACTCGGATGCCGGTATCCCCCGCTGCCTGCTCGATGCTGGTGGTATTGCCGGTGCCGTTCTGACGGACGCCGATGTCGGTGCCCGAAGTGATTTCCTGCCTGACCACGGCGGTGTTCGCAGTGCCAGTTTGCGTGATGTCGACGAACTGGGGGAGGGGGCCGACGACGCCTTGCACGATACCGGCGTTGTTGCCCGTTCCGGTCTGGCGCACGGTCAATATGCCGCGCGTTCCCGGTCCGTACTGGAGGATGCCGCCGGTCGTACTTCCGGGGCCGCCTACATGGTTGTCGTTGCCGGTCTGTGTGATCCGTATGGAGACATCGGCGTTGGGGTCGAAGCCGGATTGTTCGGCAGTGGCCGTATTGCCGGCGCCAGACTGCGACCCCATGATGGTCGGTGCCGCCGCGGCGAACTGGCAGGCGCATGCAAGGCTGACGCTCAATGCGACTGCCGATAGTGCGAATTTCATGAATGGCTCCTTGTAGTGGACCAGGGGCGTGAGAAAACCTGTCCAGCGCCCCTGGTACTCACTCAATGTTGATAGATGCTCGTCGTATTGCCCGAACCGATCTGGCTGATGCTGGCCGCGAACCCGTCACCCACCTGCCGGATCGACCCGTTATTGTTATTGCCGGTCTGCGTGACCAGGGCCGTGTTGCCGAGGAATACGCCGCTCATGCCGGCCTGATCGATACGCGCCAGGTTGTCGTTGCCGTTCTGGTTAATGGTCGCGGACTGGAGGTTCCCGCTCTGGTTGATCGTGGCCTGGTTGTCGGCGCCGATCTGCTGGATCGAGAGGGTCGAGGCGCTGGCATCGGTCTGGTAGGTGGTCGCGATGTTCCGCAGGCCCGTCTGCATGATGTCGTGGCCGCCGATGCTGGTGTTGATCTCGGTGGCCGATACGATATTGCTGTCGCCGTTCTGCACGATCGTCGGGCCGATGGTCGTGCCGGTGAGTTGATCGACGACCGTCGCGCTGTTGTTGGTGCCGGTCTGCGTCACCCGGACCTCGGTATCCGCCGCATTTTGCTGGACGTTGGCGGCGTTGCCGGTACCGTTCTGGTTGATGATGACGTCGGCCCCCGAGCTGGGGCCCTGGTCGACTACGGCGCTGTTCGTATTGCCCGTTTGCGTGATTTCAACGTTCGGCGGGAGGAAGCCGACATCGTGTTGCAGGATGCCCGCGTTGTTGCCCGTCCCCGTTTGCGTCACGGTCGCCGTGGCGCCCGATCCCATGGTCTGGATGATGCCGCCGGTCGTGCCGCCGGGGCCACCCACGTGGTTATCGGTGCCGTTCTGCGTGATAGTCGCGGTGACGAAGGCGTCAGGGTCGAAGCCGGATTGTTCGGCGGCCGCCGTGTTGCCGGTGCCCGACTGCGACACCGTGACGGTCGGTGCCGCCGCGGCGAACTGGTCCACGCACGCCAGGCCGATGCCCAGTGCAATTACCGATATCGATAAAGCGAATTTCATGAACTGCTCCTTGAAGTGGGTAAGGGGCATGTCAGGAACTATTCAGCGCCCCTGGTACTGAATGATGGTGGCCGACTTGCCGTTGCCGTATTGCGTGATGCGCGCCGATCCTTGCTGGCCGTATTGCGCGATGTACGCCCGGTCCAGCACGCCCTGCTGGTCGATGGCGGCACGGTTGCCTCTGCCTTCCTGCAGGATGCTCGCATCGTTCTGCTGGCCGCGCTGCTGCACCAGCGCCGCGTTGTCCAAGCCGTCCTGGACGACGCTGGCGCTGTTGGCCGTGCCGTCCTGCGCGACGGTCGCCTGGTTGTGCTGGACGGCGAGGCCGGCGACCATTCCCGCTGCGACCGTGCCGGCTTGCGTCATCCGAACCGGGCCGTCGAGTTCGGACGGGGCGAGATCGCCGGCCCTGGCAGCTGTGGCGAGCAGCAAGGCGCATGTGGCAGGGAGCAGGCGTGCGGTGCTCATGGCGCTCCCTCCGGCGTGGCCTCGGGCAGGCGCTGCGCCACGCGCTTCGTGCCGGCGGCTTCCAGGTAGCGTTTCAGGACCGGATCGGACAGCGCGGCTTCGTCCTGCGGCGCCCAGTTGCCGGCCTTGATGCCCTGTGCGACCAGGTGCACGACGGCCGCCTCGATGGCCTCGCTGACGCACAGCTGCGTGGGCTCGTTGCGCGTGATGCCGGCCTCGAATTCCGCCAGGTCCTTCACGTTGACGAATTTGAAAACGCTGGGATGCAGCTCGTACGAATAGACGGTCTTGGTGGTCGATACGCTCTGCAGGATCTGGCCGCTGCGGATGTCCACCGTGCGCAGGCTCACCGTCACCTGGTCGACGCGGTACTGGGTGCTCAGGCCGATGCCGAGGAAGCGTGCGCCCACGCCGCCCGTGCGGACATTGCTTTCGTAGGCGACGATGCCGCCCTCGACGAGGACCGATGCCGCCAGCAGCGGGGGCATCTGCACGGCCGGTGTGCCGGCCGGCTGCGGCATTTCCAGCGCGCGCACGATCTTGCGTTCGGTGAGCAGGTTCTGCAGGTTTTCGCGTTCGACCGGGATGAACCAGCCGGAATCCTGCAGCGCCCGGATCAGCATCGACGACGCGCCCTGCGTCACCGCGGTGGAAAAGGAGCTGTCGGGGGCCGGCTTGTACTGGCCCGTCTGGTCGCGGATGCCGTACACGGCCACGGCGACCTTGCCCTTCGGCGGGGGCAGGGCCAGCAGGTCGCGCGTGATGGCGGTGGCGGGCGTGAGCCGGGCATTGTCGCGCGCCTCCGACGGCGTGTGCGCGCACCCGCTTAGCAGGGACAGCAGCGCCAGCGTGGCCGGCAGCGCAGCCGGAAGCGAAACTCGGCGCGCGCTCATTGCCCCACCTCGAACGAAGTGACGGCGCCGCTCGACTTGTCCGTCGTGGTCACGCGCAGCAGGCCCCCGCCCAGGTCGGTCACGGTGATGACGAAGTTCTCGGTCGAGAATGTCCCGGGCAGCAGCTTGCCGTCAGCCCCCATCAGCTTCGATGTCGCGGCGGAGGCGAGCTGGCTCAGCATCATGCGTTCGAGCGTCTGGTTGAATTGTTCCAGCGGCGACTGGTTCAGCGGCGACCCTCCGCCGAGTCCCGATTGCCCATGCTTGCTGGTCGCCGACGCCGAGGCGAGCAGGCCCGGCCCGTTGGATGGCGAGCCGCCGAAATTCGGATTGACCGGCACGTAGACCAGTTCGGAAGCGCCTGCCGCGAAGGCCCACAGTGCGAGGCCGCAGGCGACAGGCATGAAGAGATGCATGGACAATCGGTGGAACATGGCTCACTCCTTGTGCGGGATCAGAATTCGTCGGGCGCGAGGTCGGCGTCGCGGATGAACAGGCGTTGGCGCTCGATGTCGAGGATGGCCTCCCAGGCGCTCCCGGCGGCGTTTTCGCCCAGCGCCTTCAGCTCGGTGCGCGCGGGCGGTAATTGCACCTGGAGCACGCGGCGTGGCCCGAATTCGACCCAGACCTGTGTGCCCCAGCGTGCCGACGGGCGCTCGCGCAGCGCGATCGTGTAGCGGTCGCTGCCCGGCTTGTCGAGCCATTCGGCGATGAAGTACCGGCAGAATTCATGACCCGCCACCGTGATCGGTTGGCTCGTCACGATGCCCCAGCCGTCCGGGTCGAGGTCGCGGCCGGCCTGTCCGGTCGCGCGGACGCCGGGCGACCAGGCGGCCGCCAGCAGCAGGGCGATGAGGAAGCGGGCGATGGCTGCCATCTGCAATCCTTATTGCATAAAAGTTATGCATGCAGTGTAGCGATTGGACGTGCTCGCCCCATGAGCGCGGTCAGATGGATGGCGTCGTGAGCTCTTCGTCAACATTATGGAATACACTGTCTTCGTCGTAACATTCCCAACCTGAAAGGAGACGGTATGACCCCGAAATCGCTCATCGCACTCGCGTGCGCGCTTACCGCAGCTGCCGGCGTCCACGCCGCCGACCAGCTGCAGGCCCCGATGACCCTCGTGAACCCCGAGGGCACCGGCAAGATGATCGGTCATGTGACGATCACCGAATCCAGGTCGGGCCTCGTGTTCACGCCGAACCTGACGACCCTGCCGCCGGGCCCGCACGGCTTCCACGTGCACGAGACGGGCAGCTGCGGCACCAACGAAAAGGATGGGAAACAGGTCGCGGCGGGCGCGGCCGGCGGGCACTTCGATCCGACGGCGTCCAAGCACCATGCAGGACCGTCCGGCGACGGCCACCTGGGCGACCTGCCGCCGCTCGTCGTCGCGGACAATGGCGGGGCCGGCACGGCCGTGGTGGCGCCGCGCCTCATGAAGCTGTCGGAAGTGAAGGGCAAGGCCCTCATGATCCACGCCGGCGGCGACAATTTCGCCGACCAGCCGAAGCCGCTGGGCGGCGGCGGCGAGCGTATCGCTTGCGGCGTGATCCAGTAACGGCTTGCGATCAGGCCGGACGATGGCGGTCGATCGTCCGGCCGCCTGCCAGGAAACTTGCGATCAATCAATATGCTGTAACATTATCCCACGGGTTTGTTACAATATTTCAACACATACACGCGCTGCTTTCCCCCTGCCTGCTATGATGGACCACAAGCCATTCCTGGCTTGATTCTGACGACCAACGATATGCCCTGGCCTTTCGATCTCGCGTCACCGGATGAAGCATCCGCCCGCCAGCCGGGCGGCATGGAATCGCAGATGCGGCGCCATCGGTGGGAGACGACGCCCGTCGGCCCCGTCGAACATTGGCCGTTCAGCCTGAAACTCGCCGTCCGCACCCTGCTCGATTGCCAGTTGCCGATGTACCTGGCCTGGGGCGACGCGTACACGCAATTCTTCAACGACGCCTACGTTCCCATCCTCGGCGACAAGAAGGATGGGGCGCTGGGCGGCGACGCACGCGTGACGTGGCCGGAGATCTGGCCGACCATCGGCCCGATGTGGGCGCGCGTGCTGCAGGGCGACCCCAACGGGTCCAGCGACCTCGCCCTGACGATCAACCGCTACGGCTATTTCGAGACCTGCCACTTCGCGTATTCGTACAGCCCGGTCTATGGCGACGGCGGCCGCCCCGAAGGCGTGCTCGTGACCTTCGTCGAGACGACGGAGACCGTGCAGGCCGAGCGCCGCCGCGCGTTCCAGCTCGCGCTGGCCGACATCCTGCGCCGCGAGACGGCATCCGGGCCGCTGCTGCGGGCCGCGCTGGGCCAGGTCGGCGCCCATGTCGCGGATGCCACCGTGACGTATGCGGAGGTCCGGGCCGGGGCGGATGCGGCCGTGATCGTCGAACAGTGGCGCGATGGCGCGCGCACGGTACAGTGCGGCCGCACCGTGCCGCTGGCGCAGCTGGCGCAGGACATGCCGGAACGGCTGGGCGCGGGCGAGACCGTGTGGTCGGCCGATGAGGGAAGCATGGCAGGCATCGCGGTGCCGCTGATGGATGGCGACCGCCTGGCGGCCGTGCTGGCGCTGCATGCGCCGCTCGCGGTGCATCGCATCGCCGACGAAGTGCGCCTGCTGGAAGACGCCGCGCGCCGTACCTGGGAAGCGTTGCGCCGCATCCGCGCCGAGGAAGCGCTGCGCGAGGAGACGCGGGTGCTGGAACTGATGAAGAGCGCGAGCGAGACGCTGGCCTCGACCATCGCCCTGGAACCGCTGATGCAGGCCATCACGGATGCCGCCACCCAGCTCGTCGGCGCCGAATTCGGTGCGTTCTTCTACAACGGCAAGGACGACAACGGCGACGTCTACCTGCTGTACACGCTGTCCGGCGCGCCGCGCGACGCGTTCGTGCACCTCGGCAAGCCGCGACCTTCCGCCGTGTCCGGGCCCACGTTCCACGGCAGCGCGCCGATCAGGAGCAACGACATCCGCAAGGACGCGCGCTACGGCACGATGGCGCCGTTTCACGGCATGCCGCCGGAGCATCTGCCGATCGTGAGCTACCTGGCCGCGTCGGTCGTGTCGCGCTCCGGCGAAGTGATCGGCGGCCTGTTCTTCGGCCATTCGAAGCCTGCCATGTTCAGCGAGCGCAGCGAGGAACTGATCGGCGCGTTCGCCGTGCAGGCCGCCATCGCGATCGACAACGCGCAACTGTACGACATGGCGCAGCGCGCGGCGCAGGAACGCGAGCAGCTGCTGGCCAGCGAACGCGCGGCGCGCGCCGAGGCCGAGCGCCACAACAAGATGAAGGACGAGTTCCTGGCCATGCTGGCGCATGAGCTGCGCAATCCGCTGGCGCCGATCACGAGCGCGGCCCAGCTCCTGCGCCTGCCCGAGGTGAACGAGGGCCTGCGCCTGAAGGCCAGCAACATCATCTCGCGCCAGGTGCGGCACATGACGGAGCTGGTCGACGACCTGCTGGACGTCTCGCGCGTCACGCGCGGCCTGGTCAAGCTGGAGAACGAGATCCTCGACCTGAACAAGGTCGCGATGGCGGCCGTGGAGCAGGCGCGCCCGCACATCGAGGAGCGCCAGCACACCCTCACGGTGGAGCTGCCGGATGCGCCCGTGCCCGTCGAGGGCGACCGTACGCGCCTGATCCAGGTGCTCGTCAACCTGCTCAACAACTCGGCCAAGTACACGCCGTCCGGCGGCCGCATCGCGCTCACCGTCACGCACGACGACACGTCGGCCGAGGTGGTCGTGCGCGACAACGGCAGCGGCATCGACGCCCAGCTGCTGCCGCACGTGTTCGACCTGTTCACGCAGGCCGACCGCGCGCCGGACCGCTCGCAGGGCGGCCTGGGTATCGGCCTCGCGCTCGTGAAGAGCATCGTCCGCATGCACAACGGCCTCGTATGCGCGCACAGCGACGGGCCGCAGCAGGGCACATCGATGACGGTCACGCTGCCGCTGGCGCATGCCGAGGTGGGGCAGGTCGTGCGCTCGGGAGAAGGCAGCGGGGAAGCGCATCCGCTCACGGTCACCATCGTCGACGACAATGGCGACGCCGGCCATTCGCTGGCCGTGCTGCTGCGCGCCCACGGCCACACCGTGCACGTGTACGAGGACGCGGCCACCACGCTGGCACAGGCCGATGCCGCCACCGAGGTCTTCATCCTCGACATCGGCCTGCCCGACATGACGGGCTACGAACTGGCGCGCCGCCTGCGCCGCGATGCGCGCCACGCGCACGCCGTCTACGTCGCGCTGACCGGCTACGGACAGGAGCGGGATCGCGAGCTGTCGCGCCAGGCGGGCTTCGATCATCACCTCGTCAAGCCGGTGGAAATCGGCAAGCTGGCGCAGATCCTGGGGGCGGCGGCCGAGCGGCGGGTGGGCGTGGCAGGTTGACATCGGCTGTCATCGCGACACCCATCCTCCGAGCAGCCGACCGTGTCCCGCAAAAAGAACAGCGCCGAGCCGGGCCAACTGAAGCCCGGGAGAACGGGGCCGGTGGGCGGCGGGGCGGCTTGCGGCTGCAGTGCCAGCCAGGCCAGGAAGAGCGCCGCGAAGAGGGCCAGGCCACAGACGCCGTAGAAAGTCTGCCCGGGCGTGCCGGGCCAGCGGGGTGCATGACGCATCGTGGCGTGTCCCTTCCCGTGAATCAGTCGAGTTTCCAGTCGTAGGCGAGCTTCGCCCAGCCGGCTTCCGCCACGCCGTTGTTGGTGGCGGGCTTGAACGTGCACAGGCTCAGGGCGTTGATCGCGGCGCGGTCCAGGTCGCGCGAGCCGCTCGAATGCTCGATGCGTGCCGAGCTCACGCGGCCGTCGGCGCCCACCAGCAGGGCCAGCATCGTGGTGCCGCTGTCGCCCCGGCGCGCGGCCGCGGCCGGGTAGTCGGGCAGGGCGCAGCCGTTGGCGTCCGCGAACACGGCCGTGCGCATCTGGCCGGTATTGCCGCCGGTCGTGGCCGGCGTGGCGGGCGTTTCGGCCGCGCCGGTGGCTGCCATCGGTGGGAACGGAGAAGGATCGGATTCCGTCGTCGCCAGGACGGGGGACGGCGTCGGCGGCGGGGCCACGTCCACCTCGGTTTTCGGCACGACGAGCTCCGGCGGCGCGATCTGCGGCATCGGCTTCGGCGGCTCGGGCGGGGGCAGCGGCGTGAGTGGCCGGTCCGGGGTGAGCGTCACCTGCACGGGGTCCGGCAGGCTGGGCAGGGAAATTTTCTTCGTGCTGATGCTCTGAATAAACAGCGCGCCGAGCACGACATGCAGGCCGGCGATGAGGGCGAATTTGCCGGCTTTGCCGTGATCGTGGCTGCCGCCCGAGAGACGTGTGAATTGCATGGCCATCCTCCTTGTTGTTGTTGCCGGTGTTGCCGGATGTGAATCGGAGTGAAGTAGTATGTCCAATGGACGGAATCAATATATGCTATCTGATAGCAATCGGTAAAGCGATTTCGTAGCAAGATGTAATTCCATTTGCGCGCCGTGCATGTCGGCATCCGTGGGAAAATCATTGCAGGTTGCCTCGCGCCCGCTGCTGTTGTATGGAATAATCGTCTCTGAGCTTTCACTTGGAAGCAGAGAGCCTGGAGAATCGAACGTGCAGAAAGAGCAAAAGCCGATCCGCGTCATGCTGGCGGACGACCACCCGATCGTGATGACCGGGTTCGCGATGTCCTTGTCGGCGCAGGGAATGGAAGTGGTGGGCCAGGCCAAGAGCCCGAGCGAAGCGGCGGCCATGTACGCGGAGTTCCGGCCCGACGTGGCGGTGCTCGACATCCGCTTCGGCACCGAACTGACGGGCATGGACGCGGCACAGAACATCCTCAGGAGCGATCCCAAGGCGAAGATCGTATTCCTCAGCCAGTTCGACCAGGACAGCCTGATCAAGGAAACCTACCGCCTGGGCGCGCACGCTTTCGTGACCAAGGATTGCGACCCGGCCGACCTGGCCGACGCCGTGCGCCACGCGCATGCCGGCAAGCTGTATTTCCTGCCGCAGATCGCGGAGCGCCTGGCCAGCCTGGCCGTCCGTGGCGATGTCTCGCCGCAGTCGCAGCTGGACGAGCGCAGCCTGGAGATCTTCAAGCTGATGGCCGAGGGCCTGACCAATATGGAAATCGCCGAGCGGCTGAACCTGTCCACCAAGACCATCAGCAACATCAGCCAGGCGGTGAAGGAAAAGCTCGGCGTGCACCGGCAGGCGTACATCACCAAGCTGGCCGTCAAGCATGGCCTGATCGAGCCCTGAAGCCCATGCGCCGGTTGCTGAACCTGGTGGGCCTGCTGGTCGCCCTGGCCGGCACCGCCCATGCCACCACCACGCGCGACATCAAACCGGAGCCCATCCAGGGCTACCGTTACCAGATCGTCACGACCGACGACAGCGCCATCACGCGCCGCATCGTGGATGACATGGTGCGCCGCCTCGTGCCCGTGTTCTCCGTGTTCCACACCGAGCTGGCCCAGCACCGGCGCATGCTGTATGTGACGGTCGGCCCGGCCGCCCTGCGCGAAGTGGCGCAGCGCCGCTGCGACTGCGTCGTCGTCTCCACGTTCACGTCGAGCCAGGTCGTGCGTTCGATCCTCGGCACGCTGCCGCCC
>Ga0207654_10001396_pt1 | contig 12794 bp, 7 predicted proteins | sample KBSC64metaG_FD_184355 | JGI IMG/M metagenome (GOLD analysis project Ga0207654, IMG submission 184355) | Corn rhizosphere microbial communities from Kellogg Biological Station, Michigan, USA - KBS C6-4 metaG (SPAdes) (version 2) | ecosystem: Host-associated > Plants > Roots > Rhizosphere > Soil...
ATGGATTATGATCTGGGATACTTCGATCTGGAGAACCGAGTGCTTGAGCCACTCGAAAATCCGTTCGGCCCAAAAGTGTCACCCATGTGACCGGTACGTCCTGTAACCCATGTCTCCGGGTTGGACCCGAAAGGCGTGGTGGGCAGCGAGGGACTCGAACCCCCGACTTCCTGCTTGTAAGGCAGGCGCTCTAACCAACTGAGCTAGCCGCCCACTCCAGTGAGAGCCCATTTCGGGCCAACTCCATCATATCAGCGATTCGATGCGTCCCGCATAGATGTCCAGACACCCCATCTACCACATAGCAAACCGTTTTTCTGGCCGGGAATTGATAAGCTATCCCCGTGCCTCGCCTCATCGTAAATGCCGACGATTTCGGGATGGCCCCCGGAGTCAACCGGGCCATCCTCGAACTACACGCAGGTGAAGTTCTTACCAGCGCGACACTCATGGCACGGGGCGCCGCCACCGAAGAAGCTGTCAAGATGGCGCTTGCCATGCCTTCTCTGGGCGTGGGGTGCCACATCGTACTCGTGGACGGAACTCCATCCGCTAACCCTTCCCAAATTCCCTCCCTCATCGACAGAACAACCGGGGCGCTTTACTCATCTCCTGGAGCTTTCCTCAAACGGTTCTATACGGCACGCATCCGCAGCGCTCAAATCGAAATCGAAGCGGCCGCTCAGATCGCTGCGCTTCAAAGCTTTGGTCTCCGTCTCACCCACGTTGACACCCATAAGCATCTGCACATGTTTCCGGGTGTCTTGCGCCCGATTCTGCGGGCGGCTCGTGCAGCCGGGATTCAGTCCGTCCGCAATCCCTTCGAGCCGCTCTGGAGCATAAACGCCACCAAGGATGCTCCGGAAAGACGTCGTGCTGAGATCCTTCTCCTCCGCCGGCTCGAGTCACGATTCCGCCGCATCGTCGCGCAGGAAGGCTTCGTCACCACCGACGGAGCCATCGGCGTCCTTGCCACCGGAACTCTGGAACTCGCTGTAGTTAATGCCCTGATCTCAGCCATGCCGGAGGGCACCTTCGAGTTTGTGTCCCATCCCGGCTATCGTGATGAAGTCTTGGCCCGCGCCAATACTCGACTGCGCGAGTCCCGCGAAATCGAGCGCAATGCTCTGGTAGCGATCAAAGGCTACTCTGGAATCGACCTAATCTCGTTTGCCGCTCTAAGAGAAACCGCCAAGCGCCAGTCCGTGCTCTGAGCTCACCTAAATACTCATCGTCCACGGTGCCCGATATTCGCGGGTCATCAGCTTGCTGGCTTCCCCATCTCCAAGGATTTTCTCTTCCCTTGCATCCCAGCGGATCTTCCTGCCGGTCAGCATCGAGATCGTACAAAGGTGTCCCGGAATCGCTGAATGGTGTCCCACCTCGACCGGCGTTACCGTTGCCTGTCGCGTCCTGATGCAATTGAGAAAATTTTGCTGGTGATTATCAGAGGTGTAGAGCTTCACCTTTCGTAGCTCTCTTGGTAGGTATTTTCCGCGTTTCAAAGAGGGATTGGAGACATCGAACCCGTCGCGGTCAACCCAAACCCAACCCTCGGTGCCGATCCACTTCGTGCCCATCTTGATATCGGGATAGCCACCTGCGACGGTCATCGTAACGTCGCCCGGATACTTCAGTTCAAACCGGTAATGCTGTCCAGTGTTCCAAACAGCGGTAGCAGGAGGTAGATCGGCACTGCCTTCCACTTCCAGCGGCCCCGTATTATCAAAATCCAGACCCCAATGGGCGATGTCGCCGTGATGGCCGATCCAATCAAGTAGCTTCCCGCCCCCCGTGTTGTAGTTCAGGCGCCAGCACTTGTGAGAACGAGCTTTCATATAGGGCTCCATCTTCGACGGGCCCACCCATGTCTCATAGTCAAGCTCTGGCGGCGGCGTGCTGATTAGCAAATCCCAGTCTTTGGTTCCAGGGACGATCTGTTCAAGCTCTCCTTTGAGGCCAGCCCCTGCAAGCTTCGAGGCAGTTTCCTCACGGATGTGATCGTAGTTGGAGTTCTGTCCTGGCAGACCAACCTCAACGTGGGTCACTTTTCCAATCAGCCCGTTGCGGACGATTTCGGCCGCCTTGTGAAAAATCGGACTGGAGCGCTGCCATGAGCCCATCTGCCAGATAACGTTGTTTTCCTTGACGGCGCGAACAATCGACTGCTGTTCGGCGATGGTGTGCGCCAAAGGCTTTTCCGAGTAGATGTCCTTTTTCCGTCTGGCTGCCTCTGTAGCAACGATCTCGTGCCAGTGATCGGGAACCGCAATCATCACTGCATCAATCTCGGGGCGCGACAACAACTCTCGGTAGTCGTGATAGCCTTTGCAGTCTTCCGTCCCGTAGGCGTCGTTGATCATCTTTACGGCGGCTTTCAGATGATTCTGGTCAACGTCGCATGCGGCTACTACTTGACAGTCTTCTAGCGCCAGGAATGCCTGAGTATTGGCTGGCCCCTGCCATCCCATCCCGATGACGCCCACATTGATGCGGTTATTGGCCGGTGTACTGCTTCTGGCCATTTGACCCTTTGCATGACTTGCCAGAACAGAAGGTAGAACCGCAGTGGCACCGGCGGCTCTTAGAAATCCGCGGCGGCTTAACAGGTTTTCAGCAATCTCCGCACCAGAACGACGTGCCATACTCTAGTTCTTCCCTCCTATTCGTTCATGCCTATTCTTTCAGATCGGCATCCTGTAGCGATCTGTACGCAATTGTTCAGGCCCAAATCGGTTTTGCTGGATTGAGGACGCGCCGGTCACTTCGTCAATTCCAGCGAACTGAAGGCTCTTTCCCTGCGCCCTTATCCCGAACAGAAACTCAGCCGGATGTCACGCAGTCCGCGATCGCTTTGAAGCAGGCCCAAAGCAAGAACGAAGTCATTCAGTTAAGCAAAATTTTCAATCTCTGAAATGCGTGCGTTGGTGTACAACTGTAACCATTCAGCTCGGAACCGCTTCCAAACTCACTTCCCTGACGGAACGGTTCCCGAAACTTATTCCCCGGCCGTAGCACCAAAACCTTGAATTGCCCATGCCTGAGGAGGTCCAGATGCGTCACGCGCGCGTAGCATCCGTCCTGCTGCTTGCACTCGCCTTTTCTCTTAAGATTTTCGGACAAGCAACAACGTCACTTCGCGGTCACGTAACGGATTCCAGCGGTGCTGCAATTGCTGGAGCCCGCTGTGAGCTGACCCTGGCTGCCACGGGGGCAACAAGGCAAGGCAAGACCGACACCGCGGGAGAATATCAATTCGTCCAGCTTCCCCCAGGGGAGTATTCGCTCAAGGTGAGCGAACAGGGATTCGCGGTGGTGGAGAAGCGGGGCATGAACCTGCTGGTTGGACAGCCGGCGACAGAAGACGTGGTGCTTTCCGTTGCCAATGTCACCCAGGATGTTGAGGTCGAGGTCGATGTTCAGCCGATGCTGAACACTACCGATGCAACTCTGGGCAACGCATTCTCGCAGGAACACATTGCGTCTCTGCCCATTGAGGGAAGAAACGTCCCCGACCTGCTGAGCCTTCAGCCTGGGGTTACATTTCTCGGCCGAACGGATTCAAACAACGGAACCAACTCGGTCGGAAACAGCGCCAGCGACTCGCGCAGCGGCTCTGTGAACGGCGGACACAGCGATCAGTCGAATATCACGCTGGACGGGGTGGATGTAAACGACATCAACAACGGTTATGCGTTTACGAGTGTGTTACGGGTGACACAGGACTCGATCTCAGAATTTCGCGTGACAACCAGCAACCCGGATGCGGCAGAGGGCCGATCATCTGGCGCGCAGGTCGGTTTGATCACGAAAAGCGGCACCAATCGCATCCACGGGTCAGCATACGAGTACAACCGAAGCAGCCTTTTCGAGGCAAACTCGTTCTTCAACAAGCAGCAACAGCTCGATGCGGGTGAGGCCAACAGGCCTCCCAAGCTGATCCGCAATGTGTTTGGCGCATCCATAGGCGGCCCAATCCTCCGGGACCACGTCTTCTACTTCATGAATTATGAGGGAAGGCGTGACGCTGAGGGAGAGAGCGTTTACGCTGGCACGGTTCCCACGCCGAGCCTCCGCGCTGGGAACATTCAGTACGTCAATTCATCCGGATCCGTCACTACATTGACGCCTGCTCAGATTCAGGGCATGGACCCTCAAGGAATCGGCGTCAACCAAAATGTTCTCCAGATCTTCGCGAAATATCCGCAGCCGAATGATCCGAGCCAGGGCGACTCGCTCAATACGCAGGGATACCGCTTCCCTTACAATGTGCACCGCACCTACAACACCTATGTAGGGCGATTGGACTGGAATATTTCCGGAAAACAGAGCGTATTCTGGCGTGGCAATCTGCAAAACGACGATGAGCCCACGACCCCTGCCTTCCCCGGGGAACCACCCTCCACGCGCGTGCTGACAAACAACAAAGGGCTAGCCTTTGGATACACGGCGATCATCACACCCAATCTCGTCAATGCGGTGCGCTACGGGTTTACGCGCCAGGGCGTCGATAACGCTGGGCTTTCTACGCAACCGGAGGTGAGCTTCTCGGGAATCGCCTCGCCGCAAGCATTTACTCGAAGCACAGGAGTGATCATCCCCTTGCACAACGTTGTGGATGACCTCTCTTGGACAAAACATGACCACAGTTTTCAATTTGGCACAAACCTGCGCTTCATCGACGACCAGCGGAGAAGTAATGCAAATTCCTTTCCCGATGGACAAATGAATGCCGGGTGGCTTGCCAACGGATCCACGGTGGCTGGAAACGGCGGTGACTTTGACCCCGCGGCGTACGGGTATCCGGCCGTTGCCAAGAGCTTCAAAAACCGGTACAACTCCGCATTGCTCAGCGACGTGGGAATCATCACAGAAGGAGACGCGGTCTACAACTACACAAAAGAAGGAACCGCGCTTCCCCTAGGTACGCTTTTGAAGCGAGACTATCGCTGGAATGAATATGAGTTTTACGCCCAGGATTCATGGAAAGCCCTCAAAAATCTGACGATCACGTACGGAGTTCGATATTCGTTGTTGCAACCGCCGGTGGAAACCAGCGGTACTCAGGTCGGCACTTGCAGGATTTCAGGCGGAACCTGCGCGCCATACTCCCTCACGGATTACTTTTTAGGGAGCGCAGCTCAGGCGGCGCAAGGTGGTGCCGCAAACGCAATCGGTGAGATTGGTTTTGACCTCAACGGAAGGTCCAACGGCAAGCCGGACTTCTGGAATATGGAAAAGAAAGACATTGGACCGAGAATCGCGTTTGCGTATTCGCCAAATGCCAGAGATGGGTTCCTGAACAAGGTCTTCGGGGACGGCAAGAGCAGCATCCGCGCCGGGTACTCAATGGTGTTCGACCACTTTGGCGCAGCGACCGTGAATACGTTCGATACTACCGGTTCGTTCGGTCTCTCCTCGCAGATCTCGAATGTGCCCGGATCTGTCGAGGTGGGCACGGCGCCACGATTTACGGATTTGACGACCATCCCTGCCCAGGTGATACCCGCAGCGCCTCCGGGAGGATTTCCAGCGATTCCCGATTCATCTCTTTTTGCGATCAGTTGGGGAATGGATTCCAAGATTAAAACCCCATATTCGCACCTGCTGGATTTCTCGATCGCTCGACAGCTGCATAACGGTTCTTCAATCGAAATAGCGTATGTGGGACGGCTGGCGCATCGCCTGCTTGCACAGGAAGACGTGGCCATGCCAATCAATCTCAAAGCCGGTGGATCGACCTATTTTGCTGAGGCGGCGAAGATGTCAAAACTGGCGAGAGCCGGGACAGACGTAAGCGCAATCGCGCCGGATCCTTACTGGGAGCAGCTTTTTGGCGCACTTGATAATGTGGACCTGGGCTACGGAGCTGGTGCGGTGTCTGCGACGCAAAACGTCTACCAGGTATTCCAGCAGAATCTGTACAACGAAACGTATGCGCTGTTCTCACTGGATCTGCCGGACTCGCAGACTGGAGCCGGAATCAACCCGAACGGCGCCTATCCCTCTTATCGCTTCTACCATGATCAGTATTCGGCGCTGTACGCGTGGCGCTCGATCGCTTACTCGAACTATCATGCATTGCAGGTCGTGTACAGACAGCAGATTGGCGCGGGAATGTTCGCTGACCTCAATTACACCTATTCCAAATCGATGGACATTGCTTCGCAGTCTGAACGGCTGAGCACTTCGGGATCCAACAACAACGCTCAGATTATCAATACATGGGCGCCGAACCAGCTGTATGGCGTGTCGGACTACGATGCAACGCATCAGATGAATGCCAATTATGTATGGGATATTCCCGTCGGTCGCAGACGGCACTTCCTGGGTACTGCAAATCGCCTCGTTGACGCTCTGATCGGCGGGTGGCAGACCACAGGAATCGTTCGCTGGACAAGCGGATTCCCATTTGCAGTCAATGAGGGCGGCAACTGGCCAACCAATTGGGATATTGAAGGCTGGGCGACACAAATTGCAAAGATCCCATCACACGCGGCTGGCCGCGGGCATCTAGCTCAGCGCTTTGCGGACCCGCAGGCCGTCTTTGCATCATTTGACTACACGCTCCCAGGGGATTCCGGTACACGGAACCCTTTGCGTGGAGACGGCTACTACGATTGGGATGCCGGCCTGAACAAGTCCTTCTCGATCACGGAACACACACGGTTGCAAGTTCGCTGGGAAACCTTCAATGTCACCAACAGCGTGCGCTTTGATTCTCACTCGATCAACTCAACGCTCGACAATGCCACGAACTTTGGCAATGCAACCGTCCTTCTCACAGATCAGCGAAAAGCACAGATTGCAGCTCGGTTCGAATTCTAAAGTCGCAAAAAGGCCCGCTCTCATTCAGCAGAATGAGAGCGGGACCAACGGATTCCACAAATCGGACAATCAGAAATAGATCTTAGCGCCGAACTGGAACACTCTCGGATCATAGGCGGAGGTGACTTGACCGAAATTGCTCGATCCAAGCGCGTTGCTGACCTGGTCGAACTCCGTGTGATTCCAGACATTGAAGCTCTCTGCGCGGAGTTCTAGTCTCCGCTCCTCCCCAAATGCAAAGCTTTTGAAGAGCGAGAGATTCCAATTGTCTCGTCCGGGGCCACGCAGAGAATTGAAACCAGCGTTGCCCCACGCCCCTATTGCAGGCGAGGCAAATGCCGAAGTATCAAACCATTCTCCGGCTTTGTGCGGATAAGACACCTTGCTCACCTTGTCCGGACGGTTGGTTGCGTTCGGTAGTCCATTGCTGCCCTGTGCTCCTGTCAACTGCGGATTGATCGGCAGCCCGGACGTCATTGTTACGATTCCTGACAGTTCCCATCCGCCGAGGGTTGACCTGAGAAGACGGCTCGAACTCCTCTGCATGAAGGGGAACTCGTAGATGAAGTTCACAGCCGCGTTATTAGTCCTGTCGTATCCCCCGGGGCCGCTGTCGTACTTCCATCCGAGGTACGGGTTGGAGATGTTGGTCAAATCAGCACCGCCCCCTCCGCCAAGCGTGGGATCAACCGTCCGCGACAGTGTATAGAACGCACGCAGCGTAAGCGTCCGGATCCGCGAATTCAAGTCAACCTGCAAACCGTTATAGTGCGAATTCGCTTCGTTCGTAGACATGTCGATGGAGTTGAAGCCGCGATACGGCAACCCCGGTGCAGTGGTGTATTGCGCACCCCCGATCAGGGCTGGAAGGTAGCTTTGATCAGGCAGATTAATTTGCCGATAGTCGTTCTGATAGCGGTTCTGATTCCCCACATACGAAATCGATAGAACCGACCTGGAGTTCAATTGTCGCTCCAGTCCTGCGCTGTATTGATAGCTCGCCGGCTGTTTGTAGTTGTCGATTGCCATCCCCGTAATGCTCGGAGGGTTGATCGGTCTTGCTGCTGCCGTGCCGGTCGCCAACAGGATGTTCGGATCCTCAATGGTCACGCTGTTATTCGTGACATTGAGACTGAACGGGGTATTTGCGCCCGCGTTGTACATGTCGTTGCCCTGGATCCGCTCATACATCAGCCCCACTCCGCCGCGGACGACCGTTTTGCCGCTCCCTGAGAGGTCGTATGCGAACCCGATGCGCGGGCCGAAAGTCTTCCAGTTATTATTCACAAGTCCTTTGGGAACGTGATTCTGCTCGGGAATCCCGATTCCGTTCAGGTAAAGCGGAACGCCGGCCAAGATCGGATTAGGACTCGTGCCTAACCCGGGACTGCTCGGGCTGATTGAGCCGTCAGGCAGAAGAACAGCTGCGTCTGCCGGATTATAAAGTGCCGGGTAGAAGTTCCCCATCCGATTGTTAGCTTCGTAAGTGTGGGGAATACCGTCCCAACGCAGTCCCAGGTTCAGCGTCAGCTTCCGATTGGCCCGCCAGTTGTCTTGCGCGTAAACCGAATAGGACACGTTATTCCACTGTCCCTTATCCTGCACAGCGAGTTCGTTGTAGCTCTTCGCATTCCCGAGCAGGAAATCAGCGAAGTCGCTCCCCGTGAACGTACCGTCGAAATTGAATGATCCTTGAGTCTGACCAAACAGATCCTGGGTCTTCTTGTAGATCGCCCAGCTTCCGCCGATTTTGATCTGATGCTCACCTTTGGTCCAGGAAATGTCGTCGCGAATCTGATAGTCGTCCGCTTTGTTGTGCCACGGCCAGCTCGAGATCTCGAAGTGCGTTCCGAGAGCTCCGTTTAGATCAATGTTCGGAATGCGATTCTCGTTATTCGGTCCGGAGAACAGCCGCGATCTCGAAGAGTCATAGCCATCTGGCACTGCAAGGCTCTTCAATCCGGACCCGGCGAAAGGCACAATGTTAATGCGATTTCCGTTGTAGTTGAATGCGGTCTCATTCAGCAAGCTTGAGTTGATCGTGTACGTCGTATGTACAACCGCGCTGTAAGACGGATTCCCAAACGTATCACCCACCGTTGGAACGTTTGCGCCGCTCCATTGGCTCACTCCGAATCCTTGTGACACCTGCTCAGAAATGAAGTGTCCAAAGATTGAAAGCTTACTGCTGAAGTTGTGGTCGATCCGCACAACTTCCTCGGTCAGATTGGTAGGAGAGTTGTTTCCACCGATAAACGTCGGCTTCCCGGCTGCATTCACCGCGTTTGCTTGAGGAAAGATTCCGGCCGCGAGCAACGAACTTGAATTCGGCGAAATCATGCACGCCGGAATCGTGTTGTTCGGAAACGGCTGTCCCTGAACAGTTCCTGCGGGCAAGACCCCTCCAGGGCAATTCCGCGCAAGTACCGAAGCCGACACCGCCGAAGCACTCGGCACCATGACGATTTGACTGCCGAAGCTGCCGCCATATGTGGCAGGATCGGGAACTGGTTGATTAGTCAGCCCTCCCTGGATCAAGCGGCGCCACTCCTGGTTATAGAAGAAGAACGTTCGCTTCCGTTCCGGGTTGTAGAGACGCCCGAGTGTCACAGGTCCCCCTACATTGAAGCCGAAAACGTTCAACCGCAATTCGGCAACTTTCTGCGGAGCCGGATTGAAGTAGTTCCGTGCATCAAACGCGTCGTTGCGGTTGAACTCCCACGCCGACGCATGGAGCGTCCTGGTACCTGATTTCAACACCATCGACATTGTTCCAGCGGACGAAAGCCCGTAATCGGCGCTGTAATTCGAGGTAAGGGTGCGGAACTCGGCAATTGCATCGCTGGATGGTGCAATGCTCATTCCGCCTGCGCCGCCGCGGTCATCATCTTCGCCGCCATCCAGCAGATAGATGTTGTGATTTTGACGCAAGCCATTGAACTCTACACTCGCATCTCCTCCAACTGGAGTATTCACCTCGCCGGCGCTCATGCCTCCAGCGCCAATCTGACTTGAAGCGCCCGGTACCAGGGCCGCCAGCTGGTACATGCTGCGCCCACTGACCGAAATCTGCGAAATCTGCTGCCCCGTGATCACGCTGCTCTGCTCTCCAGAGTCAGTCTGAACTCGAACAGGATTCGCTTCTACCGTAACGGTCTCCTGCACCTCTCCAACCTGCAATTGAAAATCGATGCGATCCCGATCGCCAACTTGCAGAACAATGTTCTTCTGTTCGATTGTTTTGAAGCCTGTCGCCTCGGCCTTCACGTTGTAGTGGCCGATGTTCAGATCTGGGATTACGTATTGTCCCGCGCTGTTTGTTTGAATACTTTTAGCAACGCTGGACTCGGCGTTTGTGACCGTGATATTGACATTCGGCAGTGCAGCTCCGGCTGGATCAGTGACGGTTCCGACCACCGTCGCCTGCTGAGCGAATGCGGTTGAGCATGCTCCGAAAACGGCCAACACCACGAGGAGTGCCCATCGCAGTGTCGCTCGGTTCTGCAGGGAAGAACAGATTTTAACTCGATGCATCCTGGCCAAAAGTAAAAACAGATTCATTCTCTTCTCCAGAGTTCTATTCGGGCTTTGGCTTGAAAGCCGTCGCCCCATGCTCCAGAGTGCGTGCATTAGTGGTCACTGGCCATAGCCGCTAAGCCCGCTTCCGCCATAACCACTTCAAGGCCGATGGGCGCGCAGAGCACATGCCTTGGCGGATCGGCAATCGGCCCAAGACTCATGAGTGATCTGATGAAGTGGTGCCCTGCGTATCGATACAGTCACCCGTGCACGACAGTGCGCATTCGCCTCACGGCCTCTGGAATCTGCTCTGCCGTCGTGCTTCCAAATCCCAGAACGAACCCATGAAGCGGGCGCCGGCCCGCGTAATAGCGTGACAGTGGCCAAAGCAAAAGTTTCTGTTTGCCTGCGCGTTCGCAGATCGCCTCGTCATCGTAGCCGTGAGGCAGGCTCACGGAAACGTGCATCCCCGCAGGCGCTCCGTGGACCGTCAGAAAATCATCGAACTCCGCCCGAATCGATTCGACCAGCACTTGCCTGCGTTCTCCGTAAATCCGTCTCATCTTGCGGATGTATTGCGCGAGGTGGCCACCTTCGATGAAATCGGCAAGCATCTCCTGATAGAGATAAGGAGGGAAGATATCCGTTACAAAGCGGACCGCCTCGAAGAGAGGCACAAGATCGCGCGGGACTACGATGTACCCGACACGCAAAGATGGGAAAAGCATCTTGCTGAAGGTTCCGATATAGATCACGCGGGCATTGACATCCAGACCCTGCAACGATGCGATAGGCCGGGTGTCGAAGCGATACTCACTGTCGTAATCGTCTTCGATAATCCAGGCGCCTGTGCTCTGCGCCCAGTTCAGAAGCAGCAGGCGGCGCGTAGCACTCATCGTAGTTCCTAGCGGGAATTGGTGCGACGGAGTAACGAAAGCGGCTTTCGCGCGCTTATGCTTTCCTGCCGCGGTAATATCCATTCCCTCATCGTCCACCGGCATAAGTTTCACCCGGCACCCTGCAGCCGAGAGCACTGTCTTCTCCAGCGTGTAGCCGGGTTCCTCAACAAGCACTGTGTCTCCGGAATTGAGCAATACCCTCGTCGTCAGATCGAGTGCCTGCTGGGAGCCCGACACAATCATGATCTGTTCCGGATCGCACTTCACAGACCTCGCCGTACGCAAATACCGGCAGATCTCAATCCTGAATCGCCGGAGACCCATAGGATCGATTCTTTGCAACGAAGCGGAGCTCGGATTTCGGCTGTGGCGGGTCGCGAGTTCCGACCAAAGCTGAAAGGGAAACTGGTCCGATGCGGGCTGGTGAAGACCAAATGCTCCCCACCCTCGAAGAGGCGAGTCTCTGCGAAATTTTGGGTAAAGAGCGTTCCGATCAGCAACTGGGCGTAGCCCCGAGGGTGCTCGCTCGAAAACACCCATACTCTGTTCTGAGGACATCATCTGCTCCGGCAGTGTTGCCGAAATAAACGTCCCCGAGCCAACTTGGCTCTCAAAGTATCCCTCTGCCTGAAGTTGAGCGTACGCATGCAAAACCGGGAAGCGCGACACTCGCATATCTGAGGCCAACTCACGGCTCGAGGGAATTTTCTGCCCTGGCGAGAGATCGCCGCGAAGAATCGCTTCTCTGTAGCCGTCGTAGACTTGACGATGCAGGGGCTTGGCATCGTTACGATCGATCGCAATCACTGGACACACGTAGGTCCCGAAGTGACTCATCAAAACGGATTCTAGTGTTTCTGCAACATCGCCTCAATCCGCCTGATTACCTGCTATCACCGCTTCGTAACATTGCTCGGATATGCCTACTTCGCAAGCGCCTCGCGATTCTCCTTGGCCCAGTCGCTGTCGGCCGCGACCGCCTTCATCCGGGGCCCGCCCTGCGTACCACACGCACAAGGACCCTCCATTTTCGCCTCCGTCATGCACGCGCAGGACCTGTCCTTCATGCATGCGCATACGTACACAACGTCTTTGGACGAGTCATGTTCGCCCCCTTTCTGCTTCTTGACCCACCCCACGCCTGCCGATGAGTTGGTAAACAGGAGAAAAACCAGGCAAATGAGTGTGAACGCTATCCGATGATTCATTGGTCCTCCTTGGCTATGTCTCCGAAAAATTACATCACCGGACCTTTTGCGCCATATCCACCCTCGACCTGGGAAACAGGACCACTTTCGTTCCTGGCCGACGAGCGATGGAGAACCTGAATTGGGCGCTTCTTAGGGGTTAGAAGCTCCGCAGCCAAATTGCTGCGGTGCAGAGGAAACCTTTTCGGCCTATCTCAGGAGATCCCGCGCATACCAGTTAAACTCTCTGAGGGAAGGACGACATCGCCCTTGACGAATTTCCTCGCCTTCAGGAGCAAAATTGGCTTCTTTTCGGATCTTTTCTGGGGTCAGTGAATCTACCAATTTTAGAACTCCTTGA
>Ga0207654_10001399_pt1 | contig 12778 bp, 16 predicted proteins | sample KBSC64metaG_FD_184355 | JGI IMG/M metagenome (GOLD analysis project Ga0207654, IMG submission 184355) | Corn rhizosphere microbial communities from Kellogg Biological Station, Michigan, USA - KBS C6-4 metaG (SPAdes) (version 2) | ecosystem: Host-associated > Plants > Roots > Rhizosphere > Soil...
TGGGGGTACTGCTGCCGGATGCGGGCTTGCTCATGCTGGAATATCGTGGCCACGAGGATCGGGTGCTTCTCTTCCTTGGCGATGCTCGCGAGGGCATCGAACTTCAGGTTGTGGACGGGATGCACCTCACGCTCCTCATCGTAAACGTGCCCGCTGGTGAACTGGAGGAGTTTGGTGACGAGGGCCGCGGAGTTGGCCACGTTGAGCGTCTTGTCGTGGCGCAGTTCCATGACCAGTTCCTTCTCCAGCTTTTTGTACTTGGCCTCCAGTTCCGGGGGGAATTTGATCTCCCGGTCTTCGTAAGTGGTGTCGGGGATGTCCAACCAGTCGGAGCTTCTCAACGTTACAGTGATGTCGGAAATTTTCTCCTCCAGCTTGTCCTCGGTGTCGTGCTTGGGCTCCCATGGCTTGAACGGTGTGGCCGGGGCGAAGAAGTATCGCTTTTTAAATTCGAGGAAGTTGGTTCCGAGGCGCTGCCCGCCGTCCACCAGTCGAGCTTGCGCGAACAGGTCCACCCAGGAGTTGGGGATCGGTGTGCCGGTGAGCCCCCACTGCCGGGCCACCCGTGGCACCTGGCGCCGGTAGTGGTTGACTCGCTTGCTCCCGGGGTTCTTGGCCTTGGTCAGTTCGTCAAAGATCACCACGTCAAAAGGGACACCGGATTTGCCCCGTCGCTGGACCAGCGAGACGAGCAGGTTCATGGCATCCCAGTTGATAAGATAGACGTGCGCCCGGCCTTCCAGAAAATCCCGTTGACCGCTCGTCTCGCGGAGATTAGCCACTCGCATCCAACGGAACTGATCCCAGTCCTGAATCTCGGCCGGCCAGGTGAGGTTGACGACCCGCAGCGGGGCGACGATCAACGCGGCGATGGCTTCACCGGAGAGGAACAATTCGTTGAGACGGTAGAGGCACGTCGCGGATTTTCCAATGCCCATGCCCACGAAGTTCAGTGCATCCGGCACGGAGCGGAGGTGGTTGAGCATGATCTGCTGGGGTTCGTCTGGAGTGAAGATGGGCATGTTAGAAATCGCTCATCATATAGGATCGTTTGACCGTTTTCCGAGTCATCGCGTCCACCATCGTCTTCCCAGCTTCTACGCTGTCTGCGACACACACGGGCACACCCTGTCTCTTGATTTTGTCGATCTCCACTTCCTGGGCTGGCGTAGGCTTCTGACCGAGGCGTTTGAACTCAATAAAAAAGACTTCCCCGGTTTTGGTGATGAACAGACGATCTGGTACGCTGCGGCGGGACGGAGAAGTGAACTTGTAGACGAGGCACCCCAGGTCGCGGGCATAACTACAGACCTTGGCCTCGATGACCTTTTCCAGTGGGTTGGGTGCTTTCATCATCTCGCCCCTCCCTGGTCTGCATTCGCGATTTCAACCCACTTGCCTTTGACGCGCAGGAATGCCTCGCAGCGTTGGAGGGCGGTTGATCCGCGAACGAAACACGACAGCGCATTTCGGCCCGGCTTTTGCGCTTCTTCCGTGTCGGCAATTTTATCCCAAAGAATTATGACGTATCGGTCAAATTCCTCGTCCGTCAGCGTCTTCTCAAACTCCGCGCACGCGTTGAGGTCGGCGGGGTAGTTGGGAAGTGGAGCACGTTCTTCCTGCTTGTGCTGCGGATGTCCCGGTGGGTATCCGCAGTCTCGTGGATAGACGCCGTCAATTACTGTCCATCCACACAATTCCGCCACCGCGATGCGTATTTCTTCGGTGGTCATTTGGCTCCTTTCAGTGCTTCCTCGGCGCGGGAGAGGGCTTCCACGATCGCGCAGTCAAGGTTGTCATCTTTGCTGCCCTCTGCGGTTACGACGGGTCTAGCACCTCGCAGAACCCCGGCACAGAACGAAAGCACTTCACGAAGTTTGTCGGTCTTATCCCGCCGTACGTATTGCTTGGAGATGTCGGGGGTGAGGGCGGCACAACGGGCGCAAGTAAACTGGTCTTCGGCCCGACAATCGCACAACTCGAAATGTGATTCGATCCAGGCATCCTTCGCCGCGATCAGCTTTTGCTGTTCCTCGGCCTGTGCTTTGAGGGCGTCACGTTCGGTGGAGAGTCGCTCGGCCAAGCTCCACACTTGTTCATAGCTTGGCTGTCCGTTTCCGGGCTCTTTGGATAAGTCCATGACCTGCTCTATCACCTTTTCGACTTCAGCCAATTTTGGCGTTCCCTGCCGACTGAGTTCCACTATCTTTTCCGCTGCTTCCTCCACGGCTTGCCGCTCCCCGGCAGGTTGGGACTGTTCGGGTGCTAGGTTGACGTTCATTGTCATTGGCCACGGCTTAACCGACCCAGCGGCTTCCTCACGCAACCGCTCGATCTCCGCGCGATCCTTCGCGGACTGGGCGCGGGCTTCGTCGAGCTTGCGGATCAAAGCATCTACGGCCCTTGCAAGTCCTGATATATCACAGTTAGATACCGGAAATCGGCGCGTCCACACTAAGGCATCAGCTACTTTGGCATACATGGCCCTTCCGGTGGACGCGAACTGCTCACGTTGCTCCTTCGCCTCCGCCAGTTCGATCTTCAGCGCCATCATTTGGTCAACGGCCTGCGCTGCTTGCGTTCGGGCTTCGTCCAAGTCTTTTGTTTTCTGCCGTAAAGCTGCCTGTAGCCCTGCTTGTTTTAATGGTTGCAGCGCCTCCTTCTGCTCTTCAGTAGCGAGGGTCGTTTGGGCGTCCGCTTCGGTTAGACCTGCATATCGCTTAACCTCAGCAAGCTCCTTTCGGGCTTCTGCTAGTTCGCGCGTGGCGGTGTCGCGCTGGTCTCGGAGTTCTTCCATTTCGGCCATTGTGTATGTGTAGCCGCATCCCGGACATCTGCGTTGCCGACTCTCCAACTCCGCAATCCGGCTGTCCTTTTCGGAGAGTTCGCGTTCAAGCGTGCGAGTAAATTCGATACTCACAATGGCGAGGCTGCGCACACCGTCCTTAGTGTGCTGCGCTACCGTGCGGATTTCTGCATCCGTTCTTGGTGTATCGCTCATTCTGCTCCTTTTATGGCCTGCGTGATGGCTTCGCGGGCGCGGGTGCTCATAATGCGACGGGCTTGATAGTCCCCGTACATCGAGTCTTCAGCCATTTCCTGTATGGACTCCAAAGACTCGATCAGCCGCTTCCCGTCCTCGCGCGCAGCCTCCAGCGCCGTTGCAAGCTGGCACTTCTCTTGCACCAGCGCGGCGACTTGGGTTTCGTGCTCCTGCCGCGCCTTGGCGAGTTCCGTCAAAGCATTATCCCGTTCCTCCATCATGCACTGAAGTTCGATGGCTTTGCGTGTGTTCTCTTGGTCGTGCTCCTGCTGTAGCTTGGTTAGGGCGGTGAGGATGATGGGACGGAGCATCTCCCTTTGGGTGTTAATTCTAATGGCAGCATCAATCGGTGCTCTAGAATTTACCGGATACCGCTTCTCCACCGCTTCCTGTGCGATCTGTTCGAGTGTTTTGTTCATAAATTTCAATCTTTTTTGTAGAAAGGCACCAGCGCCCCCTCAGCCGCGATCGGGAGCCCCACTGCCCACTCCGGCAAATCGGTGAGCAACCGCACAAACTCCTCCGGGGTCTGGTGGCTCTGGTGATAGGAAAGCGCCTGGTCGTGAATCAGGGCGCAGATTTCGTAACCCACGTCTTCGCAGTTCTGGGCGCCGTGGCACATAACGTCGGCGGCGACGGCCTGGGTTGCGTTCTCGGCCCACACCCCGCCCCAGATCCCTGAGTTCCAGCCCCAGTTGACCCCTTTTAAATTCTGGTAAAAACTGACCGCGGTGGTGCCCTCGAATTTCCCCGGCACGATCTTGGGCCACGGGTAGGCCAGCTTCCTGCCGCTGGGCAGACGCATCAACAGGAACTCGATTTCCCCGGTGGTGATGCACTTGAAAGAAATGTGCTTGCCGGCGGCGAATACCTCTCCCTTGTGGAGCACCGCAGCCTTGGCCGCTTCATCGAGTTTCTCCCAGAATTTGACGACGCAATTGTGTTTCTTGCGCCAGGCATTGATCGCCTTGAACTCCAACCCCTCGGGGAGATCGTAGTTGCCCGGTGGCTTTTTGCAGGTGATGCGGAACTTCGGGGCACCGAGCCCAAACCCCGCACCGAGAATCAGCCCCTTGCCAACAAAGCGTTGGGGGAATTTGTCCACCTCGTGCTCCGCGATGCCGTAGACGAACGCAGCCATGCGCTTGTAACGATCCACGCCTTGCCGGTATTCCTCCAAGGCATCTTCCTGCCCGGCGAGCCAGCACACGATGCGGGCTTCGATGGCTGCGTAGTCAGCGTCGAGGATCATACGAAGCATCCTCCGCTCCCACATCCGCGCTCCGTCTGAGCCTCAGTTGGGGAGAACTTCACCTCGTTGATTGGAACACACGATTTATGGAGAAAAGCGTTGGGGTCTTCCAGTTGCATCTCCCACTCCAAGAAAATTGCTTTTTTAAAATCCTCCGGTGTCTCTTCTTTAGATTGTACCCACTCGGCGTCTGTCTTGTTCGGGCACATCCAGCAGGCGGAACGCGGGGGTCGGTCCCAACCGAAGTCGATCACCCCCTGAATAGATTCTTCACGTGTGGAGGGAACGTCGTGGACCAGAGGAAAGCGGATATACCCGCGAGAGTATTCTTGGGTCAGCATCATCCGATTTACCCTCCGGGCTTCATCGGTGGAGAAGCAAATCCAAGTGCGCTGCTCTTTGGTCGGGATGCCCAACTCACGGACAAATCGCTCTCTCACCCGGCGTTTCCATTTGTGAGAGCAAAAGTTGGTCAACTTTCCGACTTCTCCCGTTTGGTTGGTGAACGCCGGAATCATCAACGTGGTTCCGAACCTACCTGAGAACAGATCAATGCTGGTGTAATCGCTCTTTTTCACTCGATGGATTTTTACCCCCACCGAAGCGAGCCCTGGAACAACGAACTTTTCGTGGTAGGCCCACACCTCAGAGTTCTCTCGTTCGGTGTCCACGATCACTGCAACATCTGGTTTTGGGAGTCTCCCTTGGATGATTAAAACTGAGGTATAGGCGCTTTGTGTTCCACCACCGCTGGAGAAGATGTCTTTCATAAATCGGTGTCCTCCACGAAATGCCGGATGCACGATGAGATGACTTCCAGCGGTGGCCCATAGACAATCTCCAGCATCTCCCGGCTGATGCCCGCGCAGATGTCGCGATACGCCGCTTCGGTGTCCATCGTCGGGTCTGGACGCTTCATATTCTGAAACTGAACCAGGGAGTTCGTGGAGCGCCCGGTGGTGGCTCCGTGGTGGTTCAGCATCCCACGGATGCGATTATCCCCCGGCCCCACACACGCTAGCATGGTGTCCACCTTCTTGATCGCGGCGTAGCTGACGCTGGCGCGGAGAGTGAGCGCAGTGCGGACGAGTTCCAGTTGTTGAGGTGTGGGTGGGGTCATAGCAACGCCTTCAACTCTGCTTCTCGGATACGCTTCTGCGCGACAATGAAATAGTCCAGGTCACGCTCTATCCCGATGAAGTTTCTACCCGTGTGGACACAGGCGACCCCGGTAGTGCCGCTGCCCATCGTGTTATCAAGCACCGTGTCACCTTCGTTGGTGTAGGTGCGGATGAGGTATTCCATGAGGGCAACGGGCTTCTGGGTGGGGTGGAGTCCTACTTCACAATTAAACTTCTGCCATGAAGATGGGACGCGCTTTGTTGTTAGTTGCCCCTGCTGTGCCCCGATGGCACCATAGTTCTCGGTATTTGTTTCATGCTTAATACCATATTTGATCCGATCAACACCTCCTCCTGTTCGGTTCTGCATCTGTTTATTATAAACCCACTTCCCCCGTGAGAACACCAATACACTTTCGTGTTCTTTCATCGGTTCTCGAACGGTATTAACAAAATTGCTGCCTCGGTTTTTAATCCAAATCCACTCGTGCTTAAACAACTCGGGTTTGCTCATCACAAGGAGTGAGGTGAACGGTTGGCTCGCTGTCAACACCACCGCACCTCGGCAGACTCGGGCGTATTCCTGCCAAAGTAAATCGAGGGGGATCATCGAATCCCACTTATTCTGTGTGGTTCCGTATGGCAGGTCACAGATCACCGCGTTTGCCGCCCCGTTCGGCATATCCTTCATCCGATCCAAGCAATCTCCGAACAGCAGTTTCACGCTCATACCCCCTCATCCAAAAACGCTTCCACCGTCGCCGCCTGCAAATCCCCATACGGATACCCGTTGGCCTGTGCCCAGGCCAGCACCTTTGCCCCCTGCGTCACTTCGAACCCGGTCAACGTTTTGAACTTCTCCCCGACGATCGCGGTCTCCTCATCAATCAGCTTTTGCGCGTGACGCAGCGCGGCGATATTCACCGTCACCCCGCGTTCGTTGATAATCTCATGGAGGGTGTAGTTGGCGTCGTTGAGGGGATCACCGAAGTAAGCGAGGCGGCGAGCCACCTCTTGCTCGGCGCGCACGTCCTGACGGCAGTATTCCACGAAGCGCGCGAAGTCCTCGGGGTCATCCTCGGGCTGGATGCGATGCACAGGCATCCCCGCGGGGTTTTTCTTGGTGGGCTTCTTCGCCGGCTGCATCATCGAGAACTTGCGGATCAACCGTTTGCCGGCCGCATCCTTCACCACTGTCCCTAGGAACTCACTGAGCTTCTCCAGCTTGGCTGGGAGTGCCGCGCGCCGGGCCAGTGACATCGTGCAGCGGAAGCGGCTGATGTGGGGTGGCTGGATGCCCCAGGTCTTCCACATCAGCGCTTTGCTCATCGCGTACTCGAACTGGGCGTTGTGGGCGTAGATAAGGATTTCCGGGTTTTCGAGGGCGTCCCAGTAACGGTCAAAAGACGCAAGTTGTTCCTCAGGCATCCCCTTCCACCATGCTGTGGGCTCCTCATCCCCCAGCGCCATCGCTGCGCAGAGGATCTCGGTAGACGGGTCGAACGCATACCGATATGCACCTACCTCGGTGATGTCCGCGAGGCTGAAGGACTCGTAGTCGAGATGGAGGTGGGGAGGGGGCATCAGCGTGGCTGAGGTGCAACCTTCAGAGTCACCACTTCACCCCTCGGCTGCGAGGGGATGCAGAGACAGGTTCTCCCCGCCTCCACATCCCGCGCGCAGAAGTGGCAAGGCTTGACCTTGGGCCGCGGGTCGCGGTCAACGTAGTAGGTGTCGTAGCTCATGTGGCCGCGTAGAATGCTACGGCTTCGGGGTAGCTTCTGCATTCTTGTTCCCTGTCACCGGACACGCAGATGACGACTCCCGAGGAGTTCTTGAGAAACCACTCGCGCGCTTCTTCCAAAGAATTGACATGCTCGATCATACCTTAAAACTCGTCCATGGCATCCTGGGCTTTGCGGTTGCCGCGGCGGGGGGTTTCCTCGCTGGCGCCTTCCGCAGGGAGAGCATCAAACTCGTTCTCCACGTTGACCGGGACAGCCCCGCCGAGGCTTTCGCCATCCTTGACGAACTGGATTGCGCGGAGTTCCGCGTTCACCCCTTTGCCCCATTTGTTGTTCTGCACCCACAGCCGGATGGTGGCGTTGACGTAACAGCCGGCGTAGATTTTCCCATCCTCAGCGGTGAGCGGCGACAGGTCACGATCCACCACCGGGGGGCGCGTCTTGCGGGAAGCGGAGATGAAGAACACCCCGTCGCCGTAGCCCTCGGTGTCGAGCTTTTCGTTGCCATCGTGAAGGCAGCGATGCTTCAGCGGGACTTTCTTCTTGAACTCGTCCAGGGCGAGGCGCTCGATTAGGGCTTCGATCTGGTCGATCAGTTTGCCGTGGTGCTCGATGTCGAGCAGGAGGTTGGCCGAGAACTTCGGCTCACTGCCCTCCATGGCATAGGCTTCAAATAGGTGTGGGAAACTGAGCCGAACATTCGGCAGTTTCACGATTGCGGGGTCAGTGGCTTTGGTGGTCATGTGTATTTTGTTTTTGGTTGAGGTGAAAATTACTTCCAGGCTGGGTTCATTTCAGCAGCCCGGGCGTCGAGGATGGCGCGTCGTTCGAGTTTAGCTGCTTGCTTCTTTCCGACATGAGGCGTGCCCCAAGTCCAGCGCCGGCGAAAGATGCTTTTGGTGATGCCGTCGCGGGTGCGACGGAACTTGCGGCGCTCTTTGGGTTTCTCGGGGAGCGAGGCGAACGCAGTGGATTCGTGAGCGCCAAGTGAGAGGCAAGCAGCGAGGAAAGGAAGGAATCGGATTGGTTTCATCGGTTTGGCATTTTCTTACCGGTGCGGAGGCACTGGCGGTGTTGGTTGAGCGCAGCGAGGATCGCCGCGACGGTGGGTTTACTGAGGGTTGGTTTGGGGGGTTTCATCGTCTGGATCTTTTTCTTCTTTAAAATCCCCATCGGCGTCACAGTGCGGTGGTGGATAGCCATGTTTACGGAGAGTCCAGTGACGGAGAATACGGTTGCAAATCCGAAACACCATTTGGCTGAGAACGCAGAGGGCGAAGAAACTGAGGTAAGGGTTGTCTTTGATAATCTCGGTCATATCAGTTCTCCAGTCCCTCAAACTCCAGTTTCGGGTCCACCCCACCGAACTCCGGCCGCTTGTCCGCGACGGGGGCGATGGTGGGCTTGCCCTCCGCCCGGGCGACGAGGTTCAGCAGATCGAGAGTGAGCGCTTTCTTGCCCAGCAGCTTCTCCGCACCCCCGGGGCTGACCACGCTCGTTTCGTAAACCTCCTCTTTACGGAGGTGAGTGTCCTTGAGCAGCAGGGCCGCTGCTTTCTCCGGGTCGGTCCAATACCGATTACCCTGGCGTCCTTGCACCAGTTTGAAGCCTTCGATCTTGCCCCCGTTCTTGAGGTATTCAAGAGCATACTCCCAGGCGTCATCCACCCATGCTTTGATAGCGTCCCGGTGCTGAAGGACGGCGGCAAGCTGGGCAGTGGAGATGGCCTTGACCGGGGGGAAGTGTTTCGGTCCTGTCTCGATTGTGGCCAACACCTCGATGTCCCGTTTGAACTCTCCCGTCCGTGCGGTGCAAAACCCCTTGGCCGGGCAGAAGCGGCACGCTTTGTCGCTGGGCCGGAACTGGGTCTCACCGTCTGCGAGAATCAGTTCAGCCGCGTCCGTCACCTGTTTGGTAAATTCGAGGATCTCGCCCCAGGTGGTCTCCCAGACATGGAACGGGGAATCCTCCGCTCCCCGGCCCCGGGGCTGGTAAATGTGGATCGTCACCGGGGATTCCAGCAAAGCACCGCTGGCGATCTCCTTGTGGAGCAGGGCTTCGCGCATCGCGGAACGGGCATAGATAGCCCCCTGAAGATTTTCAAAGGGGTCCACGATCACACCCATGCCGTACTTGTAGTCCACGACATGGGTGTGGTTGCCGCTGATGGTCAGCACGTCCACCTTGCCGTTTCTGCCCTCGTGATACCACAAGGGGAACTTCTGCTCGATGATGGGTTTCCCCCCAAGTTCTGTAACGTATTCCATGTAGTCCCAGGCGTGCTTGTGCATCTCCTTGGTAATGGGCGTGGGGCACTCCTTGGGATCGGGTTTTTCGCCCATCAACAGCGCCCGGGCGACCTCATGCGCCGTAGTGCCCTCCAGGTTCCACACTGTGTCATCGGGGGGCAGCTTGTCTGCGTTCTCCAGGATGAAGCGTGGGCTCGCCGTGCAAGTCACCCAGCGGGCAGCGGAGGAAGGGTTGAGATCGAGACGTGGTGCGTTAGCACGGGGGGTCTTGTTCATGGTTCAAAGGTGTCTACGTTGCCATCGTACTTATCCCCGGAGCACCACCGCGTTATGAAATAGTGCTCGCTCTCCACCTTCCCACAGTGCTTGCATTTCGGAGGCTCCTTCTTCTTTTTCTTGGGGGCAGTGTCACGCAGGAACTTGCGGATGTCGGCAGCGTGTTTCTTGACCATCTCCCGTTCTTCCGGCAGCAAACCCCCACCGTGCGCCTCGTATTCCGGCAGAAGAAATCGGACAAACGTGCGGAGGGTGAGGATCTGGTCTTTGAGTTTCATAAAGTTGGAAAAGTAGCCGGTCATTACGCTGGCCGGAAAGCGGGGAGGCATTTATACTGTTAGCCCTCCTCTTCAGTCACCCGGCCCTCACAAAAGAGAGTCGGGGCACGGTCTATTTGGCCGTGAAATTGTTCTACATCTTCAGCGCTTCGATGTCGCGGTAGAACGCCGGCCGATTCGCTTCGGGCAGGTCGCTGATCTTGGTGCCGCCGTGCTTGGTGATGAGCGCCTTGACTTCGGCGCCTCGGCCTTCCTCGACCACGAGGGGGTGGATGTGGAGCTTGAGCGCTTCATCGGAATACTGGTCATCGACCCTGGCCGTTTTGCCAGCGGGGGCGGGGTCTTTGGGAGCCTCGGTTTCGGTCGGAGCACGGCCCCGGCGCTTGGTGGGGGTGGGCTCGGCAGCGGGGGCTCCGGTGTCGGTGGTCTCACCTTCAGCGAGGTTCTTGGCGGTGGTGGCAATCGCAGCGGCGAAGGCGGCGATGCAGATGAGGGTGGCTTTGGTCATATGGTGTTTTTCTGTTTTGGTGGTTTCTTTGGTTGATCCTCAGGGTTGCTGAGAAATTTGTTCGTGGGACGGATCACCGCTGAATCGCGGCGAGCCTTGTTTCAGGTAATGGGGGTAGTGATGTTCAACATATTTGAGGAAGGCAACAGCAACTTCCGGTTCGAGCACTAAGATGTTTCCTGCATCATCCATGAGGTGGGAATCGGTTGTAAGAACAATGCGGCCGGGAAAAGCTGAGTCGGGCTGAACGTAAACAGAATCACCGAGATACAGAGGTGGTGGAATTGATTTGCTCATAACAATTTCAAGTTAACGCTATCTTGCTGAATGTATCAAGAAAAATCTGAAATTATTTTTCTATCCGTAGACCAACTCCATGCCGAGGTTCTTCAATCCCTTCTTGACGCGCTCACCGGCCACGTCCGCGGCACTTCTTTCGTTCACCCCGCTGCGCACCCAAAGGTAGTGGCGTTCCTGTCCGAACAAATGCCGTCCAATTTGCCGGAAGCCTTCCTCGCGCAAGACGTGAGCCAGTTGTTGCGGGCTGGCGTGGGTCAGGGCTTCCTCGCAATGGAGCACGTCGAGCAGCGTTTTCGCGGAGACGATGTCGAACTGGATGAGCGGATAATCCCCCTCTAAGAGCAGCCGGCGCACGGCGGCGGCAATATCCGAAGCGGAATCGTTAATCAAGTCCTGAACATACTTGGTGCGGGGGGCGTGCCCGTCCGCATGAAAGTCGTCCGAGATGCTCCAGTCCGCGAAGTAGCTGCGCAGGGCGCCGGGTTGTTCGCGCAGCAGGGTGTAGAGCGGGGGGAAATAGTTTTCACCGAGGGCCAGCACTTGGCTTTTGTGCTGCATGGGACTTTTCAAGACAAAGTAGCGCCGGTCGCCGGGTTGAAGGGCCAGGGCATCGTGGTGGTTGGAAAAGAGGAGATAGTTGGAAATGTTGCGCACCTCGCGCGTGTCGCGGAATTTCTGGTTGACGCTGACAAAATCATTGGTGATGAGCGGCTTCAGGGCATTCATCACCTCATACTTGTTGGTCCCGGCCACGCGTACCTCCTCCAGCACCACGACCTGATGACCGAAGCTCCATTCGTTGTAGCCGCTCTTGATCGAGTCACCGCTGATGATCTTGACGTGCTCCCCACCGAGAATCGCTTTGGCCGCTTCCGCGAGGTAGGTCTTGCCCGCTCCCTCCACCGACTGAATCAGGATCGCCCAGCGAATCTTTTTTCCGGGGGTCTGGACCAGTGAGGCGAAGTAATCGGTGATGACCCGCTGGTACTCAGTTTCCGCGATAAGATTTCGCAGATGACCTTGAAAGATTTCCCCCGCGCGCTCGGCGTGCTCCGGGGCAAGATCGGGATAAGTAGGGCAGTAAATGTTGACATACTTTCGCCCGCCACTGACGAAAAACACTTCAGTTGGTTGGGATGGATCGTATGCGTAGTCATAGACGGTGGAGATTTTCAGGTGGTTGAGGGCGTAGTCCGCGGGACTGACGATCGGCTGGGAAAGGGTCTTGGGGGTGACGGGGATACCGGCGTTGCGCAAATCCTCTTCCTGGGGCAAGAGCCAGCGTGCGTAGGCTGAGTTGAAGGCTTCCGCCTTGTACCGCTCCCCGGTGCGGTGGCGGTAGAAATCCTGTACTGTGGTAACGTAGCAGACCCCGCGCGCCCAGAGGGGTTCGCGTTTACCGCTGGGGGCTTGTTCCTGCGCTCTGATCTTCTGCCGGTAGTCCGTCACCGTTTTGCGAATCGCGGTAGCCGAGACCGGGTAGGCAAAACGCTTTTTGATATTGGCCGCGATATGGCCGATGATGATGTCTTCCTGCACCGCAGAAAGCAGGGGAGCCGCGATGATCTTGCGGGGGCCGTCCTCCATCAGCGCAGTGACGGTCCCTACTTCCTCCACCCAGCGGATCAACTTGGAAAAGGTGCTCTCCTTGACCTTTTTACTATCCCACCCGACAGTTTCGGCCGCGCGCAAGAGGGAGCGGATGGTGACGGGTAGCCGGCCTACGGGCGTAGGGCGCAAGCTCTCCCAGATTTTCCGGGTTTCCTTTTCCCCGCCGTACTTCTGCCCGGTGGCGCTCCACTCGTCGAACAGCGCAAGGGCTTCGACTTCTGAGACATGCCCGAACTGGTGCTTCAGCGCGGCCGCGCAGTTGAGCCACTCGGGGCGGCTGCAATCCGCGTCTATGGCATCCAGGGCTTCCTTGGCGGTGGCCAGGGTGATCTCGGGTAGCGGAGCCCGCAGGAACTCCAGAGCGTCGATAGGCGCTGGCTCCCGTTTAACTGGTG
>Ga0207654_10001402_pt1 | contig 12769 bp, 10 predicted proteins | sample KBSC64metaG_FD_184355 | JGI IMG/M metagenome (GOLD analysis project Ga0207654, IMG submission 184355) | Corn rhizosphere microbial communities from Kellogg Biological Station, Michigan, USA - KBS C6-4 metaG (SPAdes) (version 2) | ecosystem: Host-associated > Plants > Roots > Rhizosphere > Soil...
GGAAATAGTTGTTTGGGCTTGCAGCCCACCGGCCAGGAAGGAAAAGGCAATGAATAAGGCAGTCTTGGGTGTCATCTTCTCATAGATTTACCATAAAACTAAACTAGTTTATATTATAAACCAAATATTGGCTCCGCTTCCCGGTAAGAACCCGGCCGGCCGTCGGCGAAAGGCGGGTCGGGGCCGGTGAAAACAAAAAGCCAGGCTTAGAAAAGCCCGGCGGTTGTTGATCGTACCCTTTAAAACTAAACTTTTGAATATTTTGGACAGCCGCAGCCTGCATCGGTCGGAACACCGGGAGAAGGAGCAACGGCCATGATAGTATTATAATGACTAGTCAGCCGAAAATGTCCATAAAACGGGTTCTCAAAAAAATTAACCCGTTTTCCGGAAAAATCTAATATCTGTCCTTCGGACGACGAACCTCCGGTTCGTTATAGTGATAACAGTAAATGATTAAATGGCTTTCGTACGGATGATCAGAAGAAAAGAGATTGGAAATAATTGATGATGAGTGTTTTTCCGGGAGCTTGGAAGATATCGCGTTGACGTTGTAAAGATTGCCAAAAAAATTTAGAAATGCAAGGGTTCCCCCAAAAAAAATCCCCGCAAAAGCGGGGATTTTTTTATACTGTTTGACATTCTTTATTTGTACTGGGGAATAAGCCCGTTGGCCAGCTCCACCATTTTCTTGACACCGTCGTCAGGCAGATTGCCTTTTTTGAATTCTGCCAGTACATCGGGCAGTTTGTTCTCCATTTCCAGCAGGAAATGATCTTCGAATTCCTTCACCTTGCGCACAGGCACCTGCCGCAGCAGGCCCTGTGTACCCAGGTAAATGATCGCTACCTGTTTTTCCACAGGGAAGGGAGAATATTGAGGCTGCTTAAGGATCTCCACGTTACGGGCGCCCTTGTCGATTACCAGTTTGGTAGCGGCATCCAGGTCACCCCCGAATTTGGAGAAGGCTTCCATCTCACGATAGAGGGCCTGGTCCAGTTTAAGGGTACCTGCCACCTTCTTCATGGATTTGATCTGTGCGTTACCACCCACACGGCTAACGGAGATACCTACGTTGATGGCGGGACGGATACCGGAGTTGAACAGGTTACCTTCCAGGAATATCTGACCGTCGGTGATGGAGATCACGTTGGTAGGGATATAGGCGGATACGTCACCTGCCTGGGTCTCGATAATGGGCAGGGCTGTCAGTGAACCACCGCCTTTTACCAGGTGCCTGATGGAATCGGGCAGATCGTTCATATTCTTTGCCACGCTGTCATCGCTGATGACTTTTGCGGCGCGTTCCAGCAGACGGCTGTGCAGGTAGAACACGTCCCCGGGATAAGCCTCACGGCCGGGAGGACGACGCAGCAGCAGGGACACTTCGCGGTAAGCCACGGCCTGTTTGGAAAGGTCATCATAGATGATGAGAGCGGGACGGCCTGTGTCACGGAAATATTCACCGATGGCGGCGCCGGCAAAAGGCGCGTAGAACTGGAGAGGAGCCGGGTCGGAAGCCGAGGCGGCTACGATCACGGTGTAATCCAGGGCGCCGTTGTCAGCCAGGGTTTTCATCACACCGGCGACGGTGGATGCTTTTTGTCCGATGGCGACATATATGCAATAAACAGGCTTGCCTGCTTTAAAGAACTCTTTCTGGTTGATGATCGTGTCGATGGCAATGGCAGTCTTGCCCGTCTGACGGTCACCGATGATCAACTCACGCTGTCCGCGGCCGATGGGGATCATGGCGTCGATGGCCTTGATACCCGTCTGGAGAGGTTCCTTTACAGGTTCACGAAATATAACACCGGGAGCCTTGCGTTCCAGGGGCATCTCATATTTTTCACCGGAGATAGGACCTTTGCCGTCGATAGGCTCACCGAGCGTATTGACTACGCGGCCCAGCATGCCGTCTCCTACCTTGATAGAGGCGATGTTTCCCGTGCGGCGTACTTTCGCTCCTTCCTTGATCTCTCCGCTGTCACCCATCAATACCACACCCACATTGTCCTCTTCCAGGTTGAGGGCGATGGCCCTTACGCCATTCTCAAATTCCACCAGTTCACCGGCACTGACATTGTTCAGGCCATAGACGCGGGCGATCCCGTCCCCCACCTGCAGCACGGTGCCTACTTCTTCCAGCTCAGCGGAAACATTGAAGTTGCTCAATTGCTGGCGCAATATTGCTGAAATTTCATCTGGTTTGATCTCTGCCATAACTTATATAGTTGTCTGTTTGATGTAATCTAAATTCTCCGACTACCTGATCTTATAGATAAAGTCGTTGTTCTGGAATTGCTTTTTAATATTTTTCAGATCGAAGGCGATGCTGCCGTCTACCAGCTCATCTCCTATTTCAAGGACAAAACCTCCGATGAGGGATTCATCGACGGCCGTCACCAGCTCGATGTTCTTCAGGTGCTTGTCCGCGCTGATCTTGTCCATGATAGCCTTTTTCACCTCTTCGCTCACGGGGACAGCCGTCGCCAGCTTGACCGTCTGGATACCTTTATACTCCTTGTATTGACCGATAAATGCCGTGAGGATCTCGGGAAGATAGAACTCCCGGCCTTTGCTAAGCAGCAGCTTATTGAAAGTGGCAGTGATCACAGACACTTTCCCGGCTGAGATGGCCTCCAGCACTTTGTCTTTCTTATCCGCCTTGATGACCGGGCTTTTGATCATGACCACCAATTCCCTGCTGCTTTTGAAAGCCTGCTGCAGGAACAATATGTCGTTATGGACCTCCTCCAGCTGACCTTTTTCAATGGCCAGGTCGATCAGTGATTTGGCATATCGGGCTGCTAAACGTGGATTGAGCATTTTCTTTTCTTGTGCTTTGTTCTAGTTCAATTTCACTTCGTTGGTGAGCGTCTTGATATATTTTTCCTGTTCGCTCTTGTCGGACAGCTCGCGCCGCAGGATCTTTTCGGAGACCTCGATAACGAGATTGCCTACCTGGTTCTTCACTTCCGTAATGGCCGCCATTTTCTGCTGTTCGATAGCGGTCCGTGCATCGGTGATGATCTTGCCGGCTTCCAGCTTGGCCTGGTCCTTGGCTTCGTTGATGATCTTATCTTTTGTCTCACGGGCTTCCTTCAGCAGCTGCGCTCTTTCTTCACGGGCCTTGGCCAGCAGGGCCTCGTTCTCGCTCTTCAGCTGGGCCATCTCGGCTTTCACCTTCTCGGCAGTAGCCAGCGCGTCGGAGATCCCCCGTTCCCTCTCGTTAAGGGACTTCAGGATGGGCTTCCAGGCAGTCTTGCGCAGGATCAGGAAGAGAATAAGAAAAGCCAGGAGGTTCCAGATAAAGAGGCCTAAGTCGGGCGTTAATAAATCGTTCATACAATTCTTATATTAAGATCAATTACTTTAGAAGGATACTGCATCCTCGGCCCTGTGCTCCGGATGCAGTACGATTTTTACGTGCGAACCGGCTTAGTGGAATACAGCCAGAAGACCTGCTACGGCAGCGAGAAGGGCAACACCTTCAACCAGGGCCGCAGCCAGGATCATGTTTGCACGAATGTCGTTTGAAGCTTCCGGCTGACGGGCAATGGCTTCAACAGCGCCTTTACCGATCTGACCGATACCGATACCGGCACCGATGGCGGCAAGACCTGCGCCAATCGCACCATAACCAGGCTGGACTTCCAACAGAATAGTCATCAACGTCATGATACTTGGTTTTATAATGAAAAAAGCGTTCGGGTTACACCATTACAGCATCATCATGGTGGCCTTCCCCATGACTATGGTCGTCGTGGCTGCCTTCAAAGGCCTGCGCGATAAACACAGCGGTGAGGTTAGCAAAAATGAATGCCTGTATAAATGCAACTAGTATTTCAATGAGATAGATAAAGACAGCCAGGGCAATAAAGAAAGGCGAGGTCCCAACGCCCAGAGCCGTGTTCATGGCGCCAAAGATAAAGATCAGGCAGATAAAGCTGAGGATGATGATATGGCCCGACACCATATTGGCAAAAAGACGGATGATCAATGCAAAGGGCTTTGTAAAGATACCCATGATCTCAACCGGGATCATGATCGGCTTTACCCCCAATGGTACGGGCGGGTTGGCGATATGGCCCCAATAATGTTTGTTGGTGCTGAACAGGATGACGACGAAGGAGATGATCCCCAATACAGCAGTAAAGGCGATATTCCCCGTGACATTGGCCGTACCCGGCAGCAGACCAATGAGGTTATTGATCAGGATAAAAAAGAAAATGGTGAGCAGGAAGGGCATGTACTTTTCGTACTTGTTCCCGAGATTGGATTTGCCGACCTCATCCCGTACAAAAGTAATGACGGGCTCGACAGCATTCTGGAACCCAGAGGGAGCTGTCTTGACACCCTGGCCTTTCCGGTATTTACCGGCGATGCCACCCATGATCCATACCAGCAGGATGACCGAAATGATCACCTGGACGGCATTGCGGCCCAGGGAGAGGTCGTATACCTTGACACTCGCATCGGGCTTGCCGCTGGCGTCTGCAGCAAAGATCTTTCCGGGTTTGTATATCTTCTCATCCAGCTTGTTCTCCTCCACATATTCCTCATTCAGCAGCCGGTACCCCTCATGGACTTCTTCGCCATGCTTGAATTCGGAAGCCATGAATACAGACCAGCCTTTGGCGGGAGAATAAAGGATCACGGGCAGAGGAATACTGACGGGATGTTTGCCAAGGGTAAAAAAATGGAATTCGTGGGCGTCCGCAATATGCTCCGCTATGATCTTGGAAGGATTGATCTTAGGCGCTTCCGGCTTGTTTTCTTCGCTGCCGGGAGCATGCTCGCCCTGGGCAAACGAAACGGATGAAAAAAGCAAGCAAGTTACGCTGAAAACCGCGACCAATGTAGATTTGAAGCTATTTGATAACATACCCACCCCTAAATTTTGCGCAAAGATACAGGGTGGGGCGGAGAATATGAAAAGAACATTAAAAAAAGGTTAGCAGCCGTTTACCCCAACGGCAATAGATTGTCTATCAGGCAATCTTCTCCTGCTTGTCGAACTGCATCTGGTGCAGTTTGAAATAGTACCCCTGCCGCTCCAACAGCTGTTCATGCGTCCCTATCTCCTTGATCTCCCCCTTATCCATAACAATGATCTGGTGGGCTTTACGAATGGTGGACAGGCGGTGGGCGATGACGATGGAGCTGCGGCCGGCAATCAGTTTGTCGATGGCTTCCTGTATCAGCAGCTCCGATTCCGTGTCGACAGAGGAGGTAGCCTCATCCAGGATGAGGATGGAAGGATCATACAGCAGGGCCCGGATAAAGGACAGCAGCTGGCGCTGGCCCAGGGAAAGGGAGCTCCCCCTTTCCATCACGTTGTAATGGTACCCGCCCGGCAGCCGCATAATGAACTCATGCATACCGATGAGCCTGGCCGCCTCTATGACCTTTTCCTCGGGGATATCGTCGTTACGCAGCGTGATATTATCCTTTACGGAGCCGGAGAACAGAAAAACGTCCTGTAATACGACCCCAATGTTCTTTCTCAGCTGATCAAGCTTATAATCTTCTATCAATACGTCGTCGATCCGGATCTCCCCTTCCTGTATCTGGTAGAGCCGGTTCAGCAGGCTGATGATCGAGGTCTTACCGCTGCCCGTATGTCCCACGATCGCCACTGTTTGACCGGGCTGGATGGTAAAAGAGATATTCTTTAAAACATAACGATCCTCCACATAGGCAAAATTCACATTCCTGAATTCTACCTTCCCTTTTATCTTATCAGGGGCATAATCGCCTTCTTTTTTGATAAAATCTTCATTGTCAAGGACCCGGAATACCCTCTCGCTGGCCACCATACCCATCTGCAGCACGTTGAACTTGTCCGCTATTACCCGCAGAGGCCGGAACAGCAGGTTCAGGTAGAGAAAGAATGCGATGATCTTACCGCTGAGCTCCCGGGCCTGGGCTTCCGGCAGGTGCAGTACCTGGCGGGCTCCCCACCAAACCAACAGACCGGTGGATACAGCCAGGATAATTTCCACCAGGGGGAAGAAGATGGAATAAGCAAAGATGGCGTTGATATTCGCATTCCGGTGCTCCCGGTTGATCTTATTGAACTTGGCGGCTTCCCTCTGCTCGCCGGAAAAAGCCTGTACGATGGCCATGCCGGTGATATGTTCCTGTACGAACGCATTGAGGGCAGCCACGGCATTCCGCACACGGATGAACGACTTATTCACTGATTCTTTGAAAAGCCAGGTAGCCAGGATAAGGAATGGAAAGGGCGTCAGACAGATGAGGGTCAGCCGCCAGTCTACCATGAACATGAACAAAAGGACGGAAACGATGGAAAGCAGGTCCGCGATGATGGGGATAAGTCCATCCGAGAAGATGTCGTTGATAGCTTCGATGTCGTTGATGGTACGGGTGGTAAGGGTGCCGATGGGCGTTTTATCAAACTGTGAAAGATTGAGACCCAGTACTTTCTTATAGACGTTCACCCTAAGGTCCTTTACCACTGTCTGCCCCAGCCAGGCTGTAATAAAGGAGAAATAGAACCGGGATACCGTCTCTATCAGCAGAAGCACGATCTGCAGAACGGTGAGCCAGATGACCGTTTCCGCTATTTTTTCCTTGAGGGAAAGACCGGCGGCCACAGCTCCGCTACGGATATAATGGTTGATCGTCACCTGGATCAGAAAAGGACGAAGAGGGGATAATACGGCCAGCAGGATAGAAAGCGCAACAGAGATATACAGGCGTTTCTTGTAGGGCGCCGCATACTGGAATACCCTCCGCAGCAGGCTGAAATCGAATATTTTCCTTTTCTTTATCTCTTCTGTCGACATGATGGTGGTTGACCTTAGGCTCGGCTAGACAGCAAAACTACAAACAAGCGGGCAAATGGTTGTGACTATTCACTGTCCATCGCCTTCCGGTACGCCTTTATAAAGATGGCGCCCAGATTCTTATAGGGGGGAATATAATCGTCGAATTTTTCCTTGGCAGCCGGGTCATTCTGGAAACGGGCGCTTAACTCCCGCCACATGGGCAGCCACTCGATGTCCTTACCGGCCAGCAGGTTGGTATTGATAGCCTGCAATACCGGCTCATTTACTGTCTTGGTCCCCACCTGCTTGGAAGAAATAATATGGGCATCCTCATTGATCTTCAGGACCTCGCTGAGGTTGTTGTAGCCACCACACGAGCCCAGCACCACAATACGGGCCGTAGGGGCCATCTGGTAAATGGTGGATTTTACATGATAGCTATGTCCCCGGTGGATGACGATCGTAGGTTTTAAATGACGGGATTCCAGGTAAGCCGCCAGCGCTTTTTGCGCCTTATCGTCCGGATCGTCAGGCCCAAAAAGGGGCTTATTGGCGTAAATGATGACCGGCTTGCCCTTCACGGAGGAGATGGTCACCCATTGCGGGTTTTCGGTGATCTTCCATTCAGGCTTGGTACCCGGACGGGGGCGGAACATGGCCATAAAATTCGTAAACGAATTCTGACCATCCTTGTCTTCATCGCCATAAAAGAACACCTGCTGGATCACCCGGCCACTGTCATCCGCCAACGAGTTGTAGTCCACTGAATAGACGGGAGGTATTCCCAGCCGGGCGGAAAGATCGGTCTTATTCGCGCTGTCGGCAGACTCGAACAAAGTCTCCAGAAGACTGTAGATGATAATGCCTTTTTTATCCCCGGCAGTAATATTCTTTTCATAATTGGCTTTCACCTCCCCCAATATAAAACGGGCCAGGGCAGGGTTCTTTTCAAAGATGCTGCTGTAGGAGTCGGCCACATCGACCGCCTCCTCTTCATTGGCCTTTTCCAGGTGGATAATAAACGACTTCATGATGGTGCCTGCATTCTGCTTGTTCATCGTTCCCAGGAAATGGTCCAGTTTATTATAGGCGGCAGCAAGTTTTATGAATTTGCGGAAATAATCACCATGAACCTGCATGATCAGGCTGTCCCCATAAGGATTGGCCATCCGCTGGAAGATCCTTTCATAAACACCGAGGTAGCTGGAAGTATAGATCTCATCCTCGCTGAGAACGATGAGATAATATAGTTCGGCCGGGGTCAGGGGGTCCAGGATCTTAAATCGGATGGCGGGGTTGTCCACCGTATGAAGCGCATTGATCTCCTGTACGAACACCTGTTTTCCCTTCTTCATAAGCATGTCAGTCAAGGCATTCATTTCCAATGGAGTATCTCTTTCCGGTGGTAAGATGCGCGCCGCATAGTCCAGCCGGGTCCTCACCAATAACTTATAATAGTTCAGCTCATCGCCTTTGACCTTGTCGATCTCGTCTGTGGTTATTTTACCCTTCAGCAAATTATCCAGGAAAGGCAGGTACAGCTGACCGCTCTTGCTGTTGGCCAGCATGGATACCGTATGAACCAACGTATCCTTACAGTTGCGGATATGATCTCCCAGCTCCCCGCTGGCCGCTGCATAATCATACAGCTGATGGATATCGTGATGTCCTGCAATGATGATGAGGCTATCCTGGAACGGCAAGCCCGGGTGTTTATCTAAGTAACTGAGGATCAAAGAAGGATGCATTTCGCAATAACGCCGGACCAGGTAGAGCCGGGAGGGTTTGACGCCGGCATTTTCCGTGGGATACAGAAAACATTCCACCAGTATCTTTCCTACTTCATAGCTGCCGTCTGTGATCACAGGCTCGATACTCTGCCCCTTTCTATCCAGCTCCATCGCTTTTTCAAAGGCCGGGATAAGGGCAGGCGCTGCGGAAGCCTGTATATCACGCGCCGAAAAAGCCTGGTGGAATCCCCTTAAAAGGAATTCCAAACCCCGCAGGTATTTCTTTTTACTATTTGTATTGAGGGTGGAATCAAATTCAATCCGCTGCTGAAGCTCATCCACCTGGCGGATCAGCGCATCCGTGACCTGCAGGTTCACCGTCTCATCCTTCGCCAGCCGGATAAGGCTATCCCGGCTGCCACCGCCCGCGGTTATCAGCTTTTGCTGCTCTTTGTCCACATTGTCATGCCAGAGCATCCTGTCCTGCGCCACTTTATAAGGGTAGGCGTTGGTCTGCGCAGTCCCATCCAGCGAGGAGGCCAGTAAGAGTACAGATAGCGCTGCCGGGAAGGAAATGGATCGTAAAAGTATATTCATATTGGATCTGCTCTCCGAATGTAATGTATACAAATTTACGACCAAAGGAAAATGTATGTCTTTTAAGGCCCGGAATGACCCTGAAGGACTGCCCCCAGAGGACAGCAAAGGTGGTTGGGTATTGAGCGATGTTATTTATATATTAACAAATTGTGAACTGATAACCCGGCACCCTGCCATAGCTTTATTTCCAGTAGGTTTGCGTAAATTTTTGGTATACATGGAATCCAAAGGCAAGAAGATCCTGATAGCCGACGATGAGCCAGATATTTTGGAGATTATACAATACAACCTGAGCAAGGAAGGATATGATGTAGTCACGGCCAAGGATGGGGATGAGGCGGTAGGTAAAGCCAAGATGACCCGTCCCGATCTCATCATCCTGGACATCATGATGCCGAAGAAAAATGGGGTGGAGGTCTGTGAGATCCTGCGGTCTCAGCCGGCTTTTAAGGAAACCCTGATCCTGTTCCTCACCGCCCTCAGCGATGAGGGCTCCCACGTCCGGGGCCTGGAGACGGGCGCCGACGACTATGTCACCAAACCTATCAGTCCAAAAATACTCATTAGCCGTGTAAATGCGTTGTTCCGCCGGATCAACAAGGAGCCGGAAGAAAGGGTCCTGAAAATAGAGAACCTGAGCATCGATCCTGCCAAATTCGAAGTGACGGTAGACGGCAAGGACGTTACCCTGGCCAAAAAGGAATTCGAGCTGTTGTACCTCCTGGCTTCCAGACCGGGCAGGGTCTTTTTACGCAATGAGATCCTGAACCAGGTATGGGGTAATGAGGTCATCGTAGGGGATCGCACCATCGACGTACACATCCGTAAGATCCGCCAGAAATTAGGCCTGGATTGCATCACCACGGTAAAAGGAGTGGGCTACAAGTTCAATCTCTGACGAGAGATCCGTAATTTTACAGGATGCCTTCTACCAAGAATTTATCGCCCAAACAACTTTCCGCGCTCACAGCCGGGTTGTTGGCCTTACCCATTTCTGCAGGCATTTACTTTCTGACAGGTAACAGCATTGTGGGTGCTGCTTCCCTTTTTATTATCTTTTCCGGCAGCTACGGATTGATCCAGTTTACCCTGGAGAAATTCATATACAGAAAGATAAAACTGATCTACAAACTTATCCACCAGACCAAGGCAACAAAAAAAGAAGAGGTCTATTTCAAATATATCCTTCCCCAGAAAAGTATCGACGAAGTACGGGAAGACGTAGAGAAATGGGGAGAAAAACGCAATGAAGAGATCGAGCTGTTAAAAAAGAACGAGGCTTATCGCAAGGAATTCCTGCAAAACCTCGCACATGAATTCAAGACACCCATTTTCGCCATCCAGGGATATGTAGACACCTTGCTCAATGGAGCGATGGAAGACCCGGGCATTCGAAAAAAGTTTCTTGAGAATGCCGCCAAGAATGTGGATAGACTGGTGAACCTCATGAACGACCTGGATGAGATCTCCACCCTGGAAAGAGGGGAACAACTATTGTACAAGCAGAATTTTATCATACAGGACCTTATCAGGGAGATCTTCGAGACCCTTTCCATCAAAACCAATCGAAAGAACGTCAGGACCTCTATAAAAAAAGGATGTGAATCGCCTATTACGGTTTTCGCGGACAAGGAAAAGATCCGTATGGTGCTGATCAACCTGGTGGAAAACGCCACTAAGTACGGCAAAACCGGCGGCACCATTGTAGCCAGTATCTATAGGATAGATGAAAAGAATGTACTGATCGAGGTCAGCGATGATGGCATCGGCATCGAAGAAGAGCATCTGGCGAGGATCTTCGAACGTTTTTACCGCACAGATGCCGCCCGGAGCAGGGACAAAGGGGGTACGGGGCTGGGACTGGCCATCTGTAAACATATTATAGAGGCACACGGCCAGTCCATCCACGTCCGGAGCACTCCCGACGTGGGCACCACCATCGGCTTTACCCTGGAATCCAGGAGGGATTAGCCAGCAGAACGTTAAACTGCGTCACAATTGCAGGATTTTGGTAACTTTGCAGCTTAAAATCCAGAGGCAGTGACAACTACCACCCAAATCTTTGATTATAGCAAGTGGACGAGCCAACTCGACGAACTTAGTAAAACCTATCAACAGGCAAGCCCCTATCCACATATCGTACTGGAAAACTTTCTCAATCCCGGGGTATTGAACGATTGCATCGCAGAGTTCAATAAGCTCAATGAGACAGACGGGTGGATCAACTACAAACACTATAATGAAAATAAGCGGGGGCTGAACAAGCTGGACCTCCTGCCGACGACGATCAAGAGCACGATCAACGAATTGAACTCCCCGGAATTCCTCCAATTCCTCAGCCAGCTGACGGGCATTAAGGATCTTCAGAAAGATGATGGTCTGGAAGGTGGCGGTATCCACCAGTCCACTCGCGGCGGCTATCTCAATATTCACGCAGACTTCACGGTACATCCTCATCACCGCAACTGGCAGCGCCGGGTCAACGTGCTGGTATACCTGAATAAAGAATGGGAAGAAGCATGGGGCGGCAAGCTGGAGCTCTGGGACAGGGAAATGAAGGCCTGCGAGGAAAAGGTAACGCCTGTCTTCAACCGCTGTGTCATCTTCAATACAGATGCGGACTCCTATCATGGCCACCCCGAGCCGATGACCTGCCCGGAAGGCGTTTTCAGAAGATCTATCGCCCTGTATTATTATACCGTAGAAGCCAACCCTTTCCGGAGAGCCACCCATTATCAGGCAAGACCCGGTGAAGGCGGCAAAAAGATCCTCGTCAGGCTGGACAATGCCCTTGTCTCTTTGTATACGGCTCTTAAAGGAAAGCTGGGCGCCAATGATAAGGTGGTCAGCAATATGCTGAAATTCTTTTCAAAGAAGAAATAGCACCCGGACGACGAGACGACTAATGACCAGGGGCTTCCCTCTTCAAAAAGACGAACCCATTCTTACGGTATAATTCCTTTAGCTGGGGGAACTTATAGTTCTGTTCTCTATCCACCTTCGTAACGAAGTACACCGGTTTATCTATATTCCCCGATACCAGCCATTGCTCGTCATAAGAGTTGGGATTGGCAGGCTTTTCCTTCATGGTATAGAACAGCTCGCCATAGCTTTTAAAGCCCAGGCAATGTACATAGCAGTCTTCTCCCTGACGGGCAATAAAAAAATCGATATTTGCTCCCTGCGAGTAACGCTCCACCTTGGGAACGATAATGGCGGAAGCCAGGAATACGACGATGGCCATGCCACCGAATAATGTCCAGGCAGCCTTATCGAACTCGCCTTGTTTTAATCTTCTTATCCCGATGATCAGCGCGACCACCAGTATGACACCAACGATACCTTCCCAGCCGCCCCAATGCACATCCGCCTCCATATTGGCTCTTGCAAAAACATCGTCCACGTAGGGCGCCAGGTATCGAACCTTAAGTCCGATAACAGCTACTCCCAGTATCAGCACGGAAATAAGCCCTCCCAGGATGGCGGTAAAGACACCGACATATTTTTTATAAACAGCCTCTTTTCGCTGCCATTTATAAATGGAATAGGCTGCCAGGAAAGTGACGGGAAACCATGCCATCGAGGAATAATGGATGATCCGGGACTGGACGATGGTGAACAGGATGGTTACCACCCAGAATA
>Ga0207654_10001409_pt1 | contig 12745 bp, 11 predicted proteins | sample KBSC64metaG_FD_184355 | JGI IMG/M metagenome (GOLD analysis project Ga0207654, IMG submission 184355) | Corn rhizosphere microbial communities from Kellogg Biological Station, Michigan, USA - KBS C6-4 metaG (SPAdes) (version 2) | ecosystem: Host-associated > Plants > Roots > Rhizosphere > Soil...
CGCCGCGCGTCCGCTGATCGATGCGGCTCTGGCGACGCGCCGTGCGCTCAAGCTCGATCCGGCGCAATTGCTCGATTCGGAATTGCTCGCTGCGCAGTGGTTGCTGCGATCCGGGCGCGCCAGCGAAGCCGCCGCCGCGTTGCATGCGTTGACGCCGCCGGAAGGACGCGGCAACTACGGACGCCGCGCGCGCTATGCGATCGTGCAAGCCGAATTGGCCGCAGCGCAGCGCGACTGGATTGCGGCATTGGCTGCGCAGGGGCGCGCGCTGGATGCGTTGCGCGGCGAACTCGGCGAAAAACATCCGACCTATGCAAGGCTCGCTGCACAGGCCGCGGCGTATGCGCACGCGGCCCGCGACGATGCGGCGGCACGCGCCTTGTTGCAGCCGGCGCTGCCGATCCTGAAATCCGCGCTGGTCGAACAATCGTCGCAGCGGCGCGATGCGGAAAAGCTCGCGGCGCAGTTGAAGCTGCGTTAGATCAGCGACGCGTGCCGTCGATGCGCACCCAGCCGTCGCGTGCCGTCACACGCAAATCCACAAACCATTCGGAGTAGCGCGCCAGCAACTCGTCCTGCTGGCCATCGAGAATGCCCGACAACGCCAGCGCACCGCCGGATTTCAGGCTTTGCGCGAACACTGGCGCCAGCTCGCCAAGCGGGCCGGCGAGGATGTTCGCGACCAGAACGTCGGATTGCATTTGTGGAAAATGCTGCGGAAGATACAAATCCATGTTTTCCGAAACACCGTTGCGCTGCGCGTTGTCGCGGCTGGCGGCTATGGCCTGCGCGTCGTTGTCGACGCCGATCGCGCGCGCGGCGCCGAGCTTGAGCGCGGCGATGGCGAGGATGCCCGAGCCGCAGCCATAGTCGATCAGCGTCTTGCCGGAAAGTTCGATGCCGTCCAGCCATTCCAGGCACAGCGCCGTGGTCGGATGCGTGCCGCTGCCGAAAGCCAATCCCGGATCCAGGCGCACGATCACCACGCCGGTGTCGTCAGGCGCGTCCACGTTCCACGGATAAATCCACAAACGCTTGCCGAATTGCATGGGCTTGAAGGTATCCAGCCAGGCGCGCGTCCAATCCTGGTCGGCGACCTCGCGGAAACGGATCTGATCCGGTTCGATCTCGGGCACGAGTTCCGCCAGCACGTGCACGAGACCGGCGCGATCGGCGCTCGCATCGAACAACGCCTGCAACACAATGTCGCTCCACAACGGCGTTTCGCCGACGCCGGGTTCGAGGATCGCGCGCTCGTTCGGTGTATCCACTTCGGCGTCGAGCAGGGTCAGGCTGAGTGCACCCGCTTCCTGCAACGCGAGTTCGACGCGTTCCTGGTCCGACGAGCGCAGCGTCAAGGAGATTTCGAGAAAGGGCATGTCGAGAATGAAGGTTGAAGGCGGCCGCAGCGGAGACTCTACGGCAGCCGGGAAGCGAATGAAACCGACGCGGAGCCGGGCTTGCTGGGTATCATGCGACAATGGCAATGGACGAGCATCTTCGCACACCATGCTGAGCCAGATAGAACTGCATCGTTACAACCAGGCCGTGCTTGTGCTGCATGCGACGCCGTCGCAGGCGCAGTTGCCGGCAAACCTGCTGCACGTGCTGCGGCTGGTCGTCAGCGGCGACATCGCGGTGGCGGACTGGAACGGTGTCGAGAGCATGGCGGCGGCGACCGCCTACGATCCGCACGGCGCGATCCCGACCGAGATCAACGCCGCCGTGCATCGCTACCTGCACCAGAATCCGCTGTACCTGCACCGTCGCGGCGCACCGCGCAGCATTTCCGACGTGCTCAGCCGGCGCGCGTGGCATCGCACCGAGCTGTACGCCGAAGCGTACGGCAAGCTCGGCCAGGAGGATGGCCTCGCGCTCGACATTCCGCTCGCGCGCAGCGGTGTGCTGACGCTCAACATGACGCGCTCGCGCCGCGGTTTCCGTGATGCAGAGCGGCTCGGCTTGCGTCTGCTCGAACCGCACGTGCAGTCCTGCTGGCAGCGCTTGCAGACACAGGAACGCCTGAGCGCTGCAGTAGCCGCACACGGCGGCGCAACGTCCGAACGCCTCAGCGCGCGTGAGCGCGAAGTGCTGCTGTGGGTCGCGAACGGCCTGCGCAACCAGCAGATCGCCGAGCAGCTCGGCATCCGGCCGGCGACCGTGAAGCGCCACCTGGAAAACCTCTACGCCAAGCTCGGTGTCGCCGGACGCGCGGATGCACGCGCGCTGCTCGAGCGCGCCGCCACGCCCGCGCTCGAACCGTAAGCCGCGCGGTATGGGCCGTCGGCCCATTGTGCGGAAGGAATCGCTTCCGCTAGGTTCGCGCCCGCACGATCCGCCGCCGACCCGTTTCGCGCGTTTCGCCGGTGGACGCGTCGCCGCCGGTGCGGCTGCGGTCGCCACGTTGCCATGAACTTCAGGAGCCCATGATGCGTACCCGACGGTTTTCCCGGCCAGCCCGGCACACGCTCGCGGCGGCGATTGCACTGATGTGTGCGGCGGGCAGCGCACAGGCGTATTGGTACTACAACGGCGATTACCGCGTCCTCGTCACCGATGGGGGTGATCCGGATCCGGCACGCACCGATACCTGCAGTTTGCGCCAGGCACTGAACCTGTCTTCCGGCTATCAATATGGCAACTGCGCCCCTTTCGGGACCTCCAGCAATTTTGACAATTTCTTCACGATCGAGATGGCGCCATGGCTCGCCAACAGCCATATCCGGCTCGAACATGGTCCCCTGCTCGTAAGACTTTATGGGTCGCCTTTCAGCGCTTCGACTGACGTCTGGGGCCACGGTGTGGTGATCGATGCGCAGCACGCCTCTCGTGTCATGACCTTCGAAGGGGCATGGGGTGGCGACACGGCGAGCGAGCTGACCCTGCGCGACGTGACGTTGACGGGCGGGGATGCGGGTAACGACCCGGTAGGCGGCGGCGGCTTGCTTTTCGTCGAGTGGGACGGTTTGACACTTGTCAATTCCCGGGTGACCGGCAACCGGGCCATCCAAGGCGGTGGCATCAGCGCAATTCGATCGTTTGCGTACAAGGGGGACGGTTTCCCGCTCTCTTTGCGACTGATTGACACTACGGTCGATGGCAACACCGCGACCGTGGGCGGCGGGATATTCGATCAAGACGCTACCGTCCACATCGTGCGTTCGACGATTTCCGGCAACCATGCCGAGCGCAGGGTCGGCGGCATGTTTACTGCGTCGAGCTCTGCCACCCCCCACGATCACTGGGTCTACACCCACGTGGTGAGCAGCACGTTCAGTGGCAACACCGTGGCCGACCTCGGCCCGGGGTTCTACTATTCCGGCTCCGCCATCTACAACCAGCTCAAGCCACTCGTCATATCGAACACCACGATCAGCGGCAACAGCAGCGGGATGGGCGGCGCGATTGGCACCGATGGCGGCAGCGTCCAGATCGTCAACAGCATTGTCAGTGGCAACTCCGCCGCGTCCTGGTCCACGTACAGTCCCGACATCTACAATTTCATTGGTTCGACGAACGTCACCGCACAGCACTCGGTGCTCGGCACGCAGGGCTTCACGGCAGCAGGCGGCAACCAGATCACCGATACGCCCGGTCTGGGTCCGCTCGCCGACAATGGCGGCGTCACGCAAACCCGGCGCTTGCTCGCCGGCAGCCCCGCCATCGACCTCGGCGACGACACTGCCTGCGTGCCGGTTGCTATGTGGAATTACCGCACGCTCCCCTTCAGCGACCAGCGCCAGGTCCCGCCGCAAGGCGCGCACTGCGACGCCGGCGCGTTCGAATTGCGCCAGGGCAGTTTCACGATCGCGGCGAACGCATCGGGTTCGGGCCGCATCGACGCCGCGCCATTGCCGACCGGCAGCGGCAGCGGCGGCATCGCAAACTGCACGTCCGCCGGAGGCGCCGCCTGCACGGCGACCTTCGTCGACGAAAACGACCCGTCGATGCTGATATTCACGGCGACGCCCGCGACCGGCTGGCATTTCACCGGATGGAGCGGCGACTGCCGCGCATGGCCGCGCGATGACCGCGCGTGGCTGGTCGTCGATGCGAACCAGGTCTGCAATGCGGGTTTCGCGATCGACACGCACGCGATCGGCGGCATCGTGCAGGGACTCACCGGCAGCGGTCTCGTGCTGCAGCTCAATGGCGCGAACGACCTGCCGATCGCCGCCGACGGCCATTTCGCTTTCCCGACGGCACTCGATTACGGTGCGTCGTACGCTGTGTCGATCGCCACGCAACCGAGTGCGCAGACCTGCTCCATCCAGCACGGCAGTGGTGTCGCTACCGGTGACGTCGAAGTCGCCGTCATCTGTACCGCAGGGCCGATTCCGGTGAATGTATCGGTCGCCATCGACGATGGCGCGACGTTCGTATTGCCCGGCGACACGCCGATGTACGCGATCACGCTGCGCAATGACGGCGACGCGACCGCCTATGGCGTCGGCCTGGCCACGAGCGTGGCGCCCGCTGGCGCGCTGTCGGGATTGTCGTGGACGTGTGGCGGCTGCTCGCCCGCGGGCGGCGCCGGCGACGTCGCGCTGACGCTGGACCTTCCTGCGCACAGCCAAGCGACCGCGCTGCTGCAAGGCACGGTGGTCGGCACTTTCGCCGCCGCCGCGCTCGACGTCACCGCTCAGGTGAGCTTGCCGAGCTGGTACGTGGATTCCACCGGCACGCACACCGCGACCGACAGCAATGCGAACCCGACCATCTTCCGCAACGGTTTCGACAACACGAACTGAGGCCCGCCAAGCCGAGCAAGCTCGGCTTCATCGAAATCCCGAATCCTGATTCGCGCCTCTCAGCCGATCTTGATCGCCTTTTCTTTCGCCTCGGCGATGCGCTTTTCCAGGTAATGGATGTTCTGCCCGCCGGCGTGGAAACCGCCGTCGGCGAGGATGCGCTGCTGCAGCGGCAGGTTGGTCTTGACGCCTTCGAACACCATCTCGGCGAGCGCGATGCGCATGCGCGCGATCGCGGTGGCGCGGTCGCGGCCATGCACGATGAGCTTGCCGATCATCGAATCGTAGTTCGGCGGAATGCGATAGCCGTCGTAGACGTGCGTGTCGATGCGCACGCCGGGGCCGCCGGCGCCTTCGAAGCGCTTGACCGTGCCGGGACTGGGCATGAAGGTATCCGGATCCTCGGCGTTGATGCGGCATTCGATGGCGTGGCCGTTGATCTTGATGTCGGATTGCTTGATCGACAGCTTCTCGCCGCCGGCGATCAGCAACTGCTCGCGCACCAGATCCACGCCGGTGATGAGTTCGGTCACCGGATGCTCGACCTGGATGCGCGTGTTCATCTCGATGAAGTAAAAGTGCCCGTTCTCGTACAAAAACTCGAACGTGCCGGCGCCGCGGTAGCCGATGCGCACGCAGGCATCCACGCAAACCTTGCCGATACGTTCTCGTTGCTCAGCGTCGATCCCCGGCGCAGGCGCTTCTTCGACGACCTTTTGATGGCGGCGCTGCATCGAGCAATCGCGTTCGCCGAGGTGGATCGCGTTGCCTTGTCCGTCGGCGAGCACCTGGATTTCCACATGGCGCGGATTCTCCAGGAACTTCTCCATGTAGACCTCGCCGTTGCCGAACGCGGCCTTGGCCTCGGACTTGGTCAGGGTGATGGCGTTGGCCAGATGCGCCTCGGTATGCACCACGCGCATGCCGCGTCCACCGCCGCCGCCGGCCGCCTTGATGATGACGGGATAACCGATCTCGCGTGCGATCTTCGCATTCTCCGTCGTGTCCTCGCCGAGCGGCCCGCCGGAGCCCGGCACGCAGGGCACGCCGGCGGCTTTCATCGCGCGGATCGCCTCGACCTTGTCGCCCATCAGGCGAATGACATTCGCGGTCGGGCCGATGAAGACGAAGCCGGATTGTTCGACACGTTCGGCGAAGTCGGCGTTCTCCGAGAGGAATCCGTAGCCGGGATGGATCGCCTGCGCGTCGGTGACTTCGGCCGCGGCGATGATCGCGGGCACGTTGAGGTAACTTTCCGCCGCCGGCGCCGGGCCGATGCACACCGATTCGTCGGCCATGCCGACGTGCTTGAGGTTGCGGTCGACCGTGGAATGCACGGCCACGGTCTTGATGCCCAGCGTCTGGCAGGCACGCAGCACGCGCAGGGCGATTTCGCCGCGGTTGGCAATGACGACTTTGTCGAGCATGACGTCAGCCGATCACGAACAGCGGTTCGTCGAATTCGACCGGCTGGCCGGCCGTGGCCAGGACAGCCACCACGGTGCCGGCCTGATCGGCTTCGATCTGGTTGAACATCTTCATTGCTTCGATGATGCCCAGCGTGTCGCCGGCCTTCACCTGCTGACCGACCTTCACGAACGGTGGGCTTTCCGGATTGGCGGAGGCGTAGAACGTGCCGACCATCGGCGAGCGCACGACATGGCCCGGCGGCAGACCCTTGTCCGTCGCGGGTGCGGCTGCGGAAGCCGCAGGGGCAGGCGCGATGGCGCGCGGGGCTTCATGCGCCTGCGCGGAAAACGGAATCGTCACCGGGGCTGAAACCCCGCCCTTGGGCATGCGGCTCAGGCGCACCGATTCCTCGCCTTCCTTGATCTCGATTTCGGCCAGATTCGACTGTTCGAGAATGTCGATGAGTGTCTTGATCTTGCGAAGATCCACGGCGAACTCCTTGATGAATATCTTGAAAGCGCGCTCAGCTCAACGCGCCGGCTTTGGACGGTTCTGTTGCAGACGATCCAGCGCAGCGCGCAGCGCCAACTGGTAGCTTTGTGCGCCGAATCCGGCGATCACGCCGACGGCGATGTCGGAAAAATACGAAAGCCGGCGGAACGGTTCGCGGGCGTGCGGGTTGGACAGATGTACTTCGATGAACGGAATCGCCACCGCTGCCAACGCATCGCGCAGCGGGACGCTGGTGTGCGTGAACGCGCCCGGATTGATCAGGATGAACGCCGTACCGTCGTCGCGGGTGGCTTGCACGCGCTCGACCAGTTCGTGCTCGGCATTCGACTGGAACGAGGTTAATTCCATGCCCGATGCGCGCGCGTTAGCCGCCAGTTCGGCGTCGATGTCGGCAAGTGTGGCATGGCCGTACACATCCGGCTCGCGCGTGCCGAGCAGGTTGAGATTGGGACCATGTAGGACGAGAATCTTTGCCACGCGCTGCGGAATAACCTGCTGCGCTTGGCAGCTAGCGATCCGGCGGTGCTCGGAATCCTCATGTACTCGCGTGTACACTCCGGTTCCTGCGCTCCGGCGGCTCGCAATCTGCCATCGCTCGCGACGGTTATTCAGTCCTTTTCGCGATTTGAGGGTGGGCAAGTGTGCGGCAGTCCGCCGACATTGTCCAGAACGATGCTTGCAAGATGGCAGAAAATGCCCGGTGTTTAACCCGGATTGCGCAGATGCGGCGCGATCCAGCGGTCGAGGCCGCCGGCCGACTGAAAGCTGCCCGCGCGCAGGGTGATCATCTTGCCATCCGGACCGATCAGCAGCGAGTAGGGCAGTACGCCAGCGCTGTCCCCGGCGGTTTTCAGCGTGTCGTCGCCACCAATCAGGATCGGATATCCGACGCGCTCGGTCTTGAGGAAATCCGCAACCGCGTCCGGCTCGTCGATGGCCACGCCGACGACGGCGAAGCCGGCGTCGGCGTATTTCTTCGCCGCCGCGTCTAGCAGGGGCATTTCCTCGCGGCAGGGTCCGCACCAGGTTGCCCAGAAATTGACCAGCACCAGCTTGCCGTGCCAGTCGCCGAGGCGGTGCGAACTGCCGTCAGTGCCCGGCAATTGCAGATCGGCCAGTTGTCCGCCGGGAGCCAGCACGTCCATACCAGTCGGCATGCCGGCGACGCGCGGCTGGTTGAAATACGTGCCGACGCCGAGTCCGAGCAGGGCGCCGATGATGGCGATCAGGATGATCAGCAGATTGGAGCGATTGAACATGCGCGGATTTTACCGCGCCGCGGTGGACAGACGTTGCAGAAATTTGTCGGCGCTTTCCGGTCCGGTGAGTTGCAGCTCGTGTTTTTCGACGCCATCGGCGCCGAAAAACAGCGTGTCGGGCGGCGCCACGATGTTGAAGTGCTGCATCAGCGCCTTGTCCGTATCGTCGTTCGCGGTGACATCGGCTTGCAACAACACGAACTTCGACATTTCGGCCTGCACCTCGGGCTTGGCGAACACGAATTTTTCCATTTCCTTGCACGACACGCACCAATCGGCATAGAAATCCAGTAGCACCGGCTTGCCGGCGGATTTCGCCGCGGCGAGTTCGCGCTCGACATCGGCGACGGATTTGACGCGCAAGAAATGCGTTTGTGCATTCGCTGGCGCAGTGCTGGCAGAAATTGCGCTGCCGCCGAGGCCGCGCAGCGGTTGCAGCAGATCGTTGGAACCCGCCGCCGCACCGATGAGTTCCGCTGCGCCGCCTATCAGCAATATGACGCCAAGCGCCTTCCACAACTTCTTCCAGCCGGAAGCGCCATCGGCCAGACGTTCGAGCGCGCCGAGATAAACCGCGCACGTCACGGCCAGCAGGCCGGACAGCAGCATGATCCAGACCGGATCGAGTATGCGCGACAGCATCCAGATCGCGAGTCCCAGGAAGGTCACGCCGAACACGGCCTTGACTGCGTCCATCCATGCGCCCGCGCGCGGCAGGAATTTTCCGGCGCTGGCGCCGAACACGACCAGCGGTGCGCCCATGCCGAGCGCGAGCGCGAACAGCGCGAAGCCACCGAGCACGGCGTCATGCTTTTGCGCGATGTACAGCACGGCCACCGCGAGCGGCGGGGTCACGCAGGGCCCAACGATGAGCGCCGAGAGTGCTCCCATGATCGCAACGCCGAGCAACGAACCACCCGACTGCTTGTTGCTCACGTTCGCCAGTTTCGATTGCCAGGAACTCGGCAACTGCAATTCGTAGAAGCCGAACATCGATAGCGCGAGCAAGACGAACAGGCCGGCGAAACACCACAGGATCCACGGCGTCTGGAACGCAGCTTGCAGATTGCTTCCAGCCAATCCTGCGATGACGCCCGCGATGGTGAAAATCAGTGCGTTGGCGAGGATATAGACCAGCGACAACACAATCGCGCGGCGCGTGGTGATGTTCTCGCCCGCGCCGGCGATGATGCCGGAGAGAATCGGAATCATCGGGAACACACAGGGCGTGAACGCAAGACCGATGCCGGCGAGGAAGAACACGCCGAACACCAGCCACAACGAACCGTTCAATGCCTGCGCGAAGTGGCTGTTGTCGTTCGCCGGTGCGGCGGCGGATGGCGCGGCCGTCACCGCCACAACCGCCCCCCTGCCAGCCGGCAGCGCAACTTCCACCGTGCTTGCCTGCATCGGATAACAGACGCTGTTTTCCTTGCAGCCCTGGTAATTTGCGGTCAGCGCGAGCGTGTGTGCGTTCGTGTTAGTACGCGACAACGAAACCGGAATCTCGACCTGATCGAAGTAAACCGTGGTCGCGCCGAAGTTGGCGTCGCTGTGTTCCTTGCCCGGCGGAAACGTCGGTGCGCCCAGGCTCGCGCCGCTATCGGCAGCGACCGAAAATTTCGTCTTGTCTCGATACAGGTAATAACCTTTCGGCATGGTGAAACGCGCGAGGATTTCGCCGGGACCGGTTGCGATTGCTTCGAACTTGAACGCCTCTTCCGCGGGCAGCGGCTGGTCGCTGCCGAGTAGCGAGGATGATACCGAGCCGGTCGCCGCGCCGAGCGCCGCAGTCAACGATGCCGGGACTGCGGAACCGGCCGGTAACGCAATCGTGAGAGTTTTCTTCTGTGGCGGAAAACAGATTTTCGGATCGACCTGATGACAGCCCTGATAACGCAGTTCGATGACCGCGTTCGCCGCGTCGGGCGCGACGGTCAGATGCTGGATCGCGGTGAAGCCATGATGGTAGACCTCGACGTCGCCAAGGAACTCGTCGTGCTTTTTCTCGCCATCCGGCAGATCCAGCGCGCCGAGCGTGGTCGTGGCGTCCGCAGCCTTGGTCGAAATTCGTCCGCGATACAAGTAATAGTCGTCGGCGATGGCGAACTTGAATTGCAGCGTCTGTCGGTCCGGCGCTGTCGCTTCGACGCGAAAGGCCTGATCGACCGGCAGCAGGTTGTCCTGATTGTCCGCGTGGGCAATCCCGACGCAGGCGAGCAAGGCGAAAAACAGTGGGGTGAGCTTCTTCATGCGGCCATTGTCGCAGGTTGGGTTCGGCAGGTGACCGGAAAACTCAGCGCGAACTTACGTCCGGCAGGATTTGCGCGGCGATCCATTCCAGGCACGGCACGTGGCCCGAAGCGATATCGACCGCGATTATTTCCGGCAGTTCATACGGATGCAGCGTGAGGATGCGCGCACGCAGTGCCTCGAAGCGCTCGCGAGTGGTCTTGACGACAAGCAGGTTTTCCGTGTCGTGCTGAACTTTGCCCTTCCAGCGATAGGTCGAGGCGATGCCCGGGATGCGGTTCACGCAAGCGGCCAGACGCTCGGCGACCAGCGTCTCGGCGATGAGCATGGCATTGATCTCATCCGGGCAGTTGCACAGTACGACGATACAATCGTTCATCCGCCGAATCCGTCGACGAAAATATAGTCCGCTTCGATTGCGCCCAGATCGCAAGCGTTGCCTTGTGGGCGAAGGGTGTCGTGCTGATCGTTGGCGACGGTTTGTGGGACAAGGTCTTGGCACGTCGCCGCGGCGTTGATCGCCGGACTATGCCAGATCGGCATGTAGGCGGGCGTCGCGCTCGCGTCGATGGCCTTCAAGGTTTGCGCAAAAGTTGCGTTCACGCTGAAACCGTTGCAGGTGGATGGATTGTTGGTGTCGTTGTCGGTGTATTCGCTCAGGTTGGCCGAGTTGGTTGCTGCCGACACACTGCCATAACAAAGGTTGGTGTTGCCCTGCGCCCCGACGACGATGCTCGACAGGACAGTGAGCGTGGATCCGGCGTTGACGGCATTGGCGATGACAGCGCCGGTTTGTGCGCCGCCGCCACCCGCGATCGAGCCGTTGACCAGCGTGGAAAATTCCAGATCGGCCAATGATGCGCCGTTATCGACATACAGCAAGCCACCTGTGGCGTATCCGCCGATGCCGTTGACTGCCCCGGGTGGAAATGTCGCGCCGGCGCCTCCGTTGCCGCCAGTGCCGGAACTTTCTGCGATCGTCGAGTTGATGATGTCGATGCTGGCGCCACTGCTGACGGCGACCGCGCCGCCATTGGCCATACCGCCGACACCGCCATTGCCGGGGGGGCCCGGAGGGGCGCCAGGGCCGCCGTCGCCGCCGCTGCCACCGTTGCCGCCTGTGGCGTGCGCATCCATCACGCTCGAATCGAGCAGGCTTAGCGAGCCATTGACTGCGATTGCGGTGCCGGTCGCTGCACCGCCAGAGCCGCCGTACCCGCCTGGACCGCCAGGGAAGCACGTCGGTGGTGTGGGCGGCGGGTTGTTGATGCATACGCCCGGAGCGCCAAAGAAGCCGAGGCCGCCATTGCCGCCAGTGGCGTAGCAATGATGGATCGCAACGCGATTGAGAACGGCGTCAACGCCGCTCGCGACCAACACGCAGGCGCCGCCGACGGATTCGCCCGCAGCGCCGGCGCCATTCGCGCCATTGCCGCCCGTCACTGCACCATCGGCGATGGTCAAATCGGTAATCGTGGCCACTGCGGCAATGTCGAACACGCGCGAGCCGTTGTTCGCGCTGATGCTCAACGCGCCCGCGCCGGGGCCGGCAATCGTCAACGACTTGTCGATCAGCAGTTCGCCTTGAGTGAGTGTGATCGGAGAGGCGAGGCCCGATGCGAAAATAATCGTGTCGCCGCCCGTTGCCGTGGCGATCGCGTCGCGCAAAGTGCAAGTCATATTGCAGTTGCCGGGGCCGGCATCGCCATTATTGTTGACCGTGATCGTGCTGGCGTTCGTGACCGCGGCGAACGCGAACAAGGCGATGCCGACGCAAATCCGTGGATACTGGCGCATGAGACGACCCCCGACATGAAGGTGCGGATCGTACAGCGCGCGGCGTCTAATCGCCTGCCCGCTCTTGAAACCCACCGGGCGGCGCCCATGTAACAATCCGTCGGCGCCCCTCTTTGCAGGGGTTTCTTCTGCCGCTAAAATTGGCACTCATTGCGAGCGAGTGCTAGCAATCGCAATCGAATCGTTATAAATCAACCAGTTGAGGGATATCATGAAACTGCGTCCGTTGCACGACCGCGTCATCATCAAGCGCCTGGAAGCCGAAACCAAGTCGGCCGGCGGCATCGTCATTCCCGACACCGCGACCGAAAAGCCGATCAAGGGCGAAGTCGTTGCCGTGGGCTCCGGCAAGATTCTCGAGGACGGCAAGGTGCGCCCGGTGGGCGTCAAGGCCGGCGAGAAGGTGCTGTTCGGCAAGTATTCCGGCACCGAGGTCAAGGTCGATGGCCAGGAACTCCTCGTGATGCGCGAGGAAGATCTGATGGCGGTTATTGAATAACTGCACTTTTATAAAAGTATATTTTGAGGAGTTTATCCAATGGCTGCTAAAGAAATTCGTTTTGGTGAAGACGCCCGCGCGCGCATGCTGCGCGGGGTGAACGTGCTGGCGAACGCCGTCAAGGCGACGCTGGGTCCCAAGGGCCGCAACGTAGTGCTCGACAAGAGCTTCGGCGCGCCGACGATCACCAAGGACGGCGTGTCCGTTGCCAAGGAGATCGAACTGGCCGACAAGTTCGAGAACATGGGCGCGCAGATGGTGAA
>Ga0207654_10001410_pt1 | contig 12744 bp, 11 predicted proteins | sample KBSC64metaG_FD_184355 | JGI IMG/M metagenome (GOLD analysis project Ga0207654, IMG submission 184355) | Corn rhizosphere microbial communities from Kellogg Biological Station, Michigan, USA - KBS C6-4 metaG (SPAdes) (version 2) | ecosystem: Host-associated > Plants > Roots > Rhizosphere > Soil...
CGTGGGCGGGCTATCGCGCAACGGATAAAAGGTACGCTGGGGATAACAGGCTTATCGCGCCCGAGAGTTCACATCGACGGCGCGGTTTGGCACCTCGATGTCGGCTTATCACATCCTGGGGCTGGAGCAGGTCCCAAGGGTCCGGCTGTTCGCCGGTTAAAGTGGTACATGAGCTGGGTTCAAAACGTCGTGAGACAGTTTGGTCTGTATCCGTCGCGGGCGTTGGAGAGTTGAGGGGCGCGGACCCTAGTACGAGAGGACCGGGTCGGACAGTCCGCTCGTGTACCGGCTGTGACGCCAGTTGCAGCGCCGGGTAGCGATGACTGGTGGCGAGAACCGCTGAATGCATCTAAGTGGGAAATGTCCCCCAAGATGAACTCTCCCTTATACACAAGTATACGAAAGGGCCGGGGAAGACTACCCCGTCGGTAGGCTGCACGTGGAAGCTTAGTAATAAGTTCCAAGCGGAGCAGTTCTCATCGCCCGAGAGGCTTGACTCCCCCTTTGTGGGCTATCCAAGCAGAGAAATGCGATCTTGCGATCGTAGGTTCGTATAATACAATCACTACTATTTCCGTGTCGTTTTTACGGAGTGCCGTCACAAGCACTCCAAACGATTCGCTGGCGACTAGAGCGCAAGGGCCACACCCGTTCCCGTTCCGAACACGAGCGTTAAGCCTTGCAGCGCCGATGGTACTCCGATCGAGAGATCGCGGGAGAGTAGGCCGTCGCCGGCACCCCTTTCAAAAGGCCGTCCTCTGGACGGCCTTTTGCTTTTCTATACCCCACTATGACAAAAGCCGGGATCGTCGCCGTCGTCGGCAAACCCAACGCCGGGAAATCCACCCTGCTCAATCGACTCGTCGGGCAAAAACTCAGCATAACGAGCGAAAAACCACAGTCGACACGGGATCGCGTCGTCGGTATTCTCACCGACGCGACGACGCAGATGGTGATCCTCGATACGCCCGGGCTGCTCGATCCAGCATATGCGTTGCAGCAGGCCATGCGTGGCGCCGCCATCGCGGCGCTCGATGATGCAGATGTGATCGTGCATCTCAGCGACGCGAGAGATGGTGTCCCACCACGCCTTGTCGAGGCGGCTGAATTGTCGAGGGAGCCGAAAGGGGCGGTCATTGTAGCGCTCAACAAGATCGATCTCCTCTCGCAACAGGATCAGGATGCGTTGATCAGTGCTGTGCCCGATGCGGTACAGCTCTCCGCGTTGACCGGTGAAGGTGTGACACAGTTACTCGATGTCGTGCGCGCACAGCTGCCGGAAAGTCCGTTTCTTTATCCGGACGACGATATCAGCACACAGTCGGTCCGATTCTTCGCCGCGGAGCTGATTCGTGAGACGGCGCTCGAACAGCTCAGCGAAGAAGTGCCCTACAGCATCGCGTGTGAGATCGAGGAGTTTCGGGAGGATCGGTCGCCGGTGTACGTCCGGGCGGTGGTGTACGTCGAGCGGGAGAGCCAGAAACGGATCTTGATCGGTGACAAAGGGCGCCGGATTCGCGAAATTGGAACGGTCGCCCGGAAAAAGATCGAAACGTTAGTCGGAACCCAGGTGTACCTCGATCTTTGGGTGAAAGTGTTGCAAAATTGGAGACGCGACGTCGCTTCGCTCCGCCGCTTCGGATATCACCTCCCATCCTCCCAACGATGACCCTCGCGCCGCAACTCCTGGAAATCCTGGTCTGCCCGAAGTGCAAAGGGGAGCTCGAATATCGCGAGCAAGAATCAGCGCTCATCTGCCACAAGGATAAGCTCCGCTACGCGGTCAAGGACGGGATTCCGATCATGTTGATCGACGAGGCTACCCCACTCTAGCTCGCATCCGATGCGGCGAAGCATCCGGCACCTTCGGCAGCTGACGGCGGGCATTACGAGCGCCCTGACCGTCTGTCTCGCGGCGAGCCCCGCTATGGGGCAGGGAGACGCTGGGCAGGCGCTCTTCCTTCTCTTACCAGTCGGCGCTCGCGCGATTGGGATGGGGCAGACCGCGGTCTCAGCCCGGAACGGAAGCGAGGGGGTCTGGTGGAACCCGTCGGCGATGGCGGGCGATACGACCCATGAAGTGGCCATCCACCAGTCGACGACGATCGTCGGACAGGGGGATGCCCTCTCGGTGGTCTTTCCGACCCGCCATATCGGGACGTTCGCCCCGTCGGTCAACGTCCTCGACCTTCAAGAGCAGGAGTCGGTCGACGACCAGGGGAATCGGCAGGGGGTGATCCTCCCAACAGATGTGGTCTTTGCGATGACCTATGCGGCTGCTCCGTCGAAGCTCCTGGCCCTCGGGGCGACGGTCAAGCACGTCGAGGCGCGGGTGCGCTGTTCCGGGCTCTGTACGAACCTACCGAGTGGCGGCTCGAGCTCGAATGGGGCGGACGTTGGGGCGCAGCTTCGGCTGCAGAAGATCCCTCTCACCATCGGAGCAGCGGTGCGAAACCTCGGGATCGGTGTGCCTGGTTACAGCCCGACCCGGGTCGATATCGGAGGGAGCTACCGGGTCCTGGCCATCGAGCAGTACACGGACCAGGAGATCGAGCTCTACACGGCCTCCTCGGTCGTCTCGACGACCAAATTCGACAGCAGCTCGGTCCGGGTCGGGGCGGATATCGTCTTCGAGCGGAAGCTTCATGTGCGGGGTGGGTACGTCTACGATCACTTCAGTGGGTCCGGGAGCGCGATCGGGCTGGGATTCGTGGCCGGGAAGCTCTCCTTCGACCTGGCCCGGGCCTACGGCGGAAGTGTGCTCGCAAACGATGCTGACCATCAGCCAACGTACTTCTCGCTCCGATACTTATGGTGAGTCTCCTGGGGTGAGCTCCCGCGGTGGGTGCTGCTGCGCAGGGCGTTCTTCAGGGTTATCTTGCACGGAGCGAGATGAGCGATCACGTCCCGACGCCGATGTCCGGCGCCGTCATTTTCCAGCCCACGCCGGCTGAACTTCCTCCCCCGGTTGATACGTGGCTACAGGAGGGCGGTTGGACGTTGCTCCCCCTGTCGGACGCCGAGTCGGTCAAGACGCTCGCGCTGCGGGCGCGGCCCCGATTCATTTTGGTCGATGGCCGGACTGACATTGATGCGGCCTGTCATGTCGCCAAGCTGATCAAATCGGACGCGTACACGGCGGTCGTCCCCATCATTGCGCTGGTGAGCGACGCATCGCACGTCCTTCGCGCGCTTTCGTGCAGCGCGGATGAAGTCATTCCTGCCTCGATGACCGACGACGAGGCTGCCGCTCGGCTGCACCGCGCGTTGATCCGCGCCGAGCGGGATCTCGGTGTGCATCCGTCGACGCGTCTTCCGGGAGCGAGTGCGATTCAGGCGGAGATCGCTCGGCGTATCAATGAGCCGTTTGCGGTTTGCTATGCCGATCTGGATCACTTCAAGGAATTCAACGATCGGTATAGTTACACGGAAGGTGATCGGGTCATTCGTATTTTGGCGACATTGTTGCACGATGTGGTCAAAGGGATGTGCGGGGACCACGGCTTCGTCGGACATATTGGCGGTGACGATTTCATCTTCGTGATTCCGCGGAATCGGGCGGAAGAAGTGTGTGCGGAAATCGTGGGGACGTTCGATGCGCTGATTGGGTATCAATATTCGGAGCACGATCGCCGGGCGGGATACTTCTTCGGAAAGGACCGCCGGGGGCAATTGCATCGTGTGCCGTTGATGACGTTGTCGATCGGCGTCGTCACGAATGAGCGTCGCGCCTTCACGAGTGCGAAAGTGGTGAGCGACTTGGCGACGGAGATGAAGACGTACGCGAAGACGTTGCCTGGATCAGTGTTTGCCGTCGACCGGCGCATCGACGATCATCCCAAGTCGCCGCTGACGCCGCAGTTCATGGGAGTGACCTCAGCACAATGAGTCCAATGGTTGTCCAATGCGCCTCCTGCCGGACTGAGTTCGATCTCGATCCGGCCAAGATTCCGCCAAACGGTGTTCGGGCTCGTTGCTCGGTGTGCAGCGCGGTCATCGTCGTTCCTCCAGTGTCGGCGACGTCCACAGAGACGGAGCGGCCGGCATCGACGCCGAGTGTCACGGAGACGGCTGTACCGCGGAGTGAGCCGGAACGGATCGAGTCGGCGCCCGCTGTCGTGCAGCACGAGGAGCCGGCTCCTGCTCCGGCGACGCCGGCTCCGTCATTCGTGACGCCACCATCGACTCCGATGGCACCGCCGGCGCCCGTGAGCGCGCCGTATCGGGTCCCGTCGGTTGGTGTGGTCACACCGCCAGCAGGGGTTCCCGTCGTAGAGGGAGGTGCTCGGCGGCCGATCAATCAGTTCCTGTCGAAGGATCCTGGGCTTCGGGCGAAGCGGCTCGCGCGCGCCTTGGTGTCGGATATCGTCGCGTATCATCCGGCCAAACATGCGGAAGGGCTCCGCGATGGGACGCTCAAGACGTTGTTCCGCGACGAGATCAAGAAGAGCTACGAGGAATACGTCGATCAGGTGGGACGTGACGTGGCGGAATCGACGTCGCATTTTCAGGATGCGTTGAACGACGTCCTCGCCGGAGGACGAAAGTTGTTCGAGCGTAGCGGGGAACGCGCTGGCGATCGTCCGACGTCCTGATCGCGCATCGAGTCGTAGCATTCGCAGTTATATACAAATCATTTGTAGTACCATGACCGCGGCGCGATGCCGCGTGACTTTTCATTTTAGAAACAGACATGCTTGACTACGAACGAGCTCGTGTATTGGAGCGAGCGGAAGAGCGCCTCACGGAACTCCGGAGGTATCTTTGACATCGATGGCAAACGCGAGCGCCTGACGGCGCTCGATGAGCGAATGGCGGACGGCGCATTCTGGAACGACCAGGAAGTCGCGCAGGAAGTCGTCCGTGACGTCAAGTCACTCAAGGGGTGGGTCGAGCCGTATGAGGCATTGCGCGGCCGGTTGACGAGCGCGGTCGAGTTGGACGCGATGCTTCGTGAATCCCCGGACGCCGACATGCAGAGCGAGCTTGATGCGGAGGTCGAGTCGATCGATTCGGACCTCTCGGGCTACGAGCTGCGATCGTTGTTGCGCGGGGAAGACGACTTCCGCGACGCCCAAGTCGAAATCAGTGCGGGCGCCGGTGGGACCGAGGCGCAAGATTGGGCCTCGATGTTGTTGCGCATGTATACGCGATGGGCCGAGCGAAAAGGGTTCGCCGTCGAAATGCTCGATGAGAGCGAGGGTGAAGAAGCGGGGATCAAAGGGGCGGTCATCGAGATTCGCGGGGAGTACGCGTATGGATTTCTGCGTCCGGAGACCGGTGTGCACCGTCTGGTCCGCATCTCGCCCTTCGATGCGAACGCGCGCCGACATACGAGCTTTGCCTCGGTGTTCGTCTACCCGGTCGTGAACGAAGAGATCAACATCGAGATTCGCGAAGAAGACATCCGGATGGACGTCTATCGCGCGTCCGGTGCTGGTGGACAGCACGTCAACAAGACGAGCTCCGCGGTCCGCCTCACCCACATGCCCAGCGGGATCGTCGTCGCGTCGCAGCAGGAGCGGTCGCAGTTCAAGAACAAGGCGACCGCGATGAAGATGTTGAAGAACAAGTTGTATCAAGCCGAGATCGAGCGTCGTGAGGCGGAGAAGGCCAAGCTCGACGCGACGAAGATGTCGGTCAGCTTCGGGAGCCAAATCCGCAGCTATGTGTTTCAACCGTACACGATGGTCAACGACCTTCGCACCGAGCTCAAAATTCCCGACGTGCAAAAAGTCATGGATGGCGCCATTGATCCCTTCATCGAAGCGTATCTCAAGCAGCAAGCCGAGGCGGCTGGCGTATGAGTGACGAGCTGAACTTCGTGTTGCAGGCGCGGCGTGAGAAGTTGGACGCCATGGTCGCCGCCGGGATCGAGCCGTTCGCGTATTCGTACGATCGCACGCACGATACCGCGCAAGCGCTGACGTTGGCGCCAGCGCCTGAAAGCAGCGAGGAAGGGGAGACGGTCAGTGTCGCTGGACGTCTCGTTTCGTGGCGCGCGCATGGAAAGACGGCGTTCGCGCACCTTGCCGATGCGAGTGGGCGCATCCAGTTGTATTTCCGGCGCGACGGTCTCGGCGAAGAGGTCTTTGCGTCGTTGTCGCATCTCGACATTGGTGATCTCGTCGGCGTCAAAGGAGCGATTTTCCGGACGAGGACGGGTGAGCCGACCGTGCGGGTCACCGATGTCACGATCCTCGCGAAGTCGTTGCGCCCGCTTCCGTACGGGAAGGAAGAAGTCGCCGAAGATGGCACCGTCGTCCGGCACATGGGGTTCAGTGACCCGGATCAGCGATATCGTCAACGGTACGCGGACTTGGCGGTGCACCCGGAAGTGCGCGGTGTGTTCATCGCGCGTACGAAGATGACATCGGCGATCCGCGCCTTTCTCGATTCGCGCGGCTATCTCGAAGTCGAAACGCCGGTGTTGCAGCCGTTGTACGGCGGTGCGGCGGCACGACCGTTCACGACGCATCACAATGCGTTGGACATGCCGCTCTATCTGCGCATCGCCGATGAGCTGTATCTCAAGCGCTTGATCGTTGGTGGGTTCGAGCGGGTGTACGAGATCGGACACGACTTCCGCAACGAAGGGATCGACCGGACGCACAATCCGGAATTCACGATGTTGGAGTTCTATGAGGCGTACGCCGATTACGCCGTGATGATGGATCGCGTGGAGGAGTTGTTGACCGCCGCAGCGGATGCTGTTCGCGCCATTCCGCAATTCCGCGATGTGACGCCGGTCTTCACTCCGCCATTCCCTCGCATCGAGTGGCTCCCGTCGCTCAACGCGGCGCTCGGGGAAGATGTCTCGGTGCTCGACCACGCGACATTGTGTCATCGTGCGCAGCGACTCGGCGTCGAGAAAGCATCCACGCTGAGCCGTCCCAAGCTGTTGGACGAGATGTTCCAAGCATTGGTCGAATCGAAGATCGATACGCCGACGTTCGTCATCGACTATCCGGTCGAGCTCTCACCACTCGCCAAGCCGAAGCGTGGGAATCCCGCGCTCACGGAGCGGTTCGAGCTGTTCGCCAAGGGAAAGGAGATGGCGAACGCGTTCAGCGAATTGAACGATCCCATCGACCAGCGCCAGCGCTTCGAAGCGCAAGCTCGGCTTCGGGCAGCGGGCGACGAAGAGGCGACGGGCGTCGACGAAGATTATCTCCGCGCCATGGAATACGGGATGCCCCCGACTGGTGGGGTGGGGATCGGCATCGATCGCCTGCTCATGTATTTGACCGGGACCGCGCATATCCGTGACGTGATCCTCTTCCCAGTGCAACGCCCCGAGCAGGACGAGGCACGTTGAGGCATCGACGCGCATGAGCCGATTGGAGCTCGCGATCGCGTGGCGGTATCTCCGGAGCCGCCGTGGATCGAAGTTGTTGTCGTTCATCAGCATGATCGCCATCGGTGGCGTCGTGGTGGGGGTCAGTGCGCTGATCGTCATCATCGGCGTGATGAATGGATTGCAGCACGACCTTCGTGAGAAGATTCTGATCGGGAGCCCGGATGTCCGGGTGCTCACGTTCGGCGACGATCTCAAGATGGACGGCTGGCCGTCTGCACTCGCGCGTATTCGGAAGACGCCTGGCGTCGTGCTCGCCGCACCGTTCGTGCAGACGGAAGGTGGTGTGAACGCGGGACGTTCGTACGCGTCGGGCGCATACGTCATGGGAATTCTCCCCAACGGCCCGGCGGTCACGGAAATTCGCCAGCACGCGATCGCGGGAAATTTCAAATTCGAGTCGAAAGACGGGTTGCATCGCGGCGCGGTGCTGGGCAAGCTCCTCGCCGAGCGGTTCAACGTGTATCCCGGCGACCACATCAATCTGATCTCCGTTGCTGGGGGGCAGATGAGTGCCGTGACGGGCGGCTATGTGCCACGCGTGTATCCCTTTGAAGTGACAGGGATTTTCGAGACCGGGATGTTCGAGTATGACAACTCGTATGTCTACGTCGACATCACCGCCGCCCAGGAATTCGCGGGAATTGGCGACGCAGTCACTGGGATCGAAGTGAAGGCGAAGGATCGATGGTCGGCGTCGGCGCTCGCGATTCGCATCTCCAAGATGTTGGGATTCCCATTTCGGACCGTCGATTGGCAGGAGCAGAACAGCTCGCTCTTCCAGGCACTCAAGCTGGAAAAGTTGGGGATGGGGGTCATCCTCTTGCTCATCGTGATTGTGGCGGCGTTCAACATCGTCAGCACACTCACGATGGTCGTGACTGACAAGACGCGCGAGATCGGCATTCTCAAAGCGATGGGGATGACGGCGGGGGCGGTGCGGCGGATCTTCTTCGTTCAAGGGGTTGTGATCGGAGCCGTCGGCACAGGGTTGGGGCTCGTGCTCGGTCTGTTCGCGTCGTTGGCGTTGGACAAGTACAAGTTCATCAAGCTCGATCCGCAGGTGTATTTCATCGACCATCTCCCGGTGAGCGTACAACTCCCTGACGTTGCGTGGATCGTTCTGTCGAGCTTGTTGATTGCAGCGCTCGCGACGTTGTATCCGGCCATTCAGGCGGCTCGGATGTATCCCGTCGACGCGATTCGGTACGAATGAGTACGTCGATGAGCACATCCATGAGCTCGTCTGTGCACGTGGCCGACGAAACGCCGTTGCTCGAAGCCCGTGGGGTGACGCGAAGCTACGTCGGGGGCGACGGGAATTTGCTCCACGTGTTGCGCGGGGTCGATCTCACCGTTCGGGCCGGCGAGATGGCGGCGATCGTCGGGGAAAGTGGATCCGGGAAGAGCACGTTGCTCCACGTGTTGGGAGCGCTCGACCGTCCGTCCGAAGGGACGATCGCCATTGCCGGACAATCGATCGTTGGACAACCGGACGACGTCCTGGCCGGCATTCGGAATCGCCGCATTGGATTCGTGTTCCAGTTCCATCACCTCCTGCGCGAATTTTCGGCGCTCGAAAATGTGAGCTTTCCGCTCCGGTTGGCGGGTGAATCGCCCAAGGTGGCCGACGCGCGGGCGCGCGATTTATTGGGGCGTGTCGGATTGGGGAGCCGCCTCGACCATCGTCCGGGCGAGCTGAGTGGTGGCGAGCAGCAACGGACCGCCGTCGCCCGTGCCTTGGCGGCGAACCCTGCGATGGTTCTCGCCGATGAGCCGTCCGGGAACCTCGATCATGGAACCGGTGAGCGTCTCCATGATTTGCTGGCGGAGGTGGTGCGGGACCTTCGGGTGGGGATGGTCGTCGTTACTCACAACCGCTCCTTGGCCGCCAGAGCGTCTCAGGTGTATAAGCTGGATGACGGACATCTGGCCCCAACGACGGTGGAGGGGAGCTGATTATCTTGGAGTTCGGGATGATCAGGAGGATCCGGAGAAGCGAGGCTGACTGGCGTGTTGTGTGATGTCTGCAAAGAGAATGACGTGGTGATCACCCTAACCGAGATCGATGGGGATGGGGTCAGACAGGTGCGTCTTTGTGAGCGTTGCGCAGCTGAACGGGGGATGCAAACCGCGGTGGCGACTCCCAAGCCACAGATCGGCACCTTCCTTCAGTCCGTCCATCAGCAGGTCACTCCCGCGGTCGGCGATGCTGCCCGCTGCCCTTTTTGCTCGTCCACGCTCCGCGACTTCCGGCAGACAGGACGGGTCGGGTGCGCCCAGTGCTACGCCGCCTTCGAGTCCAGCCTTCGTGAGCTGCTCCGCCGAGTCCAAGGAAGCTCTCGGCATATGGGACGCGCTTATACGGGGCCGACGGATGCCGAAATGCTCGTGGCGGGGACGGTGAGCCAGTTGCGGGAGCGCCTCGAGCGTGCGATCGCCACCGAGCAGTTCGAGCTGGCGGCGACGCTGCGCGACCAGTTGCGGGGGATGGAATGACCTTCGACCTCTCGCAGCTCCCCGATGGAGGAGTGGGGTGGCTCGATGCCTCGGGCGAGTCGGCGGACATCGTTCTGTCGAGCCGAGTGCGGCTGGCGCGGAACATCGAAGGGTATGCGTTCGCGGGGCGTGCGCGTGACGGCGAACGGCTTCGCGTCCTGACCCAAGTTCGCGACGCATTTTCCCGGATTTCGACCACGACAGACGGTGTGCTCGTGCGCGTGGATCAGCTGTCGTCGTTGGACCGAGTGTTGCTTCATGAGCGTCACGTCGTCAGCAAAGAGCTGGCAGGGCTCGACACACAATCCGGAGGCGCCCGTGAACCGAAGAGCGGCGCGGCGGTCCACGTGGGGCGGAGCTACGCGGTGATGGTGAACGAGGAGGACCACCTTCGCATTCAGACCATGCGGTCAGGGCTGGATCTCGGACGATCGTTCGAAGAGGCTCGGCAGCTGGATGAAGAGCTGGGTGCCAAGGTCCCCTTCGCGTTTCACCGGGAGTTTGGGTTCCTGACGGCATGCCCGACCAATGTCGGGACGGGATTGCGGGCGTCGGTGTTGATTCACCTTCCGGCGCTGGTCCTGACGAAGGAAATCGGGCGAGTGTTGGCGGGGCTGCAGCAGGTTGGGCTGACGTACCGTGGGTTGTATGGAGAAGGGAGCGAGGTCATCGGCAACTTTTTCCAGATTTCGAATCAGACGACGCTGGGACGGTCGGAGCAGGAGCTGCTCGAGTATCTCGAAAGTGTGGTGCGGCACGTGATCGAAAAAGAGATCGAAGCGCGTCGCGTTCTGGTGCGGGATGCCGGGTATATTATCGAAGACAAGTTGTGGCGGGCGTACGGGACGTTGCGGTATGCACGAAGCCTCACGTTCGACGAGGCGATGAACTTTTTGAGCGGCGTCCGATTGGCCGTCGGACTGAAACTGATTAGCGGCCTTAGTGTATATACCCTCAATAAGCTCCTCATCTTCAGCCAGTCCGCACACCTCTCGAGTATTGAAGGTCGCATGCTGACTGAGGACGAAGCGAATGTGGTTCGCGCTGCGTTCGTACGTGACACGTTAGACAGGACTGGCGAATGAATGGATACAATTTCACGGAGCGGGTTCGGAAAGTCCTCGCCATGGCGCGCGAAGAGGCTGCCCGACTTCATCATGAATACGTCGGCACCGAGCACATCTTGCTCGGGCTCATCCGAGAGGGTGAGGGAGTTGCCGCAGCGGTCTTGCAGAATCTGAGCGTCGATCTGGACGAGATTCAGCAGAAGATCGAAGAAACCGTCAAGAAGGGGAAAGCCGCCGCGGCGACTGGCCCTGACTTACCGTATACATCGCGCGCGAAGAAGGTGCTCGAGCTCGCGATGAGCGAGGCGCGCGAGTTGAATCACTCGTACGTCGGGACAGAGCATTTGCTCCTCGGCTTGCTCCGCGAAGAGAAGGGAATCGCGGCGCAGGTGCTGACCGACGCAGGGATCAACCTCGACGAAGCTCGAAAGGAGACGCTCCGGTTGTTGGGGACCGAGATGCCTCAAACGCCGACCGCGATGGCTTCCTCGGGCGGACCGCAGTCGCAGTCTTCGCCATCGGCGAAGGGCGAGAAGAAGTCCAAGACCCCTGCACTCGACCATTTCTGCCGAGATCTGACGCAGTTGGCGGCGGATGGGCAGCTCGATCCGACGATTGGGCGCGCGAAGGAAATCGAGCGGGTGATGGAAATTCTCACGCGTCGCAAGAAGAACAACCCGGTGCTCATCGGTGAGCCTGGGGTTGGGAAGACGGCGATCGTGGAAGGGTTGGCGCAGCTCATCGCCAATGGTGAGTGCCCCGATTCGCTCCGCGACAATCGTGTGCTTTCGCTCGACATGGCCGCAGTGATCGCGGGGACCAAATATCGCGGCCAGTTCGAAGAGCGGCTCAAGGCGGTCATGAACGAGATCGCGCAGAACAAGAGCATCATCTTGTTCATCGACGAGCTGCATACGTTGGTCGGTGCCGGTGCGGCCGAAGGGGCGATCGACGCCAGTAACATGCTCAAGCCTGCGCTCGCGCGTGGGGAGCTGCAGTGCGTCGGTGCCTCGACGTTGAACGAGTATCGCAAGTACATCGAGAAGGATGGGGCGCTCGAACGTCGCTTCCAGACGGTCGTCGTCGATCCGCCTTCGGTGGAAGACACCGTGCAGATCCTCAAAGGATTGCGCTCGAAGTACGAAGACCATCACAAGGTGACGATCCCCGATTCGACGTTGTTTGCCGCGGCGAAGATGTCGGAGCGGTACATCACCGATCGGTTCCTCCCCGACAAGGCGATCGACGTGATCGACGAGGCGGGAGCCCGGGCACGGTTGGCGACGCAGGCGCCGCCACCGGAAGTGGCGGTGCTCAAAGGGAAGCTCGAGCAGGTCAACACGGAGAAAGAAGCCGCGGTTCGGGATCAGAACTTCGAGCGTGCGGCGTCGCTCCGGGATAAGGAACGCGAGCTCCAAGGGGAGATCCGTCACGCGCAGGAAGAGTGGGACAAGCATCGGCAGTCGCACCGTCCGGTCCTTGGTGAGGAGGACATCTCCTTCATCGTGAGCCGGTGGACCGGAATTCCTGTGATGCGGTTGCAGGAAGCCGAAACGTCGCGTCTGCTCCGGATGGAAGACGAGCTGCACGCGTCGGTGATCGGCCAGGATGAGGCGATCAAGGCGTTGGCGCGGTCGATTCGCCGGAGCCGAGCTGGGCTCAAGGATCCGGCGCGTCCGATCGGATCGTTCATCTTCTCAGGGCCGACGGGTGTTGGAAAGACAGAGTTGGCGCGGTCGTTGGCGAAGTTCCTCTTCGCGGACGCCTCGGCGTTGGTCCGTGTCGACATGAGCGAGTACATGGAGAAGTTCTCCGTGTCGC
>Ga0207654_10001413_pt1 | contig 12733 bp, 13 predicted proteins | sample KBSC64metaG_FD_184355 | JGI IMG/M metagenome (GOLD analysis project Ga0207654, IMG submission 184355) | Corn rhizosphere microbial communities from Kellogg Biological Station, Michigan, USA - KBS C6-4 metaG (SPAdes) (version 2) | ecosystem: Host-associated > Plants > Roots > Rhizosphere > Soil...
GGTCGCCGCGGCGAACGCGCGGATGCGCTCGCGCGCGTCGAGATCGAGGTCGGGATCGATCTTCTCCGCCGCGGCCTCCGCCATCGGCGCCAGCAGCGGACGCACCGTTTGCGGATGCCCGGCGATGCCGGTGAGTCCGAACATGGAAAGAATCTGACGCACGGCGAGATAGCCGATCAGCAGGCGCGCGAAGGTGAAACGGCGCATGCGCGCAATCCAGTTCGCGGCATGTTCGCGCAGCCCGGCGCGTTCGAGCAGGCCGATGGTCGGCAGCGTGAGCAACAGCACCAGCAGGTTACGACTGTCGATGAATTTCGCACCGAGCAGGGCGAGCAGGTCGGGAGCCGACAGCCCCGAAAGCAGCGCGGAAACGACGGCAGCGACGACAACCACCAGCGCGGGATTGGCGCGCAGCGCGAAACCCGCGACGACCACGGCGACGCCGAGCAGGGGCCAGTAGTTCATGCGCCGAGTATCGCATAGACTCCGCATTTGATCGGACAAGCCGGGAGCAGTCATGCAACACAAAGGCAGTTGTCATTGCGGCAAGGTGGCGTTCGAGGTCGAGGGTGAAATCGCAGGTGCAATGGCTTGCAACTGTTCCATTTGCCAGCGCGTCGGCGCCTTGCGTTGGTTCGTGCCGCGCAGTGCGCTGCACATGCTTACGCCGGACGATGCGGCGAGCACCTACACGTTCAACAAGCACGCGATCAAGCATCGGTTCTGCCCAGTCTGCGGCGTGCACCCGTATGGCGAGGGCATGGACCCCAAAGGCAATGCCATGGCCGCGATCAACATTCGCTGCCTGGAAGGCGTCGATCTGAATTCGATTCCGGTGCAGCATTACGATGGACGGTCACTCTGACATGTCCAAATTTCTTGTGCGCAGTTTTGCGGTGTCCCTCGATGGTTTCAGCGCGGGGCCGGATCAGAGCCTGGAAAATCCGCTCGGCCTGCGCGGGCCGGAATTGATGGAATGGTTTTTCCACTCGCAATTCTGGAACCGCATGCACGGCAAGGACGGCGGCGAAACCGGCATCGACAACACCATCGCCGAACGCGGCTTCGACAATCTCGGCGCGTGGATCCTCGGGCGCAACATGTTCGGACCCATCCGCGGGCCGTGGCCGGACGACAACTGGAAAGGCTGGTGGGGTGATGAGCCGCCGTACCACACGCCTGTTTTCGTGCTCACGCATCACGCGCGTGCACCGCTGGCGATGAAAGGCGGGACGACGTTTTATTTCGTCACCGACGGCATAGCATCCGCGCTCGCGCAGGCGCGCGAGGCCGCGAACGGCCGCGACGTTCGTCTCGGTGGTGGCGTGGCGACAGTGCGCGAATATCTGCGCGCGCGCCTGATCGACGAATTGCATCTGGCCGTGCGTCCCGTCCTGCTCGGCAGCGGCGAGGCGCTGTTCTCGGGGCTGGACTGGCGTGCGCTGGGTTACGAATGCACGAAGAGCGTCGCCGGCGCGCGCGCGACGCATGTGTTTTTGAGCAAGCGCGGGTGAGTCCGAGCGAATCGTTTGTGGCGTGGGTTTGTGGCAGACTTTGGCACGCCTCGGATTTGAGGTTTATTTAGAAGTTAGCCCTCATGATTACGCGAATTCGTGCAGGCGCATCGTTGTTATTCGGACTCGCACTGCTTGGCCTACTTTGTTGGGCCCTATATGCGACTGCTCGGTTTGCCTGGCATGCGCTACTCGGTGTCAATCCAAACCTCGCCGTTGCCCTTGTCGCTGGCGGAGTGACGCTTTTGGGCACGACGATAACCGTAATGGCCGGACGGTACTTTGAAAGGCAAAAGGATATTGAGGCGCACTTTCGGGCTGAAAAGATCAAGATCTACGACGAATTCTTGAAGGCGTTCTTTGAAGCGACGCGTGCTGGGAGTCAAGCGGATACGGTGGGGCTCACTGAATTCCTTCGTCAATGGCAGAGAAAGGTAGTTCTGTGGGGTGGCGCTTCGGTTTTGGGTGCATATTTCAAATGGATGGGTCGCCTCAAGCTAGGCATGCCGGACGCGCAAACTATCTTCCTGATGGATGAGTTCTTTCGCGCGCTAAGAAAAGACATCGGACAATCATCTGCAGGCTTGCCACGTGGTGTCTTTGCGAACGTACTTCTGCGCCACGGAGATTTCTTCCTCCAAGAAGCCCGCAAAAACCCGAGTATCACCCTCAATGAGCTGTCGAAGCTGGAAAAAGAACGCTTCGGCGAGGACTAACTGTTCGCTCAAGCGGACGCCAGCGAGCGCGTAGGGCGGGAGAAGCCGCGTAGCGGCGCATCCCGCCGTGATGCGATACGAAGCAATCGGCGGGAAACGCTGCGCTTCTCCCACACTACAACATCCGCGAATTCGAACGAATGGCCAAACCCCGCGACGAATTCAAACATTTCGTGCTCGATCAACTCGCGCGCGTGCCGGCGTTGTCGTCGTCGCCGTTCTTTGGCGGAACCGGACTGCGCTCGGGTGCGAGTTTTTTCGGTGTGATCTTTGGCGGGACGCTGTATTTCTCGACCAGCCCGGCCACGCGCGAGGACTATCAAAAGCTCGGCAGCCGTTGCTTTTCCTACACGAAGAAAGACGGCAAGGTTCAGGACACCAAACTGTTTGAGGTTCCGGCGGAAATTCTCGACGATGCGGAAACCCTGTGTGAATGGGCGCATCGGGCCATCGTGGCATCGAGTCAAAAGCGCAAGGCCAGCCCCGGGTGGAAAAAGCCTGCGTCGAAAGCGTAAACGCGCTGGGCGGGTTTCGCGCGCGGTTCGTCCCGGCCTGGGCTAAACTGTGGCCAGTGCGCGGCGCACAAATTGGAACGTGGGATGATGAAGATGCTCAAGAAACCCAAGGTAATCATTTCGTCGCTGGACGCCGAGCGGCTGGAAAAGCTGATCGACGCGCTGCCCGACACCGCCTTTCCCGGCAAAAAGGATCTGGAGGCGGAGCTGGCGCGCGCGCAGATCGTGGCGCCGAAGGACGTTCCGCCCACGGTGGTGACGATGAATTCGACGGTGCGCTTCGCGGTCGAATCCTCGCACGACGAATTTCAGCTGACCCTGGTCTATCCCAAGGACATCGATGCGTCGGGCGATAAGATTTCCATTCTCGCGCCGGTCGGCAGCGCCTTGCTCGGGTTGTCGCAGGGCGACGAGATCGAATGGCCCAAGCCCGGCGGCGGCGTGCTGCGCGTGCGCATCAAGGAAGTCGTTTACCAGCCGGAACGCGCTGGCGAGCACCATCGCTAGGCGCGCGCGTTGTTCGCAATCGCGACGCCCGCGTTTTCCAGTGCTTCACGCAGCCGCCGCGCGAACAGGGCGGCATCGGGACGGTCGCCGTGGACGCAGATCGTGTCGGCGCGCAATTCACGCGTGCCGCCGCCGCGAATTTCCACTTTTCCTTTTGTGGCAATCTGTACCGCCTGCGCGACGGCGGCATCGATATTCTCGATCACCGCGCCTTGCGTGCCGCGTGGCGTGAGCGTGCCGTCGGCTTCGTAACTACGGTCGGCGAAGGTCTCGTGCGCGACGGGCAGACCAAGCGCCGCGCCGGCTTTGGTCAATTCGCTGTTGGCGAGTCCGACCAGGATCAGCTTCGCATCGAAATCGCGCACCGCGCGGGCGATGGCGTCGCTGAGTGCCGCATCTTTTGCGGCCATGTTGTAGAGCGCGCCGTGCGGTTTCACATGCGCCACGCGCGTGCCCGCGGCACGCGCGAAGGCGGCGAGTGCGCCGATTTGGTACAGCGTCAGCGCATGCGCCTCGTTCGCCGAGATTTTCATCGCGCGGCGGCCGAAGCCTTGCAAGTCGGGCAGGGAGACATGCGCGCCGATCGCTACATCGTGCTGTTTCGCCAAAAGTACCGTTTGCCGCATTGTGGAAAAATCCCCGGCGTGGAATCCGCAGGCGATATTCGCCGAGGAGATCCACGGCATCACGCCGGCGTCGTCGCCCAGCGTCCAGGCGCCGAAGGATTCGCCCATGTCGCAGTTGAGGTCGATGCGGCTCATTGCAGACGATCCTTGATGGTTCGCGCCAGTGCGGTCAGCGCGCGTTCGCGTTCAAGATAGCGCGTTTGCGCTTCGTCCAGGGCAATTGGCGTGAAGCGTACGCTGTCGCCGGGACGGCGTTGGGCGAGACGCGGCTGGTCGACGGCAAGCACGTGCCCGATGCGCGGATAGCCGCCGCAGGTCGGCGCTTCGGCCATCAGCACGATGGGATCACCGCTCGGCGGCAACTGCATGGTGCCGGGAACGACGCCGGCGGAAACCAGTTCCAGCGAATCGCGCAATTGCAGCCGCGCCTCGCGCAGGCGCAGACCCATGCGGCTGGAATCGCCGCCGATGCGGAAGGCAGCGTCGAACAGGCGGCGTTGCGCGGTATTGGTCAGTTGCGCGAAATGCGCGCCTTGAATCATGCCGATGGGATTGTGTGGATCGAGGTCGAACCACGGGCGCGGATTGATCGACCAATTCGCTGGAAAGACATTTCGATTTTCGCAATCCGCATCGATTTGGCGCGACTCAAATCGCCGCCACAATTCACGATGCGCGACGCGCGGCTCATCCGCGACCGGCAGGGTATCGCCCGCCGCCAACGCCTGTCCGAGTCCGGCGCTGATATCGGCGCTGCGGCTGCCGAGCACGGCGTCGCCGCCGATGCCGCCGGCGACGGCAACATATGCATACGCGCCGCGCTGCATCGTGCCGAAGGCGATTTCGGTTCCCGCGCGCACCGCCACCGGTCGCCACATCGGCAGACCGTCGAGAGCGGCGCCGGTCAACGCGACCACGCAGTCGGCGTCGAAGCGCAGGCGCGGCCCGCGCAGGGTGATTTCCAGAGCTGCTGCATTTTCCACATTGCCGACAAGTATATTCGCGAGCCGCCGCGATACCTCGTCCATCGCGCCGGACGCGCCGACGCCGAGCGCGGCGATGCCGTGGCGACCGCCATCCTGCACGCTGGTCTGCCAGCCGGGAGAGAGAATGCGAATACTCATTGCGCGACAAACTTCACGCGCATGCCGGGCTTGAGCAGTGCCGGCGGATCGCGCGCGGGATCGAACAGGTGCAGCGGTGTACGTCCGATCAGATGCCAGCCGCCCGGCGTCTCGCGCGGATACACGCCGGTCTGCGCACCGCCGATGGCGACGGATCCCGCCGGTACGCGCGTGCGCGGCGTCGCGCGGCGCGGCATGTGCAAGGCATCCGGCAGGCCGAGTAAGTAAGGAAATCCCGGCGTGAAGCCAAGCATGGCGACGCGGTATTCCGCGCCGCTGTGCAGCTCGATCACGGCTTCGCGCATCAGTCCGGCGTGCGCGGCGACCTCGTCCAGATCGGGGCCGGATTCGCCGCCGTAAATCACGGGAATCTCAAGCAATTCCCCCTCACCCCAACCCTCTCCCCCGACGGCGTCGGGGGAGAGGGAGTAGTAGCCGCGTACCGGGGACGATGCTACATCTTCCACAAGTGTACTCAGGCGCTGCGCGAGTCGCGCGAACGGCGATTGCACGTCTGCGCCAATCCATGCATGCGGCTCGTAGCGCAGGCAGACGCTCGCGTAGGCGGGTGCGATGTCGAGGATGCCGGGAAGTTTCGCGGTTTCGATCGCGCGTGCGATGGCCAGCGCCTGCGCATTGACGCCGGCGTCGATGCCGGCGCCGCACTGGATCAGCAATGCGCCATCGCCCAGTGCTTCGATGCGCGGCGAATTCATGCGCCGGGAATTTCCAGCGCATGGCGCAGCGCCTCGATGCGGGCGTTGCGCGCATCCGGCGCATACGGCTCGCGTTCGCCGAATCCCCAGACCGGCCGCGGCCACGCAGCGTCAAGTGCGTATCGTGCGATGACATGCACGTGCAGTTGTGCGACCACGTTGCCGAGTGCGGCGATGTTGAGTTTGTCCGGCGCAAACAAGGTTTGCAGCACGCGCGCGCAGCGATTGATTTCGCCGAGCAGGAGTCGCTGCGCTGCATCCTCGAGATCGGTCAGCTCGCGCAGGCGCGCGCGCCGCGGCACGAGGATCAGCCACGGAAAACGCGCGTCGTCCATCAGTAGCACACGCGACAATTGCAGATCGCCAACGAGATGGGTGTCGCCGGCAAGGCGCGGGTCGAGCGCGAAACCGGCGTCGTCGATCATCTCAGGCGAGGCTTTTCGAGAACAAGTCGAGCGTGCGTTGCAACGCGAGTTTTGCCGCCGCCGCGTTGTAGGCGTGCGCATCGGCGTCACGGTTGAAGGCATGGCCGCAATGTTCGTAGACGTAGATGGGCGCTTCGGTCCACGCGGCGTGTTGTTTGGCGATTGCTTCGGGCGGGATCGATGGATCATCCGCGCCGAAATGGAAAATCGCCGGTGCCTTCAATGCTTCGCCGAGATACTGCACGTTGCGTGCGCCGTAGTAACTCGATGCCGGCATCGCCAGCACCTGCGCGGCGCGCAGCGCGACCGTGCCGCCCCAGCAGTAGCCGACGACCCCGATCTTGCCGCTGGATCGGATCGACTCCGCCGCGCTGGCGACGGCCTCGACCGCGCGATCCATGCCAACGTCCATGGCCAGACTTTTTCCGCGGTCCACTCCGGCCTGGTCGTAGGCCAGCTCGACGTCGTTCTCGGCGAAGTCGAAGAATGCCGGTGCGATCGCGGTGTAGCCGTGTGCGGCGTAGGTGTCGGCAACGGCGCGGATGTGCGCGTTGACGCCGAAGATTTCCTGTACGACGACGATGCCGCCTTTTGGCTTGCCGGCGGGTTTGGCCAGATATGCACCGATGCAATGCGTGCCGGCGGTGTTGAGATTGATGCGTTCGCCCATGAGCGTGCTCGCGCGGGGGATTCCGCGCAGCGTATCCCGGCAGACGGGCTTGTCAACTGCGCGCCGTGTCCGCAATCTTCAGGCGACGTGGACGACGACGCGGTTGCGCCCGGCATGCTTGGCCGCATAGACGGCTTTGTCGGCCGCTTCGATCAAATCCTCCAGCCGCGCCGGTGCCGGCATGTGCGACAACAACGCAATGCCGATGCTGATCGTCGTTGCATCCGGCTCGTCGGGCAGGAATCCGGCAAGCTCTGCGGCGACGCACGTGCGCAAGCGCTCGGCCAACTGCCGCACTTCGGCGACGTCGCGCACCCCGGTGGCCACGATGAATTCCTCGCCGCCGTAGCGGCCGATGATCTCGTCGGCGCTCAGCTGGTCGCGCAGCGCTTTCGCGCCGGCGACGAGTACGCGGTCGCCGAACTGGTGGCCGTGCTTGTCGTTGATCTGCTTGAAGTGATCGAAATCGATCAGCAAGACCGCCAGCTCGCGATCACAACCTGCGCACTCGGCGATGCGCGCATCGAGTTGGCGCAGCAGATGGCCGCGGTTCGATACGCCGGTAAGCGGGTCGCTGATTGCAGCCTGGAACAGCTCGTCGGCCTGTTGCTGCAGGCGGGTGTTGGCGTGACTCAGGGCAGTGCGCTGCGATTCGACTTCGCCGTTGCGCTCGGCGAGTTCGCGATTGAGTTTGCGTACGCTCGAAAAGCGCCATGCGAGCAATCCGATGACGATACTGAGCATGGCGATCAATGCGATGGCCAGGCTGCGTTGCGATTGCCGCTGCGCGAGCTGAGCGGCCTGCTGCTCGTTGTCGCGGGTCATCTGCGCGAGCTTGTGCTCGGCTTCCGCCCTTGCGTACTGGCTTTCCAGCAGCGCCAGAGCGCGACTCGACCGTGTGTTCAGCAATTCGTCGCGCAATGCCGAGCGCTTGTGCGCGTAGTCGAGCGCCTGCGCCAGATTGCCCTGTGCGACGGCGAGCTTGTCGGCAAGCGCATAGACGTCCGCCAGCATCGGTTTGAACTGCATGGCGGTCGCATCGGTCGAGATATCGTCGAGCAGGCGCCGGCTTTGCGCGATGTCGCCGGCGGCATACGCGTTTTCGGCAAGCGCGAGCTGGCTGCGTGCGATGATCTCGTGCTGCTTGAGCTGGCGCCCGATCGCAAGCGCCTCGACGAGACGCTCGCGCGCTTCGTCGAGGCGCTTCAGGCCGGTCAGCGCGCGGCCGCTGTCGAACAGATCGAAGCCGATGGCCGGTTTGTTGTCGAGTGCGCGCGCCAGGAGCAATGCCTCGTCCGCAGCGGCCAGCGCAGCCTGATGCTCGCCGATGTCGACGAGCCAGCTCGAATAGGTGCCGAGCGCGGACGAATAATCCAGGCTGTCACCTTGGCGCGCGGCGGTTTCGATGGCGCGCGTGAAATATTTGCGCGTCAGGTTGTCGTCGCCGAGGTCGAGGCAAATCAGGGCGAGGTTGCGCAAGGTGCCGGCCAGATCCACGCCGATACGCTCGCGTATCGCGAGCGTGCGCATCTCCATGTCGAATGCGGTCGAGTAGTCGCCGCGATCGCGCGCGATCAGGCCCAGGAACGACAACGCGCGGGCCATGTCGCGCTCGTCGCCGAGTGCGGTCGCCGCATCCAACGCGCGCTGCGTGTGCTGCGTGGCGCTGTCGAGGCGGCCGTGGCGGCGGTCGACGATGCCGAGGAAATACTCGGCATCGGCGTGGGCGCCCGGCAACTTGGCGCGCTCGGCCAATTGCGATAATTCGTTGGCGATTCGTTCCGTGCGCGCGTAGTCGCTGACCGCCGCCTGTTCGCCGCGCTGTTTCAAGATATTCGCTGCCGTGCCGACGTCGCCGTGCGCCAGTGCGAGCCGTTGCGCTCGCAGCCAGTGCGCTTCGGCCAGATCGTAGTTGCCGAGCGCGTGTTCTACGTCTCCGAGCAGGCGATGCCAGGCGATCGTGGCGCGCGAGCCGAACAGTGCCGGAACGGCCGGTGTCAACGGATCGAGGCCGTGTTCGATCGCGACGCCCAATTGCAGCGCCTGGATCAGCGCCTGTGCGCGAGGATAGTCTGCGGAGACGGGGGCGCCGTTGGCGCACGCGCACGCCAACGCGGCGGCGAATCCGAGGCAGCATCGACGCCGCCAGTTTGCATTCGTCTTGCTTGAATGCTTCAAATGCCTTCCCCGTACGATTCCCCTGCGAATCGCGAACGGGGCAAGTGTAGTCTACGTGGCTTGTCGACAAAACCCCGTCGCGCACCGCGACCGGAATCTTCAGGCGGCGTGGACGACGACGCGGTTGCGCCCGGCCGACTTTGCGGCATACACCGCTCGGTCGGCGGCTTCGATCAGCGATTCCAGCCTGGCCGGTTTGGGCAAACGCGAGAGCATGGCGATGCCGATGCTTATCGTCACAGCGCCATTCGCCTCGGGAAGAAAGCCCGTCATTGCGTCGGCGACGCGTTCGCGCAGGCGCTCGGCCACACGGATGGCGTTCGCGGCATCGCCACCGCTGACCACCGCGATGAATTCCTCGCCGCCATAACGTCCGAGCAAATCGCCGGGTTCCAGCCACTGGCGCAGAGTCTGCACGCCGGCGACCAGCACGCGGTCGCCATACAGATGTCCATGCGCGTCGTTGATCCGCTTGAAATGATCGAAATCGATCAGCAGCGCCGCCAACTCGCCGCCGTTGCGCGCGCTGTCGGCGATGCGCGCGTCGAGCTGGCGCATCAAATGCCCGCGATTGGATACGCCGGTGAGCGGATCGCTGATCGCGGCCTGGAACAATTCGTCGGCCTGCTGTTGCAGGCGGTCGTTGGCGTGGCTCAATGCCGCGCGCTGCGATTCGATCTCGGCGTTGCGCACCGCGAGCGCGCGGTTGAGGCGGCGCACGCCGGCGAAGCGCCACGCCAGCAGGAGCAGAACCGCGCCGAGACCACAGGCGGCAACGATGACGTAGTTGCGCTGCAAGTGCTGCTGCGTCAGACGTGCGGCCTGCAACTGGTTTTCCTTGGTGGCCAGGGCCAGTTGCTGATCGGCGGCGGTACGTGCGTATTGGCTTTCCTGTGCGGCCAGGCGCCGGCTTGCGCGCGTGCCGAGCAATTCTTCGCGCAGCGCGGCGGCAGCATGCGCGAATTGCAGCGCCTGCACGGGCTTGCCGATGGCCGTGGCGATTTTCTCGCGCAATTCGTTCACCTCGACCATCAGCGGCTTGTAGCGCTCGGTCTGCGGATCGGCGAATGCGGCTTGCAGCAATTTGTTCGCTTGTGCCGCATCGCCGCGCGCGAGCGCGACTTCGGCCAGCGAGACCTGGCTGTGGGCGATGATTTCGTGCTGGTTGAGTTCGTGTCCGATCGCGACCGCTTCGTGCAGGCGCGCGTCGGCTTCGGTGAGACGGCCCAGGCCGAGCAGCGCGCGACCGCTGTTGAGCAGATCGAAACCGACCGACGGGCGGTCGCCGATGGCGCCGCTCACGGCCAACGATTCTTCCGCGGCGGCGAGAGCCGGCGCGAATTCGCCGGAATCGACCAGATATCCCGCCCAGGTGCCGAGCGTGGCGGCATAGTTGGCGCTGTCGCCGTGCCGGCGCGCCACGTCGAGCGCGCGCGTGAAATAGTCGCGCGCGGCGGCATCGTCGCCGAGGTCGCGATAGATCAGCGCCAGGTTGCGCAAAGTCAGTTCGAGCTGGTCATCATTGTGTTCGCGTATCGCCAGCGCTTGCCGGAACAGATCCAGTGCCGAGGCATAGTCGCCGCGGTCGCGCGCAAGGGTGCCGAGGTTGGACAGCGCCGTCGCCGTGCCGGCATCCAGGCCAAGCGCGCGCTGCAGCGCCAATGCGCGTTGCGCGTGCGCTTGCGCATCGTCGAGACGGCCGCGGCGGCGCGCGACCACGCCCAGGTATTCCTCGGCCTTGGCTTGCGCCCATGGCAGGTTCGCGCGCGCGGCCAGTTGTGCCAAGTCGTTCGACAATTGCTCGGCGCGGTCGTAATGGCCGGTCAACAGCGCGATTTCGCCAAGATCAACCGCGACCGCGGCCGCATCCTCGGCGTCGCCGACGGCGGTCGCGATTACGTGCGCACGGCGTAAATGATCTTCCGCGTTGGCGTAGGCATCCATGGCCAGAAAAATCCCGCCGAGCAGGCGCTGGAATTTTATGGCGCCGTGCGTGCCCACGAGCGCCGGAACCGCCGGCGTCAGCGGCGACACGTTGCGTTGGATGACGGTGGCAAGACGCTGCGAATCGGCGGCCGCCAGCGCGCGCGGATAGGCCTTGGGGTCGCCCAAGCTGTCGGCAAGCGCTCCCGTGCACAACAGGCTTGTTGCGAGCGTAAGCCAACGCGCATGGCTCGATATCACGCCAGCCTTCATCGGATCAGGCCTGTATGCTCAGGCTGCGGTTCCCCAGCGAAACCGCAAACCGGCCAAGTGTAAACTACGCGCCCTTGCCGGAGCAAAACGGTTCACGCATGTCCAAGGCTTCTCCCAAAGTCGGTTTCGTCAGTCTCGGTTGCCCCAAGGCGCTGGTCGATTCCGAACGCATCCTCACCCAGTTGCGGGTCGAAGGCTACGAAATCGTGCCCAGTTACGGTGCCGCCGACGTGGTCGTCGTCAACACCTGCGGCTTCATCGACGCCGCGGTGACCGAATCGCTCGACGCGATCGGCGAGGCGCTGGCCGAAAACGGCAAGGTCATCGTTACCGGTTGTTTGGGCAAGCGCGCCGAGGTGATCCGCGAGGCGCATCCGGACGTACTCTCGATTTCCGGCCCGCAGGATTACGCCAGCGTGATGACGGCGGTGCACAAACAAGTGCCGCGCCGGCACGACCCGCACATGGATCTGGTTCCCGCGCAAGGAATAAAGCTGACGCCGAAACACTACGCCTACCTGAAAATTTCCGAAGGCTGCAATCACAAATGCACCTTCTGCATCATTCCGTCGATGCGCGGCGATCTGGTGTCGCGGCCCATCGACGAGGTGTTGATCGAAGCCGAAAAGCTGGTCAAATCCGGCGTGCGCGAATTGCTCGTCATCTCACAGGACACCAGCGCCTATGGCGTGGACGTGAAATACGCGGCGCGCGAATGGCGCGGAAAAAATTACCGCACGCGCATGACCGAGTTGTGCACCGCGCTCGGCGAACTCGGCGCGTGGGTACGCCTGCATTACGTGTATCCGTATCCGCATGTGGATGAAGTGATTCCGTTGATGGCGAAAGGCAAGATTCTCCCGTACCTCGACATTCCGTTTCAGCACGCGAGTCCGCGAATTCTCAAACTGATGAAGCGTCCCGGCGCGGTCGACAAGGTGCTCGCGCGCGTGCGCGCGTGGCGCGATGCCTGTCCCGACATCACGATTCGCAGTACCTTCATCGTCGGCTTTCCCGGCGAAACCGAAAGCGAGTTCGAGGAACTGCTCACGTTCCTCGACGAGGCCCAACTCGACCGCGTCGGCGCGTTTGCGTATTCGCCCGTCGATGGCGCGAGGGCGAACGAATTGCCCGACCCGGTCGACGAGGAAATCAAGCAGGAACGGCTCGAACGCTTCATGGCAAAGCAGGCGGCAATCAGCGCGGCCAAGCTCAAACGCAAGATTGGCAAGACGCTCAAGGCCCTGGTCGATCACGTCGATGGCGAAGGCGCGATCGCGCGCACCAGTGCCGATGCGCCGGAAATCGACGGCGTGCTGCGCATTCGCGATGGACAGAAACTCAAGCCGGGGCAATTCGTCGATGTTGCCGTCGAGGCGGCGGATGAGCACGATTTGATTGGGCGAATTGCATGATATGGCTCGTCATTCCGGGGCCGCGCAGCGGAACCCGGAATCCAGCTTTTGTAATCGCTCGAAGAGCTGGATTCCAGCTTTCGCTGGAATGACGGCTGATGCGCTTCGTCGCGCCCGCGCGAGAGGCGGTC
>Ga0207654_10001417_pt1 | contig 12720 bp, 12 predicted proteins | sample KBSC64metaG_FD_184355 | JGI IMG/M metagenome (GOLD analysis project Ga0207654, IMG submission 184355) | Corn rhizosphere microbial communities from Kellogg Biological Station, Michigan, USA - KBS C6-4 metaG (SPAdes) (version 2) | ecosystem: Host-associated > Plants > Roots > Rhizosphere > Soil...
GTCCATAACCGAACACTCCTTCCAAGGCATCACTTCCTCCCTAGGGAGGAAGTGTTACCCATGTGTCCGGTACAAACTGTTACCTATGTCTCAGGTCGCTCATCGCCAAGTATCCAATCGCAACTTGTGTCATTCCAAAGATAAGGGGTTAACATCCCGCAACGTAGAGATGTGCCTACATTTCGCTCTTTCGCGTTTCGCGTGCGAATTGCGTGCATCGAACGTTGGCATGGAGTTCATATGCGGGCCCAGTCATCGAAGGAGTTCAAGAGTACGGTTGAAAACGTCCTTAAAGACGTGGAAAAGAGATCAGGAGTCTCGACAGACAGCCCGGACTTTATAGCCCTTAAGAGCTTGCTGAAGAGACGTGTTCTTGAGGTTGAATCGGCAAAGGGAGTAGACAGAGCGGTTGTCCGTGACTGGACCAAAGGTCGCTTTCACCGGAGCGATAAACCTGGCTCGCTCCGAGATCACTGAGCGCCTGCGGACGGCTAGGTATATCGCGATTGAGTTCCGTGCATTTCGGAAACCCTGCTAGAGCAATGTTCCATCAGGTTCTGCGCTTCTTCTTTGCAAGCAATGACGCGGGATGGAAAGGGTGAAGTCGGATTCTTTGCTGGGCATGAAATCCAGCGATCGGTCAGTTTGTGGACTGCAAAGCCGAAGATTTCGACTGAGACATCACCCGAGTCACAATACGGACAGGTGAGCATGAAGCCCCCCAATGTTAAGCGCGCCCAGATTGAGGCGAAAGGCAAGTACGTTCAACTGGGGAGAACCCCAGCGGGCGGCAGAATGCTGTTGAAAAGTCCATCCGCGCTCATTGGATGACTAGGCAGGCACTCCTACAGACGGATCCGGCATCTGCTCAATTGCCAGTTCGACTTCCGGTTCGAGTTCTCTGAGTTTTTCCTGAATCGCGCACTTAAGTTCTTTAACCCCGGAGTAACGCTGTTCCAGTTCGGGGTTGCTGTTGAGAGAGTCCAATGCGGCTCGGAGGCTATAGAGGAGAAGAATCGAATTGGAATCAGGCATGGCCAGCTCCGCGCGCAAACGATGCCATGTTGGATGGTCATTGCCGATGGAGTGGATTCCCGGGTCTCAGGAATGACCGAAATGAGAAAGTCAGTCAGATCGATTCGACTTTCTTGTTTCTTAACGCCTGGCCGACATGAATCGGTGGGTACTCACACTCGGCGAAAACCCATTCGCGGTCTTTGCCGTCGAGGAGAGAGCCGTCGAAAAGGATGACAGTGCGGCAGTGACCGCAGCGGAATCCTAGATACCCCTTATCCCAGGTTGTCTTTTTGAACCAGCCAAGGTCGGATTGACCGATGTTCATGGTGGTTCGGCAACTGCCGCAAACGACTTTCTGTGCCCACTCTGGTCCAACAGAAACGATCTCCATGTATCCGCTCCTGAATCAATGAGGGAAAGCCGGGAGCCCACGAGCGATGGGGGGGCAATCGGTTGCTGTCCGGGTGAGAAGGATTTTACCCGACAGCGCGAGGTGGCGGGCAAGAGGTACTTTCCCCATGTCGAAGAGAAACGGGTGGTAGAAGGTCTCTCAGCGGCAAGGCAGAAGGTTAGGGGGAGGCGGCTGGGGCGAAGGTTTAAAGTGGTGGGCATGGCGTTATATTGCGGGGTTGGCGGGATTGACCGGGAGATTGACCAGCTAGAGATAACCGACCTGCTGCGCGAGGCTCTGGGGAAGTTGGGCCGGCGCGAGCAGGTGCTGACTGTACCCCCGGATATTACGCGGCTGCATTCGCAGGCGGGGGCTCTCACTTGCGCGGCGCGCGAGATCCTCGGGGACCGGCTAAAGGCAGTGTTGCCGGCACTGGGAACCCATTCTGCGATGACCGCAAAGCAGATGGATCATATGTATCCGGGACTGCCGCACGAGCTTTTCAGGGTGCACAACTGGCGAACCGATATCGAGACGCTGGGCGAGGTGCCCGCGGAGTTCATTCGCGAGGTTTCGGAAGGGAAGCTGAACTTTGCGTGGCCGGCGCAGGTGAACAGGCTGATTTGTAGCGGCGAGTTCGATCTGATCCTGTCAATCGGCCAGGTGGTCCCGCACGAAGTGATCGGCATGGCGAACTACAACAAGAACATTCTGATTGGCACAGGCGGACGGATGGGGATCAACCGAAGCCACTATCTCGGCGCGGTGTATGGAATGGAGCGGATCATGGGGCGCGCGGAGAACCCGGTGCGCGCAGTGTTGAACTACGCGTCAGACAAGTTTCTGCGCAACCTGCCAATTGTGTATGTGCAGACGGTGGTCGGTCGAGCGGCGGATGGCGGGCTGGCGGTGCGCGGGCTGTTTATCGGGGATGACGTGGAGTGCTTCCATCGTGCGGCGGAGCTGAGCGTGAAGGTGAACTTCGAGATGGCGGCAAAGCCGATCAGGAAGGCCGTGGTGTTTCTCGATCCGCGGGAGTTTCACTCGACATGGCTGGGGAACAAAGCTGTGTATCGCACGCGGATGGCATTGGCAGATGGTGCGGAGTTGATTGTGCTGGCTCCCGCCGTTCGCGAGTTTGGTGAGGACAAGACCATAGATGGACTGATCAGGAAATATGGATACCACGGGACAGCGGAGACGCTGAAGGCGGTCGAGGAGAACGAAGATTTGGCGGCGGAGCTGGGTGCCGCGGCGCACCTGATACATGGATCTTCAGAGGGGCGGTTCAGGATTACGTGGTGTCCGGGCGAACTGAGCCGCGAAGAAATTGAGGGTGTTGGGTTCGGTTATGGGGAGCTTGGCGCAATGATGGAACGCTATAACCCGGATACGTTGTCGCATGGCTGGAACACGGTCGATGGGGAAGAGGTGTTCTTTATTGCGAACCCGGGGCTGGGGTTGTGGGCACATGAGTCGCGGCTCAGGACGTGACTTGCAATTCAGGATGCCGAGTAGTCTGAGCCTAGTTGATTTGCGTTAGCTTTTTGGATGTACCGAAGCCGTCATAGATGGTGAATGCTTGCTCTGACTGGTACTGGTTTACCGTGAACGGTGGCAGGCTTGTACTTGGAATGAAGCAGGGAATCAAGGGCTGGTTCTTCCAAGTCGGCTCGGTCGCAGTCGCTGACCTGAACATCGGATGATTTGCCGTTTTCAGCGATTGTCAAAACTGCATGACAACCTATGCCTTGCGGCGCCAACGCTGCATGCCCGAAGCCCTAATCTATAAGGTCGACTAGCTGAGGCGGCTCGAATTGTTTTGATAGAGGGTAGACGCCGCTCGAATCGGGTTCAGAGAAGTCATTGCAGGCGGCGAGAAGAAACCATATGGGACTTGAACCTGTAGACGGTTCATCAGAGGACCGGCCCCCGTGCTGAAGCCAATCTCAATGCCGATCATAACGGCTATCAGTCTGCCGTCGAACAGTCGTGCGGGCTTGAATTCCCGAACGTCGAGCATCGTCCGGCATCATCGCGTTGGGCACAAAACTAGGTACCGGGGCACGCATTGTTTTCGGATCGAATCTGGGTGGCAGTGGTGACACGGCCCGTTGAGCGGTCGGGGGAGCGTTTTGCGCCTCGACGATGCTGATTAAAGGAATCGCAAGAACGAAGATGCAGGGCAGGCGCATAGATTCATCGTGTTGGTGGACGGAGGATATCACGGGTGTGTCCCGTGATATCTCAGTAGCCGCGCTTCGCTGAGCAAAGTCAACTCAAATGGCGTTTAGTTCTCGAAGCAGAAATGCATAGTCGAAGGCGATCTCTTTGAGGTAGTCGTAGCGGCCGCTGGCGCCGCCATGGCCGGCTTCCATGTTGGTGACGAGGAGCAGTGGATTGTTGTCGGTTTTGAGGGTGCGAAGTTTGGCGACGTATTTGGCGGGTTCCCAGTACATGACTTGGCTGTCGTTGAGTGAAGTCTTGACGAGCATGGCTGGATAAGCGGCTGGTTTCAGATTATCGTAGGGCGAGTAGCTGAGCATGTAGCAGAAATATTCTTCCTGATTTGGGTCGCCCCATTCTTCGTATTCGGGCACGGTAAGGGGCAGCGACGCATCGAGCATGGTGTTCATGACGTCGACGAAGGGCACGTGCGAGAGGACGGCTCGGAATAGGTCGGGCCGGAGATTGGTGACGGCGCCCATGAGCAAGCCACCTGCGGAGCCGCCTTCGATGGCCACGCGCTTAGGGTCGCCGTAGCCGTTGGCGGTGAGATGTTCAACAGCGGCAATGAAGTCGGTAAATGTGTTGCGTTTGACGAGCATCTTGCCGGCGTCGTGCCAGGGTTTGCCGAGATCTCCGCCGCCACGGATGTGTGCATAGGCCATCACGATGCCCCGATCGAGCAGGGCCAAGCGGTTCGAGCTGAAGCCTAGCGGGAGTGAGTAGCCGTAGGAGCCGTAGCCGTAGACATACAGGGGTGGAAGTTCAGGGGCTAAAGCCCGTCCTGTCTCGGCGCTCTCTTCGGCACGACTGAAGTCGTGCCCTGACACGTGTTGTTGCGATTTGACGGATGACTTCGCACCGGATGTGGTGCCGGGGAACTTGTCGCGGCGATAGACGAGAGAGATGGGGACCTGGACGCCGTCGTGAGCCGTGGCGTGGATGCGCTCGCTCGCGTAAAGGGTCCGGTCGAAACCGCCCGGGACTTCCTGCTGCTTGAGCAGCGTAGACTCTCGCGATTCGAGGTTGTACTCGAAGACGGAGCCGGGCGTGACAAGGGACTGGTAGCCGTAGCGAAAGAGGTTCGTATCCCAGATGCGATTGATGCCGGGCGAGGTGTTATAGGCGGGCTCGGGGAAGGCAATTTCGCCGGCGGGATTGGCCTCAGGAGTTTCGTCCTGGAAGCGCCAGAGGCGCAGACGAGGCAGTCCGCCTTCGCGTTCGCAGGCGACGAAAAAGTTGGCAAAGAGATCAACGTCTTCCAGCATGATCGCGTTGCGATGAGGTATGCGCTCAGTCCAGTGTTCGCGTGAGGGGGAGTCGACTGGAGCGGTGACGAGACGGAAGTTGCGGCCGCGATCGTTGGTACGGATGAACCACTGTGCATTGCGGTGATCGACGTAGTACTCGTGTTCGTCTTCGCGCGGAGCTATGACGGTCAATTTGCCGGTTGGATTTTCGGCGGCGAGGATGAGGCACTCGGTCGTGGTGTGGCTTCCGGATTCGAGAACGAGGAATTTGCCGTCGCGCGTGCGGCCGACGCCGATGTTGAAGCGTTCGTCATTGTCCTGATAGACGAGTACGTCTTCTGTATACGGGGTGTGTAGCGTGTGGCGATAGAGCTGGAACTGGCGCTTTTGCTCTTCATCTTCGACGGTGTAGAAGAGAGTCTGGTTGTCAGAGGCCCAGGTAAGGGAGCCGACGCGGTCCTGCGGGCCCGGGTGCGGAGGATCCGGAAGAGTTTCGCCGGTTTGGAGGTCTTTGATGTGCAGAGCGTACTGGCGGAATCCGGTCACGTCAGTGGTGTAGGCGAGGTAGCGGCCGTCGTCGGAAATGTCGGTAGCACCGATAGCGAAGAAGGCTTGACCTTCTGCAAGCTGATTTCCGTCGAGAATGATCTCTTCGGGAGCGTTGGATGCGAGTTGAGCGCCCTGGTTTCCCATCGATGACAGCGACGAAGGAGGTGTCATCGATGGAGCACCCGGCTTTCCGTATGGGGTAGCCGAGCTTATTTCCGAGGCGCGTTTTCGACAGAAGATGGAGTACTGCCTGCCTTCTTCGGTGCGGACGTAATACCACCAGTCGCCTTCGCGGTAGGGCGCGGACTCGTCGGTCTGCTTGATGTGGCTGAGCATCTCGTTGTAGAGCTCGTCGCGCAGAGGGGCGAGATCGGCGGTGAGGGCATCGGCGTACGCGTTTTCGGCTTTCAGGTATTCGGTGACCTCTGGGGAGTCCTTGTCGCGGAGCCAGGCGTAGTCGTCATGGAGAGGAACGCCATGGATGGTGGTTTGGCGGGGGTCTCGGCGGGCTACTGGGACGCTGGGGAGAGGTTGATCGGTCATGGCCCTTTCAGTGTAGAAGACGGGGAAAGGAAGGGGACAAGGTGACAAGGGACGAGGGCATGCGGGGGATCGGCACGAAAGACAGACGGAATGCTGAGGGTATGTATAAATCAATTGGTGAGGTGTGAGATGAATGTGAGCTTTAAGGGCAAGGTTGTGCTTGTGGCAGGGGGAACGGGTGGGCTGGGGCGAGCAGTGAGTCTGGCGTTTGTGGCTGAGGGTGCAAAGACGGTGGTGACATATAGGTCGGAGACAGAGTTTGCCAGCTTGCGAGGGGCAGCGGGTACCAATGCGGCGCTACTGGAAGGGCATGTGGCAGATGTGACCGACGAGGCGGCTGTGAAAGGAGTGGTGGATGAGATCGTCAGGCGACATGGGGTACTCGACGTGCTGGTGAACACAGTCGGCGGGTACGCAGGCGGAATCAAACTTTGGAAACTTGAGAAGAAGACGTTTGAACAAATGCTCGCGTTGAATCTGCGTTCGGGATACGAACTCGCGTGCGCGGCGGTCGTGCCGATGTTGAATCAGAAGTCCGGTGCGATTGTGAACGTAGCGGCGAAAGCTGCTGTTGATCATGGAGCGGGAGCGGCGGCATACGCGGCTTCGAAAGCCGCAGCGGTGGCGATGATGGACTCGTTGGCGGAGGATTTGAAAGGAACGGGCGTGCGGGTGAATTCGATTTTGCCGAGCATCATCGATACGGAGCCGAACCGAAGGGCAATGCCGGATGCAGATTTCGCGCGCTGGCCGAAGCCCGAAGACATTGCGAAGGTCGTGCTCTTTCTTGCGAGTGAGGAAGCGCGGGTAGTGCACGGGGCGGCGGTGCCCGTCTATGGAAATTGAGCGATAGGAGTAAACCGGGCAGACGAGGGGTTGGTGAACCGGCAGACCGGATTGAGGTTTCTAGTTTTCTTTGAGGCGTTCGATGAGACGCATGGGGTGGATCGGCTTGGCGATAAGTTCAAATTGATATCCCTGGAGCTGCCCTTTTTGGAGAATGTCGGAAATGCCCGCTTGTCCAGAGAAGAGCAGAATGGAGCTACCGGGATAATTCTTGCGGAGCGCTATAGCGAGTTCGACGCCGTTCATGCGAGGCATCAGCACGTCCGTCACGATCCAGTGTGGATGGAACCGAGAGGCTTTGTCGAGTGCGTCGAATCCATCGTAGGCGGCGACCGCATCGAAGCCAGCGTTTGACAGAATTTCCGCGAGCGTATCGGCGATGAGGCGCTGGTCGTCCACCACAAGGACCTTGGAGCGGGACTCCGGTTGTTTGGCAGAATTGGAAAAGTTCCAGGTGGTTTGGTCAGAAGATTCTGACGGTTCATCGGCGGCGTGAAGGCGACTGATGGCGCCTGCGAGATTGGGGACGCAGCTAGAGTCGCTCATTAAGCTCGCCTTCAATGGAAGCTGGCGGTTGGGCAAAAGGGATGAAGATTGTCACAGTGGTTCCGGAGTCATTTGGTGTTGTGCTGCTGGAGATGGCGATCTGGCCGCCGCGACGGGTTACGAGTTGCTTTGCAACCCATAGACCGATCCCGGTCCCGAGGATGCCCTTGGTGGTAAAGAATGGCTCGAAGACGCGGGGCAGGTTCTCCTTTTCAATGCCAGCGCCGGTGTCCCGAATCATGATTTCGATCCCGTCTTGCGGCGATGCCAACACATTCCGTGTTGCGACGCTCAGTACTCCACCATTCTTCATAGCGTCGATCGCATTAGCGATAACGTTGGAGAAAACCTGAAGCATCTCTCCTTTGCTCACGCTGATTTTCTGCAGGTCGTTGAAGCGGGAGTCTACTGCAATATCAGCCGAGAGGATTTTGGAGTTGTAGACGGAGAGCACGTTCTGGATGAGGTCGTGGATATGTGCACTTGTCGGCGCGCCTGTGTCTTTGTAATAGCCGAGAGTCTGGCGTGCGATGTGGGAGACACGCTCCAGTTCTTGTTCTGCCGTTAGGAGGAGCTGGTTCACCCGGCTGTCGGGACTAGAGTGCTGGCGCGCCAGAAAGATGACGTTGATCAGCGACTCGAGTGGATTGTTGATCTCGTGAGCAATGGCCGCGGCCATGCGCCCGGTAGCAGCAAGCTTCTCGGATTGTATGAGCAGTTGCTCAACGCGCTTCTTATCGGAGATATCGCGGGCAATTTTGGAGGCACCGATCACCCTTCCGGTCTGGTCGATGATGGGAGAGATCGTGACCGAAACGTGGAAGTGCTCGCCGCTTTTCTTCTTGCGCGTGGTCTCGTAGTGGTCGATCCGTTCGGAAGCTCGAAGCTTGCCGAGTATCTCGTCTTCTTCGTAGCGGAGCTCTTCAGGGATGATGCGGAGGATCGATTGGCCGATCATCTCTTCGGCGGTATACCCGAACATGTTCTCCGCTGCCCGGTTCCAACTGGTGACGATGCCATTGAGATTTTTGCTGATGATGGCGTCATCGGCTGAATCGACAATTGCGGCGAGTCGTAACAGGCCTTCTTCAGTCTTATGGCGTTCGGAGATGTCGTGCGCGATTTTGGAGGCAGCGACAATCTGTCCGCCTTCATCGCGAATGGGAGATATGGTGACGGAGATAGGGAATCGCTCGCCGTTTTTGCGCATGCGTACGGTTTCGAAGTGCTGAATTCGTTCTCCCGCCCGGAGCTTGCGGAGAATTTCGATTTCTTCGTGCTGGAGTTCCGGCGGGATGAGAGTCAAGATCGACTTGCCGATGATCTCCTGGGGCTGGTATCCGAAGACGCGGGTAGCGGCGGGATTCCAACTGATGATCGTTCCATCGAGCCGCTTGCTGATGATGGGATCGTCGGAGCAATCGACCAGCGCGGCGAGATGGTGCCGTGGGTCGGGGGGCCCGGTGGGAGTATCAGCAATCTCGAACAGCTGGCTGCCCGCCGCAGCGGAGGCTTTCTTGAGTTCAGCAGGCATTCGGACATCTCCGGAACTGGGCGCTGGGCCTTGAAGTTTGGAGTAGGGTCAGAATCGGGCCCGTGGACGGGGTAGCACGAAGGATCACTCGGAATTCCAGTCTAGAAGTGCAGGGCCCAAATCATAGTTGCAGGACACCTTAAGAGGTTGGATGCGGAGGGCCTCATCAAAGTTTGTATGCACCCCAGTTGATGTTGTCGCGAGAAGTGGATTCGCCGTTTGAAGTGATGAAACATATCGTCTTAAGGGCTCATCATGGGCAGGTTAACGGCGTGGGAACCGCGGAACGGGTGGATACGTACAATGGATTGCGATGAAAGGTTTTCACCGCGGTACAAGCTTGATCTGCCGGTTCGTCCTGGCGGCGCTTGCTTTTCTTACTGTCCAGGGTCTGCTGGCCGAACAGGTGAGCCAGCTTCCCAAGCCCACCGACTATGTCTCTGATTTTGCGCACGTGCTGTCAGCCGACGCAGTGGCGAAGCTCGACCGCATTTGCGGGGAGCTGGATCACTCGCAGGCGAATTCGCAAGTTGCGGTCGTAACTGTTCGCAATCTCGACGGCGAAGACGCGGCAGAGTGGGCCTCTGCTCTGGAAGACAAGTGGCACATGGGCAAGAAGGGATCGGATCGAGGGCTGTTGGTGTTACTGGCCGTCGATGATCACAAGTACCGGATAGATGTTGGGTACGGTCTTGAGGGGATCCTGAACGATGCTCGTGTCGGAGATATCGGGCGCTCAATGCTTCCGGATCTTCGCACGAAGGACTACGACGCGGCGATTTTAGGTGCGGTAGGGCAATTGGCCAAGGTGATCGCCGACGACGCACACGTGACTCTGACCGATCACCTGCCGAATCCGCCTCCCGTCAGGCAGGGGCAGCAGCACGGATCATCACCGGCTGGCGCGATCATCCTGTTCATCATTCTCTTCATGATGTTCGGTGGATTCGGGCTGTTCCGGATCTTGTTCTGGCTGGGGCTGTTCAGGAGTGCACTTGGTGGGCGCAGGTATAGTGGCGGGTCGGGCCCGTTTATGGGCGGTGGCGGCTGGGGCGGCGGCGGCGGTGGCGGCTTTGGTGGCGGTGATTCGGGCGGGGGCGGATTCGGGGGTTTTGGAGGGGGAGACTTCGGCGGTGGCGGAGCCGGGGGAAGCTGGTAAGAAACATGAGACGAGAGAACAAGGCAATAAGGGGACGTTGAGAACCGCAACAGTTATTGGAACGACAAGGAGAGACGAGCTTATGGGCAAGTTTGTTGGGTTGGGCGTGATTGCCGTGATTGTGGTGGCCCTGCTGTTTGTTGGCGGGAGCTACGTGAGCGCGAAGAACCAAATGGTCGCAAAAGATCAGACTGTGAAGTCGGCATGGTCTGAGGTAGATGTGCAGCTGGAGCGGCGGGCGGACTTGATTCCGAATCTCGTGGAGACCGTTAAGGGGTTCACGAAGGAAGAAAACTCAGTTTATGCCGACATCGCGAATGCGCGGGCAGGAATGCTGAATGCGCAGACACCGCAGTCGAAGATTGCGGCGAATAATCAGTTGGATGGAGCTTTGGGGAGACTGCTGTTGCTGACCGAGAACTATCCCAATCTGCGCTCGAGCGAACAGTTCATGCGGCTGCAGGATGAGCTGGCCGGGACGGAGAACCGGATCAGCGTGGCGCGACGGCACTACAACCAGGCGATCCAGGATTACAACACGTTCATTCAGCAGTTCCCAAACAGCATCTGGGCGGGAATGGCGGGATATCACACCAACGACGCGTATTTCAAGGCGAGCGAGAAGGCGCAGCAGGTGCCGAACGTGAAGTTCTGAGATGCATCTCTCAGCTGTCAGTCCTCAGCTTTCAGATCTGTTTGGCCGGCTTCACTGGTTTCATCGAGGTTCGGATTAAAGGAGCTGAAGGCTGAGGGCTAAGAGCTGAAGGACTGGCTGAGTACCTTCGAGATGAGCGAAGTGCGATATATCACCGTGGCGGCGACGAATATAAGGCAGAGTGGAAGTATCTTCATAATGAGCTTCCGGGGGTTGGCGTCCCGCTGTGTTCCGGTTAGATTATCTTTCTTGCTGTCTCACGGTTCTCTCCACGATTCTGGTCGGTCGCAAGCGGTGGACCGGACTTGCCGTTGCAGGCGTGAATAGCGCGATCATCTGCGTAATCGGGTTGCGGACGGGGCAGCTTGGGTTTATTCCGGCGAACCTGTTCTGTATCGGAGTCTATGTATTCAGCATCCGCTCCTGGGTAAGAACAAGCTCCTAGATCCAACTTCCAAATTTTTATCGCAAAAGGCGCCTGTGAGAAAACTGCGGCACCTGCAACCCCAATTGCGCCATCCAAGCGAGGGGATCACGGGAGTGTGCCATGACCGAAATGAATCGGCGTGAATTTGTGAGGACGGCGGGGACGGTCGCGGGAGCGGCAGCGGCTGCGCCGTGGGTGGGCCAGGAAGGGCCGGCGCAGACCCTCAAGGGAGGCATGATCTACCGTCCGCTCGGGCGGACGGGAGAACAGGTTTCGGCGATCGGGCTGGGCGGCTATCACATCGGAAAGGCCACCATCGAGGAACGGGACTCGATTGCGTTGATTCGGATGGCTATCGACAGCGGCATCAACTTTCTCGACAACTGCTGGGACTACAACGATGGCCAGAGCGAGTTGCGAATGGGCAAGGCGCTGGCAGACGGATACCGGAAGAAAGCGCTGCTGATGACGAAGATCGATGGCCGGACGAAGGCGGCTGCGGCTCAACAGATCGACGAGTCCCTACAGCGACTGCAGACAGATCACGTCGACCTGATGCAGTTCCACGAAGTGATCCGGCTGGAGGATCCCGATCGCATCTTCGCGGAGGGCGGTGGGATAGAAGCACTGCTCGAGGCGAAGAAAGCCGGGAAAGTGAGGTTTGTGGGTTTCACGGGACACAAGGATCCCTATGTTCACTTGCGGATGCTGGAGGTGGCTCAGAAGCACAACTTCCATTTCGATGCGGTACAGATGCCGCTGAATGTGATGGACGCGCACTTCCGCAGCTTCGCGGAACAAGTGGTCCCGGTGTTAAATCGCGAAGGAATTGCGCCGCTGGGAATGAAATGTTTTGGTGATCACTTCATCCTGGACAGCAATACGGTGAAGCCGATTGAGGCACTCCACTACTGCCTGAATCTGCCGATCGCGGTTCAGATAACCGGCATCGACAGTGAACAAATCCTGAACCAGGCACTCGAGGCGGCGCGCACATTCAAACCAATGAATGCGGCAGAGGTTGCGAGTCTTCTGGATCGGACGAGTGCGGCGGCTCAAGAAGGGAAGTTCGAGTTGTACAAAACGACATCGAGCTTCGATGGGACGGCGCACAAGCCGCAGACTCTGGGGTAAGCAGTAGGACTGCAGAGTCTTATTCAGATCGGGATGATTTCAGATCGGAGGAAGCAAAAAGGCCATCCACGTGGATGGCCTTTTGTTCAGAAGAATTGCCCTGTGTTTGAGTGATGCACCGACTCACCTGGGAGAGGTATGCGCGTTCGGCTTACTTAAAGGAGGCGATGGCGCTCGCTTCGTCGTCGTAGATGTCGAAGACGGTATAGAGCTTGGTGAGCTGCAGGACATCCTTTACCTTCTTAGTGAGGTTGAGGAGTTTGAGAGAGGCGCCCTGGTTTTTGGCAGTGGTGTAGGCGCCGACGAGCTCGCCCAGGCCGGAGCTGTCAATGTAGTTCACGTCGCCGAGGTTGAGCAGGATGCTCTTCGAGCCCTTGCTGATCAGGTCACGAATGGCCTCCCGCAGCTGCACACTCCCCTCGCCGAGGGTGATCCGCCCGCTA
>Ga0207654_10001436_pt1 | contig 12641 bp, 9 predicted proteins | sample KBSC64metaG_FD_184355 | JGI IMG/M metagenome (GOLD analysis project Ga0207654, IMG submission 184355) | Corn rhizosphere microbial communities from Kellogg Biological Station, Michigan, USA - KBS C6-4 metaG (SPAdes) (version 2) | ecosystem: Host-associated > Plants > Roots > Rhizosphere > Soil...
TCCTGCCTTGAACGTTGCCTGCCTGTCCCGAAATCCCGCACAGATATTCCCATTGGTCGTAATAGGGCTCGAGATCGTCGTAGCTGACCCCCCAGTCCTGGATCGTCATGTCTTCGGGAATAAACTTCCTGCCGTAGCGCTGCTCGATGTGGGTGCGCGCCTTGAAATCGGTGGGCAGAAAGCGCCAGTTCTGGCCGTTCCAGTGGATGCCGGCACCCCCCACGCCTGCTGCGGGACGGAACGAACCGAGGTGCCGCATCGGCAATGCGGTCTGGTCGGTCGAATTGCGAAACGTGAGCGTCTCGCGCGCAGGTTCTTCGAACAGTCCATTGCGGACCGCGTATTTCAGTTCGTCCTGGATGTGCGTGGTGGCGAAGTCCGGCACCGTATCGCGAAACTTGCCGCGTTCGATGGCGAGCACCTGGAGACCGGCGTCGGTCAGTTCCTGTGCCAGAATTGACGCCGTCCACCCAAAACCGACCAGGACGGCATCGACAGATTTAAGTCTGGTAGCCATGGGTCATCCTCTCCCCACCACGGATCCGTTGCGGCCCATCAGCCCAACCGTGGGTAACGTGTACGGTTTGCCGTACTGTTCGATTTCGTTGACGTAGTTGTAGCGCGGGCCTGGGAATCCGACCAGCTTCCAGCCAGCGAAATCGCGGTTTCCGCCATACATCGGGTCAGCAAAGAACCCTTCGCCGGTGTTCTGCCAGAGCAGGTCGAAAAACTCTTTGGCCGGCGCACCCGCGAGCTCGATCTCTCCTTTTTCGAGTCCATGGAGGATTTTTTCCTGATCGGCGGCACCGAGTTCGGCAAAAGGCTTGGCATTGAACGTTCGCCGACAATATTCATCCGTGCCTTGAATACCGACGCGATAGAGATGCGCCGGCGTGAGCTTGAGCTGGTAGCCTTGTTGCGGCGTCCCTTCCTTCCATGGACCCTGCATGTACCAGGTTTCCGCCCGACCGAAGGATCCTGCAAGCTGCTGGTCGATGAAAAACGTGACGCCGGCCTCCTTGGCGCCCGGGCCCAGTTCATCGGCCGGGATGAGACGGCTCACCGCCGCGTCAATAAAGGCGATTTCCGGCACGGTGAAATAAGAGAACGTCCCCGAAGCCACCGGGCGCGGATCCAACGGATCGGCTTCGGTGATCCCTGCCCGAGCGCCGAACCAGGAGACAATCGCCGCCGATCCTGCGACGGCTGTTGTTCGAAGCATGTCTCTGCGTGTGATTTTGCTCATAGTCGGGATACCTTGGTTTGTTAAGCGGTCAAGTCTGAGGTACTCGCCGCGCCTGTGGCTCCGCGTCGTTAGGCGAGTGTGCGAGTCCGGCGACCGCGGTAGTAGCGGGAGACTTTGACACTCGCTGTCGGAGATTCTTGATAATCGAGCGCGTTGTGGTGCCGCGGCTCATTCGAACCGGGGCGCCACTTCATGACAACCGCAGGCAGCGAAGGCCTTGGCAGATAGGTGCTCTCGTCGATTACCGAGTCAAAAGGTTCCCTACGCCGTCTATCAAAGCTCCCCAGCAGTCAATACAACGTTGATCACGGTATACGTTTCTTTTGATTTTCCGAGACGATGCCATGCCACGCCGTCGTGCGATCGCCACGAAGACAACCCCTGACCATCCAGCGCACGATTTGCAGGGTGCTGGTACTGCGGGGCTGCGGGCGCACTTGGGGCGCATCAGTCTGAAGCCTCCGAGAGCTCCACTTGCCTCGACGCTGCATCACACTCGCGACTGGTCAGACGTGCGCGCGGTCATCATTATCAAGCCAGTAATCATTGGCTGCTGCGACGGTCCGAAAGTTCGTTGCGACGACCTGTGAGGCTGCGATCAGACTGTCGGCGTTTTCCGCGTACGTCGGTCTTACTTTGTCGCGAATGTCCGCCAAGGGCTGCGTATATTTGACGCCCATCTGGGAGAGCTTGATCGCGAGCTCAAAGCCTTCCTGAGGATTGGCGGTTCTCAAGGTCTTGAGCCATGTATTAGCCATGGGTTGACTCCTACCGTTGTGTATTCGTCGAGATGACCATGTTTGTCCGTTGCCTGCGGGGCTGGTACCGAGCCCTTTTCCATGATCAACCGAATCGCTGGAAAGGCCTTCTGTGCGGCCTCGGGTACCGGATTCGTCACGCGTTGCGTTTATGTTGTTTTAACGAATCGCTCTGGCGTCAGAGCGGCGCCGGGCGCATGGAGGTTTCAACATTCGTAACAATCGAAACCATCCAGGGCGGCGTGGCTAAGCAGAATCACCCGCGTCCACTATGCCATGCGACTGTCAGTCCCCGAAGCGGAGCTGCGTTGCCACGCCTTTCGCCCCGCCTCCAGATTCGGCTTACTCTATTTGAGATCGGCATCCTGCTGCTGCTTGGTAATCAGCCACTGGATGATGTGATAGTGAGGCTCTTCGACTCCGGGGTGCCCTGGGTTGTAACTGAAATCGGTATGGTTGATCTTCAGATCGCCGAGCTTGCCGCCCACATCTTCAAAATTCTTGTGGGCATCAAGATCCTTCAAGGGCACCATGTAGGTAACGTTGACCAAATGTCCCTTTTTGTCATAGCCCAGAAACGGCCCGACGGGCAGCGTGGATGGATCGACGTACAGCACGCCGAGCCCTGGTAGATACTCCGGCAGCTTGACGAGCGTACTGACCTTCTTGAAATTGGCAGGCGGTTGGGAATGGATATCCGCCGCTACCGCGACTCCTGTGACGGCCGCTAGACAGAGGGTAACGATTCCGGCCACAAGAGAGAGATAAACGCGCTTCATGATATTTCCTTTCGTTGTAGAAGAACATACTGGCGATAGCCTCTTGGCGCATGCAGTCCGCACATCTCAGGGTGCGCTGCCCCCCTTCAAGAACCGACCGCCGGCATTCCGGGAACAACACCTTAAACGGATGGCCGCCATCCGCAGTATTAGCTGCCTAATTGCTACTTGTCGGGCCAAGCTGTGGGGGTCGCGACCACTGTGTACAGTTTGAGTCCATGGCCTTCGTTCCGCTATCGGGTTTCTGTGACACTTGCTGTCAGGTTTCTTGGACAGCTTCAATACGGTCGCGCGTACCACCAATACAGTGGCGCGCCACGTCGATCGTCAGCAACGATTTTTGGCGCTTGGTGAATGGAGCCTCGAATAAGGCAGTGACGGGCGGTTCAGCATGCATTCCTCTGCCTAGGAATTCGTGATGCGTCGTGTTCGATGCGGCTGGTACAACGCACCTGTGCCGAACTGTAGTCGGCATCGCAATGACCGACTATCAGGTGCTTGATGATTGGCGTAGGGAAGCCTTGATTGATGCAAAGGCTTCCAGCGTTCACTCGAGTTGGATCACGCCATGCTGGATGGCGAATTTGACCAGGCTGGGCAAGTCGCCAATGTCCAGTTTATGCATCAGCCGGCTGCGATAGGTGTCCACCGTCTTCGGCGACAGAAACAGTATCGCCGCAATCTCGGCGCTCGATTTGCCCTCCGCCACCAGTTGCAGGATTTGCCGCTCGCGGCTGCTCAGGCTTTCCAGAGGACTTGCACGGTGCCGCTCCGCGATGTAGTCGTCAATCACGGTCGCCGCAATCTTTTGACTGAGGTAGCGCCGGCCCGCATGCACCACCCGAACAGCGTCTACCACCTCAGCGCCAGCAGAATCCTTCAGCAAATAGCCCCGTGCCCCAGCCTGCAGCGCCCGAAAGATATGCTCCGTGGTCGAGTGCATCGACAGAATCAGCACCTGCGTCGATGGATACGCATCGTGCATCTGCTGCGTCGCCTCGACCCCGTTCAACTCCGGCATGGCTATATCCATGACCACCACGTCCGGATGCAGTTGCTGCGCTAGGCGCAAGACCTCCCGCCCGTTCGCCGCGTCCCCCACTACCTCGATGTCCGTCTGCGCCTCCAGCAGAGCACGCAGACCGTCGCGCACGACCGCGTGATCGTCTGCCAGCAGAACGCTAATCATGGCAAATCGCCCCGCAACGTCACAATGACCCGCGCCCCTCGCCCCGCCGCCGATTCCACATTTAACTGTGCGCCGACCGACGCCGCACGTTCCCGCATGATCATCAATCCCCAGCCATGGTCTCTCGCCGGATGATTGACCGTCACCGGATCAAACCCACAGCCGTCGTCCGCGATGGTCAGGCACATGACTTGTGGTTTGACCTCCAGTGTGACAGTGGCCTTCCGGGCCCTGGCGTATTTCGCCACATTCGCGAGCGCCTCTTGGGCGATGCGGAAGAGTGCCTCTTCCACGGTTGGCGGTAGCCGGCGTATTGACCCTTGCTCTATCACCGCCGTCGCTACACCCGTGCGCTTAGTGAACTGTTCAGCATACCAGCGCAGCACCGGCGTCAATCCGTAGTCGTCCAATACCGCAGGTCTCAGCTCGGCCATAACATCCCGGATGCTCTCGATGGTCTCCTCCACCAAGGTGAGCGAATCCTCCAATCGCGCGCTGGCTTGCGCCGTAGTAGGGCGCGCCAATTGGGTTTTTACGATATTCAAGTTAATGCTGAGCGCGGTCAGTTTCTGCCCGACGAGGTCGTGCAGCTGGTTCGCGAGCGCCCGCCGCTCAGTTTCCTGTACCTCGACCAACCTCCGCGAGACGGCGCGCAAGCCGTCACCGTAGCGGCGTAACTCTTGTTCTGCCCATTTCTCTTTGGTAATGTCACGCAGGTAGGCGGTAAAAATAGTTTGATCGCGAAGCTGGACGGGGGTTATGGCGAGCTCCACTGGAAACTCGCCGCCGTCGCTCCTCATTGCAGTGACATGCACGCGCTTGCCCAGCAGCGGCCCATCGCCGGTTGCTTTGTAGCGCTCCATTCCCCGGTGATGGGCGCCTCGCATGGCGAGTGGGATGATCATTTCGGCCACATCCTTGCCGACCGCCTGCCCTCGGGTGTAGCCAAAGGTCCTCTCCGCCGCCGGATTGAACTCGATGATCTTGCCATGGCTGTCTATGGACACGATGCAATCCAACGCGGCGCGCAAGATTGCAGTGTTGCGTACCTCGCTTTCGCTGAGATCGTCTTCCGCCGACTTTCGCTTACTGATATCAAAAACACTGGCGCGGCTTCGAATAAATTGGCCATGGGAGTCTTTGACCGCAGTGGCGCTTAGCAACACCGGAAAAGTCGTTCCATCCTTCCGCCGCATCTCGTACTCGCTGTCGCGCAACCAATCGCGTTCCTTGAGAAGTGCGAAGTTCCGCCTGAATTGGTCAGAATATTGCGGTAGCATCAGTTCGGTAAATCGCATTTTGCCTACGACCTCATCACGACCATAGCCGAGCCAGCCGAGCTCGGTGTCGTTGATTCGGATAATCAAACCCGTCGCGTCGAGCGAATGGTAGCCACACGGTGCGTTGTTGTAGAGGTCGTGCAGCTCCTTCGCAATTTTCTGCGCCTCCAGGGCGAGCCTTCTACTTTCGGTGATGTCGGTGAATGTCGCGACCGCACCTAAGTATTCGCCAAGCTCGCCGCAAAGCGGGTTGGCGGCGAGCTGGATCCAACGCTCGGCGCCGTCCTTGCGGCGCATGCGGAACTCGCCTCTTTCCTTAGAACCCTGCTTGCATCGCTCCAGCGTCATTTGCGCGTTGGCCAGGTCTTCCGGAAAGACAAATGCCAAGGGAGACAGACCGAGTACGTCCTCGGATGGATAGCCCAGGATCTCAGCCCCCCGTGGATTGATGTAGTCGGTGACGCCTGCGGCATCGATGCTCCACACGCCTCCGTCGACGGTCTCCAGGATGTGCCGGTAGCGCCTATCTCTCTTCCCGCCTGCGCAGTCCTGGCGGTCAAAAACGTCCGCGCTTTTCATTCGTTCTTCCCCAGGACCAAGAGATGGAATGCCATACCGGTTCAACCAAGAATCAGGCTTGCGCCACGAGTTATGCGTATAGGCACGTACCCTTCGCTATGAGGGACGTTGATCTCCGTCGCCAATCGCGCGCGATGCCGCCCGCATTATGTCGAACTCCTTTTCCGAGAGGACGCGTCGTTCACAGGCATCAGACGGTGCAGTGGGCTTGCGACGAGATCATGACTTGACTTACGCACTGTTGCGATGCCACGCACAAAGCCGATGCTAACTATTATCACGCGCCCCGAAGCACTAGGGAATGCGCAGGTTACATCGCTGTAGAGCCAGACTGTTTGGCCGGCTTGCACGATGTGATATTGGGTGAAGCGGCGACCGGCACTCGCCACTCGTGTCTGCGGCAATGCCCGGCGCGAACCAAGGAACTCTATGATTCTAGCCAACGGTTGGCTATCAGGGAGGCTTGATACACCCTGTACGGAATCCTTGATTTGGTAAGCCACGAACGCACAGCAAGAGCCTTTGGGGCTGCTGCCGGGCAGGAACTTGCCAATACCGCCTGGCGCCAACCCTCCTGGGTGCCATGACGAAGCGCGGCCGAATGGCACGCGCATAGACGTCCTGGTCGAGGCCAACCCCCGAAGGCCACGATCAGCACATGTATTCGTCCAGGCGTTCATCGCGAGCTCGTTCACCAGCGGCTGGTTTCGGCCGCAGCGAATGCAACGAGCGCATTTGCAAGACAAATTTCAGGAATGCGTTAGGCCGCCATCGCCAAGGGACGCAATATCCCGGTCCGGCGTCGGACCGGGTGCGAGAGTCGAAGCGAGCGAAGTCACGATGACCTGGGTCCCACGTCCGGGCGCGGATTCCACGCTCAATTGCGCGCCCACGGCCGCAGCACGCTCCCGCATGATCATCAACCCCCAGCCATGCTCCCTGGAAGGTTGATGACAGGTCGTCGGATCAAATCCGCAGCCGTCGTCCGCAATGGTCAGGCTGATGACTTGGGGCGTGGTCCTCAGTGTCACCGTGGCGTTCTGGGCTTGGGCGTATTTGGCCACGTTCGCCAGTGCTTCCTGAGCGACGCGATAGAGTGCCTCTTCGACGGCCGGCGGCAATCGTCGAGTTGGCCCCTGCTCGGCCACTATCGCCGCCACACCCGTACGCTTGGCGAACTGTTCGACGTACCAGCGCAGCACCGGCGTCAGACCAAAGTCGTCCAATACGGCGGGCCTTAACGCGGTCATCACGTCGCGGATACTCTCGGTGGTCTCCTCCACCAGCTTCAGCGAATCTTCCAACTGCGCACGGATAGGTGTGCGCCGATTGGGCGACAACTGGCTTTTCGCGATATTCAAGCTGATGTTGAGCGCAGTCAGTTTTTGACCGACGAGGTCGTGCAGTTCGTTGGCGAGCACCCGGCGCTCGGCTTCCTGTACCTCGACCAACCTCCGCGAAACCTTGGCTGCTTCGAGCTTATCGCTCTGATCCTTGATCAGCCGCGCCTGAGTTTCACTCCTGTCCATCGAAGTCATCCAGATGTGCAGCAGCGCTGCTATAAGGAGCAATGAAACGACGTCGAGCACCCGATTGACGAAAAATGTCTCGTGGAGCGTGAACGCATCTGTTGGAATCTGCAGGGCGTATGCAACGAACGTCGTGATTGTGAGCAACGCCGTGAGTACCCAAAGCAGCCAACGGCTGCGCGTGGCGCCCGCGAGCAGCAAGGGGAGACCATAAATTGTGGCTATGTCGATCTCGATCCACGTGGTCAAGTCTGCAATGATGAGCCCGAGCGTAAGCGCGAACGTCGCCCCGAAGAGTGCGATTCGAATATCAAATGAGCCTCGCTCCCGCCTTCCTGATCTGGTCGCTGTAGCCATCAGGATAGTACGGGCCCTGCAGGGCTCAAGGTAGCAGGCTAATATCGAAGACATTTCCTGGACCAACAGTGAGGGCTGCCAAAATGACCAGGAAGCCGAACGGTCGCATGCTGCGTCGCAGGACGTTCGAAGACACGCGTCGAATGGCGGTGCAGCGAGTCCGGGAAGACGAGGATCCGCTGCGGTAACCACCTCTTTGGGGCCGTCACCTCAGCTTGATCTACCGTATGGCTCATCGCGGCTCCTGGACGCAGGCACGGCGCGCGCGCTCTCGCTCGACAGCGACGACGGACCGCCGCGCATACAGTCGCCGACGAGAGCATCAGGTGCGTCGCCGCGTTAACGGCGGTACCTCGCGCCAGAGCAGAGGCGCCCAAGGCCTCCCGACCGAACTGTTTCGCGGTCCATAGCCATGATCGATCGCTTGCTCGTGCGTCCATTCTTTCGGGATCCGATTGTCTTCTAGATTCCGGACTGCTGAGCACCGTTCGCACAAACCGGCACAAGCGATGTCTTGCGTTCACTGTCTATCCGCATATGGCTGGCAAATGACCGGCGCGGTCTGGATCGATTGAGCCAGTACAGTCAATAAGTGCGGGGATCCCTTATCTGACGTCGTGCCGAATTGCCACGCGACCGAGGGCTAAATTATCGTCGCTCCAGAGGCTGCTCGCAAGAGATGGCTTGCCCGGTGATCGCGGTGCAAGCTGCAATTGGCCGTCTCTCGCCATCGTAAGCTGTCATTCCTGCTTCGGTACTCAAATGACAGTTGAGTTGTTCATGCGCGACTGGCACTTGCCAGCAGCGATCACAGCGAATGTGCGGCTCGGACCAGGCAAATTGCGATTCAAGGCAACGGTTGGCGTGTCAGGGAGTCTTGACGGTCGCTGTAGGGAATCCTCGATTCAGTGACTCCTGCCACTCCGGGTCGAGCACCACCTGGGCACCAGACGATCTAGGCGCGTCCTGGACCTTCAAATGTCAAGGGTTTACTACAGGAGGTGTCAGGGTCCCCCGATACCCACATGATTAGCGCCACATGACACTAGCCCAGGAGTACGCGTTTACCTTCGTGTCGGCGGCATTCTAAGACTCAAAGATGGTTCAGTTGCAACGGAACCGCCAGCGCGCAAAGGCAGCGAGAGTTCAAACAGTATTGGATTGCTCGGGTCGGACGGACGGTGATCGTTCCTCACCCCGTCTGCTCGCGCTGCGTTCTTTCGCGGAAGGGTATGCGTTCGCCGGCTCTCGGCCTACGCATGAACGGATAAGCGTCGGCATTAAACGGCCGCAGGGCCTGACGGTGCGCTGGATACGACAGATGCGGGTGGAGCGGTCCGGAGAGTCTCTTCCGAAGTGGATGGCAATGACACGAGCCACGACGTTCATGTCGGCGCTGCTATCGACGCCTGCGCTCGCAGCGAGGGAAATTCATCTCCAGCCGCCGGTGACTCCGATCGCCGATCAGATCTTCGACCTGCATGTCTACATCATGTGGATCTGCCTCGTTATCTTCATCGCCGTATTCGGGACGATGCTCTACTCCATCTACGCACATCGGAAATCCAGGGGCCACGTCGCCGCGCAATTTCACGAGAACGCGACCGTCGAGGTCATCTGGACGGTAATCCCGTTCCTGATACTCATATTCATGGCATGGCCGGCGACGAAAACGGTGCTGGCGATGAAAGACACGACTGCTCCCGACCTGACGGTGAAAATAACCGGGTCGCAGTGGAAGTGGAACTACGACTACCTCAACGACGGCGTCGCCTATTACAGCGAGTTGGCCACACCCTACGCGCAGATCGAAAACCACGAACCGAAGGACGAGCACTATCTGCTGGAAGTCGATCAGCCTCTGGTCGTGCCCGTCAACAAGAAGGTTCGTCTGCTATTCACCTCGAGCGATGTCATACACGCGTGGTATCTGCCCGCCGCCGGCGTGCAGCAGGATGCGATCCCCGGCTTCGTGCGCGACGCCTGGATGAAGTTCGAAAAGACGGGAACCTATCGCGGTCAATGCGCGAAGATCTGTGGTCAAGGACACGGCTTCATGCCGATCGTCGTCGACGTGAAATCCGGCCAGGACTATGCAGCGTGGCTGGCGGAGCGCAAGAAAGTGGCGGCTGCCGCCCAGGAGAACACGGGCAAGATCTGGAAACTCAACGATCTCGTCGCTCGCGGCGAGAAGGTTTACACGGCGAACTGCGTTGCCTGCCACCAGGCGAGCGGCAAGGGCCTGCCACCAGCGTTCCCCCCGCTCGACGGCTCGAAGATCGTCACGGGTCCGAAAGAAGTGCACATCGCCACGGTGTTGAACGGCGTCGTCAAGGATGGCAAGCCGACGGCGATGGTCGCCTGGAGGAACACCCTCTCCGATACCGACATTGCCGCCGTGGTCACCTATGAGCGCAATAGCTGGAGCAACCGCACCGGCGAGATCATCCAGCCCGCGCAGGTGCAGACGATCAGGGTCGCAGGCAAGTGAGAAGAGGCTCGGTGAACGCGGGTGAATGCGAGCCGCGAATCCGCGAATCGCCGCGCCGCTTCGACGCCAGCATGCCAATAACTAAGCCATGGCGCGAGTAATAAATGCTGAAACAGCGATCTATACAGCCAGCCACGAGGAAACGATGAGCAGCATTCTGCGCGATCACGCCGCCGGGCACGAGCATGTAGACAAGCATAACCGCAGCGGGATCATGCGCTGGATTACGACGACCAACCACAAGGACATCGGCACCTTGTACCTGTGGTTCTCGTTCATCATGTTCCTGGTGGGGGGAGTCATGGCGCTGACGATCCGGGCGGAGCTGTTCGAGCCGGGATTGCAGCTTGTCGAGCCGGAGTTCTTCAATCAGCTCAACACAGTGCATGGTCTCACGATGATTTTCGGCGCCATCATGCCGGCCGCGGTCGGCTTCGCCAACTGGCAGGTGCCGCTGATGATCGGGGCCCCCGACATGGCATTCGCGCGGATGAACAACTGGAGCTTCTGGCTCCTGCCTGTTGCCGCGTCCTTGCTGCTCGGGTCCTTTTTGGCACCCGGCGGCGCGTCCAGCGGGGGCTGGTCGCTCTACCCGCCGTTGTCGGTGCAGACCGGCATGGGCATGGACATGACCATCTTCGCCATCCACATCTTTGGCGTGTCGTCGATCATGGGGTCGATCAATATCATTACCACGATCCTCAACCTGCGCGCTCCGGGCATGACGTTGATGAAAATGCCGATGTTCGTGTGGACGTGGCTAATAACCGCGTACCTGCTGATCGCCGTGATGCCGGTGCTGGCCGGCGCGGTGACCATGCTCCTTACCGACCGCCATTTCGGCACCAGCTTCTTCAACGCGGCAGGCGGCGGCGATCCAGTGATGTTCCAGCACATCTTCTGGTTCTTCGGTCACCCCGAGGTCTACATCATGATCCTGCCCTCGTTCGGGATCATCTCGACCATCATCCCCACCTTTGCGCGCAAGCCGCTGTTCGGCTACACGTCGATGGTTTACGCGACCGCGTCGATCGCGACCCTGTCGTTCCTCGTTTGGGCGCACCACATGTTCACCGCGGGCATGCCGGCGGCGGGGCAACTCTTCTTCATGTACGCGTCGATGCTGATCGCGGTGCCGACCGGAGTGAAGGTATTCAACTGGCTCGCCACCATGTGGAGGGGTTCGATGACCTTCGAGACACCGATGCTTTTCGCGATCGGGTTCATCTTCCTGTTCACCATCGGTGGCTTCACGGGACTGGTGTTGGCGCTCGTGCCGGTCGACATCGTCGTGCACGACACCTACTACGTCGTCGCGCACTTCCACTACGTCCTGGTGGCCGGGTCGCTGTTCGCGTTCTTCAGTGGCATCTACTACTGGCTGCCGAAATGGTCCGGCCGGATGTACAGCGAGACGCTGGGCAAGTGGCATTTCTGGACATCGTTCGTCTCCTTCAACGTCACGTTCTTCCCCATGCATTTCCTCGGCCTTGCAGGCATGCCGCGCCGGGTCCCCGACTACGCGGCGCAGTTTACCGACTGGAACATGGTGGCCTCGATCGGCGCGTTCGGGTTCGGCCTGTCGCAGCTCTTGCTCCTGTACGCGGTACTCAGCTGCATCAGGAACGGCCCACCGGCCCCGGCCAAGCCGTGGGAGGGTGCGGATACGCTGGAGTGGACGCTGCCATCGCCGCTGCCCTACCACACCTTCGAGGTATCGCCGGTAGTGCCATAGGCCCGCAGGCAATCAATTTCCAGACGACGGAATCGAAGATGATACAACGACGCCCGGCAGCGAGAAGAATGACACAGCAAACCGCCAGCTCTCGCATGGAGCTGGCGCTGCCGTCAGTAGCAGTGGCGTTCTTCGACGGCATCATCTTTGCCCCGTGCTTCGGTCCATTGAACATCGGCATCGGCGTGCTGCGATTCGCGATCGTCGGCTTCTTGAGCGTCGCCATCGGGCGCGTGCCCAAATGAATCGGGCCGCGGACAAGCCGCCGGAAAGATCGAATCGCGTGCTGCTGACGAGGCTCACTATCATCACGGTGCTGATGTTCGGCTTCGGCTACGCCATGATTCCGTTCTACGAACAGATCTGCAAGGCGACCGGGCTGCGCAACATTGCCGTCGCGGATGCAGTCACCAACACGCAGGTCGACGCCGGTCGCACCGTGCGGATCGAGCTTGACGCCAACGTCAACAAGCTGCCGTGGCGGTTCCGTTCCCTAACGCCAGCCGTGAGTACGCATCCCGGCGAAGTCATGCAAGTCGTGTACGAAGTCGAGAACACGAGCGACCGGCCGCTGACCGGGCAGGCGGTGCCAAGCTACGGACCGCGGCTCGCCGGCGAGTATTTCAAGAAGTTGGAGTGCTTCTGCTTCAGCAAGCAGTCGTTCGAGCCCCACGAGAAGCGGCAGATGCCGGTCGTGT
>Ga0207654_10001438_pt1 | contig 12625 bp, 10 predicted proteins | sample KBSC64metaG_FD_184355 | JGI IMG/M metagenome (GOLD analysis project Ga0207654, IMG submission 184355) | Corn rhizosphere microbial communities from Kellogg Biological Station, Michigan, USA - KBS C6-4 metaG (SPAdes) (version 2) | ecosystem: Host-associated > Plants > Roots > Rhizosphere > Soil...
TTCGATTTCATCAACACGGAAAAGGTCTTTGAACATCTCTCGGACCCGCTGGAAACATTGCTGGAGCTAAAGAAGCTCCTCAAACCGGGTGGAATCATAAAAATCAGCGTGATCAACAGCAGGAGCATGAATCGCCGGCTGAAGCACATGGACTGGCGGGCGAACCGCTGGTCGCGCTATTCCCTGGAGGCGGTCGCCCCGCTCGAGCACATCAACTGTTTTCAACGAGGATCCATTGTAAGAATGGCGCAGCTTGCGGGATTAAGGGAAGTAAGAATTCCGCTGAGGACCCAGTACCGGTACATGGTCAGTTGCGGAGGTTGGCGGAAGTGTCTCCGGAATTTCGTGCGGCCCGTCTATCGCACTGTATTGAAATCAAGATCGAATTACGTTTTCTTCACGCAGTAGACCTGAAAAGAAATACGGGCTTCCAGTATTAAGGCTGCAGCGCCTGCCCTAGCTCTTCCCATTCCGCAAGGCTCGCTTGCAACTGTCCACGTCTTAAATTGAGCTCCTGCGTGACTCGCTGCGTTTCTTCGACGCTGACGAAGCTTTGCAACGCCGCTTCACACTCGGCGATGGCATCTTCCAGACGGTTGATTTCGGATTCGAGTGCGCGTACTCGATCTTCCATCTGCTTGCGTTTGATTGGATTCAGCCGCTTGGCCGTGGAGTCCTCGGACTTTGCTGGCTGTCCGTTGCCGCTGCCATTCGTTGGCAGAGAATTGGCCGGTGAAGATACCGCCTTTTGCAGCTCCGCGGCGCCGCCTTCTTTTCGCCAACGATAATCCTCGTAGTTGCCGGGATAGACCTCAACCCGGCCATCGCCCACTTCCAGAACCCGCGTCGCCAGCTTGTCGATGAAGTAGCGATCATGCGAGACAAAGACAACAGTGCCGTTGTAGTCGGTTAGCGCCTTCAGCAGAACGTCCTTGGCGCGCATGTCGAGGTGGTTGGTCGGTTCGTCCAGGAGCAGGAAGTTTGCCGGGTGCAGCAGCATGCGGAGCAGGGCATAGCGGTTACGCTCGCCGCCGGACAGCACGCCAATGCGCTTGAAAACATCATCGGCGGAAAATAGGAAGCATCCCAACAGGCTGCGTAACTCGGTTTGCGTGGAGCGGGGAGAAGCCTCTCCAAGGTCGTCGAGAATGCGTGCATCGGGATCGAGTTCCTTGTACTGGTCCTGCGCGAAGTAATCAGGATCAACGTTGTGCCCGAGCTTGTATTCGCCCTCCGTCAAGGGTTCGGCATGTGCGAGCAGTTTGATGAGTGTCGATTTTCCGGCACCGTTTACACCGACCAGAGCAATTCGATCGCCTCGTTCGATCAGAAAATTCACGTCGCGGAATACTTCCTTCTCGCCATACGATTTCGCCACTCCAATGAACTCGGCGACAATCCGTCCAGCAGGCTTGGGTTGAGGGAAGGAGAAGTGAATCGTCTTTTCTTCCTCCGGCAGCTCGATGCGTTCGATTTTTTCCAGTTCCTTGATGCGGCTCTGCACTTGCTTGGCTTTGGTCGCCTGGTAGCGGAAGCGGTTGATGAAGACTTCGAGCTGTTCGATACGATCGCGCTGGTTCCGATAGGCAGCTTCGAGTTGTTCCAATCGCTCCGTCTTGGCGTTCAGATATTTCGCATAATTGCCGTGGTAAAGATGGATACGCTTGTTCCATATCTCGACAATCTTGTTGATCGTGACGTCGAGAAAATAACGGTCGTGCGAAATCAGCACAAATGCGTAGGGATAGTTGTTGAGATACTCTTCCAGCCAGTTGCGGGCTTCAAGATCAAGATGGTTTGTGGGCTCATCCAGTAGGAGGATGTTGGGTTGTTGCAGCAGCAGTTTGACCAGGGCGATCCGCATCTGCCATCCACCGGAAAATTCTTCAGTCTGACGAGTCCAGTCCTCTTTTCGAAAGCCCAAGCCCCCGAGGACTGTTCCGACCTGGGCCTCGATGGCGTACCCGTCACGGGTGGTGAACTCGTGCTCGATCCGTTGGTAGCGTTCCGCCACCTGCGTGTACTCGGGAGATGAATGGTCAAGTTCGGACATGCGTCCGGTCAGCTCTTCCATTTCCTTTTCCATTTTTCGCAAGTGCGAAAATACCGACATGCACTCGGCGAAGACTGTGCGTCCGGAGAGTGCCAGACCATCCTGTGGAAGGTATCCCGCGCTGATGCCTTTGGCGCGGCTCACAGAGCCATAGTCCAGGCCTTCTGTGCCGGCGAGAATCTTCAGCAAAGTGGATTTGCCGGTGCCGTTCGCTCCGACCAGGCCGACGCGGTCGCGAGGCGTGATCATCCAGTCGGCTCCTTCGAAGAGGAGCTTGTGGCCATAACGCTTACCGGCGCCGGAGAGTTGAAGCATTCTTCAATCGTCTCATGAGAGAGGCGATTTGAAGAAGAACCCGCCAGCGACGGTCCAAAATCCGCTCAACATGAAAGCGCCGGCGTTCCCACGTAATCGCAGACCAGCACTGTCAGATCGTCATCCTGCGAGACCGCCCACTGTGCGACCGATGCAATGATGCGGTCCGCGGCCTCGGACGGCGATAGTGTCGAGGTCTGGCATAAGAGATCAGACAAGGAACCCTGCCCAAAGAAAGTTCCCGAAGCATTCGCAGCTTCGACGATTCCGTCGGTGTAGAGCAACAATCGATCGCCAGGCTCCAGGCGATGCGCAGCATTGGAGTACTTCGCGAAGTCAAACGCCGCCAACATCAAGCCGTTTTCCTCGATCGGCTGTACGCTTCCCTGGCGCAACAACAGCATCGGAGGATGCCCTGCTGCCGAATAACGCAGCTCCTGCGATTCCGAATCAAGATGAACATAAGCTGCGGTCACGAATTGGTTTTGCGTATTGCCCAGAAGCGCAGTGTTCATGCCCGCCAGAAAGCCTGACGGATCGGCAGCCTGGGCGCGTTGCGACGTGGCCGCCAGTTTGACCATCGAAGCGATCAATGCCGCTGGAACTCCGTGGCCCGATACATCGGCAATCAGCAATCCGGCTTGCCTGTCGTCCGCCACGATGAAGTCATAAAAATCCCCGGCAACCGATGTCATCGGGACATAGCGGGCCGCGACTCGAAAATTCCGGGAACTGGGAAACTCGGCCGGAAGAATGGACAGCTGAATACGCCGCGCCACCTCGAGTTCCTTTTGGATGGCATTGAGTTGCTGGTCCCGCTCCAGGGTCTGACGCGCCGCAACGTAGCCCAGTGCCGCGAGAAATGCCACAAAGCCATACGGCTCGACCTTCGAATCCATGTGGAAGGTTCCCGCCACGTTGTCCCACAATGCGAATGCGACAAAGATAAGCAAGCCGCGCCGGACTACCACAAAGTCCCGGTTGCGATCGCGATTGAGCAACGATTGGATGACCAGCAACAACAGCGCGGCAATCACGACCACGTTGTTGATCTGGCGGTACCAGGGAGAAGGGCCAAAAACGAATGTGGCGAGCGCCAGGGAACCGAGAAGAACTCCCATCGCGTAGCCGATGATTTTCCCCTGCCGGTGAAGCAGGCCGGCAGCATCGAAAAATAGAAATGCCGGGATAGGAACCAGGTAGGTGATACCGGAGCGCAGCCGTTCGAAGATAGCAGAGTGCGGAACCAGGACTTCGAGTATTCCGGCTTCTATCCACAATCTCTGTCCGTACAAAAATGCAAACAGAGCGAAGTAGATGGTCAGTGAGTCGACTTTGCGCCGCAGGAAGGAAAATGCCGCAGCCAGGATTGCGACCGTCGTGAAAGCGGCTCCCATAAAGAGGTAAGGCTCGTCACGATGGAATATGTGGAGCAGTTCGCTGGCAGTAATCTGGGGATCGACTGCGGACATGCGAGAGGATACTAACTCATTTCCGGGCTTGCTGAAGAATTGGAAAGTGTCGCTTGCTGCGTGCTAGCGGGCGGCTGCCGCCTGGGCCTTACCGATCTTCTCTATTGCACGTTCGACGACGGCCTGCAGTTCGCGTGCATATTTCACTTCGCGGCCTTTGGCCAGGATCTTCTTGGCATCTTCAGGACTGAACCAGGTGGGATTGCGGGTGTCTTCCTGCGGCTCTTCAATCAGATCCACCTCGAGCAGGAATGCCTTGATGACATACTCCCGCACTCCTGGTGGCTTCCAGAAAACGCCTTTGGAATGGATGTAGAGGCAAAAGTGGCGAGGTTCGATGGTGCCACGCACTCCAGCTTCTTCCCAGGCTTCGCGTTGCGCCGCCTGGCCGTGTGAGAGCGACGACTCCGGATCGCCTTTGGGGAATGTCCACTTGCCGCCGCCGTTTGTGTTGACCAGCAGGAACTCGACCGAGGGGCCGCGCCGCCGGTAGCAGACAGCCGCTACCTGCAAGGGAAGTGCGTGTTGTGGAATCCGGGCCGCTCCCATCGATGAAGCCTCCGCAGAGCTCTTCCACTTGCGATGATAGTTCGAAGATATTTCAGGAGTGTTAAAGTGCAACAAAAAAGGTGCAACCCTGTATTACCAAAGCGTTACGGGCACTTTTCGAGCTGAGGGACGGTTCCGCCAGCGGTCACCGGTACTTCCAGCAGGCGCATGGTGTCGAGGACGGTGGAGATGACGATTTCATCTCCAACGGCAGTATTTATCATCATGTGATAAAGACAGCGGGTGGGCCAGTCGGCGCCGAAGTAGTGTTTTACAAACTCGATGCGGTCGCGATCAACGGTATCGACGAGTTCTTCTGCTTCCTTCTCGCTGTGTCCGATCCTGCGCAGGCGCCGTAACTTTTCTGACCGCGGAGCGTAAAGGAAAACGTGGAACACGTCTGGAAGCTCGCGCAGAAAATAGGGAGCGCCTCGTCCGACGATGACACAATTTCCGGCCGCGGCCACGCGGTTCATTACTTCCCGCCCAATTGCGACAAAACGATCTGCGTCGAAAGGTTCGGTGCCCTTTAGCGGCATGCTGCGCTCGTAGCTCCCGCGCCAGAATGTCTTGGCCAGCCGGTGGAAGGTGCTGTCCAGGCGTTCGTCGCAATACATCACGGCAGAAGGATCGACGTGGCCTTCCTTGGCAATCTCTTCGGTGAGGGCTTGGTCCCAAAGCTTCCAGCCGAGGCGTTCAGAGATTTCCCGAGCGATTTCCGCAGCGCCGCTTCCGAACTCCCGTTCTACGGTGATAACTCGAAACACGGGTGACCTCCCCTGCTGGATTCTTCGCCATGCGTAACGCGAATGGCGCGGCTTTAGCCGTACCATCAAGCCCGTAGCGCCGGCGTCCCGCCGGCAGTCCGGAGGGCCTCTCGCCCTCCGCTCTTAATCAAATATATGCCGCGGGTACCCGGCGGGGTTGCCCGCCCATCGGGCCGGCAGGATGCCGCTCGTAACGCTGATCGTTACGGGTAGGGCACGCCTTCAGCCGTGCCATCAAGCTGCATTCCTGACCGGGCTTCAGCTCCTGAGGTTGGCCTTGATTATCGGCGCAAAACAGCAACCCTCAGCGGCTGAAACCGCGAAATTCAATCCTCATGTGGCACGGCTGAAGCCGTGCCCTTCCCATGTCTTTCCGAACTCTGTATCTACATCTCTCTCTACATCTCTTCTCTAACCCGCTCACGAAGAAACGCCTTAGTGTACGGCCATCGCGCCACCGGGTTTTGGACGCTTCATCAGGAAAACCAAAGGAACCATCACCAGAATAGCTACTCCCAGCAACCAGAAGTTGTCAATATAGGCCAGCATGGCGGCCTGACGGCCAAAATTGGCTTGCAACAGCGCATAGGCCCTGTGCATGGCCTCCGAGGGAGAAAAGCCTCGCGCCTGCAGCGCTTGGGACGTACCTTGAAGCATGCTTTGTACCTGCGGACTTGAACCCGTCAAATGGCTCGACATGCGGTTCATGTGGAATTGCTGTCGCCGATCCAACATCGTGGTCACGATGGAGATGCCGACGCTGCCTCCGATATTGCGCGCCAGGTTCATCAATCCCGAAGCCGCGTTGTTCTTCTCCTTGGGCAGAAAGGCATAAGCCGCTGTATTGATCGGAACGAATAGAAACGCCAGCCCCGTGGTCTGGAGCATTCTGGCAAAGACGAGTGTCCGGAAATCGACCGCGAGATCGAACCCAGTCATGTGAAACAGTGAGAAGGAAAGGGCCAGCAATCCGAACGTCATCATCTTGCGCGGATCGAATCGCGAAAGCATAAAGCCGACGAGCGGCATCAGCAACATCAGAAGAAAGCCACCGGGCAACAACGCCAGACCAGAGTGTTGGGCGGTGTAGCCCAGCAATGTCTGCATGAACAGCGGGAGCAGGACTGTACTGCCCAGCAGCGCGAATCCCAGCATAAACATCAGCATGTTGGCGGCGGCGAACGTCCGGTTGGTGAACAGGTGCAGATCAATCACCGGGTCTTTGTGCGTCCACTCCCAATAGATCAGGAACAGCAGGGACGAGGCGGCAATGACCGAGAGAATCACAATGAAATGGGATTCGAACCAGTCTTCGCGCTGCCCCTTGTCCAGAACAATCTGCAGCGTGCCCAGGCCCAGTGTCACCAGGCCGAGGCCGATGTAATCGATCTTGGTTTCCGAAAGTTTTTTACGCTTAAGGTACGGCGGATCCTGAATTAAGCGAGAAGTCAAAACCAGCGAAAGTATGCCGACAGGAATGTTCAGCAGAAAAATCCAGCGCCAGGTGAAGTTGTCGGTAATCCATCCGCCGAGTGTGGGTCCGATCGCAGGTGCAAGCACCACCGCGAGTCCGTAGACCGCGAAAGCCATGCCGCGTTTAGCGGGAGGGAATGTGTCGGCCAGAATGGCCTGCTCACTGGGCTGCAAACCGCCGCCGCCCGCGCCTTGCAGGATACGGAAGAAAATCAGCATGCCAAGGTTCGGGGCCAGTCCGCAGAGGAAGGAACTGATAGTGAAGATGGCGACGCAGCTCATGTAAAAACGCTTGCGTCCAATGATGGAGGAAATCCAGCCGCTCAACGGAAGAACAATGGCGTTGGAAACCAGATACGACGTCAGCACCCACGTGCTCTCGTCGGTTCCGGCGGAAAGGCTGCCGGCAATGTGCGGCAGTGAGACGTTGGCGATGCTGGTGTCCAGCACCTCCATGAACGTGGCCAGCGTAACGGCCATCGCGATAATCCATGGATTGATCGCCGGACGCGGTAGAGCCGCGCCGTCCGCGGTCAGAGCTGCCGAACTCATCTAATCCAAACCTTGGGCTCGACTGACATTCCAGGCCGCAGAATATGTTCCTTGGTTTCGCCCGGATCGAACGTGATCTTCACCGGGACGCGCTGTACCACTTTCACATAATTGCCGGTGGCGTTTTCCGGCGGCAACAGGCTGAACAGTGCTCCGCTGGCCCCGGCAATACTTTCCACGTGACCGTTGTATTTCTTTCCGTACGCATCCACGGAGATGGTCGCCGCCTGCCCGGGACGCATGTAGCGCAGCTGGCTTTCCTTGAAGTTGGCAGTTACCCAGATGTCGTCCAGGTTGATGATCTTCATCAGCTCCTGACCGATCTGGACGTTCTGACCGACTTCCACCGTGCGATTGCTGACGATGCCGTTGATCGGCGCGACCAGTCGCGTGTACTGAAGGTTCAGCATTGCCTGGTCCAGTTCGGCCTTCTTCTGCTGGGCCTGGGCCTGGGCAGCCTCGGCGCGCGAACGAATCACGGACAACTGCTGCGGCGCGGTTTCCGCGGAGCGCAAGTTCGCTTCTGCCTGCTCTCGTTTGGCCTGCGCCTGTGAAACCATCTGTTCCGCGGCGGATGCGGACGCCCGTGCAGCAGCTACTCCTGCCGCGCTTGACCGCGCAGCCGCAACCGCCTGGTCATACTGCTGATGCGATATTTCCTGCTTGTCGACTAACTGTTTGTAGCGCCCAACATCGTTCTGTGCCTTGATGTCATTGGCGATGGCCTGTTCCAGTTGTGCGCGAGCCGCTTCGAGTTGCTGGCGCGCCACCGAAACTCCGGCGCGTCCGCTTTCCACTTCTGCCTGCGACGACGACAACTGGCTGCCCGTGTTGATCGAAGTAATCGGAACGTTCACCTGTATGGATTGCGCCGTTGCGACGGCATCCTGATACGCGGCCTTGGCTTTCGCGACAGCTACCTGGTAATCCTTGGGATCGATCTCTACCAGCGGCGTGCCTGCTTCGACGTACTGATTGTCGTTCACCAGAAGCTTGATCACATGACCCGAGACGCGCGTGCTGATGGCATTCAGATGGCCATCGATCTGGGCGTCGTCAGTGCCTTCATAGCTGCCCAGGTAGCGCCAGAGAAAGAAGCCAGCCACCAGTAAAACAATTCCGCCGACAATCAGTGCCAGGCGAAAACGCGGATTGCGGGAGGCCTGCTTCCAGCGGAGATCTTTCTCCGAAGCCGGCAAGGGAGGATGTTCACGAGTTTCAACTTGTGGAGTTTCGGGCACGGTCGTGGTTGTGCTGGTTTCCATATTACTTGCTCTTCAGATATTGCCGCACGCCCTGTTCCGCGTATCCCATGGCGCGGACCAGTTCGATCTTGGCCAGGTTGTGAGCGTACAAGCTGGAAATATAGCTTTCGTGGGCCGACGCCACCGTCTGCTGCGCCTGGACTACTTCCAGATTGTCGGTGACGCCAGCGGAGAACCGGTCACGGGCCTGGGTAAGGGTTTGTTCTGCAAGATCGACTGAACTGCGCGCGACTTCTACTTGTTCGTCAGCGGCGGCAATGTCCAGCAGGGCGGTGCGGATCTCGTATTCGATCCGGCCGCGCAAATTCTCCATCTGGGCGCGTGCCTGATTCAATGTGGCATCGGCCTGCAGCGCATCGGCGTGGGCTTTGCCACCCTGGAAGATGGGAATGTTCAGCCGCCCTGCGACGCTGAAAGTCCCGTGGGAACTCCCGACATTAATCCCCAGGGCCCCATAATCGGCAAGCACATCGAGAGTGGGGTAGTGTTCCGCTGTCGCTCCTCTACGATAATGCTCGGCGGCGCGCACCTGCTGCGCGGCGGCCAGGTAGTCAGAACGCGAGGAGTAGGCACGCTGCAGGCTCTCTTCAATCCCGGAAGTCGCCAGGCGATCGTACGGAGCTTTGGACGTCAGCTCAATTTCCTGGCCGGTCGGAAGCCCAATGGCCCGCACCAGTGCCAGCTTCTGCTTGGCGTACTCATTGCGCGCGACGATCAGTTGCTGCTGCCGGTTCTGGAATTCCACCCGGGCCCGAAGGGTGTCGATCGCTGGACTGAGGCCGGCGTTCTGCTGATCGGCGGCCTTTGTATAAAGTGCCTGCGCGGACTCCAGTTGCGCTTGGGCAGTTTCAACACGTGACGCTCCGGAGAGGGCTTGAAGGTAAGCATTGCCGGTCGCCAGCACAACCAACTCGCGAGCGTCCTTGTAGCTAAATTGGGCGGCGCGCTCGTTTTCCGCCGCCCCGCGTTCACGATTCAACGCTTTCAGATTCAGGATCGACTGCGACAGGTATACGCGGGCATCAGTATATCCGTAGGGACCTATAACCACTGGAAAGCCGGGGAACCGTAATCCGCGGGCAGCCAGGTTGTCCTGCACCACGTTTTCGCTGATTCTGGCATTCACATTGGGGAGAAGTTCGCTCAGTTCTTTCCATTTCTCTCCCCGGGCAGCGAGACTGTTATAACTCTGCAGCAATACTCCCAGGTTGTTTTTCAGGCCAAGGTCAATCGCATCCTGGAAGGTGAGTGAAACCACTTCCGGCTTGACGCTGCCCTCGGAAACGCTGCCGCTAAAGGGGCTCTGGTTCGAGGGTGAAGTGATCTTGAAACTGCTGGACGGACTTGGCTCAGCGTCTGCATCCCCGTTCGAGTATCCGCCGCTGGCCTGTCCGAAAGCACGGGGAGACGCAAACAGCAGGGAGGCTAACAAGTAAAGTGCGAATAAACAGAGAAAGGCGCGGGCCCGCGACATCGTCGTTTTGAGTGGCAATGCCCTTCCGAAGCAGGGGTCTTTCATATGGAAACGAGGCAGAACACAAACCAGTGCAATAAGATATACCGGATAGCAAAGTATCTTGATTGCCGGTGACGCATTATAGATGCAAACGATTGGTCTAGGGATTTGAAAGCCGTTCTGGAAATTCAAACCGGGAAAGCCCCAATCCTGCCTCCCAATTTACAAAACTTTTCACTTACTCCCGGGCAGCCTGTTGCATCTAAAGCAAATATCGGCTTTGGAGGGTCACTTGAGAAAGCTTTGTTCGTTAATGGTACTGGCCGCTTCTTTTTTGATGTGCGGCACGCTTCATGCGCAGCAGTTTGATGTCGGCTTTGGGGTAGGCACGCTTACCGCGCCCTCGGCGTCGAGTGCCAATGGCAATCATGCTCCGGTTTCATTAACTGGCGGTGCCTACCCGGTCTTCAGCGCCGACCTGCTTTTGAAAAAGCAGTTCGGAGTCGGCGGCGAGTTGGCCTGGCGCGGAAGTCAGAATCTCTACGCTGGATTCCAGCCCTATCGTCCACTCTTCTATGACTTCAATGGAATCTACGCCCCAAAACTCGGCAAGCATGCGGCGGCTGAGGTAATGGCCGGCATCGGATGGGAGAGCTTGCGCTTCTATCAGGGATTCACCACTTGCGGCGCGATCAGCTGCACTGACTTCGTCAGCAGCAATCACTTTATGGGTCACGTCGGCGGAGGCCTTCGCTACTATTTCTACGGCCACTTCTTCGTGCGCCCGGAAGCTCATCTTTACATGATTCACAACAACGAGGAATTCAGCTCGGGAAGAGCGGCGCGCTTTGGAGTTTCTCTGGGTTACACGTTTGCGCCGGGCTTCTGAGAAGCGGTTTCCGGTTTCTGGTTCTGGGTTTCGAAACCGGAAACTAGAAACCTGAAACTGTGTTATTTGGTTTTGAAACCGGAAACTAGACACCAGAAACTGTTTTCAAAAACCTCCGAATACCAAAATCATAGGCTCCTGCTCCCAGCACTCCACCGATCAACGGCGCCACTACCGGCACCCACCATACGCGTGCTCCATCGGTAATGCCGTTGTTGTGAAAGCCCGCCAGCACCGTAAACAACCGGGGACCGAAATCGCGCGCCGGATTGATCGCGTATCCGTGCATCGCTCCGAAGCTCATGCCGATGGCCACCACGACCAACCCAACCATCAACGGAGCCATATTGGACCCAGGCGGCATGTTGAATTCATCGGTGATGGCGAGAATCAACATCAGGAGCAGTGCTGTTCCGATCACCTGGTCCAGGAATCCGGCTTGCGGCAAGTTGGGAAACGCCGGGAAGGTAGTGAAGACGCCCGCCGTTTTCTCCAGATGCGGATCGAACTGCTGAAATGCCGGAAGATAATTTCGATACACCAAGGCCGCCGCGAAGAATGCTCCGGCCACCTGCGCGATCGAGTACGGGACAACTTTCCGCCAGGGAAATCCGCGGAACACCGCCAACGCCAGGGTCACTGCTGGATTCAAGTGTGCCCCTGAAATCTTTCCGGCCACATAAATCCCCATGGTCACACCCAGTCCCCATCCCAGAGTGATATTGGTGTAGCCGCCGTGGATTACCTCCCCCGGAGTCGCCGTCGGAAACAACACAACCATGGCGACTACGCCGGCTCCCAGCAGGATCAACACGAAAGTTCCGAGGAATTCGGCCGTCAACTCCGCCAGCAGCGAGAACTTGGGGTTCGTCATGGAACTCCTTCAAATGATCTGAGCATCAAAGTCCGCGACGTAGTCTAACAACGAAAGCGTGGAGGTGCGAAAAATGAAACTCGAGTTCGAGTCATCAATCTAAGCCTCAGGACTCGATGAATTCTTCCGTTGCACCCGCACGCGATCGAGCGCCACCAGCGTGCTCACCCAGAGAGAGGCAGCAAGGTATCCCGCGATGACGTCGCTGGGATAGTGCACACCCAGGTAAATACGCGACAAGCCAATGGCTGAAATCAGTAGAGCGGCGCAGATCCAGATCAGAACTCGCGCCACCGTAGATTTGAGGCGACGCGTCAACAATCCCGCGAGCACGCCATAGAAGCAGAATGAAAACAGGGAGTGTCCGCTGGGAAAACTGTAGGTGTGAGGAACGGAAACAAAAAACGGAGTAGGGCGGTGGCGATGAAAGGCATACTTCAGGCTCAAGTCCAGAACCAGAGCGCCTAATATGGTGACCACCATCCACAGCATGGCGCGTCGCCAATGCAGCCAGCGAAACGCGATGACCGAAATGATCACTGCAGCCGTCAGTCCGTCTCCACCCAGAAACGAAATGAAGACCATCGTCTTGTCCAAAGCAGGAGAGGCGAACGCGTGAACGTGGTTGCGTATCGCAAGATCAAAGCCGACGGTCCGATCGTGGGCAACACTGTCCCCGATCCACGCGAACAGAAACAACGAAAGCACCGCAACTGCCAGGCTGGTGAAAACCGCAGCTTCGAAGATGATATTCAGCCTTCGAGTAGGTGCCGGTTTGGGCAGAAGTGATTCGGGGTCTGTCATCACTTTCGCCTCCGCCCCGGCGTCCTCGTACGCGAAGACGTGTATTCGGCGACGAGACTGGAAAGCTTGGCCAGCAGCGCCCCGTTCCCCCGGCGTGGATAGGCACTCAATCTTTCGCGGTAGCCGGGCAGATTGTATAGAAACGACTCGATCCGT
>Ga0207654_10001441_pt1 | contig 12612 bp, 9 predicted proteins | sample KBSC64metaG_FD_184355 | JGI IMG/M metagenome (GOLD analysis project Ga0207654, IMG submission 184355) | Corn rhizosphere microbial communities from Kellogg Biological Station, Michigan, USA - KBS C6-4 metaG (SPAdes) (version 2) | ecosystem: Host-associated > Plants > Roots > Rhizosphere > Soil...
AGCCAGAAGGTGACGCCGATCGAGATGGCGGCGGTGACGCCGACCAGCAGCCAGCGCTCGGCATTGCTCTCGACCACGAGGAAACCCATGGAAACGCCGTAATTTTCGACCCAGACCAGATTGAAGACCGGCAACAACTCGATCGCGCCGCGCGCCTGCAACCCGACCGGGTGGATGATGATCCATTTGATGAGCTGGTCGAACAACAAAACCAAGGCGGCTGTCGCAAAGCCAAGCGGACGGTGGGTCTGGCGGTTCATGAACTCACCTCGTCATGCCGGACTTGATCCGGCATCCCGCTTCTTCAAGAACGCCGCCGAAGACAGCGGGACCCCGGATCACGGGATCCCGTCGAAATAGTACTTCGACGGGCGCCCTGTCCGGGGTGACGGTTATATCCGTCTCACCCATGCACCACCGCCTCGCAGCGGTCGCAGAGCGCGCCGTCTTCCTTCACTTCGGGCAGATGCCGCCAGCAGCGGCCGCATTTCTCGAAGGCGGTCTTCTGCACCTCGAACGCGACCGGATCGCCGTCGCGCAGATCGAACGCGCCGGGATCGCCATCGCAAACCTCGACCTTGGCGACGATGCCGATCTCCGCGAAATCGACCGAGCGTAGCGCCGCCGCCTCGGCGGGCACATAGCTCAGCGCCGTCACGTCGACTTCGAGGCTGGAGCCGATCATCTTCTCGCGGCGCAGCGGCTCGATCTCGCCGGTCATGTGCGTGCGGTAGCGGCGGAGGAGCGCCCATTTCTCGCCCAGCGCGTCATCGGCCCAGCCGGCATCGATCTCGGGCCATTCGAGCAGATGGACGCTGCCGGCATCCGGATAGCGCGTGCCCCACACCTCCTCGGCGGTAAAGCAGAGGATCGGCGCGGCGTAGCGCACCAGCGCGTGGAACAATATGTCGAGCACGGTGCGATAGGCGCGGCGCTTCGGATCGCCAGGCGCGTCGCAATAGAGGCAATCCTTGCGGATATCGAACAGGAAGGCCGACAGATCGTTGTTGCAATATTCGCTGAGCGCGCGGCTGTAGCGGTTGAATTCGAAGGCGGCGGCGGCGTCCTTCAATTCGGCGTCGAGCCTCGCCAGCAAGTGCAGCGCATAGCGCTCGAGCTCGGGGAATTCGCTGGTGCGCTCCTCTTCGCTGAAGCCGTCGAGCGCGCCAAGCAAATAGCGGAAGGTGTTGCGCAGCTTGCGATAGGCGTCCGAGGTGCCGGCAAGGATCTCGTTGCCGATGCGAACATCCTCGAAATAATCGGTGCTGGCGACCCACAGGCGCAATATATCCGCCCCGCTCGTCTCCATGATCTTGAGCGGATCGACGACATTGCCGAGCGATTTCGACATCTTCCGGCCCTGCCCATCGAGCGCGAAGCCGTGCGTCAGCACCGCATCATAGGGCGCTTCCCCGCGCGTGCCGCAGCTTTCGAGGAGCGAGGATTGGAACCAGCCGCGATGCTGGTCGGAGCCTTCGAGATAGAGGCTGGCGCGCGTGCCGGGAAAGCGCTTCTCCATCACGAAGGCATGGGTCGAGCCGCTGTCGAACCAGACGTCGAGAATGTCGTTCTGCGGCTCATAATCGGCGAGATTATAACCGGGGCCCAGGATCGCCTGATGATCGGCGGTGAACCAGGCGTCCGCGCCGCCCGCCGCGAACGCCGCGACGATGCGGGCGTTGACGGCCGGATCGCGCAGATAGTCGCCGCTCTTGCGGTTCACATAAAGCGCGATCGGCACGCCCCAGGCGCGCTGGCGGCTGATCACCCAATCGGGACGCCCCTCGACCATCGATCGGATGCGGTTGATCGCGCGCTGGGGCACCCAGCGCGTCTCGTCGATCGCGGCCAGTGCGGTCTGGCGCAGGGTTTTGGTGTTTGATCCCTGCGCGGCGTGGATGCCCGCCTCGGTCTCGCACAGCGGAATATTGACGTCGCGCTCGCGGTCCATCGGAATGAACCATTGCGGGGTGCAGCGGAAGATCACCTTGGCCTTTGAGCGCCAGCTATGCGGATAGCTGTGCTTGTAATCGGCGCTCGCGGCGAGCAACGCGCCCGCCTCGCGCAGATCGGAGCAGATCGGGCCGTCGGGCGCGTTGAACTTGGGGTTGATGACGCTGCCCTGGCCCGGCAGCCATTCCCAATCCTCGCGATAGCGGCCGTCGTCGGCCACCGCGAATTGCGGGCCGATGCCGTGCGCCTTGCACAGCTCGAAATCGTCCTCGCCATGATCGGGCGCCATGTGGACGAGCCCGGTGCCGGCGTCGGTCGTGACGAAATCGCCGGGGAGGAAGGGGCGGGGCCTGGCGAAAAAGCCGCCGAGCTTGTGCATCGGGTGGCGGGCGATGGTGCCGGCGAGCTGCGAGCCTTTGAATATCTGCCCTTTACGTCCCTCCGGCCCGTGATCATCGTAAATGGGCGGATTTTCAAGCCGATCAAACCAAGTTTCCACAAGATCGTCAGCAACGAGAAGTTTCCATCCCCCGATTTGAAACAGTCGATATTCAACATCCGGCCCATAGGCCAAAGCCTGGTTGACCGGGATCGTCCAGGGCGTGGTCGTCCAGATCACGGCGTGGGCGCCGACCAGCTCCTTGATCGGGCTTTCGGTGATCTCGAACGCGACGTCGACCTGGGTCGAGACGATGTCCTCATATTCGACTTCGGCTTCGGCGAGCGCGGTCTTTTCGACCGGGGACCACATCACCGGCTTGGCGCCGCGATAGAGCTGGCCCGACATCGCGAATTTCAAAAGCTCGCCGACGATCGCCGCCTCGGCATCATATTTCATGGTGAGATAGGGATCGTCCCAATCGCCCATGATGCCGAGCCGCTTGAACTGATCGCGCTGGATATCAACCCATTTGGCCGCATAGGCGCGGCATTCGGCGCGGAACTCGGCGGGGGGCACCTCATCCTTGTTGCGCTTCTTCTTGCGATATTCCTCCTCGATCTTCCATTCGATCGGAAGGCCGTGGCAATCCCAGCCGGGGACATAAGGCGCATCCTTGCCGAGCAAGGATTGCGAGCGGACGATGATGTCCTTCAGCACCTTGTTCATCGCATGGCCCATATGGATGTCGCCATTGGCGTAGGGCGGGCCATCGTGGAGGACGAACGTCTCGCGCCCGGCGCGCGCCTGGCGAAGCTGGCCGTAGAGATCGTCCGCCGCCCATTTGGCGAGGATGGCCGGCTCCTTCTGCGCCAGCCCCGCCTTCATCGGAAAGTCGGTCCTGGGCAGGAAGACGGTATCGCGCCAGTCTTGCTGTGGAGTGTCGGGTTGGTCGGCCATAAGCGGGCGCTTCTAGCGGATACGGATATTTTGGCAAACTCGACCGTTATGCCGGACTTGATCCGGCATCCCGCTTCTTACTGGCCGGAGAATACAGCGGAACCCCGGATCACGGGATCCCGTCGAAGTACTACTTCGACGGGCGCCCTGTCCGGGGTGACGTTAAGGACGAAGGGCTAGGATACGCTTGGCTTCGGTGCAATCGGCCTCGATCTGGGCGACGAGAGCGTCGAGGCTGTCGAACTTCGCCTCGGGCCGGATATAGTGGATCAGGTCGACCTCGATCGTGTGGCCGTACAGGTCACCCGAGAAATCGAAAAAATGCGGCTCGAACAATTCCTTGGGCGGATCGAAGGTCGGGCGGATGCCGAGGTTGGCGGCGCCGCCCACCACGCGTCCGTCGGGCATATGCCCGCGCACCGCATAGATGCCGAAGCGCGGGCGCAAATAGCGATCGAACGGGATATTGGCGGTGGGGTAGCCGATCGAGCGGCCAAGCTTGTCACCATGCTCGACAACGCCTTCGATCGCGAAGGGGCGCGTCATCAGGCGCGTGGCGGTCTCGCAGTCGCCGTTCTGGAGCGCGTCGCGGATCCGGCTGGAGGAGATTGGACCTTCGGCGTCCGACACTGCCCCAACCGCCTCGGCGCGCAGGCCAAGCTGGACGCCGCGCGTGCGCAGCAGTGCGATATCGCCGCTGCGGCCGCTGCCGAAGGTGAAATCCTGGCCCGTCACGACAACCGCCGCGCCGAACCGGGCGACCAGCCAATCCGTGATGAAATCGTCGGCGCTGACCGCCGCCATCGCGCGATCGAATGTGAACACCAGTATCGCATCGGCGCCGGCGGTGGCGAACAGCCGTTCGCGCTGATCGAGCGTGGTCAGCCGGAAGAAGGGCGTGTCCGGGCGAAAGATACGCGACGGATGCGGCGAGAAGGTCGCGACGATCAGTGGACGCGCTTCGGCCTGTGCGATCGCGCGCGCATGCGCCACCACCGCCTGATGCCCCCGATGAAACCCGTCGAAATTTCCCAGCGCGATCACCGCGCCCCGAAGCGCCTCGGGGACCGGCGCGTCGCTTGTCAGCCGCTCCATGGCGAGCGGCTATAGGGGCAGCTTCGCCTCAAGCCAATCCGATCAACGAAATCTGGCGGCCATAATCGGGCTCGCCGCGATGGGTGGCGCGGCGGAAGCTGTAGAAGCGCCGCGCGTCGGCATAGGTGTCGCGCCCGAGCAGTTCGATCCGGCCGATGCCCGCCACCGCGAGCCGTGCCGCGACATAGGCTTCGAGATCGAACTGGTGGCGATCGGCGCGCGCGCCAGCCGAGAAGAAGCGCTCATTCTCCGGATCCTGCTCGACGAAACGGCGAAAAAAGCCGTCGTCGACTTCGTAGGAGGCCCGCGCGATGCAGGGACCGATCGCGGCGGCGATACGCCTGCGATCCGCGCCGAGCCTTTCCATCGCGGCGATAGTGGCATCGGTTACGCCCCCGATCGCGCCCTTCCAGCCGGCATGCGCCGCGCCGATCACGCCAGCCTCGCGGTCGGCAAATAATATGGGCGCGCAGTCGGCGGTGAGGATGCCGAGCAGCAGGCCGGGCCGGTCGGTCACCAGCGCGTCGGCATGGGGGCGGGCGTCATCGGGGAAGGGCGCGGTGACGGCGATCGCCTCGGCGCTGTGGACCTGGTGGAGCGTGACGAGCGCTGCGCCCGGCAGCACCGCATCGACCGCCCGGCGGCGATTCTCGGCAATGGCTGCGCGGTCGTCGCCCGAGCCCAGCCCGACATTGAGCCCGCTAAGCATGCCGGTGGAGACGCCGCCCTCGCGGCCAAGGAAGCCGTGGGGTACGCCCTCCAGCGTGGTGGATCGGATCGGGTCGGGGCGGGTGGCGGCGGGTTCGGCGAGGGTCACTCGCCGGCGGTTACCAGCTTCAGCCCCTGCGGAACAGCCGCGCTGTCGATATGGGTGAGGCGGCCATCGACTTCGGCGCCCACCGCCATGCTCAGCGTTTCGTAGGAGACGTCGCCCTTGATGCGCGCCTTCGCCTCGATCACCAGCGTCTTCACCTTGAGCGTGCCCTCGATCGTGCCCGCAAGCCGCGCCTGATCGGCCTCGACCGCGCCGGCGATATGGCTGCCTTCGCCCTGCACCAGCGTGGCGCAGGTCACGTCGCCCTGGATGCGGCCATCGATATGAAGATCGACCGTGGCGCGGATGTCGCCGGTGATCAGCACGTCGGCGCCGATCACCGAGAAGGTGGCGCCCTTAGCTCCGCCCGAGACCGCCGGCAAAACGGCGTCCGGCCCCTGCTTTGATTTCGAGAACATCGGATGAGGCCTCCAGAAATGGCCGCGGATTGACCGCGCGCCCGTTGATCCGCACTTCGAAATGGAGATGGTTGCCGGTCGAACGGCCAGTCGAGCCCATGCGCGCGATCTGGTCGCCCGCGCGGACGATCATGCCGGGACGACAGGTGAAGCCCGAGAGATGGCCGTAGCGCGTCTCAATGCCATGGCCATGATCGATCACCACGACATTGCCATAGCCCGACCAGGGCCCGGCGCGCACGACGCGGCCAGCGGCGGCGGCATAGATGGGCTGGCCGAACTGGCCGCGAATGTCGAGACCGGTGTGCATCGCCGCGCCATGGGTGAAGGGATCCGAGCGCACGCCGAACGTGCTGCTCAGCATCACTGGCGTCGCCGGCAGGTTCGATGGCAGCGCGAGCAGCGCGCGTTCGAGCCGGTCAAGCCTGTTCAGCGTCTGGCCGAGTTGAAGCAGCGCCGCCTCGCTGTCCGAAACGGGGATCAGTGGACCGCCGACGCCTTCGGGTACCGGCTCCGCGACCGCATGCGGGTTGATGCCGAAATGCTGGAGGGCGCTCTCGGCCTTGCGGCTGCGCGCAGACGCGGCTTCCGAAAGCGCGCCGGCAAAGGCGATCTGCCGCTGCTCGATCGCGGCAAGTCGATTGGCCTCCGGCACCGCCGCACGCGACGCGATCGGCTTGCCCGCGGCGGCCGGATCGATGCGGCCGAAATAATGGCGGACCATGTTGTCGAGCTGTTGCTGGCGCTGCTCGAGCCTGTCGGCAATGCCGTCGACGGAGTTATGGAAGGCGGCGACGCGGTTGGCGGAGCGCGCGACGGTCGCCGCCCGAGCGCTCAGCGCCGCTCGCTCGCGCTCGACCAGAGCGTTCTGCACGAATGCGATCGCAGTCGCACCCAGCCAGAGCAGCAGCGCGAACAGCACGACCGACGCCGCCTTGAGCTGCAGGCCGGTCGAAATGCGGACGAAGCGCACCTCGCCGTTCGAGCGCATAAAAATCTCGCGGTCCGGAAAGAAGCGCGCAAATCGCGCTGCGATCCGGCCTGTTCCCAGACCAGCTATGGCATCCCCCCTCGCGGGCTGTTGATCGGCTACGCGACTCGACTCGATTCGGGACGCAGGCATAACAAAGCGCCCCCGGAGTCGCGAATCGGCTCGTCGCGCAATGAAACGGGCGGTCGCACTCCGGAACGGCTTGCCTCCCGCCGCGACACGGCTACCATCATGAAAAATCGAGAGAGAGGCGGACGAATGCGTCATATCGCGGTGGTGGGTTCCGGACCGGCGGGATATTATACGGCGGAGGCCTGCCAGAAGCAGTTCGGCGACGCGGTTCGCATCGACATCATCGATCGCCTGCCGGTTCCGTTCGGGCTGATCCGTACCGGCGTCGCCCCCGATCACCAGTCGATCAAGGCGGTCTCGCGCCGCTATGAGCAGGTGGCGCTGAGCGACAATGTCCGCTTCGTCGGCAATGTCACCGTCGGCAGCGATGTCAGCATTGCCGAGCTGTGCGATCTGTATGACGCGGTCGTGCTGGCGACCGGCGCGCCCACGGATCGGCCGCTCGGCATCCCCGGCGACGATCTGCCTGGCGTGATCGGCTCGGCGGCATTCGTCGGCTGGTATAATGGCCATCCCGATTTCGCCGATCTCGATCCGCCGCTCGATGCGGGCGAGTTCGCGGTGATCGGCAACGGCAATGTCGCGCTCGATATTGCGCGGATCCTCGCCAAGGAGAGTTCCGAATTCGAAGGATCGGACATCGTTGCCCACGCGCTCGAACTGCTCGCGAAGGCGCCCACGCGCAAAGTCACGATCGTCGGGCGACGCGGGCCGCACCAGATCGGCATGACGCCCAAGGAACTGGGGGAACTCGGCCATCTCGCGCGGGCGCGCCCAGTCGTTGATGCCGCCGACCTGCCGCCCGAATCGGAGGACGCGGCGCTCGATCCGGGCCAGCGCAAATCGGTTACGCATCTGCGCAGCTTCGCTGCAACCGCATCGGGCAATGGCGCGGACAAGCCGGTGACGATCGTCTTCGATTTCTTCGCGCGGCCGGTCGCGATCGCAGGTGATGGCAAGGTCGAACGGCTGGTCGTCGAGCGCACCCGGCTCGACGAGAACGGCGCGGCCGTGGGCACCGGCGAGACCTATGTCATCCCGTGCGGCATGGTGGTGGCGGCGATCGGCTATAAGACCTCGCCGATTCCCGGCGTGCCCTATGACGACAAGCTCGGCCGCTTCACCAATGAGAACGGCCGGATCGGGCCGGGGCTGTACGCGGTTGGCTGGGCGCGGCGCGGCCCGACCGGCACGATCGGCACCAACCGGCCCGACGGCTTCATGGTCGCCGAGCAGATCGGCGCCGATCTGCCCGAGCCCGCCGGCAAGCAGGGCCGCCCTGGGCTCGACGCGCTCCTGCAGGCGCGCGACGTCGATGCGGTGACCTTTCGTGACTGGCAGAAGATCGATACCGCCGAGGTTGCGCGGGCGCGGGCCGGAGCGCCGCGCGAGAAGTTCGTCGCAGTGTCCGACATGCTGGGCGCACGACATGCTTGAACCGCGCGATATGCGCCGCTATAGCCCCGCTCCGCTGTCCGGTCGGGCTCCCGCGCCAATCCAACGACCGTGCTCCGTCGGGGAGTAGCTCAGCCTGGTAGAGCACTGTCTTCGGGAGGCAGGGGCCGGAGGTTCGAATCCTCTCTCCCCGACCACGCTTCTGCGCCACGATGGCGCATCTTTAGCTCCTGAGAGACGAACAGATTAAAGCTTCAGGTGCTCGCCGGTCGGTGAAGTGGACGAGGCCTCCTCCAGCGGTTCTTCGCGGGCGCCATCGCGCTTGTTGGCGCTGGCCGATGCCAGAAAAGCGACGCCGATCAAGGCGGTCCCGATCAGCCCGGTGACGGTTTCCGGAATGTCGATCCAGACCGAAAGCAGCATGATCGCCGCCAGGGCGACGATCGCGTAGAATGCGCCATGCTCCAGATAGCGATATGCGCCGAGCGTGCCGCGATCGACGAGCATGACCGTCATCGAACGCACGAATATGGCGCCAATGCCGAGGCCGAGCGCAATGATGAACAGGTTGTTGGAAAGCGCGAACGATCCGATCACCCCGTCGAACGAGAAGGACGCATCCAGCACTTCCAGGTAGAGGAAGGCAGCCAAGCCGGATTTGGCGACGGTGGCGGTTGCATTTTGGGCGGCCAGAGCGTTGCCCTCTTCTTCTTCGATTTCCTCATGTTCCAGCAGGGCGCCGATGGCATGCACGGCGACATAGGTGATCAGCCCGAACATGCCGGCGGTCAGGAAGGTCATCGCCTCGGCCGGTTCGATCAGGCGGGAGATGCCGTAAAGCGCGAGCAGGACGATCGCGATCGCCAGGCCCGATATCCGCGACAGCACGGCGAATGGCCGCTCGACCATGCCGATCCAATGCAGATCCTTATCCTCGTCGAGAAAGAAGGTAAGCCCGACCATCGCGAGGAAAGCGCCACCAAAACCGGAGATGGCGACGTGCGCGCCCTTGATGATGCGCTCATAGGTCACCGGATCGGTCGCGGCGAGCGTGAGCGCGTCGATCGGCCCGAGACGCGCGGCAATGCCCACGATGAGCAGCGGAAACAGGATTCGCATCCCGAATACGGCGATGATGATTCCCCAGGTCAGGAAACGGCGGCGCCAGATCGGATCCATGTTCCGCAGCACCGTCGCGTTGATCACCGCATTGTCGAAGGACAGCGAGACTTCGAGCACGCCCAGCACGATGATGATCCACAGGATGCCGAGCGTGCCGGAAATGTCGTGTGTGATTTCCCATCCGAGCCATGCGCCGATCGCCAGGCAAAGGGCCGTGAAGGCCACCGATCCCTTGAAATATTTCAACATTTGATTCCCTGTCAGCCCTTGCTTCCGACGACCCAACGCAAACCCAGCCAAGATGCCCGTCCATAGCTCCTGATCGTGCGATTATTCCACAACGAGCATTGCCTTGACCTGGCCGCCATCGTTCTCGATCAAAACCAGGCCGCATGCATCGCGATCGTTGCGGCCTTCCGTCATGCGGGATTCGACCGAGTGCTGACGAGCTATGGTGACGAGCACAGGCCGGTCGGCCTGCTGCCAGTTCGCGACGCCGCACCTGTTTGTTGCCAAAGACATTCCGCCCCGGAGCTTTTCGTTCAATTAGTGCGCGATCTGTACTGAATTGAGGCAGGGTAGGCGTCCGCCACAATTCTGCTTGCCCTGCATAGCTTCGGTGGTTAGAGGGCCGCCCGCCGCCGTAAGAGCGGTTAAGGGTCGCAAGAACCGATCACCACAGGGGTTTTCATTAAAATGCGTTTTACTTATTTGAGCGCGCTTGCCGCGTTGACTATTGCTGCGCCTGCATTTGCCGGTACTTTTCATGCCGACGTGCATGGCGGCTGGGATCATGTCTCCGTTTCCGGTTACTCGAAGAGCGGCGTCGCCTATGGCATCGCGGCCGGCTATGACGTCGATCTCGGCAGCAAGGCGTTCGTTGGCATCGAGGGCAGCGCCGATGACAGCAGCACCAAGGCCTGCGCTTCGGACGTCTTGGTGTTCGGCGACCGCGCCTGCGTGAAGGCTGGGCGCGATCTGAGCGTGGTGGGCCGGATCGGCTATAAGCTGTCGGACATGCACAAAATCTATGCGCTCGCAGGCTATGCCAATGGCCGCGTGAAGGCGACTTATGACGATGGCACGACCAGTGGCTCGATCGCCTCCAATGGGGACGGCTTGCGGCTCGGTGCTGGCCTGCAGCTCGGCTTGGGCTCGCATCTCTACGGCAAGCTCGAATATCGCTACACCAACTATCAGAGCGATTTTTCGCGCCACCAGGTCCTGGCCGGGTTCGGCGTCGCCTTCTGACGATCCGGGCGGAGGGGCGTTTCGCGGCCGCGAGCGCCCCTCCGTCGCGCTTGCCGACATTTATGTGCAAATCTCGCTCGACTTTCCTGCCAGATTCGCCGAATCCCCTCCGACAGGAAGGTTGGTTATGATCGAAGCGGAATGGTGGGACTATGACAGCCCGTCCGAAATGGCCGAGGCGGTCGCTGGCGATGTCGGCTTCATCGTCGAAAGCGCGCTGGATGCGCGGGGCGAGGCTTTGCTCGCGCTTCCAGGCGGGACCACGCCTGTTCCGATCTACGAGAAGCTGGTCAAGGCCAAGCTCAACTGGAAGAAGGTCACGATCATCCCGACCGATGACCGGCTGGTGCCGGTCAGCGATCCGCTGAGCAACATCGCGATGATCGCGCGCTATTTCCTGCCTTTGGGCGCGCGGGTCGTGCCGATCGTCAGCGAGAGCGCGGCCGATTACAAGGCCGCCGGAAATGCCGCCAATGCGCGGCTGGGCGACATCAAATGGCCGCCGGATCTCGTCTGGCTCGGCATGGGGCCGGACGGTCATGTCGCCTCGATCTTTCCCGGACCCGATCTGAACGACGCGATCGAGGCGCCGGCGAGCCGCCGCGCGATCGGCGTGATGCCGGATCCGATGCCGGATAACGCCCCGGTGGCGCGTGTTTCGCTGACCCGTTCAGCGATCCTGTCAGCGCGGACCTTGATCATCGTTGGCTCCGGCGACAGCAAGCGCGCGGTTCTGGAGGAGGCGTTGGAGCAGGGCGGCAAATCGCCGCTTCCGGTGGGGCGCGTGCTCGCCGAATGCGAATTGCCGGTGGATATCCACTGGCTGAGCTGAGCCGCGCGTCCGTCGGTCCCAACGGGGCTGCGCCCGCGACGAGCGCCGTGCAGCGGTTGAAATCGATTTTCGGCGGATCGATTGGCAATCTGGTCGAATGGTATGACTGGTATGTCTACTCGGCCTTTTCGCTCTATTTCGCTCCGGCCTTCTTCCCGGCGGGCGACAGCACCGCGCAACTGCTGAACGCGGCCGCGGTGTTTGCGGTCGGCTTCATCGTGCGGCCGATCGGCGGCTGGCTGATGGGGCTTTATGCCGATCGGCATGGCCGCAAGGCGGCGCTCACGCTCTCCGTGACGTTGATGTGCGCCGGATCGCTGCTGATCGCGCTGACGCCGGGCTATGCCACGATCGGTGTGCTGTCGCCTGCGCTGCTGGTGATCGCGCGGATCGTTCAGGGGGTCAGCCTCGGCGGCGAATATGGCACCAGCGCAACCTATCTGAGCGAGATGGCGACGCGGCCGCATCGCGGCTTCTATTCCAGCTTTCAATATGTGACGCTGATCATGGGCCAGCTGGTTGCGCTGGCGGTGCTGATCCTGCTCCAGCAGGTCTTTCTCACGCCCGAACAGCTTGAAAGCTGGGGCTGGCGCATTCCATTCGCGATTGGCGGGCTGCTGGCGGTGGCGGCGGTCTATCTCCGCCGAGGCATTGCCGAGACGCCTGCTTTCGAACACGCATCGGCAGCGTCGGGGAAGGGCGGCGTCGCCCACCTGATCCGCGCGCATCCGCGCCAGGTGCTGGTGGTGACGGGCCTGACGCTGGGCGGCACCGTCGCCTTCTACACCTTCACCACCTATGCGCAGAAATTCCTGGTCAATACGTCCGGCTGGAGCAAGGACGACGCCACGCTGATCACGGCGCTTGCGTTGCTTGTCTTCATGCTGCTGCAGCCGGTCTTCGGCGCGCTTTCGGATCGCTGGGGCCGCAAGCCGCTGCTGATCGGCTTCGGTGTCGGCGGCATGGTACTGACGGTACCTATTCTCGATGCGCTAGGGCAGACACGCGATCTCGCACGAGGCTTCCTGCTCATGCTAGCCGCGCTGATCATCGTGAGCGGCTATACGTCGATCAACGCGGTCGTGAAGGCGGAGCTGTTTCCGGCCGAGATCCGCGCGCTCGGTGTCGGCCTGCCCTATGCGGTTTCGGTGTCGCTGTTCGGCGGCACGGCGGAATATATTGCGCTCTGGCTCAAAAGCATCGGCCATGAGCAATGGTTTTTCTGGTATGTGGCCGGTTGCTGTGCGGTCTCGCTCTGCGTCTATCTCG
>Ga0207654_10001453_pt1 | contig 12567 bp, 12 predicted proteins | sample KBSC64metaG_FD_184355 | JGI IMG/M metagenome (GOLD analysis project Ga0207654, IMG submission 184355) | Corn rhizosphere microbial communities from Kellogg Biological Station, Michigan, USA - KBS C6-4 metaG (SPAdes) (version 2) | ecosystem: Host-associated > Plants > Roots > Rhizosphere > Soil...
TGGCGCGCGACTTCTACCTGCTGCCGGGCGAGAAATATGACGCGTTCCGCAAGGCGTATCGCGCGTACATCCAGCAGATGCAGGAGCTCGCCGGCATTCCCGACGCAAGCGCCAAGGCCGATGCGATCTTCGCGCTCGAAACCGCGATGGCCAAGGAGCAATGGTCGCCCGAACAGAGCCGCGACATCGCCAAGCTCAACGATCCCGAGGACGTTGCCGGTCTGAAGGCCAAGGCGCCCGATTTCGACTGGGCGCTGATGCTCAAGACCGCCGGGCTCGACTCGTCGCCCAAGGTGCTGATGGCCAACAACACCGCGCTGACCGCGATGGGCAAGATCATGACTGCGACGCCGCTCCAGACGTGGAAGGACTATCTCGCTTTCCACTTCGTCAGCGACCACGCGACCTTCCTGCCCAAGGCGTTCGACGATGCGCGGTTCGACTTCTATTCGAAGACCCTGTCGGGCGTGCAGGTCAAGCGCGACCGCTGGAAGCGCGGCGTGCAGCTGACCAATGGCGCGCTCGGCGAAGCGGTGGGCAAGCTCTATGTCGAGCAATATTTCCCCGCCTCGAGCCAGGCCAAGATGGCCGAGCTGATCGAGAATCTGCGCACCGCCTATGGCAAGAAGATCGCCGGCTCGGCCTGGATGGACGATGCCACCAAGAAAGCGGCCCTGGCCAAGCTGACCGCGTTCGAGCCGCGCATCGGCCACCCGGTCAAATATATCGATTATGCGTCGCTCCAGGTCGAGCGCGGCGACCTGCTCGGCAATGCGATGCGCTCGGCCGAGTTCGATCATCAGCTCGACCTGCAGCGTTTCCCCAAGCCGGTCGATCGCAGCTTGTGGGGCATGACGCCGCAGACGGTGAACGCTTATTACAATCCGCTCGCCAACCAGATTACCTTCCCGGCGGCGATCCTGCAGCCGCCCTATTTCGACCCCCACGCCGATGCGGCGGTCAATTACGGGGCTATCGGCGCGATCATTGGCCACGAAATGGGCCATGGCTTCGACGATCAGGGCAGCCAGTTCGGCCCGACCGGCAAGTTCGAGAATTGGTGGAGCGCGGCGTCGAAGAAGTCCTACGGCGAACATACCGCCGCGCTCGCCGCGCAATATGACGGCTATGAAGCGATCCCGGGGACCAAGATCAACGGCAAGCTGACCTTGGGCGAGAATATCGGCGATCTCAGCGGGGTCGAGGCATCCTATGCCGCCTATCAACTCTATCAGGCGAAGCACGGCAAGGCGCCGGTGATCGGCGGCCTGACCGGCGACCAGCGCTTCTTCCTCGCTTATGCTCAGGCCTGGCAGGCGAAATTGCGCGACGGCCTGCAGCGCCAGCTGCTGCTGAGCGATCCGCATTCGCCGGCCAAGTATCGCGTCAACGGCGTCCTTCGCAACTTCGATCCCTGGTACAAGGCGTTCGGCATCAAGCCGGGCGACGCGCTGTATCTGGCGCCCGAAAAGCGCGTCCATATCTGGTAAGCATTCGCGATATCGAGCTTAAAAGGGGCGTCCGCGATCCGATCGCGGGCGCCCCTTCTTTATTGGCCAGGCCCGCCAGTCGCGACGAGGTATGCCGAATGTCGAACAAGGATCGCACGATCATGATCCACCGCCGCACGCCCGAATCGGCGGCGATGGTAGCGAACACCCAGCGCGCGATGGCGATCACGCCCGTCCTCAACCGCCTGACCTATGCCGATGGCGACGAAATCCGGGCGCTGTTCAGCGACCTGATCGGCCGCCCGGTCGACGACAGCCTCGTGCTGATCCCGCCTTTCTATACTGCGCACGGAACCGATATCCGGGTCGGGCGCAACGTGTTCATCAACCAGAATTGCACGATTTATGACCTGGGCGGGGTCGATATCGGCGACGACGTGCTGATCGGCCCGAACGTCAGCATCATCACGACGGGCCACCCGCTCGAACCGTCGCGCCGACGCGACGGCGTGACTGCGGCGCCAATCGTGGTCGAGCGCAATGTCTGGATCGCCGCCGGCGCGACGATCATCGGCGGCGTCACCGTGGGCGAGAATTCGGTGGTCGCGGCGGGAGCGGTTGTGACCAAGGACGTTCCGCCAAACAGCCTGGTTGCCGGTGTGCCGGCCAAGGTCATCCGCTCGCTCGAGGAGTAGATTTTTCAACGCCGGTGTCGAACCAGTCGTGGGCCGATCGCCAGTCCATTGGTGCTCGTCCGGGCAAAAAGGGGTAATAGTAGTTAGAAGTCGCCGCGATCTTCCCAATCGGCGAGGAGCCCATTGGCAATGAGCGCCAGCCCCGCGATCGAGGCCGCCGTCCAAAAACCCAAGCCCCAGAAATATTTCCCGCACGCTCCGGCCAAAAACGAAATTGCCAACCAGACCAGTGCGGGCTTCACGCGCGTGTTGATGGTCAAATTAACCTCCGCCGGCTTCCGCCTCGGTCCACCATCTCAGTTGGAGCGCTTTATCGCTGCCGCGAACGATGTCGTCGAGCGCGGCTGCCAGACGATCGACGATACTAGTGGTCGAGATGCGCCTCAAAAACCGACGCACATATGGCTTTGATGGTTCGATGAAGCAAAGAAAGCCGTCTTCATGCTCTTCATAGTTTCCGCACCCAATCCATAACGGGAAAGCGTCGTAATTCAGATCGATCCGCCAGCCCCAATCCTCGGCGCTGACATTAGCGATTTCGAACCCAGCCCTTGGCAACTCGGCTGCAAGGAATTCAGCCAGGCGCTTTCCGAAGCGCCCTGGGTTGATCTCTTCCTCCTCCGGATAGGCGGGGAATTCAGTGGAGCGGAATTCGAAATGCGTTCGCATCTGAGAATTGAAACAGACAATTCTTAATTTCCGGCTCCGCTCATTTGTCGCCATTCGACCGTTGCGCCGAAGGCATTCGTCTTTGGATCCGCAGCCTAGTTCGGCAGGCCCCATTTGGCCGCGCGGTCGCGGGCGAGCGTCTTCATATAATCGTCGAGATCGGTCAGCCGTGTCTCGATCTCGCTGGCATCGACGCCGCGCCACACCGAAATATCGTAGCCGGCCCTGGCCTTCCTGAGGTCCTGGCCGGCGCGATAGCGGTCGGTGATGTAGAGCAGTTCGAGCAATTCGGTCGGCCGGTGGCGCTTGTCCGCCTTGATGACCCCGTATTTGACGAGATATTCCGTCATGATCCCGTCGTTCGATGTGCTGACCATCACCATCCCCTTTTTGTATTATGGAGATGGGGGCGCCTGACCGCGAGTCCAGACCCGATGTCGGCCTTCGGCAATTTAAACCTTTGAAACACCCATCGCGATCAGGCTCTCGGCCGTGTCGACGACGCTGTCGGCGGCGGGGCGGGGGCGCCAGCCGAGCTTTTCCATCGCATGGGTCGGTTCGGCGTGGCGGACCTTGCCGAGTTCGCCGATCAATTGGCGCACTGCCAGGTCGAACAGCGCCACGATCCGCATAACCCAATCGGGCATGCGCCGCTTCGGCACCTTGCCGGCATGATCGGGCAACCGCTCGCGCAGGATCGCGGCGATCTCCATCAGACGCAGGAAACCGTGCGGCGCCACTGCCATGAAGCGCTCGCCACCGATGTCGGGCGCGGACAGCGCGCGGACATGCAAGTCGGCGACGTCGCGCACGTCGACCAGGTTGAAGCCGAGATCGGGCAAGGCCGGATAGGTGCCTTCGAGCACGCGCTTCACCACTTCGAGCGACGGCGAGAAATCGGTGCCGAGCAGCGGTCCGACGACCAGCCCGGGATTGACCGTGACGAATTCCAGGCTGCCGCCTTCGGCCGCGATCCAGTCGCGTGCGGCGCGCTCGGCGATCGTCTTCGACTTGGCATAAGCGGAGACCTGCTTGGCGGTTACGTCGGTCCAGTCGGCCTCGGTGAAACTGTCCTTGCCCTCCGCACGGCCATAGAAGATCGCCGCCACCGACGAGGTCATCACCAGCCGCGCGACCCCGGCATCGCGGGCGAAACGGAGCGCGCGCAACGCGCCGTCGCGGGCCGGAACGATCAACTCATTCTCGTCCTTCACGTTGTGCAATGGGATGGGGGAGGCCATGTGGACGACATGGCTGCACCCGGCCATCGCCTCGGCCCAGCCGGCGTCGTTGGTCAGATCGGCGGCGAAGAAGGACAGGCGGTCATTGTCGACTTTCAGCCAGTCGCGAACCTCCGCTTCACGGCCGAGGCTGCGGATGGTGGCGCGGACCGTCCAGCCTTGCTCGATCAACTGGCGAATGGTGAAGCCGGCGATATAGCCGCTGCCTCCGGTGACCAGAACCACGCCCGCCATATGCCTCTCCCTTTGGCTGTATGGCTAGCAGATTGGTTTCATTCCGCAACGTGTCAGCGGTTGACCCGCGCCTGCCCAAGGGGGAGAGCAGGGCGATGAAAGCGTTGGTCGTTTCGAAACTGACCCCCGACTTTGCCGGCTGCGCGCTGGCCGAAATGCCCGATCCGGTGCGGGCGCCGGGGCAAGCGCTGATCCGGGTGCGCGCGGCGTCGCTCAACTTTCCCGACCTGCTGATGACCGAGGGCAGATATCAGCTGAAGCCCGATCTGCCGTTCGTTCCGGGCATGGAAGTCGCGGGCGAGGTGTTGGACGCCGATCGCGACAGCGGGTTCGCGCCGGGCGAGGCGGTCGTCGCGGGGACGCGGCTCGGCGGGTTCGCCGAACTGGTCGCTGTCGATGCGTGCAGCGTGCGGCGGCTCCCCGCCAATCTCGATTTCGCCGCCGGTGCGAGCGTCGGCGCCGCGTACAACACCGCTTATGTCTCGCTGGTGCGCTGCGCCAATGTCCAGCCGGGCGAATGGGTGCTGGTGCACGGCGCGACCGGCGGGGTCGGGCTGGCCGCGGTCGATCTGGCCAAGGCGCTCGGCGCGCGGGTCATCGCGACGTCGCGCTCGCCGGACAAGCTCGCGACAATGGCGGCGGACTATATGGTCGATGCGACCTTGCCGGCGCCGGGCTTTCGCGAGGCGGTCAAGGAGATCACCGGCGGTGGCGCCGATGTGATCTTCGACCCTGTCGGCGGCGACGTGTTCGACGAAAGCACGCGCTGCATCGCGTTCGGCGGCCGATTGCTGGTGATCGGCTTCACCTCGGGACGGATTGCCAGCGTTGCCACCAACATCCCGCTGATCAAGGGCTTTTCGGTGATCGGCGTGCGCGCCGGCGAATATGGCCGCCGCTTCCCCGACAAGGGCCGCGAGAACCAGGATGCAATCTGGGCGCTGGCAGCAGAAGACCGCATCCGCCCGCGGGTCGATGGCCGATATGCCCTAGCCGACTGGCGCGCGGCGTTCGAAGCGATGCGCGACAGCCGGATGATCGGCAAGATCGTGATCGAGCCGTAGAGTCTTTTTCAGCTTGGCTGTGGCTGTGCTGGTCCGCTCCCGACCTATTCGGGAAGCTGGCGGACATTGGCGTCATGGACTCGGAGCCGAATATCAGGAACAAGATCAGCCGGGGCAAATTCACAGCGGTATTCTTGATCCAATGTCTGGAAGCGATCAGGGCAAACGAACTCCGCTTGTAGAGCTTGTTCTACCCGCAATCGGCTTTCTATTGGCTGCGGCGATCGTCTGGGGATTAGGGTTTTCGGCGGGCAGTAGTTCGTCAGACAATGCCAATAACTATCGGCATCAGGCCTACCGCTACGCCACCGATAAGCCACAAGAGATTGATCCGGCGCTTGCGCGACCATCCGGCTCCCAGCCCATCGAATATCGCACCCCATGCAAAAGCCCAAAAGGGAAAGACGAGAGCGATCTTTGCGCCCAATGGCGCGCGGCCGATGCCGCCGAACAAAGCGCACTTTGGGCGAAGTGGGGTTTCTGGATCGCCCTCGCTGGAATCATCGGACTCTACTGGCAAGTCGTTCTCACTCGCCGGGCTGTTGAGGACACCAGCACAGCCACTGAGGCAATGAAGGAAGCCAACAGGATCGCGCAAGATACGGCTAAGCGTCAATTGCGCGCTTACCTGTATGTTGAGCTTAAAGAAGTTCCGAAGTTGATCGTCGGGGAAATTCCTGAGGGACACTTTTGGGTAAAGAACGGTGGCTTGACACCAGCTCACAATTTTAGGCTTTGCAGTGCATTCACAATCGGGAAAATACCCTTCGAGGGACAACCTCCGGAAATCCCGGAAGATGCATTCAGCAAAGGAACGTACAAAGCTCAGGGGAGTAGTACCGTGGCCTATTGCAAGGCGACTACCCCGATCACCCAAGCGTGGGTCAACGCTGTCACTTCCGGAACCCACATGATCGTCATGTATGGCGAAATTAGATATGACGACGTTTTCGGCGAACCTCATATCACCCGCTACCGAGCTAATTTCGGCGGCGAACTTTGCATCACTAATGAGTGCGTGCTTTGGCACGATGAGGGCAACGAAGCCACATAATGCTGACGCCGCAGGCACCGCACCGCAAACGATGATAAGCACCCCACGCGCAGACGGATAACCATCTACTCATTGGTGCATTTGCTACATCTACATAATGCCGGAATACCCTGTCGGGAGGTCGGATGGGGAGCGGGCCGGCGCCACAATATCAATCGCAAAAACAAGAAACCCCGGCGGTCGCGAAGACCGCCGGGGTTCGTGGTCGGCCCCGACACCCTGTGAAGGGGGGTTGGTGCCGAGGCCGTACGCCTGTGGCGCTTACGCGCCTCAGCCGCCCAGCAGTTTGAGCACGCCTTGCGAGCTCTGGTTCGCCTGGGCGAGCATCGCCGTCGACGCCTGGCTCAGGATCTGGGCCTTGGCGAGGTTGGTCGATTCGGCCGAGAAGTCGGCGTCCTGGATGCGGCTGCGCGCATCGGTCAGGTTGGTCGAATTGTTGGTCAGATTGTTGACCGCCGACTGCAGACGGTTCTGCGCGGCGCCGAGACCGGCGCGGGTCGTCGACACTTCGGCGATCGCATCGTCGAACGCGCTCAGGGTCAGGCCGGTCTTCATCTTGTTGTTGGTGAAGTCGACCACGGCCGACAGCTTGGTCGTCGCGGCGTTGAGCTGGCTGAACGACATCTGGACGGTGTCGCTCGAATTGGCGCCCGCCTGGATCGTGACGTTGTTCGTCGCGGTCGCGAACAGATTCTTGCCGTTATAGCTGGTGTTGGCGACGATCGAGCTGATCTGCGCGCCCAGCGCGTCCTGCTCCGCCGTGATGTTGGCGGCGTCGGTGGTCGAATAGGTGCCGTTGGCGCCCTGCACCGCAAGCTCGCGCATGCGCTGGAGCATGTTGGTCACTTCGTCGAGCGCGCCTTCGGCGGTCTGCGCCATCGAGATGCCGTCATTGGCGTTGCGCACGCCTTGGTTCATGCCGCGGATCTGCGAGGTCATCGAGGCCGAGATGGCGAGGCCGGCGGCGTCGTCCTTGGCCGAGTTGATGCGCATGCCCGTGGACAGGCGGTTCATGGCCGTCGACAATGCGTCGTTGGCTTTGGTCGAAGCATTCTGCGCTCGAAGCGCGGAAATGTTGCTACCGATTACGGTCATAATGGTCTCCGTTGCTGACGCTCCCCGCCACCCCCAAGGCAGAAGGTCGAGCCGTCGACAGCAACGAACGACCGCTTTCGCGACCGTTTAAGTAAATTTTTTCGTCACCATGAAAATCCCGGCGGCGGATGGGCCGCCGGGATCTCCTGGTACGCTTCACTCGAAGCCTGTCCTGCCCAGCCCTCGGGGGGATGGGACTGGGCAGGATTCTTCATTAGCCGAGCAGCTTGAGCACGCCCTGCTGCGACTGGTTGGCCTGGGCCAGCATCGAGGTCGACGCCTGGGCGAGGATCTGCGCCTTCGCCAGGTTGGTCGATTCCGACGAGAAGTCGGCGTCCTGGATGCGGCTGCGCGCGTCGGTCAGGTTGGTCGCGTTGCTGGTCAGGTTGTTGACCGCCGACTGCAGGCGGTTCTGGCTGGCACCGAGACCCGCGCGGGTCGTCGACACTTCGTTGATCGCGTCGTCGAACGCGGAGAGCGCCAGGCCGGTCTTCATCTTGTTGTTGGTGAAGTCCACCACCGCCGACAGCTTGGTCGTGCCGGCGTCGAGTTCGGTGAAGCTCACCGAGATCGCGTCGGCCGTGTTGGCGCCCGCCTGGATCGAGATGCTGTTCGACGCGGTCGAGAACAGGTTCTTGCCGTTGAACGCGGTGTTGCTGATGATCGAACCGATCTGAGCGGACAGGGCGTCCTGCTCCGCCGTGATGTTGGCGGCGTCGGTGGTCGAATAGGTGCCGTTGGCCGACTGCACCGCGAGCTCACGCATACGCTGCAGCATGTTGTTGACCTCGTCGAGCGCGCCTTCACCGGTCTGCGCCATCGAGATGCCGTCATTGGCGTTGCGGACGCCCTGGTTCATGCCCTTGATCTGGGCAGTCATCGAGGCCGAGATGGCGAGGCCGGCGGCGTCGTCCTTGGCCGAGTTGATGCGCTGACCGGTCGACAGGCGGTTCATCGCCGTCGAGAGGGCCAGGTTCGCCTGGTTAGAGGCATTCGTCGCACGCAGCGCCGATACGTTGCTTCCGATAACAGTCATTTCCGTGTCTCCACTTGCTACGACGATCCCCGCCTCTCCCCCGAATAGTGCGAGGGGCCGAGCCGTCTGAACCGGAGAACGGCAGGTATTTGCCGGGCTTTAGGCAAAAAATTGCCGGTCCTTTGCCGGTCACCCCCATTTCGGGTCGCCGCGCGGTAATTTTTTGCCGCCTTTGCCGGATGGTTTACGTCTCGTTTACCAAACTCCGGGCATGTCTCCCTTCGACGAAGGGGGAATACATGCGTTCGATCTTTCCATCCGACCTGGTGATGCGGCAAAAATATGCCCTGGTGTCTTCGCTGCGCGCGCAGGGCCTGGCGATTGCCGAGGGCGATGCCCGGCCGCAGGCGAGCGACGTCTTCCTGGTGATGGAAGGCGAGACGCCGCCGATCGCCGACCGTACCTTGGTCATCGGCAGCGAAGGGCGCGGGTTCCGGCGCGGAGCGGGCGGTACGCCCACGCGCCTCTCTTTCGGTCCGGCCGACAATGCGATCGGATCGGCTTTCGCTTATGCTTATGCCGCCGGCCCCGAGGCGCCGACCGCCGCCGACCCCGAAAGCCTGGCGCTGTTCGCGCTGGCCGAGCGCGTCGCCGATGCCGACATCACCGTCTTGATCAACGGCCCGACCGGCACCGGCAAGGAAGTGCTGGCGCGCACGATCCACCTGAAATCGCGCCGCCGCGACAAGCCGTTCGTTGCGATCAACTGCGCGGCGCTTCCCGAAACCATGCTCGAAGCCTTGCTGTTCGGCCACCAGAAGGGTGCCTTCACTGGCGCCAGCGCGGCCGGCGAAGGCTTCTTCCGCGCGGCCGAGGGTGGCACCCTGCTGCTCGACGAGATCGCCGAGATGCCGCTTCAGCTCCAGTCCAAATTGCTCCGCGTGTTGCAGGAGCGCGAAGTCATCCCGATCGGTGCCTCGACCCCGATCCCGATCGACGTCCGCATCATCGCCTGCGCCAATCGCGACCTGCAGAATGAAGTCGCTGCCGGCCGCTTCCGCTCCGACCTTTATTACCGTCTGTCGGTCTTCCCCCTGACCACGCGCTCGCTGGCCGATCGCCCGCAGGACATTCCTGCGCTCGCCGCCGCGATGATCCTGCGCCATTCGGGCACGCGCCAGTCGATCCCCTGGCCCGACCAGGGCGCGATCGACGCGCTGATGGCGCACGACTGGCCGGGCAATGTCCGCGAGCTCGAAAATGTGATCCAGCGCGCGCTGCTGTTCGCCGCGGGCGACACGATCGGCGCGAACCATATCGTATTCGACCGCCGCCCCGAGCCCAAGGCCGATCCGGTCCCGGCGCGCAACGCCGATACGCTCGCCAATGTCGTCCAGTTCAGCGAGTTCCAGGCGATCCGCGAGACGCTTGCCGCATGCGGCGGCAGCCGGATCGAAACCGCGCGCCGGCTCGGTATTTCCGAACGCACTCTTCGCTACCGTCTCGCGCGAGCGCGCGAGCAGGGTGAAGACATTACGAGGATGTGGGCATGAGCGGCATCAACGGCATTGGCGGCGCGATGAGCGTCGACCGGGTGATGGCGCTGCGTGCGCAGATCCTGGAACGCAACACGGCGCTGGCGCGCGCCGGGGCGGCGGGGCCGACCGCTGCGCCCGCCACGGTGCAGCCAGCCGGGCCCGCCAGTTTCGCGGACTCGCTGACGAGCGCGCTCAACAGCGTCAACGACAGCCAGAACCGCGCGTCCGACATCTCCGCTTCGTATGAACGCGGTGAGACGATCGACATCGCCAAGGTGATGCTGGCCCGCCAGGAGGCGTCGGTCAGTTTCGAAGCGACCTTGCAAGTCAGGAACAAGCTCTTGTCCGCCTATAAGGACATTATGAGCATGCCGGTTTGAGATAGGCCATGAGCAACGAACTCACCCAATCCGCTCCGCTCGCTACCGAGCGTTTCGCCAACCCGCTGAAGCAGGTCCAGGGCTTGCTGGGGCAGCCCGCGATCCGCCGCAGCCTGCCGATGATCCTGATGGTCGGGCTGATCGCGTCCGCCGCGCTCGCCTGGTTCATGCTGTCGACACCGACGCAGAAGACCTTGTTCACGGGCTTGCCCGACAGCGACAAGTCCCAGGTCATGGCCGCGCTCAAGACCGGCGGCATCACTGGCCGGATCGACGAGGCGACCGACGCGCTGACGGTCAACGAGGACGATTATTCCAAGGCGCGGATGCTGCTCGCCGGCCAGGGCCTGCCCAAGGCGGCGCCGGGTGGCTATGCGATCCTCGACAATCTGCCGATGGGCGTCAGCCGCGCGGTCGAAGGTGAACGGTTGCGCCAGGCGCGCGAGACCGAGCTTGCCCGCTCGATCCAGGATATCGACGCGGTCGCCGAGGCGCGGGTCCATCTCGCCGTACCCGAAAACACCGTGTTCGTGCGCGACAATGCCGCGCCCTCGGCCAGCGTCATCGTCAAGCTCCAGGCCGGCCGCGCGCTCAGCGACGCGCAGGTCTCGTCGATCGTCAACCTCGTCGCCTCGTCGGTGCCGGGGATGAAGCCGGACGACGTTACCATCGTCGACCAGATGGGTGCCTTGCTGTCCAAGCCCGGCGCCGGCAGCGACAGCAATGACGCCGCGGTGCGCTATCAGCGACAGGTCGAACAGAAATATCGCGAGCAGCTTACTCAGTTGCTGACGCCGCTGGTCGGCGCAGGCAATTTCACCGCCGAGGTGACCGCCGACGTCAATCTCGACGACACCAGCTCGACCCGCGAAAGCTATGACAAGGCCGGTGCGCTGCGCGCCGAGCAAGGCAATTGGACCAACAAGGACGCCCCCAGCGCGCAGGCGCCGGGCGGGATTCCGGGCGCATTGTCGAACACCCCGCCGCCGCCGACCACGGTCGCAACGCCGACGCCCACGCCGACTCCCGCTCCCGGTGCGACGCCGGCGGCCGGAGCAGCGGGCGCGCCTGCCGCCGCGGCCGGTGCCGCCGCCTCGCCGGTGATGCCCGACACGGCCAAGGCGAGCGACAGCTATGCCCGCGCGTACGATCTCGGCCGCGAAGTCTCGGTCACCCGCAACGCCCCCGGCGCGCTCAAGCGCCTGTCGGTGGCGGTCGTGCTGCGCGACGTCGAAGGGTCGAAGCCGCGCTCGCCGGTCGAGATGCAGCAGATCACCCAATTGGTGAATTCGGCGGTCGGTGCAAATAGCGCCCGCGGCGACCAGGTCACCGTGATCAGCCGCCGCTTTGCCGCCGCGCCCGATCTCGGCGGCGGCCAGCCCTGGTACGAAAGCGGCTGGCTGGCGATGGTCCTGCGCAACGTCACCGCGATCGTCATCGCCTTGCTGGTGCTGATGCTCGGCGTCCGCCCCTTGTCCAAGGCACTGATGAAGAAGCGCGACGATGCCGGACGCGGGGCGGCCGGACGTGACCTCAACGCGACCTTCGGGATCGGCTCGCCGACGGCGCCCGGCACCGGCAGTGGCCCCAACGGCCAGCCGGTCAGCATCGACGCGCTCGAAAGCGCGCAGAATTTCGACGACCGGATCGGGATGGTCCGCGGCTTCACCCGCGACAACCCGACGCGCGCCGCGCTGGCGGTGCGTGACATGATCAAATCGGACGCCCGCTGATGAACGCTCCCGCCTCTCTTCGCGCCTATTCGGGCGTCGAACGCGCCGCCGTGCTGATGATGCTGGTCGGCGAGGAGGAGGCCGCGGCCATTCTCCAGAAGCTCGACCCTGAAGAGGTTCGTCAGCTCGGCAAGGCGATGTTCGCGGTCGCCGATGTCGGCGAGCCCGAAGTGCAGATGGTGCTCGACGACTTCGTCGGCAAAGCGCGCGACCGCACCGCGATCGGGTTCGACCCGAAGCCGATCATCGAGACGATGATGACGCGCGCGCTTGGGCCGGAAAAGGCCGACAGCGTGCTGGCGCGGATCACCCCGCCCGACGCGCAATGCCAGATCGACCTGCTCGACTGGATGGACGCGGCCGAGATCGCGGCGATGATCGAAAAGGAACACCCACAGATCGCCGCGGTGGTCATCGCCAATCTCGACCAGGACGTC
>Ga0207654_10001468_pt1 | contig 12469 bp, 7 predicted proteins | sample KBSC64metaG_FD_184355 | JGI IMG/M metagenome (GOLD analysis project Ga0207654, IMG submission 184355) | Corn rhizosphere microbial communities from Kellogg Biological Station, Michigan, USA - KBS C6-4 metaG (SPAdes) (version 2) | ecosystem: Host-associated > Plants > Roots > Rhizosphere > Soil...
CGACGCGCAAATTCCGCTGAAGGCGATGATGGCCCGGATGATCACGATTTCCCTCGTGCGAGAAGACGGCTCGCTGCGCTACTTCAACGGCTACGTCACCGAATTCCGCTTCCTTCGTGCCGATGGTGGCTTTGCGTTCTACCACGTGGTGCTCGAACCCTGGCTGGCCTTCGCCAAACTGCGCAAGGACAACCGTTCATTCCTCGGCAAGAGCGTCATCGAACTGACCGAACTCACGCTTGCCGAGTACCGCCAGAAAGACTGGCATCCGGTCCTCGTCGGCGAATATCCGCGCCTGACCTGCGCCAACCAGTACGACGAGACCGACTACAACCACCTGCACCGGCGCTGGGAGGAATTCGGGCTGCACTATTACTACGAGCACCGGGCCGACGGTCATTCGCTCTTGCTCTGCGACCGCAGCACGCTCGCCCAGTCCATTGACCCGACCGGCATCGACGACTCGGGCGAGATCCCGTTTCGCGACAAGTCCGGCTCGCTCGAACACGACGGCATCCGCGAATGGAGCGCGATGCGCCGGCTCGGCTCCGGTCAGACGACCCTGGCCAGCTTCGACTACAAGAACCCGGTGGCGCAGCATGCGACCGCCGAGTCGCTGAACGAGCAGGGTGACGTCTACCCTTACGAAATCTACGAGAACACGGGCGCGTATGGTTTCCGCACCCATGACGACGGCGAACGCCTCGCCCAGCAGCGCATGGGCGAGCGCGACGCGAACACGCAGACCTTCGAAGCCCGCGGCAACGACCGCACTGCCCAGCCGGGCCGGTGCTTCAAGCTCGGCGGACATTTCAGCGCCGCGCTGCAAGTTCCGAAGCGTGGCGAACCCGCCAAGCCCAGCATCCGCGACCGCGACTACCTGATCCTCTCCGTCGACCACGAAGCCAGCAACAACTACCAGGCGGGACCGGGCACGCCATCGAACTACGAGAACAGCTTCCGCTGCGTGCGCAGGGACATCCAGTGGCGCCCGGGTCGCCACTACAACAGCCAGCCCTGCGTCTATCACGGCATCCAGACCGCCATCGTGGTCGGGCCAGCCGGCGCCGAGATCCATACCGACGGCTACGGGCGGGTCAAGATCCAGTACCACTGGGACCGGCTGGGCAAGCGTGACGAGAACAGCTCGCCGTGGGTGCGCGTAATGTCGCCTGGCGCCGGCGTCGAATTCGGGCATATTCGCCTGCCGCGGGTGGGCGAGGAAGTGACAGTGGTCTTCGTCAACGGGAACATTGACCACCCGCTGATTCTTGGTGTGCTGTACAACTACACGCACATGCCACCGTGGCAGTTGCCCGAGCAGCACGCCTTGAGCGGTCTGCGCAGCCGGGAGCTGCAGGCGGGCGCAGCGAGCGGGCGCGGCAACCACCTCATCCTGGATGACACGAAGGAACAGATCCAGGCACAGCTCAAGAGCGACCATCTAGCGAGCCAACTCAGCCTCGGCCATATCAACCGCATCGAAGACAATGCCGGACGCAAGGACGCGCGCGGCCAGGGCTTCGAGCTGCGCACCGACGGCCACGGCGCGGTGCGCGCGCAGCAGGGCCTGCTGCTCAGTACCGAAGGACGGCCGAACGCCCGCGCTCATATCACCGACATGGCGGAGACGCTGGCGCGCATGGCGCAGGGCCAAGAGTTGCACGACAGCCTGTCGCAGGCCGCGCAACAGGCGCAGGCGCACCAACCGGGCGACCAGGACCAGGTCGCCGCCGCGCTGCAGGCGCAGGTCGACGCCCTCAAAGGCCAGGGGGGCCGGCCTGCGCAAGGCGAATTCCCGGAATTCCAGGCACCGCACCTGACCCTGGCCAGCCCTGCCGGCATCGAAACCAGCACCCAGGGTTCCACCCACCTGATGAGCGTGGAACATACCGCCCTGACCAGCGGCGGCCATGCCAGCCTGAGCGCGGGCAAGAGCCTGCTCGTCAGCGTCAAGGAAGCGGTGCGCATGTTCGCCTACAAGGCCGGCATGAAGCTGGTGGCGGCCAGCGCCGACATCGACATTACAGCCTTGAAGGACAGCGTCAACATCCTGGCCAAGCTCAACATCACCCATACCGCGAACCGGATCACGATCACGGCCAAGGAAGAGGTGGTGATCAACGGCGGCACCAGCTTCAGTCGCTGGAACGCATCGGGGATCGTCCATGGTACCAACGGCGTTTGGCGCCAACACGCGGCGCAACATAGTTTCGTCCCCGGCAATAGCGAAGGCTCGCCGGGCTTGCCACAGACCGTACAGTTGCCGCCGGGGCAGCTCGACCTGTACCACCAGTACGTGACCCCGGAAGGCGCTAGGCGTCAAGGCGTCCGACAGGGCGACTACACCGTCGTCGACGCCGAAGGCGGTGTCCACAGAGGGACGCTCGATGGCAACGGTTTTGCCAGCGTGACCGGCCTGCCGATGGGAATGGCCACGGTCAGCTACGGCAAGGACCCGCGCGACCCGTGGGATGAAGGCAGCTACTTCGGCCAGGGAACCGAATGGCCGGCTGTGGCGCAGTCCGAAGCCGGCGCCGATACGGCGGCAACGGCTGACCGGCCAGCACCGACGCCGAGGACACAGAACCCCGGACTGCTCGCCAGCGCTAAAGCTGCGGCAGGCGGTCTCAACGGTGCTGCCGGCAAATTCGGCGCGATTGCGCAAGCAGCAAAGCAAGCAGCAAGCGCGGTGCAGTCGCTGCCAAAAGGCGGTGCGCAAGCATTGCTGGCGCCGGTCGGACAGGCGGGCATGGCCACCGTAGCGGGCAAGGTCTCGGACGGCACGGCGGCCCTGGGTACCTACGGCGGATTAAGTGCCGGTAAGTCTGCCGCCTCCGTCGCTTCCGCTCTCGGTTTGCCTGGATCGCTGCCGCGCATCGGTGCTGAAGTTCCGCTCTCGATGCCGGATAAGACCGTCAAATAAAAAATAAATAGCCGCCATGACCGAACCCACGCAAGCCCCGCCCAAGCCCGCCGAGCGCGCGCCGGAAGTCGCAGTCGCCCCACTCAACACCATCGACCAGCAAGACATTGGCGCCGGCGCCGCCGCCTTCGACAAATGGCTGCGCAAGATCAGCCATGACTACGTGACGCTGGATCGCCTGAGCACCGTGGCCGGCAGCCTGCCGGTGATCGGCAACATCATGGCGCTGATCGACGCCATCATGGACATGGTGGGGGTGATCCAGAAGTACGTCGCCAGGAAGGAAATCGAGTTCCTGGAATGGGTGAGTCTTGGCATTAACCTGATCGGCGAGATCCCGGTGCCGCCGGCGATGAGCGCGGCACGTATGAGCCTGCGGCCGACGCTGCACCTGGTCCGGCAAAAGCTTGCGCTGGGAGTCAAGGACCTCGGCCCCGCGCTGGTCGAGGTGCTGATCGCGCACCTCAACGCCAGGCTGGCCGGCGAGATCGATACCTTCATCGACGGCGGGATGGGCAAGCTGGAAAGTATCCTGCACGATTGCGCCAATACCGCCGACGGCATTGCCGACGACCTGATCAAGATCCTCAACCGCTGCATCGGCAAGGAACCGCTGTTCGAGGTGGCATCCCCGGCGGAAGTGGAGCACAAGCTGCACGACCCCAAAGTGGAAAGCAGCTGGCGTCGCATGCTCGGCGCCCTTGGCCGACAGTACAAGATGAGCGCGAACTACGTTGTCGCTGCGGCAGCCAGCCACCTGCCGCAGGGCGCAGTCGCGGGCGTGACAGGCATTGTCAAGCACCTGACCGACTTCAAGCCGGCGTGTCGCGGCAAGCTCGCCGCACTGGCCGACGAACAGGCGCAGATGAGCATCCGGTGGATACTGATGCGGCTGCGCGACGCGGTCACCAAGCACAAGCGGCGACACCCGGCTCTGGTCCCATCAAGCAAGGGCTCGGACCACAAGAAGAACAAGCCTGGCCACGAGCTGGGCGCCACCGGCCATCAAAGCCCGGCCACGGGCGACGCCAACGCCTGCAAGCTGTGTCCGGCAAAAGGCGGCACCGCGCACTCGATCAGCTTCGCCACCGGCGCCGAAACCTTCACCCACCTCGACTTCGTACTGGACGCGCCGCTTCCCATCGAATGGAGCCGCACCTACCGCAGCCAGCTGAGCACCTATGACCACGGCAATCTCGGCGCACGCTGGCTCACCCCGTACAGCACCCGCATCGACGTCGTCGGCGCGCGCAAACCGGCCGCCCTGCTCTACCACGCCGCCGACGGCCGCAGCCACCGCTACCCGTGGCTGGAAATCGGCCAGCGGCACCACGACCCGGTCGAGCAAATCACGCTCACCCGCATGAGCGCCACCCTGCTCACGCTCGACTTCGGCAAGCCGCTGCCAGAGGGCGAGCCCAGCCCCTGGCGCGAAACCTACGAGCTGGTCGACACCGTGCGCGCCAAGGCAGCCGACCTGGGCAGGGAGCATTTCCGGCTGATCGCGCTGCATTCCCGCGACGGCGCCGCCCTCGGCCTGCGCTACGACCACGTCGTCGCCACTGGCCCGTACGCCGGCGAGGAGGTGCTCAGCGACATCATCAGCAAGCAGGGCGAGACCGTCGTCGCGCATGCCGGCACCAGGATCGACCTCGATACCGGCCGCATTCGTGCGCTATGGGAAATCAAGGACGGCAAGCTGGTGCGCCAGCTCGCCGCCTACGACCATGACGACCACGGCGACCTGATCCACGCCCAGGATGAAAACGGCGCCGCCTGGCAGTACCAGTACGACCGCCACCTCGTCACCCGCTACACCGACCGGACCGGGCGCGGCATCAACCTCGCCTACGACACCAGCATCGACAGCGGGCTTCACGCCAAGGCGGTTCGCGAGTGGGCCGACGACGGCAGCTACGACACCCGGCTCGAATGGGACAAGAACATCCGCCTGACCTACGTCACCGACGCGCTTGGCCACGAGACCCGCTACTACTACGACATCGCCGGTTATACCTACCGGGTCGTGCATCCGGACGGGCGCGAGGAATGGCTCTTCCGCGACGACGCCAAGAACGTCGTCCGTCACATCCATGTCGACGGCAGCAGCGAGCATTACCGTTACGACGACCACGGCAACCTGCTCACGCACACCCGCGCCGATGGCAGCCAGGTGCACTTCGAATATGACGGCCAGCACCGCGTCACCGGCATCCGCGACGGCGAAGGCGGCACCTGGAAGCGCGACTACAATACCCAGGGCCACCTGGTCGAGGAGACAGACCCGCTCGGCAACAAGACCCAATACGCGTACGACAAGGCCGGCCGTCCCGTCCAAGTCACCGATGCCAAGGGCGGCGTCACGAAAATCGCCTACACCCAGGACGGCCAGCTCGCCGGCCACACCGACTGTTCCGGGCACAGCAGCAAGTGGGAATACGACGAGCGCAAGCGCCTGGTCAAGCGCATCGATGCCGCCGGCAATGTCACCCGCTACCGTTATACGCCGCTCAGTGCCGAAACGCTGGCGCAAGCGGACGGCGAAGGCACCGACAGCGGCAACCATCCGGGCCAACTCGAAGCCGTCATCCACCCCGACGGCAGCAAGGAACAGTTTCGCCACGACGCCGAAGGCCGGCTGCTGGCGCACATCGACGCGCTCGCGCGCACCACCGCCTACCGCTACACCGCGACCGGACTGGTCGCGCAGCGCACCGACGCGCTGGGACATAGCCTGCACTACCGGTGGGACGCGCTCGGCCGCCTGTCCGCGCTGGAAAACGAAAACGGCAGCGTCTACCGCTTCCGGTACGACCCGGTCGGCCGCCTGCTGCAGGAACAGGGCTTCGACGGCAAGGCCACCGAGTACCGCTACGACGAAGCCAGCGGCGTGCTGGCGGAAACCGTCGAAGCCGGCGTGACCACCCGGCTCGACTTCGACCCCATGGGCCGGCTCGTCGAACGCCGGGCCGCGGTCCCCGGCCAGCCGGAACAGGTCGAAACCTTCACCTACAACGCCAATGGCCAGCTGGCCGAAGCGACGAACGAACACGCCAGGCTGCAATGGTTCTACGACACCGCCGGCAACCTGGTCCGCGAGCACCAGCACTACCAGGGACCGTTCCATCCCGACAGGCGCACCGCGGTTTGGCACCACCACTATGACGAACTCAACCAGCGTACCGGCACCACCCGCCCCGACGGCCACCGCGTCGAATGGCTGACCTACGGCGCCGGCCACGTGCACGGCCTGCTGCTCGACGGGCAAGACGTCGTCTCCTTCGAGCGCGACGCGCTGTACCAGGAAACTGGCCGCATCCAGGCCAACGGCCTGCTGCAAACGATGAAGTACGACCCGGCGGGCCGCCTGATTGAGCAACAGCTCGGCGCCATCGCGCAGGCCAGCCGGAAGGACCGGTACTTCTCTCCCGTCCCCGACCTTCCCGACGTTCAGGTCGACATGCAAGCGACGATCCTGCGGCGCTATCGCTACGACCCATCCGGCCAACTGACCGGCCTCGACGACAGCCGGCGTGGCCGCATTGAATACCGTTACGACCCGGTTGGACGGCTGCTGGCGGCAAACAGCGCCTTGGGCCATGAAACCTTCGCCTTCGACCCGGCCGGTAACATCTTGGCAGCCGATACCGCGCAGCAAGAATCCGTTACCCGTCCTACCTCACTGCCGAAACTGCTGGACAACCTGCTCAAGGAATATGCGGGCGTCAACTACCGCTACGACGAACGCGGCAACGTTGTGGAACGCGTGCAAAACGGCAAGCGGGCCGAGTATGAATGGGATGCGTTCAACCGGATGACCCGCGCCACGAGCGAGCATGGCGTCACCAAATTTGCCTACGATCCGCTGGGGCGGCGCATCGCCAAGCACAGCCAGGCGGCCCGCACCATGTACGGCTGGGACGGCGACACGCTTGCGCTGGAAAGCAGCGTGCATCAAGGCCGTGCGGCGGGCGAACGGACGGTGCACTACGTGTACGAGCGCGACAGCTTCGTGCCGCTGGTGCAGGCCACGCGGAACCGGGCGGTTCGACTAGCGCCCACCACCGATGTCAAGGCGCTGATGGCGGGTAACGACGGCAAGTACGACATTGCGCTTGATCCGCTATGGAACGGGGAATTCGATCACGAAGCCGAGCCGTTCGGCAAGGATGAGATCGCTTTCTATCAATGCGACCATCTGGGTACGCCACAGGAATTAACGAATTGCGTGGGTCAGGTCGCGTGGTCGGCGCAGTACAAGGCGTGGGGGCAAGCAAAGGAAACGATCAGCGAGGCAGCGTATAAGGCCGGGATGCGCAGTCCAATACGGTTTCAGGGGCAGTACTTTGACTACGAGACGGGGCTGCACTATAACAGACACCGTTACTATGACCCCGATACGGCATGGTACCTGACGCAGGATCCAATCCGATTTTTCGGCGGCCACAACTTCTACAAGTACGGGCCAAATCCAACTATGTGGGTTGACCCATTGGGGTTGTCGCCGACGTGGAACTGCAAGACTAACCGGTGGCATGAAAGTGAGAATGGACGCTTTATTAAGCGACCAACTCATCTCATGAAGACGGAGCCAAACACGGCTTTCTTCTGGTCCGGCAGAACTGAAGGTGTCGGCGGAATGGATACTGCGGCCAATATTGCCAAAACTCACGGTGGAACGACACTCGAAATGCTGATCGATAAACACAAGATCCAAATGCCGGGATGGGACGACAAGAATCCAGTTGTCGTAAAAGAGTGGGGAGAAATGTCCCGTGCTTATGCCCAAGGCACCTGCGGACTCGTCCGAGGCGTTGTTGGACAGGATTTGCGACCGAACAACATCTGGGAAGGCTATGAGAAAGGCGCACTCATGAAAAACCCCGCGGTTAACCAAATCGATATTATTGATCCGAAATACGGAAACTCGAAAACTATTTTTAAGAGGTAATGTATGAATTTTGAAGTCATTCATGTCTCACGGGGAGACATACGGTTGAAAAGTGAAGACAAACTTGTTCGTGTTCTAGGCGAGTCGCTCATTGCCTCAGCGCCAACCGAACCAAGTTACGTCATCTATTTGAACTCATTGAATAACTGGGAGGTGCCACCGAACGTTGCCTTGACTGAAACTGAGAAGCAGGAAGTCGTTAGCGCAATTCGGAAACATTTCCAGGATCGAGGCTCGGTTGTCGAGTTCGAATAGCAGTGCCCATCGCGCATAGAAACTGGCGACAAACCGAAATTAACCAGTTGTCCGATTGTGGAATTCTCACAATGACGCCGTTGAACAGCTACTTTTCTTCAAGCGACGGTGACTTGCGCACCGATTATCAAGTGCTGGCCTTTCGACTGGCGCCCACAACCGATGTCAAGGCGCTGATGACATCTATTTTATCTTGGCCTGTTCAGGGCGCCTGACATTTTTCCGGAGCATTTTTCATTGGAATCTAAAGGAGATCATAGTGCAACTCAAGAAAATCATTGTGACTGCAAGCGTTATACTTGCAGCGACTATGGCAATGGCCGAGTCGGCACCAAAAGCTGTCGATTTGAGTGAACTTTATGGGCGCTTTGAAAAATCCGGATATTCGTCCCTAGAGCTTATGGACACCACAAAACGGGTACTAATTTCAGGTGTGGCGCTTGATGTTAGCCAATCATTTAGTGGCAATTCAATTTTGAAAGTTGGCGCATACGCCAACTCGCAAGAATTAGCGAGGCTGACCGCTGCCGACAATGCTCAGGAAAATAAACTAAAAGCCTTGCAAGCTGGCACCAAGTTCAAGGCCGTTTGTGATTTGGCGTTCTCTTCAGGGGCACAATATATGTCTTTTCAAAGGTGTGTTTTCAAATAAAACTGCCTGACATTGCATTTAACCCGGACGTGCCCAGGGCACGCCGGTTAATTCTTGGCATTATTGCAGCAACCACCGATTACTACAGTAATCGTCAGCCAAGATATATATATATACATAGATATATTAGCTTAACGGCTGCGATTAGCCGGACGGCTCACCGATCTATTAACGTCACCGATTTCACTGGAGACCAAAATGTCATTAAAAATTATTACAGTCGGGGACAAAACCGATCATGGCGGCACAGTGATTAGCGGTTCGCCCAATCACGACATCAGGGGAAGACCGATCGCTCGACTGGGTGACAAAGTTAACTGTCCGCTGCCCTACCCCGGTGGCAAACCGCACGGCGTAAACAAGATCATTACCGCCCACGACACACTTACAGTCGACGGGGTGCCCGTTGCGGTCGAGGGATGCATGACGGAATGTGGATGCAAGCTAATCGGCAGCTTGCCAGCGACGGTCGAGTGAAAGCCGTGTGAGGTATTGCCGTGCCGGTCGAAGAATACTTGGCCAATCTCACGACGAACACGATGATCTTGCAGTTGCGCGCCGTCCTCGGTTTTGTAGAGGCCAGTTAGTGTGAGTCAGCCCGGGATGGCCTGACTGCTCAGTTGCATGTAGTAATTTGTCTCGGTTTCTCTCGGCGGTGTATAGCCGAGCGGCTCCAGCGGGCAGTGGTGGTCCAACCAGGAATCCCATTCCAGCGTCGCTAGCTCGACAGCCTCCCGCTTCGCCTGCACGTACACTGTGGTGGTAGTGAGGCTCGCACGACCGTGCACCTCGTGGAGCGCGCGCATGGCGCTGTCCACGGTCCGTGTGGAGAAGCAATGCCAGAGGCGTCAGCCAGCGAAGCGCCTGCCATGCCACGTTACGTGATCAGTAGGAATTCGGTGCCGCCGCTGTTTTCGCTCAACTCTTCGCGCCAGTAGTGAGGGCCGTTCACTGCGCGCCATGACACTCCCTGCGGCGGCGCCCGGCGAGTCGCGTGAATCGCTCACGCATGGTGACGACGACGCTGCCCGGATGGGGCCACCCCGTATCCGAGATCGAGACAATCCAGTTGCCAGCCGCGAGCTCCTTGATCAGCGCGCTGCGCAGTCCGGCGGGCAGGCGCCATGCCAGGTTAAGCCAGCCTTGCTCATCCGTGGGCACCCATTGCTCCAGCAGGGCGATCATGGCCGAACGTTCCTTGGCAAGCCGCGAGGGGGGCCAAGTGTCCGGCGGCGTACAGTCGAAAATCTGGGAATCGCCTACGCTTTTGTTTTTCCACATACGCTTGCAGCCACTTTCGATGTGTTCCTGGCCGAGTTCTGCACCGCAATCGGTCACATTATCCATTCGCGTGACGGCGCAAAGATAGCATCTCAACGAGAGGGATGTCTTGAGCGAAATGGTCGCAAGCCCCGGCGTATCCAGCGTGGCGAGCTCGATCATGCCACGCCGGTGGTGCGATCACGCCAGTTCGTGTGAGACCACATGATGTCGACCTGGTGAGCCAGACGGCTGACCAGGTCGCCCGGGGCGTGATGGGCAGTGAAACTATCGCCCTGAACAACGACGACCTCAGTCCTCGTCGGAGCTCCGGTATGCGGGCAGGTGAGGAAGGTGCCTTACGGCATGCCTAACGCCGCTTCGTCGCGTTTCCTGTGCACAAGATCCCATTGCTGCTGTAACGCAGACACCGCTGGATGCTGGGAGGTATGCGATGGATGCTTCAGCGGCTGGCCCGATAGCACACGATAAGTCGGATCGTCGATTTCGGGGCTGACCCATACCTCACCCGTGTTTGGGTCGACGGCCAATAAGCCCAGGTCCCACAACGTATGGATGTCGGCACGCAGCAGTATTCCATTCTTGATCGCGTTGGTATCCGGGCCCAGATACGGTGTGATATGAGCGGCTTCCAAAAGAGGCGTCACGGGGCAGCCGGTGATCGCACAGCGGCCGCCATATGCTACGAGCAGTGCCTCCCTGAACTTCCGCTGCCCGCGTCGCTGGACGACTTCGCGCAGCACTCGTGTACGTGCGTCCTTGAGTCCGGCCGGATCGAACGGCTTGGCGGCTTCCTCTTCGATTTGTTCGACCTGTTTTCGATACGGTCCGTAATCGATGGGCTTTCCGTGATATTGGGCTTGCACGTATTTTTGGTAATTGCCGAGGGCGGCAGCGTACATGCCCTTCCCCGTCGCATTCCGGTTGATGAATTCGGTTGTGCGGCTTAGGCGCTCAATCAGGACCGTCAGTTCAGCCACATCTGAAATGTCCGTAATTGGTTTCGTTGTCAACCCATATCTGGTCGCCCAGTTGGTCAAACTCCCCTTGATGGCGCTGAGGTAGTTATTGGCCGACTTTTCGGACAGGCCGGTTGCTCGCATCCACTCCAAGAAATTCATCTTTTCCCTTCAATAGATATTGAACAGAAAAGATAGCATTGATTTTGAACATGGTGGCTCGCCCCTTATGGATGGGACGGAATTTACGTGATGGCGCGGGCTGGGCTGGCTTTTGTTATGCGCGCGAAGCGCGCGCCGCCGCTGCGCGGCGGCAGAATGGCGATTCGGAGAGGGCTGGGCTTGCAAGCCCAGCCCTTCGAATCCCCCGCGCAGGGCCCGCAGGGGCCCTGCTTCTCTCCGCCCGAAAACAAAAAAATAGGCCACCCGAGGGTGGCCTATTTTTTGGTTTCCTGGCGGAGAGAGGGGGATTCGAACCCCCGATAGGCTATGAACCTATACACGCTTTCCAGGCGTGCGACTTAAACCACTCATCCATCTCTCCTGATGGGCTCACGAACGCGCTTGTTCGCGAAGCCGCCTATTATAGCAAGGATTCCCGGCAGTACAAGTGCATCCTGTCATCGCCCCGCTCCCACCGTAGAAGCCGAGCGCGACAGCCTTGCGTCACCACAAAGGTTAAGTTTCCGTCGCCACCCTTCACCATAACAATGGTATTGTTGCCAAGACAAAACTTTTCACAACAACGAACCCCGTGAAACGCAAAGCCCTCTACCTCGTCATCTTCGCCGTCGCCGCAGCCGGCGCCGCCAGTGGCACCTGGCTCGTCAACCGCAAGCCAACAGCACCAGCCCAGGCAGTACAACAAAAAGAAACCACCGCCATCGTCGCCGACCTGAAGCAGGTCCTGGCCGCCTACCGCAAGATGATCGTGCTGACGCAGGACGAAGCCGGCCTGTCGAAAACCGGGCAGGAAGAAATCAACCGCATCGGCCAGCAGCTCTTCCACGAGAACCAGGACCGCATCAACAGGATCGACGACGCGCTCGCCGCCGTCGCCGGCTCGCAGAATCCGCGCCGCTTCGAAGCGATCGGCGCCCTGCTCGATTACGTCGAGTCGAACGAAGGCCTGTACGATGCCGACCGCCTCGCCTTCCGCGAGCCGATGCAGTCACTGCTCGACCTCGTCGCAAAGGATTCGTCGCTGCCGGCGATCAAGCTGCACAAGCGCATCTCCGAAGACCTCGACGCACTGGCCGAGATCGAGCGCAATTACGAGAAGGAGATCCGCGCCGTGTTCGGGCGCTTCGAGACGCGCTCCATCGCCCTGAAGCGCGAAAAGTGGGACAGCTACGTCGCCTACCTGAAGACGCTCTACCAGCGCGACCAGATCCTCAAGGATTACGGCGTCGTGCTGCCCTACCCCGCCAAACCCGAGCCGCCGG
>Ga0207654_10001475_pt1 | contig 12434 bp, 9 predicted proteins | sample KBSC64metaG_FD_184355 | JGI IMG/M metagenome (GOLD analysis project Ga0207654, IMG submission 184355) | Corn rhizosphere microbial communities from Kellogg Biological Station, Michigan, USA - KBS C6-4 metaG (SPAdes) (version 2) | ecosystem: Host-associated > Plants > Roots > Rhizosphere > Soil...
GGAAATCCACGTGCTGGACCTGGGCCTGCTGCAGGCCGGCGCCAGCGTCAAGGGCGAATTCGAGAACCGTCTCAAGAACACGATCGCCGAGGTGAAGAAGAGCCCGCACCCGATCATCCTGTTCATCGATGAGGCGCACACGATGATCGGCGCGGGCGGGCAGGCTGGCCAGAACGATGCCGCCAACCTGCTGAAACCGGCACTGGCGCGCGGCGAACTGCGCACGATCGCGGCCACCACGTGGAGCGAGTACAAGAAATATTTCGAGAAGGATCCCGCGCTGGCGCGGCGCTTCCAAGTGGTGAAGGTCGAGGAACCGAGCGAGGAACTGGCCTGCGCGATGCTGCGCGGGATGGCGCCGCTGATGGAACGTCACTTCAACGTCCGCATCCACGACGAGGCCATCGTCGAGGCCGTGCGCCTGTCGCACCGCTACGTCAGCGGCCGCCAGCTGCCGGACAAGGCCATCGGCGTGCTCGACACGGCGTGCGCACAGGTGGCGCTGGGCCGCGACGCGGCGCCCGCGCGCATCGAAGACCTGGCGCGGCGGCTGGAGCGCATCGATGCCGAACGCGTCGCGCTGGAACGTGAACAGGCGGCGGGCGAGGGCGCGCACGACACGAGGCTGGGCGAGCTGGCCGCGACGCGCGGCATCGTGGAGGACGAGCTGGCCACGCTGCGCGCGCGCTGGGAGGCGGAACGCGATCTCGTGCAGCGCATCCGCGCAGCGGAAGATTCACGCAGCCTGCGCGAGGCACTGAAGGCGGCACAGGGCGAGACGCCGCTCGTGCCGCTGCAGGTGGATGGCCACGTGGTGGCCGGCATCGTCGCCGGCTGGACCGGCATTCCGCTCGGCAGGATGGTCCGGGACGAGATCCGCACGGTGCTGAACCTGAAGGATCTGCTGGAACAACGCGTGCTGGGCCAGCCGCATGCGATCGATGCGGTGGCCCAGCGCGTGCGCACGGCGCGCGCGCACCTGGACGACCCGAACAAGCCGCAGGGCGTATTCCTGTTCGTCGGCCCATCCGGCGTCGGCAAGACGGAGACGGCGCTGGCGCTGGCCGACGTGCTGTACGGCGGCGAGCGCAAAGTCGTCACCATCAACATGAGCGAATACCAGGAGGCGCACAGCGTCGCCGGCCTGAAAGGCTCGCCGCCGGGCTACGTCGGTTATGGCGAGGGCGGCGTGCTGACGGAAGCCGTGCGGCGCAATCCGTATTGCGTCGTGCTGCTCGACGAAGTGGAGAAGGCGCATCCGGACGTGCTCGAACTGTTCTTCCAGGTATTCGACAAGGGCGTGCTGGTTGATGCGGAAGGGCGCGAAGTCGACTTCCGCAACACGATCATCATCCTCACGTCGAACGTGGCCTCGGGCGCGCTGATGCAGGCCTGCCTGAACAAGGCGCCGGAGGCGCTGCCGACGGTGGAGGAACTGGAAGCGCTGGTCCGCCCGGCACTCATGAAACAGTTCAAGCCGGCGTTGCTGGGGCGGCTGAAGGTCGTGCCGTTCTACCCGATCCCGGACGACGTGCTGGCGGAAATCATCGAACTCAAGCTCGATCGCATCGGGCGGCGCGTGGCGGCCAACCACAAGGCCGTGTTCGCGTACGACGAATCGCTCGTGGATGCCGTGCTGGCCCGCTGCACGGAAGTGGATTCCGGGGCGCGCAACGTCGACAACATCCTGAACGGCACGCTGTTGCCGGAGATCGCAGGCGCCGTGCTGGCGCGGATGGCGGAAGGCGCGGCCATCGAGCGCATCTCGGTGCGGGCCGACACGCAGGGAGACTTCGAGTATGTGATCGCGTAGGACATAACCATGTATCGGAAAAATAATGACAACGATAGAAGAGACAACCGAGATGTTCCGGACGTTCGTCGAGTCGGAAGACCGCGCGCTCGCGAACGGCATCGAGAGCGACTGGTATCCCGGGAACTGGCATCGCCTCCGGCCGGAATTGCGCCGCGCGCCGCCGCTGCTGTCGCGGGACATGCTCGAGCAGCTGTACGTCCACCTGCTGCGCCATGACGTGCTGCCGAACAGGGCGGAGCTGCAGGACACGTATCCCGTGCTGGAGCGCGCGTACGGGATCCAGACCCGCTACATGGTGCACCGCGCCGGTCCGCCCATGACCTTGATGACCCGGTTCGAGGGCCTGCTGCTGTTCGGCTTCGACCACCGGACCATCATTTCGGCCAACGTGGACATCGAGGATTACCTGCGCTACCGCGCGGCCTGGCTGCAGTTCGACGGCTACGAGCACATCCCGGGCATCGCGGAAGGCGGCAAGGGCCTGCTGCAGTATGCGCAGGACGCACGGCTGATCGACCGGATCTGCCAGGTGATGGGCGCCCTGAAATTCGTCCACGACGACCGCTACGATCCGGCCTCGCCGTACCGGGACGAACATTATGCCTACACGCGGCTGCCGTTCTGGGCCGCGATGTTCACGCTGTTGTTGAGCCCCTTGCGGCAGGCGCGCGACGCGACCAATGCCTTCCAGGCGGCGCCGCGGCTACCGCGGCGGCGCGAGCAGATGGCGATCCTGGAGCGCCTGAAGGTCGCCGCGGCGTCGGTGCGGGTCGAGGCCGCCCGGTTCGGCGAAGGCTGGCATTGACCTCAGACAGGCGCCAGGTGGCCCTTGCGGTTGCGCTTGGCGTCGTACATGACCTGGTCGGCCTTCTCGATCAACGGGACGATCTCGTCGCCGTCGATGGGGAACACCGAAGATCCAACGCTTGCCCTGAGCGGCAGCGTGTGGTTTTCGAAATCCAGGGGTTGGTCGATCAGGGATTCAAGGCGCCTGCAATGGGCATCTGCGCCAGCCCGCCCGTCGACGCGGGACAGCAATACCGCGAATTCGTCGCCACCCATGCGGGCGGTGACGTCGGACTTGCGGGAGATCGTATCGATCCTCCTGGCGGCCTCGCAGATCACGGCGTCGCCGGCCCGATGGCCGTACCGGTCATTGATCGGCTTGAGCCCATCGAGGTCGATATTGATGATCGCGAACTGCTGGGCGTATCGCTGCGAGATCGTCAGGCACTGGCGCAACTGGTCGTAAAAGAGCGCGCGGTTGGCAAGGCCGGTCAACGCGTCGTGCGTCGCCTGGTAATACCACTGGTCCGCGCCGACTGTCGACGCATTGTGCATCGAGGCGGCGATGAGATCGGACATCAGCTGCAGGACGCGCACATCCTTGTCGCCAAACCCGTTCGAGTGCTTCGACATGACCTTCAGGACGCCAACGGCCGCCCCGGCATGCTGGAGCGGAACGACCAGCATGGAACGGAGCCCCACTTTCCGACAGGCGCCACGATCGACGCGCGCATCGCTTTCAGAGTCATCGCACCGCATGATCTCGCCCAGCTGGACGCAAAGCCCGGACAGGCTTCCATCGCGTTTGAGGCGGAGCCCGAGCTGGCCGGCTGCGAAACCGGACGCGGCACGGTAGACCATGTCGCTTCCTTCGGCCAGCTCGACCACGGCGGCGCCGGCGTGGGTCAGCGCCTGGGTACGTTCGCACACCAGGGCCATGACGCTGCCCAGGCTCACACCCATCTTCACGATTTCGGTCTGGATGTTGATCACCTCAAGCAAGGTTTTGCCGTCGAGGAAATCAACTTGCTGGGGCAGGCTGTCGCGGCTCATGTCTGAAGTCTCTCAAGGAGATTGGATGACTATATCGCTCGTTCGGTGTCGCGTAAAGATGTGAAAGTCGCAATAGCCGGAGGCGTTGTGCTACGGCTGCACCCCCAGCATTTCCTCGAGGTGCGCCAGCGCCCCCTGGTCCTTGATGACCGACCGCAGCCACGTATGCAGGTCCTGCTCGCGGGCTAACCGCCGTCGCCGGTCACCAGGTACCAGGTCACCCGATCGTCGCCGTCATGAGCCGGAAACGGGATGATGTCACCTTCGCGCAGGAAGATGCTTCGATGTTCGGGCCGGCGTGCCTGCCATCGCCCGGTCTGCGGGCATGGCTGGCCGGGCAGGGCGGCCAGGCCGGAACACGATTTCCTGATGCGCCGGTAACTATCCGAATCCTGTAGCGCGACAGGGTCGATCCGGGCCACGGCGCGTCGCAGGTGACGGTTCCGGACGTCGTCGAAGCAGTCGTCGCGCACGAGCAGATACTTCCTGAACCCCAGGTCGGTCAGGCGGATAGCGCCCACCCGCCGTTCGTCCCATGTAATCAGGCCTGCCTGCTGCGTCGTGACGAGCGCTTCATTGACGAGGTCAACGGACATTCCGTCCAGAATGTCGGAGAATTGCACGGCCTTGATCGTGACGGCATCCGCGCCGTCGTAGTCCGCCCTCGCAAAGGCGTACATGACCGCGCAGACCAGATCATCCTGAACGGTGTCCAATCGCTGCATTTCGGGTTGCGTCATCGTGCTCCTCCGTCAATGGACGGTCTTGTCGCGAGCGATCGTATTGCCGCGCACGATGTAGTGCACGGGTTTCGCCTGTCCATTGCCGCCCTGGACCTCGTAACCGATGCCGTCGCCACTGTCGAGCTTCTTGTATTGTCGGCCGCAGCCACCGAAGCTCCTGTCGATCACCGTTGCCTTGCCCGCGACGATCGAGATCAGATACGCTCGGCTTTCTCCCATCCCACCCGCACAGGGCACGAATTTCCTGTCGTATTCGGCGGGCCGGTTCATGGTCAGTACGACATAATCACCTTGCGGGCCTTTTACGATGGACTCGTTGTCGACTTCGATTTCGAACTTTTCCTTGAATAGCCGGTCGATCTCTGCCGAAGAAATCAGTTTCGCCGGCGCAGCGGATGTGATGTCCAGCAGATAGGCTTTGGCGCGGTCACCGTCGGAGCAACATGGTGAGCCGTCTGCGTGGACGAATACGTATTTGACGGGTGTCGCGGCGTCCTTGTAGTCCGCGCGATAGGCCGCGAGCCGCTGTTCATCTACCGTCTGCGCCGGGGCCGCGCCGGCCAGGCTGGCGCACGCGGCAAACACGAGGGACTTAATCGTTGACGACATGATCTGCATAACACACTCCAGTATAGGTCCAGGGATGCTCGGCGGTTTGGCCGGCTTTCATTTTTTTGTACTCTTCCTTGTCACGATCATGCAGCTGCGCCTCGGTCTTGCCGGCGTTCGCGTCGATGTCGGTATTCCAGCCGATATTTCCGGTCGCTTTGTCGCACAGGATGTTCTGCTTGCGCTGCCATTTTTTTGCGGTGCTGTTCCACTCATGGTAACTGCCGCCATTCCAGCGTGAGATCGTTTCGAGGTCGAGCATGTCCTGCGTATAGGACGAACTGCCGTGCGCATCCAGGAAGCGTTTTGCTTCCTTCTTTTTTGCCGCGACGAGCGCGATGCCAGCGTCGAGGTTCTCCTTCCAGCTCCAGATCTGCGAAAACGTCGGCACGGGGCGGGTCAGCTGGGTCAGGCCGTATCCCTTGTCGCCCGCGACGACTGGTTCCGAGTCGAGTTCGATGAAATGCTTGAAGCGGGACTCCTGCGCTACCAGTTTTTCCAGGGCGGTGGCGTCGCGCGCTTCCAGGTAGGATTTGATTTTCTCCGGATTCGGCTGCTTCCCCAGTACGATCACGGTCCGCTGGAACTTCCGGCCGCCGGCGTCGACTATCACGGTGAGCTTTCCACCGATGACTTTATTGATCGCCCTGGCATTCCAGGCGGTGCGGTCCTGGGTGAAACTGCCTTTTTCGCTGAACGTGGCGACCTTGCTGCCGCGTCGTTTTTCGCGCAGACCGCTGACGTGGGCGTCCCACGTCATGACCCAGGTCCATGTGTACGGTCCCGGCACATCGGTCCTGATTTCAAAGTCGATCGACGGAAAGACCGCCTCGTCGTCGACGTAGAACTTGTCGAGGGTATTCGGTTTGATCCATTCTCCGACATCGTTCGGCTTGACAACCACCTTGACGACGGAGCCGTCCGTCCTGTTGGTGGTGCCAGCCATTTTGTGGCCCTTCTTCTTGCCGTGTCTTTCAGGCGTCGTCATGAGTTGCTCCAACGATTTCGATTTCGAGCGTGCTCGGCGTTTCAGTGAATACGCGCTGCGTGAAGCCTTGGGCGTCACTCACGCCTTCCCAGGTATTTCCGCAGGAGCTCTTGATTTTGTAACGACAGTGGGGCATGGCCCGATCGTGCTCATCGACCAGGCGGAACCTTTCATCGAAGCCGTCGACGATAGGTAGCGCCGGATTCGAGATGGGGCGGGTCTTGCTGCCTTCGAATTTCGCCACGGCCGCATGGACGACGAAGCCATTGCCGGTGCCGATTTCGATCCCGTTCGCGCCGAAGGTTGCATAACTGCCGCCGCCACTGATCACCACTTCTTCAATTGCTTCGATCGTGATACGGTTGGCCGCGTGTGTAATGTTCAGTTTGGCCAGCAGGTTGATGCTGTTCGATAAAGCATGTACATCGATATCCCCGGCTGCGGCAACCAGCTTCATGCCGGCCTTGTGGGCGAACAGCCGCAGCGTGCGGCGCACGCTGGCAAACAAGCTGTTGCTCGCCGCGATGGACACATTCTTGCCCGCGGTGATCGCCGTATTGTCGTTGCTGGCGAGATGCGTCGACTTAGACGTCGCGACCGCCACTCCGGCCGGGCTTCCGAGGACGAGGGCTGGCTCCGACAACTCGGGAAATCCGCCGGAAGCCGGCGATCCACCGATGCCTTTGATCGCATCATGTTGGGCCTTGAGGTCCACTGCAACGTCTGACTGCTGCGCGTCCGGCTCCTGTGCGCCCGCCTTTTCGGCGAGCCTGCCCTGCGCGTCCTGTTCCTGCCGGGCATTCGCGAGTCGCGCCAAGGTCTCGCGTAGGTCCTTCGTGTGCGACCCGGCATTGGAACGTGCATCGGTGGTGATGATCAGTCCTTTACCAGCACGCAGTGTGCCCCAAGCATCGGTCGCCAGTTCCCAACCTTCGCCGCGAACGTCCTTGCGGCCACTCGTGTCGTCGATGCGAGCGATGTGGCCGAGCGAGAGCTGGCTGCATTGATGGTCGCTCTTGAGTTGTGCCTGTATTCTCTCGTTCGTGTCGTCGAGTACCAGGTGGTTTCCGCGGCCACCCGCCGCGTTCCCACTGCCGGGCGCAAGCTCGCGGCTGCGCAGGCCGCTCAAGGAGTGCTGGGCTGGTAATGTCCACGGTGGCATGTTCCGGTTGTTGTAGACACTTCCCATGATGATAGGACGATCGGGATTCCCGCCCAGCCATTGCACGATCACTTCGGTGCCGACGCGTGGCAGGGCGGCGGCACCTAGTTCGGCGCCCGACCATGCACTGGCGACGCGTAGCCATGCCGAGCTGCGATCATCGTTGTCGCCTACGCGGTCCCAGTGGAACTGGACGCGGACGCGTCCGTATTCATCGGTATGAACGCTGTCCGGTCCGGCAGGCCCGACGACGGTTGCCGTCTGGGGGGCCAGGATTTTCGTATCCTGGCTGTTGAAGTTCCGGCCGGGCCGCCACGGAATGTTCTTGCGGGTGCAGGTCAGCCGGTTCCGATAGCGGGAATTTCCTTCTTCCTGCGGCAAATAATTATTGGAAGCGACGTGCTGCACCGAAATGATCAGGAACGTGTCCTTGTCGGGCTGGCCGCCGAAATCGGCGTGGTGGATGAAGTGGTCGGTCAGCCGGAAGCAACGCCCGGGTGCCATGTTGCGGTTATTGCCCTCGGCTTCGATCCATTTTCCGATGGCTTCCATCTCTTCCATGCGTATCCGGCCGAGCGTGTCGCCGTCGGCAGCATTCCTGAAGCCGTACGCGCCGGTAAATTCGTGGGATTCGATCGCCGGCACGTTTCCCTGTGCATTGAGCGTCGGGACGATGACCTGCGTCGGCATGGCCGACTTGAAGTTGAATGCGCTTAATGACACGCTCGACGGCATGACCTGGCGTATCGGCGACCAGCGGTCGATCGCGTCTTCTTCTTGCGCTCCGCCTTCGCCATGGAAGCGCACGAACGGCTCGCCGTCGATCCGGGCGGCTTGCGTCGAGTCGTCACTCACGACGAGCTTGTGACCATCGGCGTCGTGCTCGTACCAGTAATACCAGCCGGCCGCTTCCCAACGCCGGCTGAGATAATTGAAATCGGTCTCATCGAACTGGCAGGCATCCGTCATGCGCATGTCGTCTCCGACGACAGCCCATTCCCAACGAGGATAGGTGGAGTAATCGCCGAAGATGCTCTCCATTTGCTCGCGCAGCGTTTTATTGTGGAATAGGTAGCTGTCCTTGCGCAGGTTCAGGAACCTGAGCCATGGCCCCAGCCTGGCTTCGTAGAAGGTGATGCCGCCGTCTGCATGACTGCGCCGGAAGCTGAAGACGTAGCCGGAAAAATAGCGCAGGCTGCCATCCTGTCGCACCATTTCGATATTCAGAAGCTTGCCCTGCATGTCCTTGAGTGGAATGCATGGGTCATCGGCGAGGAGCTCGACCGTGAATTCGAAGTCCTTCGAGAGACTCTCCCAGGCATCGATTTTGTTGACGAGTAACTGCACCTCGGGCGCGTCAGCATGCGGAAACGACAAACGCAGCAGACGGTTGTGCTGCCTGTCGAGCAGTTTGTCGAGAACAAGTCGATCACTACGTATCATGGGCAATCCTGGTGACTGATTCGATGTTGGCATTCGGCGGTACGCTTCATACCGCCGGCTGCACCCCCAGCATTTCCTCGAGGTGCGCCAGCGCCCCCTGGTCCTTGATGACCGACCGCAGCCACGTATGCAGGTCCTGCTCGCCGGCGCTCGCCGCCTTCTCCGCGAAATACGAGGCGGGGCTGTGCGGCTCCGTCTCGCGGAAGTATTGCGCGATCAGGCGCAGCTGGGCGATCGCGTCCGCGCGCGAGCGGATCGGGCCGGAGGTGGCGGCCTGCGGCTGCGGCACGGCGGCGCTGACGGCGACAGCCGGCGCGGCGTCGAGGGACGGCGGCTCGGCGGCAGCCACCTGCGCCGCGGCCGCCGGCGCCGGCAACCCGTGCAGCAGCGCCTGCACCGCGTCGCGCGCCTGCGCGAAGCCCGGGCTGTCCTGGCCGAGGCGGTCGTCCGCCGCCCGTTCCAGCTGCGCGAGCGCGTCCAGGCAGTCCTGCGCATCGGCGCGCAGACCGTCGGCGAAGGCGGACGAACTGGCGCGCCGCGCCGCTTCCATGTCCGCCAGGCGCGGCGGCGTCTCCGCATCGCCCGCGGCGGCGCGGCGGCGCGCGCCCTCGAAGTCGACTGTCGACCATGCCGTGCCGCGGCCTTCCGTCAGCGGCACCTCGCGCACGAGGGCGCGCGTGCGCGACAGGATCCACGCAAGGTTGCCGATGCGCTGTTCCTGGTCGCCCCCGTCGGCTTCCGGGTACAGGCCCTGGTCCCAGTAGCGTTCGCACAGCCCGGCCAGCAGCCGGAATCCTTCGGCCAGGCCGCGCAGGTAGTGCCGCCTGGCGGCCGCTTCGACGAGCCAGACCGCGAGGCGCAGGTCCTTGGTGCGTTCCGCCAGCAGGCGCGCGCAGCGTTCGACGACGAAGCCCCAGTCGGCTTCCTTCAGGTCCGTGACCCATTCGCCCTGAGCGAGCGACGGGTCGTCGAACTCGCGCGCGCGGGCGATGGCGTCGAGGTCCGGGGAAAAGGCGAGGTCGGCGCCGCACGGACGGTCGGCGCTGATGGGTTCGAGGAGGGCTGCGGCGCTAAACATGGTGGCTTTCAGGATGAAATCATTGGACGAGGCGGAATTCGATGCGGCGGTTGCGTGCGCGGCCTTCGACGGTGTCGTTGCTGGCGATGGGGCGGTCCGGACCCTGGCCGCTGGCGGTCAGATAGTCTTCCGCAATGCCGTGCGCGGCCAGGTAGGCCTTGACGGTGGTGGCGCGCGCCTGGCTCAGGCTCACGTTGCTGGCGCGCAGGCCGGCGCTGTCCGTGTGGCCGATGATCTCGATGCGGCGGCCCTTCAGCTTCAGCATCGCCGCGACCATCTCGTCGAGGATCGCGCGCCCGGCCGGGGTCAGCGTGGCCTTGCCGCTGTCGAATTCCACCGTGCGGTTCGCGAGCGTGTTGTCGAGCAGTGCCTGTTCGGCGGCGGCGATGCGCAAGCCGTTGTTGACGGTATAGGTCGGGTTCAGGTTCGTGGCGACGTTGCTGGCGATGCGCTGGCGCAGTGCCTCGTTCGCGACTTCGCCGCGCAGGCTGACGTTGTTGCCGTCGATCGCGAGCTGGCCGCGGCTGATCTGGCGCAGGTCCGGCGTGATCAGCTTCTGGACGTAGCCGTTCCAGTTGGCCGGCATGACGACCGGACCGATGGCGATCTGGTCGACCACGCGTTCGGGACCGTACAGTTCGCGCAGCTTCGCGAGGATGGCGGCTTTCGTGGCTTCGTCGGGGACGGTACCGCTGGCCAGCACCTGGCCCGGTTGCGGCGCGGCGGGCGCCGGCGCGGTATTCTGTGCCGCCGCCGTGCCGGCCAGCGCGGTCGCAAGCAGGGCGGCCAGTGCGTGTCGAGTGGAGATTCGCATATCAGGTTCCGATGAATGCCGCGCGGACGGCGTCGAGCGCGGACTTGAGGGTCAGGCTGCCCTGCGCCAGCCAGGCCGACAGCTTGCGTATGTCGTAGTCGCCGTGGACCTGGTCCTCGACCCAGTCCAGGTCTGCGAACGCGATCAGGTGGTCGAGGTTCGCCTGCGGGTCGATGAGGGTGCGCAGCGTCTGCGCCGAGGCGCCCGAGAAGCCGACGACGAGCACGGGCCGGTCGTCCAGCCGGGTGACGAATAGGGCCAGTTCGAAATCGGCGCGCGCCAGGAAAGGTGCGATCACGTGCATCCAGAACGCGGCGGCCAGGTTGCGGTGGATGGCGTCCTGCGGCAGCGGCAGCACGAGGCTCCGGTCGAGGCGGCTCGACCCGCTGGCCAGCACGGGCTGCAGCAGCATGCCCAGCGCGAGCAGCACCTGGCGCGTGGACACGCCGAAGCCGGCAGCGGCCAGCAGCGCGTCCAGTCCGGCGATCGTCTGGACTTCCAGGAAGTCGTCGAACGCGGCGTCGTAGGCGCACGCGCGCAGGTCCAGTTCGACCGGCTGGCCGCTCGCGGCCTGCAGCGGCGCGGCGGGATCGCCCGCGTTGCGCACGCCGGCGGTCAACGCCTCGAGCCGGCTCCACAGCCGGGTGAATGCGAGCGGCGTCGTCGGCAGGAAGGCGGCCGGCTCCGCGATCTCCATCGCACCCGCCATCAGGAATGGATAGCGCCGGCTCGATGCGTCGCTGCTGGCGACGATGTGGCCGCCGATCGCGTGGCGCCGGCGCGGGCCGACGAAGGCGAAGTGCAGCGGCGCGGCGGCGTCGTAGGCGAGCTTCCAGCGCGCGTTGGCGCTCATCAGGTCCATCGCTTCGGACAGCCAGTCGTCCAACACCTGCAGCAACGCGGGGCTGGCGCTGGCGCGCACGAAGTCGCCGCGGCTGGGCAGCTTGCCGAAATAGCCGACGGCAACCGGTGTCGTCGTGCGGCTCATTGCGCGCCTCCCGCGCCGGTGCTGGCAATGGCCGTGGCGGCGGGTGCGGCGGGCCGCGGCGCGGTGACCGTCTCCGGCAGGCGCAGGCGCATGAACCCTTGGGCCGGCGCGGTCGCCTGGGCCTGGACGGGCGCCGGCGCGGCCGGCAGCACCTTCAGGTTTGCCGTCACCGTGACGCCGGCGTTCTGCCACGTCAATTCGAACACGCCGCCATCCTTGCGCTTGCGCTGGGCCGCGTCGATCATCTTCTTCAGGCCGAAATGACCGGGTTCGTCCAGCAGCACGACGGTGCGGCCTTCCGGCGTCAGCGCGGTGATCTTCGCGCCCGGCACGCCCTGCGGATTCGGCCATACCATGTGCACCCAGGGCTGCGGCTGGCCGCGCCAGCGCAGCGCCTGGCCGTCGACCTCCAGCGTGAATTCGCTGGCGCCGGTTGTGGTCAGCGCCTGCAGGTCGAAGCGGGTCTGCGCCTCGCCGCCGCTGCTCGCCGTGGCATTGGCGACACCGCCGGCTGCCAGCGGCGCGACCCAGCCGGGGAAGCTCGCGACGACGTTCGGGGCGAGCGACACCCCCATGTCGGCCCAGGTACGCGGGCTGAGCGAGTCGCCGCGGCGCACGACGAGCGGGCCCATGGTCGCCGTGAAGAATTTGGCGATGGCGCCGTCCGGACCGAAGATCTCGCCGATCTCGGCGTTGCTGGCCTCGGCCTTCGACTCGGTCGCGAACGGGTATTTCAGCGCCAGGCCGCGGTTGAACGGCTGCACGACCTGGGCCGCCCACACCTTGTTGATCTCGGCCTCGGCCGGCTGCACGATCACGGCGAACGTCTGCATCAGCGGGCGCACGAGCACGGGGCGCAGCGCCTGGCGCTGGGCGTCCGTCATCCCCACCAGCATCTGTTCGTCGACGTAGCGCAGCGCGTCGGCCAGTTCCGAGCCGTTGCCGTCTAGCGTC
>Ga0207654_10001479_pt1 | contig 12415 bp, 21 predicted proteins | sample KBSC64metaG_FD_184355 | JGI IMG/M metagenome (GOLD analysis project Ga0207654, IMG submission 184355) | Corn rhizosphere microbial communities from Kellogg Biological Station, Michigan, USA - KBS C6-4 metaG (SPAdes) (version 2) | ecosystem: Host-associated > Plants > Roots > Rhizosphere > Soil...
TGAGTTGCTCAAAATCCTGGCTGCTCATCATCGGCTCACATCGCGAGTTCGGGCGCGTCGATCCCGAACTGCGGGCGGCGTGTGGCGAACTCGAGCTGGGGTACTCGCGTCGCGGCGACGGTCGACCAGCCATGGGCCACGCTGGTCGCCTGCAACTGCAGGCCGCGCTGTTCGGCGAACTCAATTACCCGGTGCGTGAGCTCCGCCGCTCGATCGACGGTGCGCTCTGCGATCTGGCCTGACCAGGTGCGATCCTGCGCGATCCGGTACCTCACCACGACCGGCTCGGCCTGTGCGCCGACCGACTCGCGCAGCAGGTTCTCGGCCGCTACCCGAGCCGAACGCTGAACGATCAGCGCCCGCGCCGCCTCGAAGTCGACCGGGGTGTTGGTCGCGGCGGAGCGGACGCTGCTGAGTGCAGCCAATTCCCGATCGATGCAGTGCACGAGCAAGTCGCGCGCATGCTCGATCGACATAGGCGCTTCGCGGTGCGCAACCGCAGTAAGCGCGAGGTATGCCTCTGGAACGTCAAGAAACGGCTGCAGCTCGCCCCAAGCCGCCTCCACCTGCCGCTCCGTGGTCGCCGGAGCCAGCACCAAGTACCGATCAGCACGCGAGTCGTACGCGTACAGGAACCCTCGGCCGTGAGCTTCGACCGGGGCAAAAGAGACCCGGACGGTGCCGTGCTCACCCCACCGCATCCCGAAGTCGATCTCGGGTCCGGCCGCGGCGAAGCCGGCTGCCCGCATCGCACTTGAGGTCATCCAGAGTCGGCCGTTCTCGGACCGAGCCTGTGCACGCATCGCGCCTCCCAGTCGAGATTTGGTTCGACTCGAAGGCCCCGGCGTCGGGAATTCGCCAAGCTGGATTGGCCAACGGCCCACCGGGATCAGGCATCCGACGCCCGTCCACACGTCCGGGACGCCGGCTCTGTGCGTGCGATCATGACCATCGTGAAGATCGCCGTCGAACATTTCCTGGACGTTGGAGAGCAAGGCGCCAACGGCGACTGGGGCTACTTCTACGAGGGCGATCTATTCACGTTCAGCGCCGACTCGAACGCCGGCGCGACGCTCAGGGCGCGGATCTACAGCGATACGCCTAGTCGTGCGTCGTTCCTCGATTCGCGGGACGAGATGGACGCGTCGCCGTTCGTTGACGAGGCCGTCGCGTACCTGCGCAGCCGCGGGGCGACGGAGATTCATTACCTCGGTCCAGCCGGTTACGACATCTGGTCGCGTGCCGAGTAACCGCCCAATTGCCGACCCGGCGGCACCGACCTAGTTCACTTGGGCGCGCCGAGCCGTCTGCGCGGCGACCGGTCCGTTCGTTCGTCGCGCAGATGAATCTTGGTCGTGCGCCCGACGAGGATCCCCCGTATGGGTTCGACCATTCAATGGTTGCGGGTTCTTGGCGCGACTGGTGCGCCCGCGCCCGCCCGATTCTGCTCTACGCCTCGGCCGGCGCTCGTCGCCGCGTTCGGGCACTTAAGGTCAGCTCTGGGTTCAGCCACCCTTCGACAAAGACCTCAACCGAAGAGAGAGGCGAGTCTGCGAGCCGTCGATTAGGCGACGCTCGCACCAGCCCCGCGTTACTCATTTACACGTCTTGCTCATCGAGTCCAAGTGGCAGAGCGAAGTTTGTCACGTTCTTATCGATCCATTCCGTAATAACAGAGGTCGACGTGTCAAACGTGAATCCTTGTGTCGGTGCACTCGTTGTGACTGATGGACGAGATTCCAGGAGCTTCTCGTGCAATAGTCGCGCCGGAGCGCTATCAGCCATGAGAAGATCCGATTCGGCGTCCCCCATTGCCACGGCGAGCGCCCGACCTTCCTTGGCGATGCGAGCCGTCACAAGGGCCTTGCCGAGACTGGTGCCACTAAGCGGCGCGGCCGGATCGGCTTGTACCTTTGCGACGTCGAGTCCATAAACCTCAGTTATGCCGATCGCGCGTCCGATCTCGCGTGCCAGCTCGAGTGGTGCGCCAGTGATGAGTACTGGAGCAATCAACATTTGTCGCAGCTTACGCACGAGTGGACGCGCAAATGGCATAAGCTTCCCGTGCACCGTCGCTACTTCGCGCGCGAACGTGGCCGCCGATTGCTCAATGTCGCCAACCGAGTTCAATACGTACAACCGCGCATATGCCGCAGCGGCACACTCTGCGAACTGGTCGTGATCTATCGCCCCTTGCTCGTAGTCCTGTTGATGCATGATAAGTCTTGCCCTCAGTTCGGCTACACCTTCAAGGTGCTGGGCATGTACGCTTCGCGCCCACTCGGTGATCGACCATCCGTTGAACTAGGTATTGTCGAGGTCAATCGCCGCGAACGCTGGCATGAAGTTGCTCGGGAGAGCACCGCGCGGATAAAGGTGGCAGCGTCTGTCATCGTGCACCCAGCCTTGGGTGGTGTCCACCTTGCGTAACTCGACGCCCTGGTAATACGTCGTCCGTGTCATTTCGTCTCGTCGCCGGCTAAATATGAGGAGCCCGCTCGACTCGTGTTCGTCGTCGTTTTCGGGCTCAAAGATGAGTAGGTAAGTGTCCTCCCGTACGGTTCCGAAGGATCTCCACCTGCGTCCCGATCGTGGATGGCAGGGTAGAGCCGCTCAAACAATGCCGCGACCTCAGACCCGCTAATCCACATGGTCACATCATCGAGACTCACGTAATCGCGGGGCCGGCCGTTGGGTTCTACGACGCAGATCCACCGATGCTCTTCTCGCGTCGGTTCGTCCGGTGTCTTCTCCGCTTTCCGGTGAGTATTGAACTCGCGCTTGATCTCATCGGCGATTGCGGGGGGAAAGACGAGGTGGATTTGCTCAATAACTCCCGGACGGGCCGAGGAGCCGCTCTCGACATTCCGTACGCTCGAAGCGTTAACACCCAAGATCTCAGCCACGTCCTCGGGGGTCATACCGGCGCGTTTACGTGCTTCGATGACTAGCTCGGCGAATCGAGGTTTGCGCTTAGATTCGGGCATGGCCGAAGTCTAGAGGCAGCGCTGCCAGTTCCACAACGATCGCAAGTCCGCGACCGTTCGCCGTTATCCCGAACGTTCCACTGGGCCGAGTGCACCTGCTACAAGTTCGGATTCGATCATTTTTTCGCTCTGTGTTGCTGAACCTGTTTCGAAGGGCGTAAGACCGTATCCCAGACCAACAATCGCTTGAGAAGGCGAGATGGCAACAAGCGTCGCGTACCGGGTTCTTCCCCTGACGGTGAGGTTTGCGAACGGGAGCTCTGTCGGTTCTAATTTGTCCGTTCTCAATGCTGCGCTCCCGGTGTGGGGCGTGACTCACTTGGGGCAGGGCATTTGCGTTCCCGAATCCGCGTTTATGTTTGGTGGTAACGACCCGTGGACACTATCCGGCGCGTTGATTTCGACTCTCGATTGCAGAGGAACGGCGTCAGAATGACACCGCTTGACGTTGTCGCGTATATTCTGTTTGCCCTGAAAAATCATGCCGAGATGCCCCGGATTGACCGAATTAGCCGCGCTCATGTCCTAGGTGGGCGTGACGATTAGGTCAAGTCACAGGCGTGGCAGTGTCATCGGGACGCGAGGTGAGCCGCGGTGGTAGTAGACATCGGACTGGTCGCCGCGGTGGTAGGAACCGCGGCCACGGTGCGAGTCGTGGCACAACAGATTCGGCTCAGCAGGCGCGACCGCCTGCACACGGAGCTGATGCGGGCGGAGCTTGAGCGGACCGGGCAGGTCGGCACTGCTGGTACGGCCCTACAGGGACTCGTGGCCGCGGAACATCCTGAGCCTGGTGCTACCGAGCCAGCCGTTCCTACTCGACCACCATCGTCTTCGGCGACGGTGCCGGCGCCGCGCCCCTCACGCTAACCGTTCTGTGTGGGCTGACGGCACTCGCTCAATGCGCGGAGATGGAACTTTCTCGCCTGCAGTCGACCTGCTGTCCTAGTCAGCAGTGCAGCGTAATCGATCACTAGGCCAGAATCCCGGCCAGTACCTCAAGCGCGAGTCCGATACCGGCTACGGTTATCGACCGCTGGACATGCTTGTGCTTGTTCCAGGCGATGACGCTCATCTCGCGCACCTGCTTGGCAAGCATCGGGACGAGGTCAGCGTTCCGCAACCCATCGGCCAAGTCGTCAACCGCCCAGAAGCGGGCGTGGCCGAAATACAGGAAATTGTCGACCGCTTCGGTTTCCAAGCTCTTGCTGCGTAGTCGAGGCCGCACCGTCCAGGCCACCAGCAGCACCGCGACGGCAAGCACGCCGATGCCAGTCCAGAACGCTACTGCAGCTAGACCGCTAAGGTCGTGAAAGATGCGGTGGTCGGAGGTCAGTGCCAGGACCCCGGCAATCAATCCGGACTCGATAGTCAGCGCGAAGTTCGCTTTGCTATCGACGTTACTCGTCCAGCCGGCGACCGCGCTGTGAATACGCCAGCCACGCTCTTCGGCATCATTCATGCGGGAGCCCAGTGCCAAAACGAGCTGTAAACCGTGAATACTCGGTTGCCGATGGTCTTGAACATCGGGCCGCTCCACATCGGTTGGCCGCCGTCGGAAAACGCTACATCGTTCGACATCGGTTCGTAGACCTCTTTGGTGATGTAGATGCCAGTGCCAGTTTCGGTCAGTTTGGCGGCCGTGTTCGGCGCGCTGCCGCATGAGATCAGGTCGTTGTCGCCTCGGATGCCCGTCCGCGTGATGAGCGCTTCGCCGGAATCGACCCCGACGCCGTGGTTGAGGTTCCAATGCTGTGCGATGTCAGTCCATGTCTCGTTGATCTTCTCGCGCAGGTAGCCATGGACGAGCCAGTTGACGGCGAGCGCCGCTCGGACAGCCTTCGTCTCCTTGTCGTCGCCGATGAAGACGGCGAGCACGCGGTCGCCGTCGAAGCCACGGATGGCACCGCCATAGCGGGCCAGGATGGAGGTCGCGCCGTTCAGATAGCTGCGCAGTATCTTGGCGACCACCGGCTTCTTAATGCTCTGCGCCAGCTTTGTCGAGCCGTCCATGTCGCAGTAGACGTAGGTGGCGTCCACGAGCACACCTTCGTTCTTTTCCAGCTTGATGTCGGCTACATCTGGCACCGTCGTATAACTCTGGCGCACGTTGATGTAGCTGTTCAAGATGTCGGCTGACTTCCTTTCCAGTTGGTCTGAGTAGTAACTCATGTCCCCCATCCCTCCGCCCTCATCCTCGGCCTTGGCCATGGCCTTGGCGGCAGCTTAGCAGGCGGGTGTGACACTTCGAGGCAACAGGTTTACATGCTCTACTGGGCGATTTCCGTTGTGTTATTCGTTGAGCAGGAACGTCAAAGCGGCGACCTTACTTCGAAGTGGTACTCACGACGTTACGGTCAAGCTTTCTCATCGTCACGTTGCTCGCCCTTGGCCTCAACGGTGGCACCGTACTGCGAAGCAGGGCAGCGCTTACCAAAGCGTCAACCGAGCTGGCAACATATCTGACAAGGAGTCCAGACGCGCCCGTGCGCTAACGCTGTGATGCGACCTCTAACTCCGGCTCAACACCTGATCGCGAAGTGCACATACCTTGCGCGCCCTCACGTCTCGATTGCATCTGCGTCGATGTCTCAGAATCGGCGGCCCGGTCGCCCAACTGGCGTCGGACCTCGGGGCATACCGTCGGGTTGTCATCGTTGTTTGCTGGGGCGCCGGCCCCGGGTTCGGGCCCTGGCTCGACCTTGGAGGTGGTGGCCATGAGGACCACGACATCCACTCGGCGAGGGGCGCCTTGGTGCCGGTCGCCGACCCGCTGTTCACGTTGGGCGAGCGGCAGGCGATGGCTGGATTGCTGTCCGGGTACAGCGGCCTGACTCGTGATGCCTACGCCCTAGACCTGCGTCAGTACACCGCCTGGTGCACCCAGCACGGGTTGCACCTGTTCGCGGCCGGGCGGGTCGACATCGAGACCTTTCGCGGCGACATGGAGACCGCCGGCAAAGCACGGGCCACGATCGCGCGACGGTTGTGCACGATCGCCGGGTTCTACCGCTACGCGGTGGAGGAAGAGCTGCTCGACCATTCCCCGGCCGCGCACGTTCACCGGCCACGGCTGGACTACGAGTCCCACGCCACCGCACTGGACCGCAACGAACTCGGCGCCCTGCTCGTCGCCGCCGGCCTCGGCACCGCGCAGGAACACGCGCTGATCTCGCTGCTGGCATTGAACGGGCTGCGGATCAGCGAAGCCCTCGGCGCCGACATCACCTCGATGGGCAGCGAACGCGGCCACCGCACCCTCACCGTGCTGCGCAAGGGCGGCAAGATCGTCACCATCCCGCTCGCACCCCGTACGGCTCGCAGCCTCGACCTCGCGATCGGCGAACGCCTCGACGGGCCTATCTTCACCCGCCCGCGCCGACGGCCGACGCCTGGACCGGCACGGCGCCAGCCGCATCGTCCAGCGCGCCGCCAAAAGGGCCGGCATCGACAAGCCGATCAGTCCGCACACCCTGCGGCACGCGTTCATCTCCGCCGCCCTCGACGCCGGCGTCCCGCTCCGTGACGTCCAAGAAGCCGCCTCACACGCCGATCCGCGAACCACCATGCGATACGACCGAGCCCGCGCATCCCTCGACCGACACGCCACCTACATCGTCGCCGCCTACCTCGCCGGCGCCGCCCGTTGAACCCGACATCGTGCCGCGCAGACCGTCGACGCGGCACACCGCAAGAGACCCGTCGATCTCGAGCACGATGCGTCATCTCGTCGGCTGCGAATATGGAGTGATCTGGCGCGTCGGCCTTGCTAGTGCCGCTCGCACCCCTGCCGATGAAGTTCAGCCTCAGAGGCAGGTCGGCCGGGCGGTCCGGGCAGCCCGCGGATGCACATGACCGTCACCAACTAGGCCTGCGCATGACGCGCTACCGATTTGACCGGACAACTGACGTGCCAACGATCGGCGCGACGTGGCCATCACACTGTCGTGAGCGGTGGTCACGGCCAGTCCATGTGCGAGGTGGTTCTGAGGTGCGGCCGGCCACGCTCGGCACGGCTCGCCAGAATCGTCAGCGGCGTGGCCTACCTTGATCCCATGGCAGACGGCAGCGGCATCGAGTGGACCGAGGCCACCTGGAATCCGACCACGGGATGCGACCGAATCAGCCCAGGTTGCGATCACTGCTACGCCCTGACGCTCGCGAAGCGACTAAAGGCGATGGGCAACCCGAAGTATCAGCAGGACGGCGACCCTCGAACGAGCGGTCCGGGCTTTGCAATCACGGAGCACCCGTCCGCGCTCGACATTCCTCACGGCTGGACGTCGCCTCGGTTGATCTTCGTGAACAGCATGTCAGACCTGTTCCACGCGCGGGTGTCACCCGACTTCATCCGCGAAGTCTTCCGCGTGATGGAGGAGACACCACGCCATACGTACCAGCTACTGACCAAGCGCCCGCGACGTGCGGCACGCATGGCCGCAGAGCTGCCGTGGCCGCGCAATGTGTGGCTCGGAGTCAGCGTGGAGACGAGCGACCAGCTGTGGCGCCTCGATGAGCTTCGGCGCGTGCCTGCGGCGACGCGCTTCGTGTCCGCAGAGCCCTTGCTCGGATCGCTCGCTGGGCTTGACCTCTCGGGCATGGACTGGCTAATCGCAGGCGGCGAGAGCGGCCCGAACCACCGTACGCTTGATCCCGAGTGGGTGCGTGAAATGCGAGATGCGTGCCGGCACGCCAGGGTCGCATTTTTCTTCAAGCAGTGGGGTGGGCGAACGCCGAAGCGCAACGGTCGCGAGCTCGACGGGCGGCTGTGGGACGAGATGCCGGTTCCTACGAAGGTGTAATCCTCAACGTCAGCATGTCTTTCACACCAGTCGGGTTAGTGGACGTCTTGCCTGCGGTGTGCACATTCTTGATCGCCGCGCGCATGTGCACGTTGCGGACGACGCCCACCAGGTCGCTCAACACTTCAGCGGGTCGCTCGATGATTCGAAACGCTTCGCCCTTCGCCAGCTCGGTCGTCAGGCGCTCCGCGATGGTGTCGATCCACTTGGCCTTGAGCAGCGCCTCCTGGGCCTTCCACTCAATCTCCCAGTCCTCGGCCGCGCCGAACAGATCATCGCTGGCGTTGTGCTCGGCGTGGTATCTGCGCCACTTCTCCTGCCCCAGCGAGGCTGACTCTCCGAAGTACAGCAGCCCGTCCCTGTGCCTGGTGGCGAACACCAGGTAATACAGTGGTTTCAGGTCCGCGCGAGTCCTGACGGCGATGATCCACGTTCCAGCCCCGTGCGCACGCTCGCGGAGCTTCTGCGCGTAGCCAGCGACCACGGCCTTTTCGGCAGCGTCCTTGTCAGGCAGGTGCTCCAGCCAGGCCTGCCTCCACCAGTCGCCGCCGCACACGTCGTCTATGCGCTTCAGCGATGCCTCAACGACCTTCCTACTGGTAAGCATTCCAGCGAACCGACGTAGGTGCGCCGTCAGGTTGATAAGCACCTCGGTCGCGGGCGCACCCAACCCGGTCGGCCGTTCGAAGATCGTTGCGACCTCGTCCATCGGAATGATCAACCCGCACGGATCGAGGTAGACGAACAGCGGGATCCCGCTCGCAGCGCCGAGCAGCGCAGGCAAGTGCGTCGATATGTCGCCGTCAGTGACCGTTGGCTCAGGGTCGAGACCTGCGCCCTCGCTGTCCACCACATGGCGCAGCTTCGCCACCGTCTGCGGGTCCTGCTCGACGAAGTGGAGTTCGACCTGGCGCGGCGAGTTCATTGCGGCGAGTTCGTGCGCCTTCCGCAGCAACATAGCGCCAGAACCCTCAGCGCCGTCGTCATATCGTCCCGGCCCGGCGTACCCGTCGATGAAGGCGACGCGCCCACCCGGTGACGTGCTCCCGGTCTTGCTCGCAAACGGTGTCGCGTACTGGTTGATGATCTCGTGCTTCAGGACGGCTGCAGGCATCTTGCTCTGGTGGAATCCGGTCACGGTCACGTGACACCCCCTCCGACACGGGCCGGACTGGCGGCGCGGCCATCGTTCGTACAGGGAGGGTTACCACGGGACGCAGCCAAGATCCACATGCCGCGCGGGCGCAGAGTCACGCACCGGGTGGATGCTGCTACCCAGTGTTGTCGCGCCGAGGCCTCGATATGTGCGAGAGAGACAGCAGATAACACCCTCGCCGAAGCAACGTCCAGGCCGTGTCAGATGCCCGGACTACCCGCGGGGGCGGATGTATTCCTCGAGAGACGGGAGCACGACGTCGAGAATGAAGTCCCGGCACGTAGCGAGCACGTCGGTGATTGGGCGGCCCGCCGCACCCTTGTGATCTACGCCAACAAAGGATTGACCGCCACCACCGACGAGCACCTCAGGATGGTCCGTGAGCACGAAGGGCTCCGGGAACTGGAAGGCAGCGATCGGCGTTTGGTCTCCGACGGCGCCCCCCGAGAACTGCCCGCCGAAAACGGCACCGGCCGGGAACTGCAGAAATGCTTGTGTCTGCGTCAGGTACGACGCCGCGACGTGGAGGGTCCGGTGCTTGTCGGCGTTTGAGAGGTCACGAACAATCGCGAGCGGATGCGCCTCGGCCTTCGCGCCGTCCTGGAATGGCTGAAGCTGCTCGATCGCGACCAGTAGCTCGTCCGCCACTTTGGCGCCGACGTAAAGCGGCTTCGGGGCGCCGCCGCTGACCTTCTGAACATCAACAATTGGGAACTGAGTGCGATCGCATGATTCGCCTCCGAGCATCACGATGTCGCAAATCGCGTGATCAAGTGCCGCACGCAGATTGCCGACGCAGTCGCCGACCAGCAGCCCGAACCGAGCTGGCGGCTGCTCGGCGACATGAAATTCGACCAGCACGATCCGTTCGTCCTGCGGCTGCACGTTGAGCACGAGCTTGAAGGGCTCGGTGGCGAGATAAGCGGCGATCTCGTCGTCAAGATCAACGAGGTGTTCATCAGCTCGGGCGAGTTTCGCACGCGACGACTCGAAGCTCACAACGGCAGCCTATTTGGTCGCGGCTATTGATGCGGTGATGCCCACCGCTGGTCGCGCATAACGACGTCGAGAGGCTCGTCGAGCTCATCTGTTGCCGGATACATAGTCGGCGATCTCGCCGCGAGGCATGCGGGCCGACTGTGCGTTGCCTACGACGCCTTGCCTGCCGGCTTGGCGGGGTTGCGCGGTTCGGCGTGCGCGATGCGCGCGATCACGGGGTCGACGTTCGCCTCCCCGCCGCGTAGCTCGATGAGGGCGCGGGCGGCGACGACTTGCCTGCCGGCTTGGCGGGGTTGCGCGGTTCGGCGTGCGCGATGCGCGCGATCACGGGGTCGACGTTCGCCTCCCCGCCGCGTAGCTCGATGAGGGCGCGGGCGGCGACGACTTGTTCGCGGGTGACGGTCAGGGTGTTGGTCACGGCTGCTCCTCCCCCTCGGTATTGCCATTCTGTTCGACGAGTCGAATCGCGTCCAGGTCCGAGCCGGGTTGCACCAGGCGCAGGTCGGCGCCTCTCGGGTCGTACCGTGCGGCCTCGTCCAGGACGTCCTCGGCGAGCCGCCGTTCCTCGGACGAGGCGAGCTGGCTTTGCGCCAGCTTCCCCAACAAGATCAGCCCGAGCCGGCGGCGCTGGGGCTCGGTGTCGCCGACGGCGTCGAGGGCGGCGGTGAATCGGCGTCCCCATTCCTCGCGCCTGCTTTGCCGCTCGAGTTGCCGGGTGCTCAGACGCGAGGCGAGGTAGGGCAGTCCGGAGCCGATCGCGGCGCCGGCGAACGCGAGCACCGGCGATACCCACTGCCAGCTCACGGCGATTTCGGTCGGTCGTAGCTGGCGAAGGCGATGGCTTCGCGTCCGATGTCGAGGGACGTGGCGAGCGCTTGGGCCGCTCGGGTGGCGGGCCCTTCGAGTTGATGGCCAGCGGTGCCGACCGCGCCGAGAGGATCACCGACGTATTCGCCGCCCTCGACCGAGACCAGGCCGTGTTGGAGCTGGCGTTGCAGGAAGGCGGAGATCTGAGCGAGCAGCTGCGGCAGCCTGCTGGCGAGCTGCCCGAGCGCGGCGATGAGCAAGTAGGCGTCGGCAGGGTAGCGCAGGGCCGGGCAGTGGTTGGAGTGCCGTGTGGCGTGGTTCAGCGTCCGGATCGCTTCGTTCGCTGCGCGGGCGAACTCAAGAGCCTCGGCCGGGGTCGCAGGACGGGGCTGAGACGGTGCGGGTTGGGTGTCGGACGTTGGCCCGGTGGGTTCCGGGCCGTGGACGGCGCTCACGCTGCGGGCGGCTGGACGAATAGCAGCACGTCCGCACGGTGGTCGAGGATGCGGGCCAGGCGCAGCGCTGCGGCCGCAGTGAGGCTCATCCGGCGAACAGGACCCGCACCGTCCGCCCGCTGCTGCTCGATGACCACCTGCGCTGAGCCGGGCGGTCGGGCGTCTCGTGGCTGGCCGAAGCGGGACAACGCGGCGAGGTAGGCCGTGACGTTGACCGGCGCGCCTTCCAGCCGTTCCCGGGCGTCCTCGAGGTGATGCTTGAGCCCGCGACATTCGGCGGCCGGGTGATCGTGCGGATCCGAGTAACCGCCGTGCCGGTCAGGGTGCGCTTCAGCGTGCGCGCACCACGGCTGCCCGTGGTCGTAGATGCGTGAGGTATCCGTGACCGGCGGCCACGGACCGTCCTGATTGGGGCGTGCGGGTGGGTCGGTACGGTCGGACATGGGTCGGGCCTCCTGCTTGGTTCAGGGGTTCGATCAAGGCCCGGTCGGGTGTTCCAGCACCCGGCCGGGCCGCCTGCGGGGATGGGTCAGTCGGATGGGCCAGGCGTCGGGAATTCGGCGCGGCGGCGGCGCCGCTCGACGTCCTGTCCCACGAACTCGCCCCAGCCGGGCGGTGTCGGTCGCTGGTCGTCGGTGAGGGTGTCGTGTTCGCGGCCCGGGACACTGCAGGGGTATCGCTTGATCCAACTCTCCGTGCGCAGCTCCATGTCGCGCAACGCCCGTTGCCACTCGACCGGGCCCGTTGCCGAGGCGCTGCGGTCGAAGCTGGCCCGTTCGAAGTCACGCAACGCCGCGAGCACCTCGACCAGGTCGTTGTGTCGCCACCAGCAATCGGGTAGTCGTACGCCGAACGGGTAGCGGGTACGCAGCCGCTCGACCCAGCGGTGCAGCGCATCCCATTCCTCCGCTGCTTCCTCGGCGGTGAGGCTCGCCCAGTGGACGGGGCGCGGCTGAGCTGTCCAGCTCACGAGGCGTTCCGAGCACCATGACGCAGGACGTCCTCGATGGTTGCCCGCTGGTGTTGCAGCCTGGCGGCATCGCGCCGCCTCGTCCACGGTTCGAGGCCGAGCAGGATCGGTGGGGCGGCTCGTAACAGCAGCACGGCCTGTCCGAAGGGCAAGGTTCGCAGCCGACCGGTGTCCAGGATCGGAACCTCGTGCACGGAGGTGGAGGTGGTGCGGCGGCCGTCAGGTCCCCGCGAGTCGTT
>Ga0207654_10001494_pt1 | contig 12350 bp, 27 predicted proteins | sample KBSC64metaG_FD_184355 | JGI IMG/M metagenome (GOLD analysis project Ga0207654, IMG submission 184355) | Corn rhizosphere microbial communities from Kellogg Biological Station, Michigan, USA - KBS C6-4 metaG (SPAdes) (version 2) | ecosystem: Host-associated > Plants > Roots > Rhizosphere > Soil...
CAGCGAGCCGCTGCACGCGATCCCAATGCTCCCGCTGAGCCTCGACTTCGGCCGCGACGTCGGCGAGCTGCTGGCGATCGGCAGCTCGTTGCTCAAGGAGCTGCTCAAGCTTCGCTTCGAGGCGCTCCAGGCGCTGTGTCGGATCAGCTCGCCTGATGGCCTTCAGATCGGCCCGCTGGCCCAGGTAGCCGACCATGGCAGTGGAGAGCACAGCCGCGATACTCAGCACCGCTGGCAGCTTGAAGTTGTCGCGCAGCCACGCCCAGGCGGGCGCGACCCGCCGGAACGTGGCTGTCGAATCAGTCGAGTGGTCAGCCCTGATCACCGTTCAGATTCGCGGAGGCCTTTGCCTGGGCCTTTTTGCGAGCGTCGAGCCGTTCCTGATCGACGGCGCTGGAGGCCTTGGCAAATGCGCGGCCGTTCAGCTCCTTGGGAATGCGGCGATCCGGCTGAGTGACATCCACGTAGCTATTCTCGTCGGTCAGCTCGACCGGCTCAGCCGGCCTGGCTGTCGGGTTCGCGCGCACTTTGCCGTGGCGCCCTTTGAATCTTCGACTCATGGGTCATTTTCCTGGGGGTACTACCCCGTTTATGCGTTCGATCGTTCGCTGTGTTGAGACGCCTAGCATGGCCATCAAAAGCGTGACCAACACTCCGACGTCGAGGACCGGAGCCGCAGGCCAGTGACGCCACGAAGCCATAACCCACGACAGCAAGGGCTGAAACAAAAACGAGTAGCCGAGTCCGGCCACGCACAGCCAGCCGACACCGGGACGCCAACCGCTATTCCAGAACCTCGAGCTACTGGCCTCGATGTTGTTCGTGGTCGTCTGTGCCTGATCGACCGACACTGAGGCCTGTAGCAACTGGAGCTGCTTTGAGTCGATCGCCTGCTGAGCGGCTTGCTTGGCCTTCTCTGCTTCGGCTCGATCGGGAATGAGTCTGTCGATCAGATCCGAGACGACCTTGCCGGCGGCGCTCCATGGAGTTTCGATATCGAGACCCATTGGTCACCAGTTACCACCGACCGGCGCAACCTGATCAATGTCCGTGGCGTAGTTTGGAGTCACGACCTGGGCGCGATTCGTTCCGCTCGCGTTGGGATCGTAGCTGTAGCCACTGCCGGGAACGAATCGGCCCAGGTATTCGCCGATCGAGGCGAAAATGCCTCCGCTGGCAGCGTTGGCCGCGGCGCCCAGGGTGCTGATCGGCCCATGGCCGCTATAGTCGATCGGATCACCACCGAAGTCTGATGTTCCGCCGTTGGTCAAATCGTTGCTTCCGAGTCCCTCATTCACACCTTGCAGCGCATTGCCGACACTCTGGCCCAGGCCCTTGGTCGTGTCTTTGGCGAGCTTCGGCAGCACGTACTTGACGATGATCCAGAACGCACCGATTCCCACCACTCCGAGAACGATGTACTGGCCTACTTGGCCTTTGATCACCGTTGGAAGCTTCATTCAGCTCACCTCAGACCAAACATGTTGCCGATCGGATTCGGCAACGGATTGGCGACCGACCCGGAGATATAAAAGCGGTTATAGATCGAGGCGCCGATGGTGTACAACACCGCGGCATAAAGAGAGTAAGCAAGTGCGAGTTTCACGCCTCAGTACTCCAGGCTGCTATAGCCTCGATTCCGTAGGAGTCGCGGCCCTCTTCGTGAATGATCATCGCTTGCGCCAGGACGGGGATCGCGCCGGCGTCGAGCGGTTGATTAGGATCTACTCCGATCCGCTGGCTGACGTCTGAGATATAGGCCGCGGTGTTGTTTTCATTGGGAGGCGCGTAGCCGTAGAACCCGAGAGACAGATCGCCGCCGATGATCAGAGCAACGGTGTTCTGTCCGCGGTTGATATCCGTACGGAGCTGATGGCCCAACGCACGGACACCGTTTTCCGCGGTGTCGAAAACGGCGTAGCCAGTGCCGTCATCACCGATCTGACCTTGCCAGTTGATCGAGGCAACATAGCGGATGTTGCCTGGATTGTTGTTTCGCTCGCCCTTAGGTCCCACGATGCCGATACTCTGCGCCAAAGTGTCTAACCATGAACCTGTCGGCGAGTCAGCGCCTGGAGAGGCGCCGGATGCACCGCCGATGGATGAGTCCCCGCCGGCGCCGCCCGACGAGCTGCCGCGAGCGAAGTACCAGACGATCGCGGCGACGATCGCGGCAGCGCCGAAAAAGTAGATCCCTTTGCTGTTGCCATCGAGCATCACCTTAGTTGAGTGGAATAGTGAATGACCACGTGTTTGAAGCCACGCCGCTGAAGCCTTTCGTACCTGAGGCAGTGAACCCACCGCCGGCGCATTTGACCGTCGAGCCAGCAACGGTATATAGACCAAACGACAGGATCCCGCCGCTGATGGCGTAGCACCCAGCCAGATTCGCGACCCCGTTATCTTCAAGATTGAGCGGACCGGTACACGTCGAAGCTGTGCAAGTTGTAGCGACCGTGAGAGCCGCGGGCAAACCGTTGATCTGCAGGAACGTACTGTTTGATGTGCAGGTGACATTTGTCGGTAGGATCAGCGTCGCGCGCTTATCGACTATCCGGTAGGTCACCGTACCGAGAGACGGCGTCGTAGTACACCCGCTGGAAATGCTTGACGAGAACGTGCCGGTGACGATCGTCGGCACATTCCCGCCAGTGCCGGTGATCGTGACAGATCCAAAACTCGGACGGCTTGGATAGCCGTGAGTGTCGATCGCCATCGCGCCGACAGCAACCGCCAGAAGCACACCCAACACAAAACCGCGCGCAGTATTCATAGATCAGGTTTCCTCAGCCACGTATACGTTCACAGAGCCGCCGGTGTTGTTCTGCACGTCGATTGCATAAGTGCCTTTGAACTCTGCCGGCGAGCCGGGTTGCAACGGGAACAGATTGTTCGTTCCCGAGTGCGCCCGCGCGTATACCACGGCTGTGGCCGCGGGATCGAGGGTCAGCGTCACACGTCTGCGGGAAAGGTTTGCCGGAACGACTGCAGTCGCGGCCGAGTTGGGACATGCCACGGGAGAGGTCTGATCGACGAGCGTCCCCGCCGGCGCGTCCTGCGTGATCACCGTATTCGCGACGGTGACGGAGTTGGAGTAGCTCACGTCATCGTTGCCGACAGCGAGCTGGATCGTCTGACCGGACGCACTGACTACCTCGAGCTTATCGAAGCCGTCGAGCGGATCATCCGCAGTGAACTTGAACCCTGCAGGCACCCCGGTAAAAACTCGATTTTTGTTGCTGTTGCCGATCTGGAACGCAGTGATGTTCAGACTCCCGACCGGCGCAGCGATCACGAGGAACATGGTTCCAGCGCCAAAGACCGCTTTCTGTCCGGCAGTGAGGGTCTGTGTCAGAACTTCTGTGCTCATGATTTAAACATCGCTGGCAGTACGACGATCAACACCGCGGCAGCCACGGCGTAAACGGCGATTTTTTGGACCTGGGTTGAGTCGCTTGCACTATTCTGCTGCGCGATCGACTGAAATCCGGAAATTGCATTGTTGGTAAGAGACTCCTGATGCAGTAATGAGTCTTGCGCGATGTTGGCCACGGTAGTAAGCGCATCGTTCTGGAACGTGAGGCCGGACTGATACGCCGCGGCAGCGTGGTCGAGGCCTGCAGTTGCGAGACTGCCGCCAGTGTCGAGCGCAGTCTGCCCGAGCGTTATAGCCGCGTGATTGACGTCGCTACTTAGACCGCTGGCGAAATTGAACGCACCCTGAGTAGTGTTGGCATTCGACGAGATTGCCTTGCCGGCCACGGATCCCAGCACCCTCGAGCTGGAATCGGAGAGCGATGCATTAGCCCCTAGGGCTGCGTTGATCGCCTCGACGGCTCTATTGAAAATGCTCGTGTTACTGGCCAGAGCGGTGTCTGCGACGTTCGCGCCGGCCGCCACGGCCCCGGGGTCCACGGTGTTGCTCGTGTAATTGAGGTTGGTGCCGCCTTTATTGTCAGCGATCGTGAACCCGCCGGTGTCCTGCAGGTTCAGCTCCTGCACCTGCGTACTGTTCGCTGTTGAGCTGCTGCTACTACTTTTGCCGCCCATCACGCAACCTCGCAGCGATAGACATATTCAGCGAGACGGAAATCAAACTTCCGGAGCAGACGACCTACAGCAGACTGCGCCGAGTGGATTCTGATCGAGCGGATCCCGCGAGACTTACACTGTGAGCGCACCCACTCAAAGGCCTCCGCCGATCTCGTTCCCTGGTAGCAACACACAGTCAGCTCGCGGTCTTCTACTCGCGTGACCATGTACGCGGCCCCGTCCCACAGCCGGTAGCACTCCAGGCCCCGACTGTTGACGCCGGCGACGATCTGCGCTCGATCGGCGCCGAGCGCACCAGACAGGCCGCTGTCGGCTTCGTCACTCCAAGGAAAAATTTTCTCGATCTTCACTTGCGCAGCACCATGACACCCAACAACACCACGACGCCCAGGCCGAGTAGCAGCACTAGCGGACTGACTCCGAAAGCGCCCGCCGGCGTCGATAGGTTTGCCAAGTTCGAGCCGTTGCCGCCGGCGTAGGCCGGAATCACGTTGCTGCCGTCGAGCGCCTGGCTGCCGTTCGTGGTCGGATCGACGATCGACGGCCCCGCGGTATTGCCTCCTACCGAAGAGAACCCGCCTGTCGTGATGCCTTGGATGTAGACACCGAGACTCCCGCTCGTCGTGGGCCCTACTGGGCCGGCGCCGAACAGATTCGCATCACGCCCCTGGATTTCGTACGCCGCTGCCATGGAGGCGCCCGGCCTACTTCACAGCCTTGGCGACGAAAAACACTACAGCAGCGATGGCCAGAAGCGCGATCGGCGACAACCCACCAAACACACCAGACTGCTGGGCCGGCGTAGCTGGCGCGTACTGACCGTAGCCGGCGTAGCCGTACTGAGTCTGAGGCGCCGGCGAGGTGACCGTCACCGGCTGATTGTTCTGACTGTCCACGTAGGCACCCAGACCAACAGCAAAAGCCTGCGCGAGACTCTGCCCAACGCTTGGGCCGCTGTCTCCAGAATAATCGTCCATAAACGGGACCCTCCGCAGTGTTGCTCAGATGCCGTTGAGGATCGAGTACACGTCAGCGTAGACAAGAAAGGTTCCGGCGCCGCTGGCAGTCAGCAGAAACTGATAGTTCGCCAGCGTGCCGTCCGCGTTGCGAGTCGGCTGTGTGTCGCTCTGGTTGCCATCGGCGAGCCAGTCAACGACGTACATGTTCGTCTGCGGATGCTTGCCGTAGTCCGATTGGATCCAGCTCGCCAAAGTCGGCACAACAGTCTCGTAGATGTCGAGTGAGTTGCGCTTGATGCGAACGCTCGTGAGGATCGAGGAAAAGATCACCAGCCGCTTGATCAGCGAATTACCGCCTGAGCCGTAGTTGATCTGATATTGCTGCTCTGTGGCGGCGCTCGAGGTGAGCGACGTGCTGATCAGAGCGCGCAGCAAGGGCCGCAGCTTCGGGTTAAAGCCGTTTTCCGGTCTGACACTATCGACATCGCGGAGCTGCGCCCACGAGTCGAGAGTAGGAGCGGTCGCGCCGCTGATGTCGGCTTCCATCGTGAACGTGTTGACGCCGGCGGCATTCGTATCGACGGCGCCCATAATCTCGCCTTGCATGCTCTTCGAGTCCGGCTCGACGAAATCGACCGTGAGGAAAGCAGCGTTGCTGTTGCCGAGCTGGTAGGTCTGCAGCAGATCCAAGTTCGATCCGCTGATGTCGCCGAAAGTCACCTTGCCGTTCAGCTTAACCCGTAGCGCGGTGATCATTGCCTTGGTGAGAGACGTTCCGCCGAGCACGAGATAGATCCGCTCGATGATGTTGCCGAGGACGAGAGTAGAGTTGAGAACCGCGCGACCCGTGGCGACAACGTTGGTCCACGGCTCCAGATGGCGAATGAAGCGCATTGAAAAACTCCAGCGAGCGGCGCTCCCGCGCGGCTCTTTTGAAGGGCTGCAGGGTCCACCGATGGGACCCTGGAGCCGGTGTTACTGACCGATGACGACCTGACGAAGTGCGGATACGCGGTACACAACCGCCAGCGTCAACACAACGATCAGGACGGACTTGCCGATATTGCCCATGTTGAAAGCCCCTACAGGGTTGAGGATGAAACGCTGGCGACGCTAGATGGCGCCGACGTGAGTCGGGAAGGGGGCGCCGACTTGAGTCGGCTAGAACCGACTCAAAACGTGACGTGATGCGCTTCCACTGCAGCCAGTTGGCCCCAAAGCCGAGGGACCAACCCCGGCGCCGTATGGGAGACGGCTACTGCCACTCACTGCATCTTTAAATGCACTGGCTGCAGCGGAAACTCAGAGTGTGCGTGGTGTCGCAAAAAGGGCCGCGAGACAGTTATCCCTCTCCACTGCGGCTTGCTGGATCCTCAGTGAGAGAACCTTGCGGCGCTCTGGATCGTCTTCGTGGGCGAGCTGCTGGCGTAGCGCGTCGAGTTTTTCGGAGGCCCCGATTGACGCTTGCTCTAGCTGTTTTTTGATCAGCTCACGCGCATTGAGCATGGTTGAACCTCACTCGTCCGCGACGTAGCTCCTGCGTCCGCAGATCGCGCTCGATGTAGTCCAGCGGCTTTAGCTTCTCAACTTCCTCGAGGCTCACTCCCAGGCACTCAGCCATATAGGAACGATCGTTGGGAAAGCCCATAAAGCCGGAATGGATCAAGGCTGCGTTGCTCACGATCGTTTTGTCCGACTCCGCCGGCCGCTGTGTCAGCCCGTACAGATCCAACCCGTGCTTGCGAGCCTTCCGCAGCATCTGGCCCCACTCATCGGGCGCTTTGCCTGGACTCGTGACGTCCGCGAGCTCCTCCACGACCACCGTCCGGCCTGGTGCAGCTTTTCCCCAAATCCACGCGAGACGGCAGAACGCGGGAAACAGTGAGACGACTTCGACCTTTTTGCCTCGACGCACTCGCAACTTGATGGGGCCGGCGTAGCCGACTCTGAACCGGCCACCGCGGCGCAGATGATCGACTATGCGATTTTTCAGAGCCTCGATCGTATAGACCGGCTCGACGAGCCGGCGATCGGACCATTCGTGGTCGCTGTCCCATACGAGCAGCTCGTTGCAGCGTTGGACCTGGGAGATAACCCATGCACTCTTGCCGCTACCGGTGAATCCGGCGACGAGTGTCGTCCTGCCGTCTCTCACTGCGTGAGGCTCGATGCAGTCAACGGATCTGTGATCGACGCCGGCGGAGCTGCGGCGCCGTTCGTCGACGAAGCCGATCGTACGATCCGCTTGGGGACAAAGAGCGGCGGAAGCCGACCATGCACAGCGATGCGCGAGACGCAGATCGCGCCGCCGGCGAAGATCAGCCGCACCCAGCATGCATAGCGGCCCTCGATCCCTCCGGGGAATACCTGATCGAGACACTCGGCGAGTGCCTCCGACACCGGCCGCTGCTCCGATGTTTGTATCTCCCAGGCCGGAAACACGACAGCAGAGAGAACCTCGACAGCCGGCGGAGTCAGAGCGGACCATTGTCCGTTGATATTCGGCGCCGGCGCCTGTCCGGTCGCCGGATCTATGGCGGGGATCTCGGATGCGACCTGTTCGGCCTGGGCGATTAGGTCGTCAGACCCTCCCACCAGTCCCAAAGGTTCCATCCCTGCAACGGGCGCCCCTGGGGGGGGGCCGACTCCGACCTGGGCGGAGTCGGCTCTGGAGTCGGCATAGATGCCGGCGATCGAGCCGTCACTACTGGTGACGCCGTCGGCTTTGCTGGTGCTGGGATCGCCGGACGTGTCGCCTGTATAGGCGGCACGTCCGGCGCGATTTTTTCCGGCCGTGGGACTGCTCCCCATATCTCACCTCGATCTAACACATGGTCCTGTGAGGCCTTCGAGCTTGCGTCTACGACCTTGCCGTGCTCAGGACAGGCCGACGAGTAGAATTTTCCTTTGAACATCGAAGGGCGCGTCGATCGCTCCTGATAGCGATACACCTTCAGGACGTGTTTGCATCCCTCATGGGTGCATGGACATTCCCCGACCGGATCGGGTTTCTGCTTCATAACTGGCCCTCGCTTCGCGCGATGTCTATAACCTGCTCCGCTTGCTTGATCAGCCGATCTTGGCGGAGCTGCTCCGGGGTAAGCAGTCCCTCCAGGCGGCATACTCGGCGCATCAGATCCGCGATCTGCTCTTCCATCCGTGTCTGACGGTCGCTTTTTGGCGGCGACCATCTCACGACGGCAAAACAATGTTTGTTTTGGGCTTCTGGCTCTCGACCTTGGGGACGCGGCCGCGGGAATACGCCACGAGAGAGACGACCATCACAGCCATGGCCTCCGCGACGTTCAGGAGCTGCTGAGCGGCTTGCCGATCGAATTCCTCTGAGGCTTCCGTAGCGATCCGCTCGAGAGAGCCGGTCAGAGCTTCGGCTTCTCTCACCGACCACAGACGGCCGGGTCTAATCGGTAGCGCTTCGAGCTGGCTCGCGCCGGCGAGAATCGGATCGAGGGTGCTGGTGTGTCGCATCAGATCGGCCCAGGCCGGTGAGGCGCGGATCCTGCCTCGAGCGCCTCGACGCGGCGCCCAAGATCGTCGTGCTCATGGAAAAACCGGACGAGCAACGGCATGGCCTCGCACAGCTCCGGCGCTGTTGCTCTCAGGATGGATGAGGGGGGCTTTCGGAGCAGCCGGCGGATCTGCTCAGTGACGGTGATCGCCGGCGCTTGTGACGGGGTAGACATTGGGGGCGCAGGTTCGGCGCATACCTGCCCGCGGCGCTTTGCGCCATTTCACAGAATCTCGGCCTCCAGTGCTGTTCTGTGAACTACGTCGCGACTGATCGCAGTAAACAGCCCAGCAAGATCCTCGACAGCATGCGGTTTTAGTGCCCGCGTGAGAGCAAGCCAGCGTTCCGCGCCTGATCGGCCTATCGACTTATCCTCCGTTATGGACCTAAGAAGAGCGGACGCGAGCCGGTAGCGTCCGCCCTCATAGTTCACTCTGCCCAGCCAGATGATCTGGCCAAGATCCTCCTTAGGAGGTCGCTTCAGTCGAAACAAACAGCCGTAGGTACGCGATCGACGGAAGCCTCGCATGGCTTTCAGCCATTCGAGCAGCTCGTCGCCGTTCCATTCCAGCATGGGTGGCGCCGGTGGCCTGTCGCCAGGATCGGGATCGGACTCCTGGGCTGCCTTCTCTGCTGACTTCGCGACCGTAGCGGCGACCGCATACTTGATCAGCTCCATCAGCGCTCCGCGGATCACGCCTGGACCTTGAGGCAGTTTTCGCGCGTGCAGGTTCCAGTGCCACCGGCGCCGAAGCTTTTCGTAGTCTAGGTACCCCTTGACTACGAGAATCACATTGAGGTGAACGTTCCAGTCGCGCTGAGCGCCGAGCGGAGCTTCCAACACACACAGCGCGCCCTTGATTTCAGGAAAGAGCAGAGAGCCGTCTGCATGCTTGGCCCTCAAGATCGAGTTTCGGAAACGCCGGCAGATGCTGGCCATCTCGCGTCGCAACGTACCGGCCACCGCGTTGGGAGTCGTGAGAACCAAGTAGTGAAGAGCGTGACCATCTCCCTGTAGGGCTTCGAGCGGACCCAGCACCTTGCGGGACAGTCGCTGTGATTCTTCGCGAGCGTCATCCGGGCAAAGCCTGGACAGACCGGCCTTGTCGTCCCAAAACATAACCGCTTTGCCTTTCGCGATGCTGTACCCATATGCGCCCTCCCAACGCGCTCGACGCAGTCGATCGACATAGTTATGAACCCATTTCGCCCCGCAGATCGGCAGAACCCGCTTTTCCAACGCATCCGCGAGCTGGTGTCTGATCCAGTGATGTTTGGAATAGCCAGGGAGCTTTAGTTCGAGCTGCTCTTCTGCCTCGCAGGCAGACGGCGCCCACCGTGCGTAGCTTTCAACCTCGCCGCTATGTTGATTTTTGAAGACAGCGCCAAACTGCTGCAGCTCTTCGGTCTGCAGCCACTGGTAATACTCGCGCCTGTCGCGCTGTACGTCCCTGGGTTCGGCGCTCACGTATAGCCTGTCACTGTGGCCGCGGCCAGCCCGGAGGGCCGAAGGGCTCTACAGTCGCTCCGCCACTGGCCAAGAGAACATCGAGGCCGGCGCGGACGAGTGCATCACCGAGAGACAACATCAGCCGCTGATCACGTACCGCGATAGAGCAGTCTGATGTTCCGTCAGCCGCGGCGACCATGACGAATACGCCTTCAGCGTTCAGCTTGCGCAGCAGCTCTTCAACCTCAGCGTCGTACTTGCCTCCGCCCGGTTTCATCGGCGCACCCTACGCCGTAGCTCTTCGATCGCGCCTTGAAATCCCTCTACGCGATCAGAGTTGAACTTGTCTCTTTGTGGGGATGGGTCCATGGAGTCCGCGGCCACGAGACCAACAGCCGCAAGAGCGAACACGATCGACAGCTCAGCCATGCGCTCACAGTCAGCGCCGCACGCATCGACGAGAAAGAAAAAACGACGTTCCGCTGGCTCTAATGGCATTCGTCTGCACTCCATTTCAACTTGACGGCTCCATAGAACCAACCAACTAGCTCAGCCAGCTCCAGCACACGACGTGTTGCGGCGACGATCCGCCGGCGCTGCTCGCCGGTGAGGCCGTGCCATCTCGTCATGCTGAGCGACTCGTCGAGTCCTGCCAGCTTCAGCAGCACGGCATGCTCCGTTGGCGGAGTAAGGGCCTGAGGGCCGCGACCATCCCAGGCCGCGGAAATTCGTGCAATGTAATCAACCGTCGCGACGTTCAAGCGCCGCCCTCCTTGAGTGTCAGAGTGAGCCGCACACCATCGGCCGTCAGCGATCGGGCGATCGGCTTGCCGTAGTTGCAATCGAGCATCCGCAGAGCGAGAGCTGAGTCGATATCGACTAGCGGCTCGCCGGCGTCCGTCGAGAGCACAACGCGCACCGATCGAGCTGGCATGGGTCGCTGCTGCGCCATCAGTCCGCACAGGATCTCTTTCGCTGACTTCATAGCCGGCGATTGAGGCGGAGGGAGCGGCGCCGGCGAGCTACCGGCTGATTGGTGTGTGAGGCCTGAAAGGGAGGCCCGGTCAACGACCGAGCCTCCAGAGTTGCCGCCGGGGGAATGCTCCGGCGGCGCAGGGATCAATCGGCCTCACTTATCTGGCTCCTTGAGCGCTTCCCTGACGCCCAAGATGCGAAGAAATTCCAGTCCGTGGGTGCTGTCGAGAGTGAAAGAGCGGGCCTGCTGTAAGAGCTGCGTACGCTCGACGAGCTGCTCGACACACGAGGTCGCTTTGCCAGCCGCCATCCAGGCCTGTAGCCCGCCGTCGATCGCCGAAAGAGCGATCGTGGCGGTAACTAGATGCTGTTGAGCCTTTTGGATGTGATCGAGCGCCCTCGCAACGCGATGCACGGCTTCCGTCCTGATGCGCTTTTCCTGATCAGTCGTGAAGTCTCTGACCTTGGCGTTCATGGCTGCTGGCCTCCGCGATCCCTTGCGACGAGCAGGACGGCGATCGCCAGCACGATCCAGAACAGACCGCTTGCGATGTGGGCGTGAACGTGGTGCATCACGACGCACCTCCTGAGCCTTCCTCCAGCAGGCCTCCCAGCTCGCGGCGTATCTGATGAAGCCGTCCGATCCGAGCGCGAAACAAAGAATCGTCGCGCAGATCACCGGTCAGCAGCTCGCCGAGACTGAGGAAAAAATAATCGAGTCGATCGACCGGCGTAGGGTTCGCCGGCTCCGTCGCGACTGTGGTCGCCATCATGTTGTTACTCCCGTTCCTGTAGCGGTGTCATGCCACTGACACCAGACCGCGAAGGGGGCGCGGCACCCCGAGTTGGCAATTCCCCGCGACGCCCGTTCTACAGACGGGAAGGCTTGCAACCGATCTTCAGACGGCGCAGGCGGGGAACCGCGACCCGAGCGCAGTATGCGCCAGGATTGCACTCAGGCTCAAATTGTGATCCGTTTCACAGCGGGTAGCCGTCCGACGGCCGGGGTGTACGCGGCCCCGAAAGCACGTGTGAGGGGGTGTGGGGGGTGGCAGAGGTAGTTAGCCCGGTCCGGTGGAGACATCGTGAGGTAGTGCCGCCAGGATGTGCTTGGGGTGAGGTGTGTGATTGCTTATGCGTCGAGTGTGGCTGGCGCTCCAGGCCATGTGAGCGGGCAGCAGAGTCGCGGTGTTTAACGAACAGACGAGCCGCCAGAGCTCAGATCGGCCCGCCGGCGGTGTCGAGGGAGCGGCGGTAGCTCAGCGAGCCGCTGCACGCGATCCCAATGCTCCCGCTGAGCCTCGACTTCGGCCGCGACGTCGGCGAGCTGCTGGCGATCGGCAGCTCGTTGCTCAAGGAGCTGCTCAAGCTTCGCTTCGAGGCGCTC
>Ga0207654_10001495_pt1 | contig 12342 bp, 9 predicted proteins | sample KBSC64metaG_FD_184355 | JGI IMG/M metagenome (GOLD analysis project Ga0207654, IMG submission 184355) | Corn rhizosphere microbial communities from Kellogg Biological Station, Michigan, USA - KBS C6-4 metaG (SPAdes) (version 2) | ecosystem: Host-associated > Plants > Roots > Rhizosphere > Soil...
CTCGACGTCGGTATCGACGCGGCGATTCTCGACGCCGTCGTCGGCAACGCGATTGCGGATGCCGACGAGCGCGTCGGCATCTACGTGCACGCGTATTCCTCGCGTCTGGTCGAGGCGCTGGAGAATGAATTTCTCGCCCTGCGTTTCGCCGCCGGCGATGAAGCCGCGGCGCAAATGTTCAGTGATTACGTGGCGGCGACGCCGTCGACGCATCGCAACGTGCGCTGGTACGGCAAGGGCCTGGCCGAATTCCTGCGCAGCGCATCACCATGGTCGAAAACGCCCGCATTCGCGGAACTGGCCGCGCTGGATTGGATGATCGGCCTGTCGTTCGATGCGGCGGACGAGTCCAGTATCGCCGAAGCGGACATCGCCGCCATTCCGTTCGAGCGCTGGGGCGAGATGATCCTGCGCTTGCCGCAACACGTGCAGCGCCGGACTTTCGTATGGAACGTCGGTGAGGTGCGCCGGGCCCGCGACCACGCGCAACCGTGCCCGGAATTGCAGCGTCTGCAATTTCCGCAAACCTGGATCGTCTCGCGTAGGAATCTGGAAGTGCACTACCGAGCGCTGGAACCCGACGAAGCGGCCGCGCTCGATGCGGTTGCCGCGGGCGCACCGTTCGAGGCGATGTGCGAAGCGCTATGCGACTGGCACGCGCAGGAGGAAGTCGCGCTGCGCGCCGCCGGTTTGCTCAAGGCTTGGATCGGCAATGGCTGGATCGCGGGCGTCGAATTGCCAAGCTGATTGACACCGCCGCAGGCATCGTCAGAATCACCCGATGGCGACAACCCAATCGGACGTTCTGGTCATCGGCGGCGGCCTCGCGGGCATCGTCACCGCACTCGAAGCATTGCGCGCGGGCCGGCGCGTTACCATCATCGATCGCGACACGCCCGAGCGCTTTGGCGGACTCGCGCTGTGGGCCTTCGGTGGCATGGCACTGGTCGGTACGCCATTGCAGGCGCGCAAGAAGATTCCGGATACGCCGGAAGTCGCGCTGCGCGACTGGATCCGCTTCGGCGAACTCGATCCGAACGACACGTACCCCATGCAATGGGCGCGCTATTACGTCGAGCACTCGCGCGCGCAGGTGCACGACTGGCTGACAGGGCACGGCATCAAATTCATGCCCGCGGTGAACTGGGTCGAACGTGGCCGCTTTGGCGAAGGCAACAGTCTGCCGCGCTACCACATCGTCTGGGGCACTTCGCGCGAACTGACGCGGCGCATGATCGCGGCGTTGCGCGAGGCCGATGGCGGACGACTCACCGTGCTGCATCGCCATCGCGTCACTCAAATCGATCGCAGCGCCGGAAAAATCCGCGGAGCTGTGGCAGTCGATGAGGCAACTGACGCCGAGGTGCGTTTGCAGGCGGACGTCGTCGTGCTGGCGATGGGCGGCATCAACGGCAGCCACGAACAAGCGCGCGCGAATTGGCCGAAGGGCACTTCGCAACCCGCGATGATGCTCAACGGCGCGCATACTTTCGCCGACGGCAAGCTGCATCATCTGGCTGCTGGTTTCGGCGCGCAAATCACGCATGCCGGCGAGATGTGGAACTACGCCGCCGGATTCCCGCATCCGTATCCGCATTTCCAAGGGCATGGATTGTCGACGATTCCGTGCAAGTCGGCGTTGTGGCTGAACCATCGCGGTGAGCGCATCGGCCCGGAACCGCTGGTCACCGGATTCGACACGAACTGGCTGTGCCGGCGCGTGGCCGAGCAGGAAAAACCCTGGACCTGGCATCTGCTCAACTGGCGCATCGCGATCAAGGAATTCGCGATTTCCGGCGCCGAACACAATGCGCGTATCCGCGACAGGCAATTCCCACAGTTCCTCATCGAAACCCTGTTCGGCAATCATCGCCTGGTGCGCCAGATGCAACGCGAGAGTCCACACTTTCTCGTCGACGACACGTTGGCAGGACTCGCGGAAAAAATGAACGCACTGACCAGCTCGCACGACATCGATCCACGCCTGTTGCAGGCCACGGCGGATGCCTTCGACGCGAATTTCGCCAACGCCGACAAGCTCGAAAACGACGACCAGATTCGTCGCATCCTGCATGCGCGGCAGTGGGGGCCGGATCGCCTGCGCACCTGCATGCCCGCGCCATTGCAGAAGCAAGGTGCAGGCCCGTTCATCGCGATCCGCATGCGGCTGATCACGCGCAAGAGCCTGGGCGGACTGCGCACCGACTTGCAAAGTCGCGTGCTCGATGCCGACGATCAACCGATTCCCGGCCTGTATTGTGTCGGCGAGGCCGCAGGTTTTGGCGGCGGCGGCGCCAGCGGCAGGCGCTCGCTCGAGGGGACCTTCCTGCCGGGCTGTATCCTTACCGCACGCGCCGCGGCGCGTTCCATCGTGACCGGCTGAGAGCAAAGGAGCACGCCGCATGGGTTTGAGCATTCCCGTCACCGCAGCGGATTACCGCTGCCTCGCGCAGCGGCGCTTGCCCGGCTTCCTGTTCGACTACATCGACGGCGGCGCCAGCGACGAGATAACGCTGCGCGCGAACATCGATGACTTCGCGCGCGTGAAGTTGCGTCAGCGCGTGCTGGTGGACGTGAGCCGGATCGACACCACTACCAAGCTCGTCGGCGAAGATTGCGCGATGCCGCTGGCGCTGGCACCCGTGGGTCTGGCCGGCATGATGGCACGGCGCGGCGAGGCGCAAGCCGCGCGCGCGGCGGCGGCGGCGGGCGTACCGTTCACGTTGTCCACCGTCGGCATCTGCCCGCTGGACGAGGTGCGCGCCGCGTATGGCGCGCCGTTCTGGTTCCAGTTGTACATGCTGCGCGATCGCGGCGTGGTGCAGGCTTTGCTGCAACGCGCATGGGCGGCGGGCTGCCGCACGTTGGTCTTCACCATCGACCTGCCGTTGCCCGGAGCGCGTCATCGCGACATCCGCCGCGGACTCGGCGCGCACGGTTTTCGCGCGGCGCTGCTGACATACGTGCAGGTGCTCGCGCGTCTGGATTGGGTGTGGCGTGTCGCCGTGCGCGGCCGCCCGCTGCGCTTCGGCAGCATCGCCGAACACGTGCCGGATGCGCGCGACTTCAACGCGCTGCGTTCGTGGATCGACACGCAATTCGATGCCAGTGTGACCTGGCGCGACATCGAATGGCTGCGCGGTCAATGGCAGGGCAAGCTGCTGCTCAAGGGCATCCTCGATGTCGACGACGCGCGCGCCGCGGCACAGGCGGGTGCCGACGGCATCGTCGTCTCCAACCACGGCGGCCGCCAGCTCGATTCGGCGGCGTCGTCGGTCTCGAAATTGCCGGCGATCGCGCAGGCGGTCGGTGCGCGCACGCAGGTGTTGTTCGATGGCGGCGTGCGCAGCGGCGTCGACATTTTCAAGGCCATCGCGCTGGGCGCGCGCGGCGTGCTGATCGGCAGGCCGTGGGTGTGGGCGCTGGCTGGTGCGGGCGAATCGGGTCTGCGTGACCTGCTCGCGACCCTGCAGCGTGAATTGCAACTCACGATGACGATGGCTGGCGTCACCCGCATCGGCGACATCGATGCCAGCCATCTCGACCGCGACTGAAGAGGAATCGATCATGCCCAATGGCGCGCAAGCCCTGCTGAAAACCCTGGCCGATGCCGGCGTCGATGTCTGCTTCAGCAATCCCGGTACGTCCGAGATGCATTTCGTCGCCGCGCTCGACGGAGAACCGCGGCTGCGCGCGGTGCTATGCCTGTTCGAGGGCGTCGCCACCGGCGCCGCCGACGGCTACGCGCGCATGGCTGGAAAACCCGCGGCGACCTTGCTGCACCTGGGCTGCGGCCTCGGCAACGGTCTGGCCAACCTGCACAACGCGCGCAAGGGCAAGGTGCCGGTGCTCAACATCGTCGGCGATCACGCGACGTATCACGTGCAATACGACGCGCAGTTGCAATCCGACATCGAAACCGTGGCGCGCAACGTGTCGCCGGGATTCGTGCGCACCTCGAAATCTACGGCGGAACTCTGCCGCGACGCGGTGGATGCGCTCGCCACGGCGCGCGGACTGCCCGGTCAAGTGGCGACGTTGATCCTGCCAGCGGACGTGTCGTGGAGCGAGGGCGGCGTGCCGTGCCCGCCGCTGCCGCCGCCGCGCGCGGACGCTGTGGACGACGCCACGGCGCGCGCGATCGCCGATGCGATCCGTTCCGGGAGTAAAACGGCACTACTGCTCGGCGGCACTGCATTGCGCGAACCGGCGTTGCTCGCCGCCGCACGCATCGCTGCGCATAGCGGCGTGACGCTGCTCGCCGAAACGTTCCCGACGCGCCTCGAACGCGGCGCCGGTCTGCCGCCGGTCGAGCGCATCGCCTATCTGGCGGAACTCGCCAGCGTGCAGCTTGCCGATGTGAAGAACCTGATTCTTGTCGATGCGAAGGCGCCGGTGTCGTTTTTCGCCTATCCGGGCAAGAAGAGTTACCTCGTGCCCGATACTTGCACCGTGCACACGTTGTCGACGCCTGCCCAGGATGCCGCCGCGAGTCTCGACAAGCTTGCGCATGCCCTCGGTGCCGACAAGGCCGCGCCTGCGTTGCAGGCTGCGACTCGCCCATCGCGCCCGCGCGGAAAACTCACCGCGGCCAAGGTATGCAAGGCGGTCGGTCATCTGTTGCCGGAAAACGCCATCGTCGTCGACGAGGCCATCACCTCGGGCCTGATGCTGGGCGTATTGACGGCTGGTGCGCCGCGCCACGATCTGCTCACGCTTACCGGCGGCGCGATCGGCCAGGGTCTGCCCAATGCCGTCGGCGCGGCCATCGCCCGTCCGCATCGTCCGGTGCTGGCTCTGATCGGCGATGGTTCGGCCATGTACACCATCCAGTCGCTGTGGACAATGGCGCGCGAGAAGCTCGACGTCACCGCGATCGTTTTCAACAACGCCTCGTATTCCGTACTGAATGTGGAACTCGAACGTGTTGGTGCGGATTCGGCCGGGCCACGCGCCCGCGCCCAGCTCGATCTGCACGGTCCGGTGCTCGACTTCGCCCGCCTCGCGCAGGGCATGGGTGTGCATGCGGTGCGCGCGGATACGGCGGAGGATTTCTGCAAGGCGCTGGAATATGCGCTGGGCCATCCCGGCCCGCACCTGATCGAAGCATGCGTGCCCGAATCGCTCGGTGGCGCCAAGCGCCGGATCCTGCCGTGGATGTTGCGCGCGCTGCCGAGTTTGCCGCCGGCGGTTGCGCGCGCGCTCAAGCGCAAGATCGCGCCTTGAGGTTCGGCCGTGCGCGTACCCGGGTTGCGTCGGGCAATCTTGTCACAATCCCGTAACCGGGCTTGCTCCGGACTGTAGCAATCGCGCCCGATACTGCCGGCATCGACATTACCGGAGCCAAACCCATGCGCCATACCCCGATCGCCGCCGCGCTTGCTGCGGCCCTGCTTGCCGCCGCCGCGGCGACCGCGCACGCGGATGTCCTGACCGACACCACGCTGAGCGGCAAGACCTACATCGATTTCACCAACCTCGACCAGACCAAAAACGGCAGCGATACCGCGAACGCCGGCACCGGCCTGGACGTGAAGCGCTTCTACCTGACCGTCGACCACAAGTTCGACGATTTCTGGTCGGCCGGATTGACCACCGATTTCAACTACACCGCGAGCAGTGGCGAAACCCAGTTGTTTGTGAAGAAAGCCTGGGTGCAGGCGAAGTTCAGCGACGCGCTGAAGCTGCGCGCCGGCGCCGACGACATGCCGTGGATCCCGTATGTCGAAAGCCTGTACAACCTGCGCTACGTCGAGAACACCCTGATCGACCGCCTTAAGTACGGCACCTCGTCCGACTGGGGCGTGCATGCGTTCGGCAGCGGCGACAACCTGTGGAATTACAACGTCGCCGTCGTCAACGGCGCCGGCTACAAGAATCCCACGCGCAGCAACAGCGTCGATGTCGAAGCGCGTTTCGGCATCACCCCGTTGCCGGGCCTGAGCCTCGCGGTCGGCGGCTACAGCGGCGAACTCGGCAAGGACACCGCAAACCTGGCGTCGGGCTCGACGCGCACCGCCAACCGCCTGGATGCGGTGGCCGCCTATGTCAGTCCGCAGTTCCGCGTCGGCGCGGAATATTTCCGCCAGAACAACTGGAACAACGTGCTCACCACCGGCCCCAAGGATTCGGCCAACGGTTATTCGCTGTGGGGCCAGTATGTGTTCACGCCGGAATTCTCCGCCTTCGCGCGCTACGACCATGCCGACCAGAGCAAGGACATCAATCCGCTGCTCAAGGACACCTACTACAACGCCGGTCTGGAATGGATCGCGCGCAAGGGCGTGCGCCTGGCCGCCGTGTACAAGCACGAGAAGCTCACCGACTCCACCCTCGCCAACACGACGAAATCCAACGAAATCGGCGTCTGGGCAGAAATCGCGTTCTGACGATCGGGCACTCTCCTCGATCCGGGTTGACGGGCGCTTCGGCGCCCGTTTTTTTAGTGCGCCTTGTGCCTGTATTCGCAAAGATCGCGGATGATGCAGTTCGGGCAATCCGGCTTGCGCGCCTTGCACACGTAGCGTCCGTGCAGGATCAGCCAGTGGTGCGCGTCGCGCTTGAATTCGTCCGGCACCGCTTTTTCGAGTTTGTCCTCGACCGCGCGCACGGTTTTGCCGGGCGCCAAGCCCGTGCGGTTGGCGACGCGGAAGATATGCGTGTCGACGGCAATGGTCGGCTCGCCGAACGCGGTGTTGAGCACCACGTTCGCGGTCTTGCGGCCGACGCCGGGCAGGGCTTCGAGTTCTTCGCGCGAGCGCGGCACCTCGCCGCCGTATTGTTCGACCAGAATCCGGCACGTCGCGATCGCGTTCTTCGCCTTGGTATTGAAAAGTCCAATTGTGGAAATGTATTTTTTCAGCTTTTCCTCGTCGAGCGCGAGGATGGCCTGCGCCGTGCCAGCAACAGGAAACAACCGGCGCGTGGCCTTGTTCACGCCCACGTCGGTGGCCTGCGCCGAGAGCATCACCGCGATCAGCAACTGGAACGGCGTGGCGTATTCGAGTTCCGTTGTCGGCTTCGGATTCGCCTCGCGCAACCGCCGAAAGATTTCCCTGCGTTTTTCGGCGTTCATGTACCCGCCTTGCGTGCCCGCACCCGCGCGAGTGCGGCGGCGACGGCATCGCCCGCGTCGACAGTCGACTTGCGCGCGGCCAGTTCCGCCGTGCGTTCGGCGTGCCAACGTTGCAGCCGCTGCGTGTGCGCAACGTAGCGAGCACGATATTTTTCCGCGTCCGCCGGAATCTGCGCCGGCACCATCGAAATGCAATCGACCGGGCAGGGCGCGATGCACAGTTCGCATCCGCTGCATTCGTCCGCGATTACCGTGTGCATCAGTTTCGATGCGCCGACGATGGCGTCCACCGGGCAGGCCGCGATGCACTTGGTACAGCCGATGCAGACGGCTTCGTCGATCAGCGCGACTTCGCGCGGTTTTTCCACGCCGTTCGCGGGATTCAGCGGCAGCGGCGCGCATCCCAACAGTTCCGCCAGCGCGTCGATCCCGGTCGCGCCGCCGGGCGGACATTGGTTGATTTGCGCTTCGCCAGTTGCGATCGCCTGCGCATAGTCCATGCACGCCGGATAGCCGCAGCGCGTGCATTGCGTCTGCGGCAGGATCGCGTCGATGCGTTCGGCGAGTGGCATGGGCAATTATGACCTGCGCCGAACTCGCCGGGCGAGGATCTACTTGCTATTGAATCGCCACGCCGGCGCTCCAGTAGCCCTGCACGGTGTCGATGAGCGAAAGTCCTGTAGCGGTCGCCGAACCCACGAACAGCAATCGCGTCTGCGCCGTTACCGGAATCGCAAGGCCAGTCGTGATGCCGTTCGAGACCGTTCCGGTCGCCAGTACCCCTGTCATGGCCGGAGCCAGGGTTACCATGGCGCCGGGAATTGCCGTGAACGTATTGTCCTGCGTTGTGGACTGGTAGAGCTGACCGGTCAGGCTGATCGTGGTGCCGATCAGGGAGAGCGCGTTGGTACTGCTGAAGTAGACCGAGATCGATGTGATCGTGCCGTTGCGCGGCATGTTGAAAGCGAAATTCATCGAAGTGCCCGGGCCGCCGGTCAGGTCGATCGTCGGACCTAAGAAGGAGACGCCATCGACACCATTGCCGAAACCGAGCAGCGCGCCGGTGCCGGGCAACCCGCCAGCAATGGTGGTCACATCCAGCGGTTGGCCTGAAGCAAACGGAATAATCGTGCTCGATCCTGCTGGCCCTGTCGGCCCCGTCGCGCCAGTTGGGCCAATAGGTCCGGCTACACCCGTTGCGCCAGTAGTGCCTTGCTGCGCCAGCATGGCCCACTTCACGTTGCTAATGTCCGGTTGGAAGCCGTTGTTGCCGCTCACCAGCGAAATGTACGAGCTGCCGTTGTAGGACACGGCATCGCCGAGGGCATACGTGGTTGCGATGTTCCAAGCACCCTGGAACGAGATCGGCGGACCCTGCGGGCCGGTCGCGCCTGCAGGGCCAATCGAACCTGTCGCACCGGTTGGGCCTGCCGGACCGATTGGACCTTGCGGACCGGCGGGTCCAATGTTCGAGCCGGGTGAGCAGGGACCGAAGGTGCCGGTGCCTGCATCGAAACAGACCGGACTGACCTGCACAGTCGCCGCGTTCAGGTCGGAAACGATCAGGTGCCCGCTGCCGATCACGAAATCGCCTGCGCTGGGTGGCGTAACAACCACGTTTTGCGCGAGTACGGAAGTGGTCAACAGCATCCCGACGATGGCGAGGCAGATGGATGGGCGAGAGCGCAGGTTCATGGGTTTACCTTTCTTGACGAGACGTCGGGAAAGCGAATGCGGCGAAAACGGCGAGTAGCAGCGCGAGCAACGACGCGCCGATGCCGGACAGCGTTGGCGTCGGCACGGCATTGCCGCCGTTGACGCCGGACATGAACCAGCCGGTATCGTTGCCGGTGCCGCCATCATTGGTTTTTGTTGGCGCAAGCGGCTGGCCGATAGCGTGAACATCGGAGACGCCCACGAAGTCGATGTTCTGGCTGCCGCCGGGCAGTAGATCGATGTTCGCGACCTGGTCGGCGGCGGCACTGCGGAACTGGATCGGCAGCGCAGCTGTACCGGTTATCGTCAGCAGGTTGGAAATATTTTGCGTGGTGCCGACGGCAAAGACGTAGTTCTTGCCGGTCGCGCTGACGAAGCTGGCGTTATAAAAGGTGGAATTGCCGCTGACGTTCGACTGCGCGACGCTGCCGTCGACGAAATTCACGCTGCCGGTGCCGGCGGTGAACGTGCCGGCGTTGGCCCAGTCGCCGAACAGAGTCAATGTGCCGCTGCCGCCGTCGAGGGTGCCGCCGGACAGGATAGAAACGCTGTCGATATTTTGAACGCCGCCGCTGCCGACGGTGAAGGAACCGCCGATTTGCAGGTTGGTGTTGGCGAGATCGATGTTGCCGCCATTTAGCGCAAACGATGCGCCGGCGGGAACGGCAACCTGCGCCTGCGCGGTCATGCACGCTGTCACGAGTAAAGACAGCACGAGGCCGGCTGAGAATCGAATGGACATCCGCTGTTCCCCTGTACGACGGGGCAATGCTACGCCGCGGTCATCGCTATGTAAACGAACGCCGACTCATCACTTGACCGGCATTCCCGCTTTGGCGCCGGCGTCGGCATCGAGCAGATGCAGATCGTTGCCGCCGGAACCGGCGGAGAGAATCATGCCTTCGGATACGCCGAAGCGCATCTTGCGTGGCGCGAGATTGGCGATGAACACGACGTTGCGGCCGATGAGTTTTTCCGGTTCCTGATAGGCGGCGCGGATGCCGGAGAAAATCTGGCGCTGGCCGAGTTCGCCGGCGTCGAGAACAAAGCGCAGCAGCTTGTCCGAGCCTTCCACAAATCCACATTGCAGCACTTTGCCGACGCGCAAATCGAGTTTGGCGAAGTCGTCGATTGAGATCGTCGGCGACGGCGTCGAAGCGGCTGGCGAGGTTGCAGCGACATCTGTCTTGCCCCCTCTCCCGCTGGCGAGAGAGGGTTGGGGTGAGGGTGGCACCGTTGCTGGTGCATTTGGTTGCAGCGATTCTTTCGAGGCTTCGATCATGGCGTCGATTTTCTTGGTGTCGATGCGGGTGGCGAGTGCGGAAAATTCGCGGATGGCGACATTCAGGCGCGGCTGCATCGCCGCGTCGAAGCGCGCGGGTGTTTCGTCGAGAAAGGCGAACGCGCGCGCGGCGGTGGCCGGCACCACGGGCGCGAGCCAGATCGTGAGCAGGCGGAAGTAGTTCAGCGCGAGAGTGCAGACGACATGCAGCGCATCGCGCTTGGATTCGTCTTTCGCCATCGTCCACGGCGCGTTTGCCGCGACGTAGGCATTGGCTTCATCAGCGACTTCGACGATGAGGCGCATCGCGGCGGCGTAATCGCGCGCCGCGTACAGCGCCGCGCATGCCGACAATTTCTGAGCGGCAGCGGCGTAGGCGGCGGATTCGTCCGCAGGCAGTTGCGCGGCGAGCTTGCCGCCGAAGAACTTGTGCACGAATCCCGCGCAGCGGCTGGCGATATTTACCCACTTGCCGACGAGGTGCGAATTGACGCGCTCCTCGAACGCCTTCATGTCGAGATCGACGTCGGCCAGGGAGGGAACAAGTTGCGTGGCGAAGAAGTAACGCAGGTAATCCGGATCGAGATGATTCAGATACGTGCGCGCCTCGATGAAGGTGCCGCGCGACTTGGACATCTTCGCGCCGTTGACGGTGAGGAAGCCGTGCACGTTCACCGCGGTCGGTGTGCGCAATCCAGCGCCGTGCAGCATCGCCGGCCAGAACAGCGTGTGAAAGTAGATGATGTCCTTGCCGATGAAGTGGACCATCTCGGCCGTTGAATCGGCGCGGATGAAACGCTCCAGATCATCTGGTTTCAAGCCGTTGCGGCCGCTGTCGCACAGTTCCTTGAACGCGGCAAGATAGCCGACCGGCGCATCCACCCAGACGTAGAAAAACTTGCCCGGCTCGCCGGGAATCTCGAATCCGAAATACGGCGCGTCGCGCGACACGTCCCAACTGCGCAGGCCGTCGGCGAACCATTCCTGCAACTTGTTGACGACTTCCGCTTGCAAGCCGCCGGCATCACGGCGCTGCGCGAGCCAGTCTTTGAGCATGGTCTCGAAATCGGCGAGCTTGACGAAGAAGTGCGTCGATTCCTTCAACTCCGGCGTCGCGCCCGACACCACTGAATATGGATTGATCAAATCCGCCGGCGTGTACGCCGTGCCGCAAACCTCGCAACCGTCGCCGTACTGATCCTTCGAGTGACACTTCGGACACTCGCCCTTGATGTAGCGGTCGGGCAGGAACATCGCCTTGACCGGATCGTACAACTGCTTCACCGGCCGCGATTCGGTGTGGCCGCCGGCCTTGAGCGCCAGCCAGATGCGCGCGGTCAGTTCGCGGTTCGCATCGGTGTGCGTGGACGAATAATGATCGTAGGCGACGCCGAAATCGGCGAGGTCGGCGGTATGCCGTTTCCACACGCCGTCGATCAGCGCTTCGGGCGTGATGCCTTCCTTCTCCGCGCGCAGCATGATCGCGCTGCCGTGCGCGTCGTCGGCGCAGACGAAATGCACCGTATGTCCGGCCATGCGCATCGCGCGCACCCAGATGTCCGACTGGATGTGCTCGAGCATGTGGCCGAGGTGAATCTGGCCGTTGGCGTAGGGCAGGGCGGAAGTGACGAGGATTTCGCGCGTGGTCATGCCGCGATTATCGCATGGCGCGGCGCCGCTTTCGCCAAGAAAAACGGCAGGGATTTCTCCCTGCCGTGACTGCATTGCCCGGATGAATTCAATGCTTGGTGGGGGTCGGCATGTTGACCTTGTCGATGCCGTGGATCACTCCGTTGCTCGATGCCAGGTCGGCAAGCGTGACATTGGCGCCATCGATGCTGACTTTGCCATCGGTCAGTTTGATCGGCGCCGATTGGCCGTGTACGGTTCTGGCCGAATCCCATTTGCCGATATCAGCGGAACTCTTCTGACCTTTGAGCACGTGGTAGTTGAGAATGCCCGCGAGTTCTTCCTTGTTCTCCGGTTTGAACAGATATTCCAGTTTGCCGGCCGGCAATTTCTCGAAGGCCGCGTCGGTCGGCGCGAAAATGGTGAAGGGACCGGGACCGCGCAGGGTCTCGCCCAGAGCGGCCTTTTCGATGGCCTCACCGAAGGTCTTGAACGTACCGTTCGCGGCAGCGACATCGACCAGGTTCTTGGTCGAAGCGACGTTGGATGGGTTCTGAGTGGAAGGAGTGTTGGGCTGGTTATTCATGATGATTGTTTCCTGTATGGCGAGATCGGCGTGACAGGCGATCTCAAGGCGGCC
>Ga0207654_10001500_pt1 | contig 12314 bp, 10 predicted proteins | sample KBSC64metaG_FD_184355 | JGI IMG/M metagenome (GOLD analysis project Ga0207654, IMG submission 184355) | Corn rhizosphere microbial communities from Kellogg Biological Station, Michigan, USA - KBS C6-4 metaG (SPAdes) (version 2) | ecosystem: Host-associated > Plants > Roots > Rhizosphere > Soil...
TACATCGACGCCAACAGCATCGTCTATGTCGGCAAGGTGGAAACCTATCCACGCCTGGACGACGACGGCAACGAAGCCGGCCAGGGCTACGCGGTGAACATCGGCACCGGCATCCCGCGCGAGCATCATGTTTCGATAATGGGCACCAAGGAAGAAGTGCTGGCCCTGCTCAAGACGCTGCTCGGCGGCGCGCCGGGAGCATGATCGCCCGCGCGCGCGATCATCTTTCCTGAACGCGAAATTCGCCTCCGGCATGGGCTTCGCATCGTTTCTCGCAGTCGGCATCGGCGGACTGTTCGGCTCTCTTCTGCGCTGGGGGGTTGGCGTCACGCTCAATCCCGTATTTTCGACGCTGCCGTTGGGCACGCTCGCGGTGAACCTGATCGGCGGCTTCGCCATCGGCGTGGCGCTCGCGTTCTTCGATCACTACCACCAACTGCCGCCAGAATGGCGCTTGTTCGTCATCACCGGGCTGTGCGGAGGCTTCACGACGTTTTCCGCATTCTCGGGTGAAACGGCAATCCTGCTGTTGCGCCAGCAATACGCATGGACCTTCGCAATCGTCGCCGCGCATGTGCTCGGCTCGCTGGCGATGACGCTGGCTGGAATCTTCTTGATGCGGGTGCTGCTGCGCGCCTGACCTGAATTTGCCGGCGCGTGGTGTTACCCTGAAACATCATGAGCGGAATTTCAGCTCAGCACCGCATCGAAGGCCTGCTCGCGCAAGCGGGCCTCACCGTCGGCGGTCCGCAAGCCTGCGATCCGCAAGTCCACGATGCGCATTTCTACCACCGCGTGATCGCACACGGCTCGCTGGGCCTCGGCGAGGCCTACATGGACGGCTGGTGGGACGCGACCGATCTGGACGGTTTCCTGTTCCGACTGCTCAATGCGCACATCGATGAACGGGTGCACGGCATCGACGACGCCTGGCTATGGCTGAAATCGAAACTCGTCAACCTGCAACGCGGCCGCCGCGCCTACGTGATCGGCGAGCGCCATTACGACCTCGGCAACGATCTGTTCCAGGCCATGCTCGGTAAGCGCCTGGTGTATTCGTGCGGCTATTGGAAGGACGCGCACGACCTCGACGCCGCGCAGGAAGGCAAGCTCGACCTCGTTTGCCGCAAACTGCAACTCGAGCCTGGCATGCGCGTGCTCGACATTGGCTGCGGCTGGGGCGAGGCGCTGAAATTCGCCGCCGAACGCTACGGCATCGCCGGTGTGGGCATCACCGTGTCGCATGAACAAGCCGAATTCGCGCGCGAACTGTGCAAGGGTCTGCCGATCGAGATCCGTGTGCAGGATTACCGTAGCGTGCCCGACGAAATCGGCGACGAAAAATTCGACCGCGATTTTTCCATCGGCATGTTCGAGCACGTCGGGGTGAAGAATTACCGCACCTACTTCGAGGTCAAGCGCCGCTGCCTCGCCGACAACGGCCTGGCGCTGCTGCACTGCATCGGCAGCAACGAATCGACCAACCGCACCGACCCGTGGATCGCGAAGTATATTTTTCCCAATTCCATGCTGCCCTCGGCCGAGCAGATCGCCGCCGCGCGCGAAAATCTCTTCGTAATTGAGGACTGGCACAACTTCGGCGCCGACTACGACAAGACGCTGATGGCCTGGCGCGCGAATTTCGATGCCGCGTGGCCGCAGTTGAAAAATCGCTACGACGAACGCTTCCGCCGCATGTGGCGCTTTTATCTTTCCGCATCCGCCGCCGTGTTCCGTGCGCGCCGCGACCAGCTCTGGCAGATCGTGCTAAGCGCACGCGGCGTGCCCGGCGGGTACCGCGCGCCGCGGTAGACAACGCTCACCGCGATGATTGCTACGTCACGCAATGGTAAAGTGGCACGACAGACATCCCGGAGCGTTTCCATGGACCCATTTCTGCAATGCGCGATCGACGAAGCCCGCCAGGGATTGAACGAAGGCGGCATACCGATCGGCTCGGTGATCGTGCACGCCGGACGCATCATCGGTCGCGGCCACAACCGTCGCGTGCAGAAAGGCTCAACCGTATTGCATGGCGAGATGGACGCGTTCGAGAACGCCGGCAGACAGCCGGCGCAGGTGTACCGCGACAGCGTTCTCTACACCACGCTGTCGCCCTGCCCCATGTGCAGCGGCGCGATTCTGCTGTACGGCATACCCAAGATCATCGTGGGTGAAAACAAGACCTTCATGGGCGACGAAGACCTGCTGCGCTCGCGCGGCGTAAACGTCGAAGTGGTGCAGGATGCAACGTGCATCGCGATGATGCGCGAGTTCATCGCCGCACGCCCTGAACTGTGGAACGAGGATATCGGGGTTTAAGGCATGGCCCGCGACTTGCCGGTTGCGACACACATCACCCAATACGCCACGAGCGCGACGCTGAAGGTGAAAAACCAGCCGTAGGTGTACAGACTATCGACAAAGCCCGGGTGCGCAACCACGCCGCCCGGTGTGGTCGCCGCGGCGATGAATCCCGGAATCACCGGCACGATGGCGATGGCGATGGCGACGAACGCGATCCAGTTCCAACGCGGATATTGGCCATTCATGCGGTACAGGTCCGCGATGTCGAGCTGGCGGCGGCGCACGATCCAGTAGTCTGCAATCATCACCCCGGCGATCGCGCCGAGCAGGCTGCCGTAACCGCCCAGCCAGGTGAAAATGTAGGCGCTGGCGCTGTTGAAGATCGCCCACGGAAACATCGCGACGCCGATGACGGCGGTAATCATGCCGCCGGTGCGGAAGGAAATGTAACGCGGCGCGACGTTGGAAAAATCGTTCGACGGCGCCACCACATTCGCCGCCATGTTGGTGCTGATCTGCGCGATGAGAATCAGGATCATGGCGACGATCAGGATCACCGGGTTGTGCGTGATCATGGGCACCAGGTCGACCGGATTCCACACCGGCTTGTCGAACACCACCACGGTTGCCGCGGTCGTGGCGATGCCCAGAAAACTGTAGGCGATCATGGTAAACGGCAGGCCGATCGTCTGACCGATGATCTGCGAGCGCTGCGAGCGTGCGTAGCGCGTGAAGTCGGGAATGTTCAGGCTCAGCGTTGCCCAGTAACCGACATTGGCGGCAAGTCCCGGCCAGAACAATTCCCAGAACGAGTGCTCGGGTACACCCATCATGCGCGCCGAGGTTTGCAGCACGTTGCCGAGTCCGTGCCCGGCGGAAATGCCCCAGTACATCAGCCACACGCCGACCAGGATCAGCGCCAGCGCGGCCCATGACTCGAACTTCTTGATGCCTTCCATGCCGCGCAAGATGATCGCGACCTGCAATATCCAGAACAGGAAAAAGGCAATGAAATCGTGGCCCGGCAATGCCGACCAACCCGGCCACAACACGGCCATGATGCCGGACACCGCGAGTCCGCCGAGCCAGGTCTGGATGCCGAACCAGCCGCAGGCGACGAGGGCGCGCGCCAGCGCCGCGAAGTTGGCGCCGACGATGCCGAACGACGAGCGCACGAACACCGGAAACGGAATGCCGTAACGCACGCCGACATGCGCGTTTAGCACCATCGGGATCAACACGATGAAGTTGGCGATGCCGACCGTGGCCAACGCCTGCCACCAGTTCATGCCGGCCGACATCAGGCCCGACGCCAACGTGTACGTCGTCAACACCACGCTCATGCCAAGCCACATGGCGAGGATATGCCAGGTGTTCCAGGTGCGATTGCGCGGCCCGACCGGCGCCAGATCGTGGTTGTACAGCGGCGAGTCGGCGACCTGCGCACAGATCGCGTCGACCTCCGCGTCGGTCTTGAATGCCAGATCTTGGAACTGCTGCGTGTTGTCGGTCATGCCCTTCCCCCCAAAGGTTATCGGTGCTCAGACGATGGCGCGATCGACCGGATGGATGCGGTTGAGGTCGTTCCAGTGTTGCTGCGCACGCAAGAACGGCGCGAACGGCGGGCGCTCGATATGACGCCCCATGCCGGGTTCGACGTGCAACTTGCCATCGGCGTATTTCACCACGCCGTTGCTGACGGTGTAGATCGGCGCGCCTTGCACTTGCCGGCCTTCGAACACGTTGAAATCGACTTTCTGGTGATCGGTTTCGACCGAGATGGTTTTTTTCTTTTTCGGATCCCACACCACGATGTCGGCGTCGGCGCCTTCGCGCAACACGCCCTTGCGTGGGTAGATATTGAAGATGCGCGCGGTATTCGTCGAAGTCAGCGCGACGAACTCGCTCGGCGTCAGGCGGCCCATGTTGACGCCGTAGTGCCACAGGATCGCCAAGCGGTCTTCAACGCCGGGCGTGCCATTGGGGATCTTGGCAAAGTTTTCGCGGCCCATCGCTTTCTGTTCGGTGCAGAAACAGCAGTGATCCGTCGCCGTGGTTTGTAGCAGGCCGCCGCGCAGCGCGTCCCACAGCGCATCCTGATTGGATTTCGCGCGGAACGGCGGGCTCATCACGTGCGCCGCAGCGAAGTTCCAATCTTTCGACTCGTACACCGATTCATCGACGACCAGATGCTGCACCAGGCATTCGCCGAACACGCGCTGGCCTTGCGCGCGCGCACGCGCGATGGCTTCGACCGACTCGCGGCAAGAGTTGTGCACCACGTACAACGGCACGCCGAGGATTTGCGCGATGCGGATGACGCGATTGGCCGCTTCGCCTTCGACTTCGGGCGGACGCGAGGCCGGATGGCCTTCGGGACCGGTCACGCCGTGCTTGAAAACTTCCTTTTGCAGATGATCGACCAGATCGCCGTTCTCGGCGTGCGCGGTGACGATGGCGCCGAGCTCGAGCGCGCGCGGGAAGCTGCGCACCAGCACGCCGTCGTCCGCCATGATCGAGCCCTTGTAGGCCATGAAATGCTTGAAGCTGTTGACGCCGCATTCGTTGACCAGGGTGCCCATGTCGTTGTGCACCGACTCGTCCCACCACGTCACCGCAACGTGGAAGGAGTAATCCGCGCAGGATTTTTCCGCCCAGCCACGCCATTTTTTGTACGCGTCGAGCATGCGTTCCTGCGGATTCGGAATCACGAAATCGATGATCATGGTCGTGCCGCCGGCCAGCGCCGCGGCGGTGCCGGTGAAAAAATCGTCGGTGGCGACGGTGCCCATGAACGGCAGTTGCATGTGGGTGTGCGGATCGATGCCGCCGGGCATGACATAGCAACCCTTGGCCTCGACCACCTCGACATTCGCCGGCGCGGCGAGATTCTTGCCGATGGCGCGGATGCTGCCGCCTTCACACAGGATATCGGCCTCACTGGTTTGGTCGGCATTGACTACGGTGCCGCCGCGAATCAAAAGTGCCATGGTTCCGCCTCCGTTGTTCGCTTGCGCCGCGCCAATGATCGTGGCTCAGTCGCAGCTTGTTGCGCCAGCCATCACGTTGTTGGGATGCGTTGTCCAGTCCGCGTGACCGGACTCGATCGCGCGACCGGTGCGCGGATCGGTGCCGGCTTGCATCGGCACCATGGTCAGGCAGTTTTCGATCGGGCACACCTCGACGCACAGGTTGCAGCCCACGCATTCGTCGTCTTGCACTTCAAAATGACGCGCGCCGTTCTTGCTCGCGCTGATGGCCTGATGTGAGGTGTCTTCGCAGGCGATGTAGCAACGACCGCACTTGATGCACAAATCCTGATCGATGTGCGCCTTGGCGACGTAATTCAGATTGAGGAACTTCCAGTCGACCAGCTTGGGCAACGCGCGTCCGATGAAATCGTCGAGCTTGGCGTAGCCTTTGGATTCCATCCACTGCGCGAGGCCTTCGATCATGTCCTCGACGATCTTGTAGCCATAGACCATCGCGGCTGTGCACACCTGCACGTTTTGTGCGCCCAGCGCCATGAACTCGGCCGCATCGCGCCAACGGGTGATGCCGCCGATCGCCGACACCGGCAATCCGCGCGTGTCGGCAAAGCGGCCGATCTCGCCGACCATGTGCAAGGCGATTGGCCTTACCGCTTCTCCGCAATAGCCGCCGTGACTGCCCTTGCCGTCGATGGTCGGTTCGGGCGCCATCGCGTCCAGATTTACCGACATGATCGAGTTGATGGTGTTGATCAGCGACACCGCATCGGCGCCGCCGCGTTTGGCCGCCAACGCCGCCGGCAAGATGTTGGTGACGTTGGGCGTGAGCTTGACGATGACGGGAAGCTTGGTGGTGGCCTTGGCCAGGCGCGTCACTTTTTCGATGAGGTCGGGTTGCTGGCCCATGGCCGAGCCCATGCCGCGCTCGCTCATGCCGTGCGGGCAACCGAGATTGATTTCGATGCCGTCAGCGCCAGTGGCTTCGATCTGCGCAAGGCGCCGGCGCCACACCGCTTCATCGAGCGGAAACATCACCGACACGACGATGGCGCGATCCGGCCAGTCGGCCTTCACACGGGTGATTTCCTCAATGTTGGTGTCGAACGCGCGGTCGGAAATCAGTTCGATATTGTTGAAACCCATCACGCGCCTGTCGCCGCTCCACCACGCGCCGTAGCGCGGGCCGTTGACGTTGACCACCGGCGGATCGTCACCAAGCGTTTTCCACACCACGCCGCCCCAGCCGGCCTTGAACGCGCGCACGACGTTGTATTCCTTGTCGGTCGGCGGTGCGGACGCCAGCCAGAACGGATTCGGCGAGCGGATGCCGGCGATAGTACAAGTCAGATCAACCATGACACGCTCCATTAAAACGACTTGCGGACATGACCATCACGCACGCAATACCCGGTCGATGTCGATCGCGGCGAGTTTGCCGTCCTGCACCGCGGCGACGGTCAGATCCTTGCCGATGCCGACGCAGTCGCCGCCGGCCCACACACCTGCGAGCGAGGTGCGGCGGTTTTCGTCGACGCTCAACTTGCCGGCATCGCTGTCGAGTATGCCGCGTGCCGAATCGTCCAGCGCGTCCGCCACCAGCGTTTGGCCGATGGCCTTGAACAGCATGTCGGCGGCGAGCACCTGTGTCTGACCCGTCGCAGTCATCTTGCCGTCCACCAGTGCGGTGCGCTCGACTTCGACTCCGGTCACTTCACCATTGCTCAATATCAACCGTCGTGGCCGCGACCAGAAACGCACGTTGACGCCGTGCGACTGCGCCAGTTCGCGCTCGTAGTCAGATGCACCCATGTGTTCGGGTCCGCGGCGATACAACAGTGTGACTTCATCGGCGCCGAGTTGGCGCGTTTGCACCGCGATGTCGATGGCGGTCATGCCGCCGCCGATGACGACGACGCGACGGCCGACGTGCAAACTCGACAAATCCTTGGTCTGGCGCAAGGTTTCGATGTAGCGCACGGCGTCGAACACGCCGGGCACGCTTTCGTCGTCGAGTCCCAGCGCATTGACCGCGCCGAGACCGAAGCCGAGAAACACCGCGTCGAAGTCGCGGCGCAATTGCGCCAGGCCGATATCGACGCCGACGCGCTGACCGACGCGCGCCGTGATGCCGCCGATCGACAACAGCCAGTCGATCTCGCGTTGCGCGATGTCGTCCTTGACCTTGTACTGGGCGATGCCGTGCTCGTTGAGGCCGCCGAGTTTTCCCCGCGCCTCGAACACGGTGACGTCGTGGCCGAGCATTGCCAACCGGTGTGCGCACGCCAAACCGGCCGGACCGCCGCCAACCACGGCAATGCGCTTGCCGCTGGCCGCAGCACGCGTAAACAGCGGCCTGCCGTTAGCCAGAAGTGCGTCGGTGGCGTGGCGCTGAAGCAGGCCGATCGCAACGGGCTTATCCTCGGCGGTATTGCGCACGCAGGCGCCTTCGCACAGATCCTCGACCGGACACACGCGTGCGCACATCGCGCCGAAGATATTCTCGGCGAGGATGTCGCGCGCGGAACCGGTGAGATTGCCGCTGCGAATCTTGTAGATGAAACTCGGGATGTCGATGTGCGTCGGGCACACTTGCGTGCACGGCGCGTCGAAACAGAAATAGCAACGATCAGCCTCGACCGCCGCCTGATGCGTGTTCAGTGGCGGCTTGATGTCGGCGAAATTGTCCTCGATCTGTTGCTTGGGCAGGCGTTTGCCGGCTACGTCGCGCTGTGCACTCATGAATGACTATTCCCGATAATGACGTGCTCGCTCAGGGACGTACCAGGTCGCCATAGGCATCCGGCCGGCGATCGCGGTAGAACTGCCACAGGTCGCGGATCTGCGTGATTTCTTCCAGATCGATGTCGTGGATCAACAACTCGTCGTTGTCGCGGCTGGCCTTGGCGATGATCTGGCCTTTCGGATTGGCGAAGTAGCTCTGGCCGTAGAACTTGCCGATGTTCCAGGGTTTTTCATCGCCGACACGATTGATGGCACCGACGAAGTAGCCGTTCGCCGCCGCGTGCGCGGGCTGCTCCAGCTGCCACAGGTATTCGGACAAGCCGGCGACGGTGGCCGACGGGTTAAACACGATTTCGGCGCCGTTCAAGCCCAGCGCGCGCGCGCCTTCGGGGAAATGGCGGTCGTAGCAAATGTATACGCCGACCTTGCCGACGGCCGTGTCGAACACCGGGTAGCCGAGGTTGCCGGGGCGGAAGAAAAACTTTTCCCAAAAACCTTTGACCTGCGGAATATGCGTCTTGCGATATTTGCCGAGGTATTTTCCGTCGGCGTCGATGACCGCGGCGGTGTTGTAGTACACGCCGCGCATTTCCTGCTCGTACAGCGGCACCACCAGCACCATGTTGTGCTTCTTCGCGTATTCCTGCATCAGCCGCGTGGTCGGACCATCGGGCACGGCCTCGGTGATCGAGTACCACTTGCTGTCCTGACTCGGACAAAAATACGGGCCGTAAAACAGCTCCTGCATGCACAACACCTGCACGCCCTTGGCACCGGCTTCATCGATCAGCTTCAGATGCGCCTCGATCATCGCGTCGCGGATGGCGATCGGAGTCATGTCCTGCGCGCCTTCGGGTTGCGCCATCTGGATCAGGCCGGCGCGTACGAGTTGGGTCATTGAGCTGATCTCCGCTTGATTGATTGCAAGGTTTGTCTGGATTCTAGCGCGACTACTTCATCGTGGGCATGGAAAAATGATTTTCCTCCACGATGCCCTTCGGCCACCGCGCAATGGCGGTTTTCACCTGCGTGTAGAAGCGCACGCCTTCGATGCCGTAAGCGTTGAGCACGCCGAAACGCGAACGCTTCCAGCCGCCGAAGCTGTGGAATGCCATCGGCACCGGGATCGGCACGTTGATGCCGACCATGCCGACGTGGATGCGCTTGGCGAATTCGCGTCCGGCTTCGCCGCTCTGGGTGAAGATGGATGTGCCGTTTCCGAATTCGTGCGCGTTGATCAGATCGACTGCCTCGTCGAAGTTTTGCGCGCGCACCACCGATAGCACCGGGCCGAAGATTTCTTCGCGATAAATGCGCATCGCAGGTTTGACGCGATCGAACAAGGTGGCACCGAAGAAAAATCCATTTTCATGTCCCGGCACTTTCAGCTTGCGCCCGTCGACGACGAGTTCGGCGCCTTCGTCGACACCGATCTGCACGTATTCCGACACGCGTTTGCGATGCACGTCGGTGACCAGCGGACCCATTTCCGGATTGGCGTCGCGATCCAGGCCGTTGCCGACGCGCAAGGACGCGATGCGCTCGCGCAGGCGCTTGACCAGGGTGTCGGCGGTCGCCTCGCCCACCGGCACGGCGACCGAAATGGCCATGCAGCGTTCACCGGCCGAGCCGTAAGCGGCGCCCATCAGCGCATCGACGGCCTGATCCATGTCGGCATCGGGCATCACGATCAGATGGTTTTTGGCGCCGCCCAGTGCCTGCACGCGCTTGCCGTTTTTCGATGCGCGCGCGTAGATCGCCTCGGCAATCGGCGTGGAGCCGACAAAGCTGATCGCATCCACGCGCGGATCGTCGAGCAAGGTGTCGACCGCTTCCTTGTCGCCGTTGACGACGTTGAACACGCCATCGGGCAGTCCGGCCTGTTTCATCCACTGCGCCAACAGCAGCGGCGCCGATGGATCTTTTTCCGACGGCTTCAAAACAAACGTGTTGCCGCAGGCGATGGCAATGGGGAACATCCACAGCGGCACCATCGCCGGAAAGTTGAACGGCGTGATGCCGGCGCACACGCCGACCGGTTGCAGCATCGACCACGAGTCGATGCCGGAGCCCACGTCCAGCGAATGCTCGCCCTTGAGCAAATGCGGAATGCCGCAGGCGAACTCGACCACTTCCATGCCACGGATGCATTCGCCGCGCGCGTCGGACAGCACTTTGCCATGTTCGCTGGTCAATACGCGCGCCAATTCGTCGGCGTTCTTTTCCAGCAGATCGCGAAAACGAAACATCACGCGCGCGCGGTGCACCGGCGGCACTGCCGCCCAGGCCGGTTGCGCCTTGGCTGCGGCGGCAATGGCCTCGCCCACCCGCTCGCGGCTGGCCAGCGCCACCGCGCCGGTTTGCTTGCCGCTGGCCGGGTTGTACACCGGCAACGTGCGCGCGTCGGTGTCTTCGACAATGCGGCCGTTGATGAAATGATGGATGGTGGCCGCGTTCGCCGCAGCCGCAACACTTTTTACTACAGCGTTCATAGACTTTACTCGACTGAAGGGATGACGTCGGCGAGGATGTTGCACAGCGTGTCGATCTCGCTCTTTTCACTGATGAACGGCGGGCCGAGCTGCACGTTGTCGCCGCTATAGCGCAGGTACAGGCCGCGTTTCCAGCATTCCATGGAAATCTGCCATGGCCGCTGGCCGGGTTTGCCGTCCGGGTTGCCGACGTCGATCGCCGCGGCCATGCCCAGATTGCGGATGTCGGTGATGTGACGCAGCCCTTTCAAGTTGTGGACTTGCTGCTCGAAGTAGGGCGCGAGTTCCGCGGCGCGCTCGGCCATCTTCTCGTTGACGAAAATATCCATCGCGGCGATGCCGGCGGCGCAGGCGATCGGGTGCGCGGAATAGGTGTAGCCGTGCAGGAACTCGACGCTCCACGGCGGCAGATTCTGCTGCATGAAGGCGTCGTAAATCTTGCTGCTGGCGACCACCGCGCCCATCGACGCGGCGCCGTTGGTAAGGCCCTTGGCCAGCATCATGATGTCCGGCTGCACGCCGAACAGGTTGGCGCCGAACGGCGCACCGATGCGACCAAAGCCGGTCAGCACTTCGTCGAAAATCAGCAGTACATCGTGCTTGGTGCAAATCTCGCGCAGGCGTTTCAAGTAACCCTTCGGCGGCAACACCACGCCGCCGGAGCCGCTCATCGGCTCGACCAGTACAGCGGCCACGTTGGAGGCGTCGTGCAGCGCGATGATCTGTTCGAGCTGGTCGGCCAGCGCAATGCCGCCGTGTTCCGGAACGCCGCGCGAAAACGCGTTTTCAGGCAACAAGGTGTGCGGCAAATGCTCGACATCGACCAGCGGGCCGAAGGTCTTGCGGTTGCCGCCGATGCCACCGATGCTGGTGCCGAGACCGTTGACGCCGTGATAGGCCTTCATGCGCCCGATCAAGGTCAGTTTTTGCGGCTGGCCCTTGGCGCGCCAATACGCACGCGCCATTTTCAGCGCGGTGTCGGCGGAACCCGATCCTGATGTGGTGAAAAACACATGGTTCAAATCGCCCGGCGTCACCGCGGCGACTTTCTGCGCCAACTCGAACGCCAGCGGATGACCGAATTGGAACGATGGCGCGAAATCAAGCTCCTTGGCGGCACGCGCGATCGCCTCATAAATCGTCTTGCGACCGTGACCGAAGCTCGAACACCACAGACCGGACAGGCTGTCGTAAATCCTGCGGCCATCGGCCGAGGTGTAATACGCACCCTCGGCGCCGGTGATCAGGCGCGGGTTTTTTTGAAAATCGCGGTTGCCGGTGAACGGCATCCAGAACGATGCCAAGGCCTGCGGCGACAAACCGGCCGTGGGGTCGGCGTTCGCCTGTGGCAGGGGTGCAATTTGTGCGGCCATGGGTTCACTCCCGAATAGTTGGCGACACCCAGCATACGCTTGCGCTAAAGTTTGATAAATGCCGCATTCGCCACGTTGAGTTTCATGTATATGGAACAAACATCGACATCCGTCAGCCAACTATCCGACACCGATCTGCGCCTGCTGCGCCTGTTCCAGACCGTGGCGCGCTGTGGCGGCCTGACCGCGGCCGAATCCGAACTCAATATTGGCCGCTCAACGATCAGCCGGCACCTGAAAGATCTGGAAATGCGCCTCGGTGCGACCTTGTGCCATCGCGGACGTTCCGGCTTCGCCCTGACCGACGAAGGCACGCGCGTGTTCGACGCGGCCGAACGCCTGCTCACCGCGGTCGGCCAGTTCCACACCGAAGTCGAGGAAATCAACGATCGCCTGCGCGGCCGGTTGCG
>Ga0207654_10001502_pt1 | contig 12299 bp, 10 predicted proteins | sample KBSC64metaG_FD_184355 | JGI IMG/M metagenome (GOLD analysis project Ga0207654, IMG submission 184355) | Corn rhizosphere microbial communities from Kellogg Biological Station, Michigan, USA - KBS C6-4 metaG (SPAdes) (version 2) | ecosystem: Host-associated > Plants > Roots > Rhizosphere > Soil...
TCGTATGGACGCTGGGTCGTACCGCGCGCGCAGTGGGACCGAGCTCATTGATGCTGCGCTCCAATTGATCCGTTCGCAGTTCCCTGCCTTGTTGAGCATTTGTGCCATTGGGATCGTGCCGCAATTCCTCTTGCAGCTCATCGTCCCGCACCGGAACGCCGGCGTTTCCGGGTCGATCGTGGGTGGGTTCGCGGCGATAATTCTCGGAATCTGTGTCGGGATTGCCTGGCTCGTGATCAACGGCGCGTTGATTCAAGCACTCAGTGCCGCCTATAAAGGCGAGGAAATCGACGTGGGACGTGCGCTTTCTGTCGGCTTGGCCCACAGTGTCGCACTCTTTTTGTCGTCCTTCGCCATGTGGTTCGTGGTCGCCTTGGGCCTTGTCGCGCTGATTATCCCTGGGTTCATCTTCTTTGCATTCTTTTTCGTGACCTGGGTCGTGATCGTTGTCGAAGACGAGGGGGCAATCGCGTCGATGTCACGATCCTACACCTTGTGCCGCGACAGTAAGGCCAGGATCCTCGGTATCTCGCTCGCGGGGTTCCTGGGAATTCTCGTGGTCAGCATGGTGCTTGGCATCATCGTGGGACTCACGACGACGATGCTCCACTCCCCATATATCGCGGCGATTATTCAAGCAATTGCGTCGGCACTGCTTTCTCCGATATTCCCCGCGTTGATGGTCGTCCAGTATTACGACGCGAGAATTCGCAAAGAAGGGCTGGACGTCGAGCTCATGGCCAAATCGCTCGGGACCACCCCACCGTCGTCGCCAGCAGTCGCGTGAACGGTCACGGGGCACCTGAGCATGGTGTGCGCGGCAATGACGCCGCGCACACGAACATCACGAGACGCCCTCGATATACGGCGTGAGTATTCCCGCCGACTCCGTCGGGCGGGTCATCGACGCGGTATTGTCCGATCGAGGATATCGTCAGTCGATTCGAAACTCGCTCCTCGCCAAGGTTTGGCTATGGCTCATGGAAGCCATCGCCCGCATCGCGCATGCGATCGGCCGGATCCCTGGCGCCTCACGCGTGGTGGAGATCTTTTTGTACGCGGTGCCGGCCGTGCTCGTCGCCTATTTCTGCTATCGGCTCTGGGAACACTACCGAACTCCACACGGCGAAGCCCGGCTCAGGCTCTCGAGAGAAAACGTCGCCGACCTCTGGCGTGAGTCGCTCCGCGCCGCGGGGGCGGGCGATACGACACGTGCCGCACATTTACTGTATGAAGCCTTCGTGCGATCGCTCGTCGTGCGAGGGCTCGTCCGGTTCCACCCCTCCAAAACCACGGGCGACTATGTCCGCGAGCTGCGTCGTCGCGGCCAATCGCCGTTGCTCGATCAATTCACGAACTTCGTGCGCCTGTACGAAGTCGTCGTCTATCGCGATGGCGCGTGCGACGCGGCGCGATACGCCGCGCTTCGTGAGATCGCGGAACCGATCATCGTCCAACGGAGAGCGGCGGCATGACGGCCATCGCCCCCGATGCGCCGAGCGGCTCGAAGCCGTCCCGATACGCGCGATGGCTTCGTCCGAAGATCATTCTTCCGACGGTGCTCATCTTCATCGCCATAGTCTATCTGGTCACGCCACCCGACGACAACAGCTTCGATACGGGCCAGTTGACGTCGTTTTCCAAGCGCCCTGGGGGGGCTGCTGGCGTCTATGAGATGTTGCAAGCGCTGGGATGGAAAACGTCGCGACAGACGTCGCCGTTCACGAAAGAGCTCGACACGTCGGCGGTCTATGTCATTCTCGCTCCGCCGATCCCGCTCACCGACGACGAAGACAGCATCGTTGCACGCGGTGTGCGGCATGGTGCGCGATTGATCGTCGCGTCCATGGACTCATCATTCCTTGCGCCGTTCGGAATGTGGGTGGAAGCTCCCAAGACAGGCGTCGTCTGGAACCAACGACTCCATGCCGCGGGCGATAGGGCGAGCCGTCCCATTTCCAGCCGCCTTTCACCATGGCGCCGCCTCATGCGTCCGCGCCCAGTCCAGGCGTGGACACAAGTCAGCTTCGCCCCCGCCAAAGATGATTCGCTGTTGGACGACTCGCACGTCGTCTTTCTCTGGCAGACGACCGAACCACCCGAGCGGGTCGACGATTCCCTCAGCGCCACGACCGTCATGGCCGGACGACGTGTCGGCGCCGGACGCGTCGCCGTCATCTCGTATGGAATGTTGCTCAACAACGACATCTTCGCCGACGGACGCCCGGGGCTCGGCGTGCTCCGTGCCATCGAATGGATGGCGCCATCGAGTAAGCAGATCATCTTCGACGAATATCATCAAGGCTACGGCAGCGATCGGGGAAACATCTTCACGGTCGTCCTCGGCGCCCTGACAGATACACCGTTGGGCCGAGTCGTCCTGCAACTCGTTTGCGCTGCGTTGATATTGCTCGTCGCGGTAGGAGCCCGTGCCATCCCCCCAACACCGATCCTGATCCGGCAACGGCGTTCACCCTTGGAGCACGTCGATGCGCTCGCCCGCGCGTACGCGCAAATTCACGCCACCCGGCTCGGCGCGCGCCGCCTCATGCGTGGGCTTCGCCGGCGCCATCCCATGGGACTCAATCGCACGGGAAGCAGCGAAGATACGGCCAACACCACGTATCTCGATGCGATCACCACGCGCTATCGCATCGATCCACAGGATACCCAAGCAGTCACGAACGCACTCCATACGACGGTCTCGGACGAGGCCTTTCTCCACGCGGGCCAAGCGATTGGCCGCATCGAACACTCAATGACCGCACAATGAACATTCAAGAAGTCGCCGCTGCCATGGGGCGTGTCCGCGCTCGCGTCGCAGAAGTCATCGTCGGCCAGGATGCCGTCATCGACGAAGTGCTGATCACGTATCTCGCCCGTGGACATGTCTTGCTGGAAGGGGTTCCAGGGACCGCCAAGACGCTATTGGTGCGCGTCCTCGCCGGCGCCCTCAACGTCCGCTTCGGCCGCATTCAGTTCACGCCGGATCTCATGCCCTCGGATGTCACGGGCGTGAGCGTGTACCGCGAAACGTCGCGCGCCTTCGAGTTTCGGGCGGGGCCGATCTTCACCGACTGTCTATTGGCGGATGAGATCAACCGCGCCCCGGCGAAGACGCAATCCGCGCTCCTCGAAGCCATGCAGGAACGACAAGTCACCGTCGACGGCGAAACTCGACAACTGGGAAGCGCATTCACCGTGTTCGCCACGCAGAACCCGGTCGAGTACGAAGGGACGTATCCGCTCCCCGAAGCACAGCTCGATCGCTTCTTGATGAACGTGAAAGTCCCGTACCCGACTCGGGACGCCGAGCTTGGCATTCTCGATCGGTACGCGACGGGATTCGACGCGGAACGTCTCGGAACCATCGCTCCCGTATTGACGGAGAGTGAGATCGCGACGGTGCGAGCGGCAGCGGACGAGGTCAACGTAGAGCCGTCGGTTCGTGCCTACATTACCGACATCGTTCGCGCCACACGTGAAGATGTCGCGCTGACGTTGGGCGCGTCGCCGCGCGCGAGTGTCGCGCTGTTCCGCGCCGCCCGCGCCTCGGCGGTCCTCGCGGGACGCACATACGCAACGCCGGACGACGTCAAGAATGTCGCGGTCCCGACACTCCGGCACCGGCTCCTCGTATCACCGGAGCTGCAAGTCGAAGGGCGTTCCGCCGACGAAGTCCTCGATGGCGTGTTGCGCCGGATCCCCGCGCCACAATAATCGAGCACCATCCTTTTGGAACGCATGGAACACTCTCGGCAACGCTTCTCGCAACGCCTGTTTCGGCGTCCGCGCGAACTGTTGACACGGTACCTTCCGACGCGACGCCTGACGCTGGTCGTCGCGCTCTTGGCGCCGTTGTGGTTGCTCTCGCGATGGACCGACGTCACCGTCGTTCCGATCGCCGCGATCGCGATGGTGTTATTCCTCGTCGTGATCGACCTGCTCTTCACGCCGAACGCACGAACGGTCGAGGTCCATCGTACGCTACCGCCATCGGTCGGCGTCGGCGATACGATCGAAGGACGATATACGATCCTCCACCACACGCGCCGCACCTTGAAAGTCGCGCTCTTCGATGCGATCCCTCGCGCGGTCGGAGAGTACACGGTGACCCCGCGTCTGTTCAAGATTCCGGCGCGGCAGAGCGCAGACGCGATCATTGCGCTCACGGGACGCAATCGAGGCGTGCATGAGGTGGGCCCCATCGTACTTCGGGTCTCTGGCCCTCTCGACCTCGTACAACGGGCACTCCGATACACTCCTGACGACCAGATCACCGTCATGCCATCAGTGGCGGGAGCTCGTGGGCATCACCTCCAAGCGCTGCAACGACGGACACGCGTCGCGGGCGCCCGTGCACTCCGCCTCCGTGGCGCCAGCGCATCTTTTGGCGGATTACGCGACTACGTTCCAGGCGATGACCCGCGGCACGTCGATTGGAAAGCGACAGCGCGACGCACGCGCATGACGTCCAAAGAGTTCGTCGTCGAACAAGGCCAGACGCTCGTCATTGCGATCGATGCCGGACGCATGATGACGCAATATGCTGGCGACCGGCCACGCTTCGAATATGCGCTGTCATCAGCGTTGCTACTGGCGGATGTCGCGCTCGCGGGGGGAGATCGTGTCGGGCTCATCGTCTTCAACGACGATGTTCGCGCATACGTCGCTCCACAGCGCGGTGCCGCGGCGCGCAAGGAAATCCGCGCGGCGTTGACGACCGCGGCCGCGACGCTGAGCGAACCCGACTACGCCGGCGCATTCAAAACCTTGGCGGCTCGTCAGCGGCGCCGGTCGATGATCGTGCTATTCACCGACGTCGTCGATCCGCGTTCGTCGGGGGCTGTCATCGCGCACACCGTTCATACCGCGCAACGACACGTCCCCTTGGTCGTCGCGTTGAGTAACGACCAGCTTGTGCGCGCCGCGGTTCCCTCTCCTACGGCGTCGCTCGATACGCTATATGATGCCGTCGCCGCGGAAGAGCTTCTCCTGGCTCGTGCCGACGCATTGGAACGGATGCGGCAACGCGGCGTCTCGGTGTTGGATACACCGCCTCGCGCGATGACCGCCGCCGTGATCAACCGGTATCTCGAGCTAAAGGACCGCGCCGCGCTCTGATTGTTGCGCGGAAGGATTTCGCCGGAGCCATCCGAGCGAGAGATAGGTGAGCATGGCGACGGCGGTCGCGATCGAGACCGCGACTTTCCACTGAATGGGCCACACGCGCGGCGAGATCAACCCTTCAATCGTCCCAGCGACCAACAGGAACAACGTCGCCGCCGCGACGAGCGTGATCGCGCGACGCCCCCGGTCCACGAGCGCGTCGCGCCGGGTCATCTCGCCCGGAAGTACGAACGCGGAACCTATGAGGAGTCCCGCTCCGCCCGCGATGCAAATCGCCGACAATTCCAGCACGCCATGCGGCGCCACGAATGCCCAGAGCAAAATGGAGACGCCCTTCGCCGCGAAGACTCCCATCCCGCCCCCGATCATCACGCCGTTGAGCACCAACATGAGAATCGTCCCGATTCCCGCGGTGATTCCAAAGGCGAACGCCGCGTACGCAATCTTGACGTTGTTCGCGATGATTTGACTGGCCATGATGGGACGTTCCGCCGGCGAAACGTCGATGTACCCTTTGTGCCGCCGAAGATTGTCGCGTCCGTGCTCCGCACGTTCGAACATAACCGGCGGAACGAACGTCGCCGCTGCTTTCGGATTTGATGCGGCCACGACATACGCCGTGATCCCGGGACCGAAGAAGAGCAACGCCGCAAGCGCGATGTACCCGCCCGATCTCCGCAGCTCCCTCGGTATCGTGTCACCGAGATACCGCAGCGTCGTTGCCACTGCACGCACGCGACGCCGATACAACACCGCATGCCCGCCCGCCACCAATCGTCCAACAAAAAACATGGCGTCGGACGGCTGCCCACGCGACGCCGTCTGGAGACGCGCCAAATCCGCTGTGAGCTGGCGATACCGTTCGACGAAATCTGAGACCTGTACCGGAGTGAATGTCCGCAGTCCCGACCGGCGCACCGCATCGAGCATCGTTCCGAACTCGGTCCAGCGGTCCATCCCGAGCGCGACGATCGCGTGGCGCTCGCGTTGCGTTCCGGTATCGCTGCGCCCCGCGACGCTCGTCATCCGCGCGCGCCGTTCGCGTTTGAACAAATCGATCAACGCTTCACGATTGTTCAACGCATCCGCATCCAGATGCGCCGACCACTGCTTCGCGAGCTGTCGCACCAGGCGCTGGCCAGCCTCCGGCTCCAACTCCTCCAGCCGCGCCACGAGCCGTTCGAGCACATCGAACTCTTGATCGCGCAACCGCGGCGTCAACATCGGTCCTTGCGCCGCCGCCACGGCACCAGCCACTGGTGCGGTCACTGCGTCGTTACGCCGCTTCCCTTCGTGAACGACAAACGTCCCCGCCACGAGATCTCCCAGGCGCCGTCCTCGCGTGGTGACGAGCATAGACGTGCTCCCCACGAGATAAGTGAATCCCGGCTGCATGTCGATGATGCGCAGGAGATTCCGGACGGCGGATGCGGCAAAGGTGACGGAATATCCTCCCTCCTGAACCACTCGCAAATTGAGAAGCCGCTTCCCAGGCGTTTGGCCATCATGCAGCGCTTCCCATCCGACGTAATACGCCCAAAACAGCGCGAACTCGAAGAAAAAGACAAGCGCGATGGCCCACGACCGGCTCTGATCCGTGGCGATGTGCGGGCCAACGATGTCGCCCACGAGGACGCTGAAGGCCACGGTGATGCCGAACATGAGAATCCCGATGATCAGCGTATCGATCACCGTCGCGACCGCTCGCGAACCGAACCCCGCGAGGGTATACGTCAGCATCACCTGTTCGGGCGTCTCGACGCTCATGGTGGCGTCGAGCACCGACGGCCTGCGAACGGGGGTCGGGCGGGTGAGAGGAGGCGTCACCCGGAAAATTTAGCGCTTCTGCGCCGCCACTGCCGCTTGGACGTCCGCGTCGCCGGGATGCTGCTGTTGCAGCCGCGCCATGTCGTCCTGGACGGCGGTCTTCGCCGCCGCGGCGTCAGCCCCGGTGAGTGAGAGACCGGCACGCCAAAATGCGGCATGCGCAGGGACGGACTCACTCAACGACGCCGCATGCCGTAGTAACGGATAGGCCCCCACGGTGTCACCTTTCTGAAGCAGAAGCATTCCGGCACGGTATGATGCTGGGAAACTCATGCTGTCCTGGGCACGGGCCGCCGCGTACACGCGAATCGCCGAATCGGTCAATGCCGTGGCGTGCGCCGGATCGTGACTGGCCTGCGCCGCGAGTGTCGACGCGACTTCGACCAACACGGGCGCGGAAGTTCGCGCCGCCCCCCCACCATTCCCCAAAACACTCTGCGCCTCGGCGAGCTGCCCCCCTTCGCGCAGCGCTCGGGCCGCCATCGCGATAGCGGTGGGATCGTTCGGGAGCAAGGCGACCAGCTTGGTCGCCGCCTCCTTCGTGACCGCGGCCGAATCAGGAACGGCGGCCGTCGTCATTGCCAACCCCATCCACGCCCACGGCGACCGGACATGCATCCAAGCCATCCGGCGCGCGGTCCGAATTGGCGATGCCGTACCGACGGGATGCGCCGCCAACGCCGCCAGCCGCCACGATTGGAGCTCTGTCGACCCGGCACCATGACGCATGGCGGTGTCGGCCGCAGCAACCGCGGCGCCATACTCTTCCCGGTCATACAGCCGCCGCACCGCCGTCACCGCTTCGGCGCTTGCCCCGGAGAGAACAGGCTCAGGCGTCGTATCGTTGACACTCTGGGCGGCCAGGCGGCCACTCGGCGATACGATTCCCCCAAGTGCAGCAACCGCGGCCCCAATGCGTATGACTTGCGATACCCGTCCCATGATGCGCTCACGAATGTGGATCTTCAAAGATAGATACCCCGAAGCCCCTTGAACTAGGGACGATTATTTTCCCCCCAATGCATTTTCGACTCTTTCTGGCCCCCTGGAGGCCACTTCGGAGATCTCTCCAAACGACGGCCTTCGTCACCAGCACCATCGTGCTCTCGGCACTCGGGTGCCGTGATGCCACGGTGCACGCGTCGCACTTATACGTCGTCATTCCCGCCGGGGAATCGGCGGTGCTGTACGGAAAGGTCGAAAACGAAACGTCGATCGACGATACTCTCACCGCGCTCACCGTCTCCGTCGCGGGGCGCGCGGAGATGCACGAGACGCAGCACAATTCCGGTTCGGCGGACACCACGAGCCACGACGCCATACATCAGGCGCACGACATGGCCGGAATGTCGATGTCCGGCAACGCCATGTCGTCGATGACCATGCGAGCGGTGTCGCACTTACCGCTCGCGGCCGGTAAGAGTATCACCTTTGCGCCCGGCGGTTATCACGTGATGCTGTTCGACGTCAAGCCGATGAAGGCGGGTGACTCCGCGGATGTCACGATGCAATTGCGGCACGCCGGAACCATCACCGCACGTGCCGCAATCATTACCTACGCCGACGTCGATACGGCAACAGCGGCACTTCGCTGAATCGCGGCAGTCGCTGTATTGCCGGGGCTACCGTCGTGGCGCTGCCGACACGGACGTCGGATGCAACACATTCGACAACACATGCCCATCCGTCGGCTCTGATGGCGTAACACCCACGACCGCCGCCAACGTCGGCGCAATGTCAACCACGCGCGCGTCACCGTCATAACGCCCCGGCATGAACGCCCGCCCGACAAAGATCACCGGCACACGCGCGTCGTAATCATGCGGGCTCCCGTGCTCACCACCGCCCTGCAACAACCCCCAATAGCAGTACGGCTGCAACGTCACGACCAACGCCGCCGTCGAATCGTCGTCGAACATGTGCAGCCAACGCCGAGCGATGGCATCGTGCACCGTATCGGTGTGTTGTAAATCGCTGATCCGATCGGCGCGCAACACCCCTGGCTTCGCCCGCAACGAATCGCGAATCGCCGCAATGAGCGAATCCGCGTTCACCTGCTTCGCGGCGAGCGCGGCACGATTCACCGTGACGACATTCCCCAACTCGATGGCGTCGCCAGCGACTCCCGCACGACGCAGCCCAATCCGAAAACGCTCTTCGAGCGGCGCGACGTTCACGTACTGTCCTTTGTCGTTCGGATCCAACGACTTCGTCCCCGGAATCGGACCGACACCGTGATCGGCCGTCAGCGCGATGACGATCGAGGACGAATCGCGGATCACATATAACGAATCGAGAAACGCGCCCAAAAATCCATCGAGCCGAAGGATTTGATCGCGGATCTCCGGCGAGTCTGGACCGTACAAATGTCCGACCGCATCGGTCGTCGACAGCGAAACCGAGAGCAAATCCGTGTGCTGTTCCCCACCCCGTGGTGCTCCCAATTCCATGGCCCGAACACCAGCCAATGCGGCGTTGAGCGTAACTTCGTCCATCCATGGAACCGTGGGCAGCTTGGCCGGCACATCGGCGTTGCTCAACGTAATCGGATGGGAGAATGTCCCCGCCTCTTCCGACAATGGTGTCCACACACGTCCGGCGTACGAAGCCGGAAGATGCATCGCGTTGAACCTCGTCAGCCACGCTGGCAGTGTGTCGCGATAGTAGGTGCTGGTCGTGAAATTCCCTTCCGGCGTATACCAATACACATCCCGCTTCCCACGTCCAACTGGCAAGATCGCCGCCCGATCTTTTCGCGAGATCGACAACACGCGGCTTCCGCTATCCGCCTTCCAAAGCCAATCGACCAGCGTCGTCCCGTGAAATCGCCGCGGCGACGCACCAAGGCTCGCCGATCCAATCAACGGTGCGGTCGAATCGCCCACACCGGCCGCGTTGGACGCGATGCCAGTATGTACCGGAAATCGCCCCGACAACATCGAGGCATGACCAGGCGCCGTTTCGGTAATGGCGTGATCGTGCATCGCGTTGGTGAAGAATGCCCCTTGCCGCATCAATCGTCCAAGCCCGCCGTGCAACTCCGCCCCGAACCGCGCGAAATAATCGGTACGCATTTGATCGATCGCGAGAAAGACGATGAGTCGCGGACGCGCGTTTGCGGCGGTGTTCGTCGAGGCGTTCGCCGACGCGCGAGCCTGTGCCTGCAGCGCTGTCGCGATCTGCGCTGTCGCGATCTGCGCTGTTGCGATCTGCGCTCCCACGACACTCGCGACGAATACCACACTCCTCACACCAGCGATGAGCTTGAACGTGGCACGTGCGGCGATACGGGGAACGTGCATCATCTTCACAAAAGCGCGCATAAGAAAAGGGGTGAAAGAAGCCAGCCTTGAACGATGTGCCAGCCGCTCGTGTCCGACGAGCGTCGGCACGTCACGACTCCGTCACAATCAGTAAAACGCGCCGCCAGAACCGGCGAGCGACTTCGTGACGCGATCGTGACTAGGGTGCGTGTAGCACCATGACGTTCGCCACGCATCGTGTACCACGTCGGTACGCTCCACACGTCGCACGGATTTCGCCACGGATTTAATGATCTCGTGGCGCGAGCCTCCTTTCCCCGCCCCGTATGCACCTCTTCGCACTTTCATCGTCTGTCCGTGCAAGTGCTTCGCCCTTCTTGCGCCGAATGCTCGGCACCCCCAGGATCGCGATTGTCGCGCATCTGTGTGCCGCTGTCGTATCGCGCTCGCTCCACGCGCAAACACCTCCCCAGAGAGAGACAAATGTGCGGGACAGTATCGCCCGCTCCCCCGGCGCGATCATCGTCACCACGAACGCCGACATTTCCGTAGCACTTCGCTTCGCCGACAAGCTCGCCGATGGTGGGATCACCGTTCTGGTGCGCCGCCCTTCGGATGACACCCCAACGGCCGACGCCATTGCCACCCTTCGGTTCGCGCTCGACTCCCTGCGGCGCCGCAACGATGTCGATCCACGACAGACGGGGATCATCACCATCGGCGACGCCACGACGGTTCTCGCCGGGCTCGTGAGCGATACGACGCTGGCCTTCGTCGTCTCAGTACACACCTCGGCCTCCTCTCAGGCCACGGCGCGTGAGCTCGCCAACTATGGCGCGGCCAAAGTGCCGACCCTCGTCCTCCGTCCTCGCACCGTCGGCATCGACACCGCATCGATGGTCACTTCCCAGACAATCGTGCACGATGCCCCGGATGGGGTTGGCCAAACACTCCGGCTCATCGCCGCGGTCGGCCAGACCGTCACGATCTGGCCGCTCTCCAACGAAACGCTCTCCACCCTGGGCGAACCCCTCACACCAACCGTCGGGGAGGTCGTCAGCTGGGTCCAGCAACGCGTTGCCCGCCCCGGAGCCGATCGTCCACCCTCGGCGATCGCACTACCCCTAGCGCCAATCACCGTGGCGGGATCCACGCGATAGCCACTATTGCCGTTCACAAACGAAACACTGTCTCAAAACATGACACTTCCGTCCTGAAAAAACAGAACGTGTCTCACAATCGCGCGTGACCAACCTTTCCCCGGCCCGTCAAATTCATAATGAATTCGCGGAAATGCTGTCGGGGATAGTGCAGTGTCGATCATAGAACGGGACAACGCGCCCGAAACGACGTGGACAACGGAGAGGCAGCCAGAACGAGTGGCGACAGCCGCTACGCGGAGCGCGCACTCTTCAGACCCCAGCCACGACATCGATGACATTCTGAATAGCATGGCCGATGGCTACGTCGGCGTTGCCCCGGATTGGGCGATCACCACCGTCAATCACACCACGGTCCGACTACAGGGCGCCCCCGCGAGCAGTATCATCGGCTGCAACTTTTGGGAGCTCTGGCCATCGACCCTCGGGACTGACATCGAACGCTTCTACCGGAACGTCATGACGATCCGGGTGGCCGCGCACTTCGAATATCACGTTGTCGTTCCGGAAGTCCGCGACAACTGGCTCGAAATCGACGCCTACCCCAACAAGAAAACAGGTGGGCTGAGCATCTTCTGGCGTGACATTACGCCCCGCAAACGTGGTGAAGCCGCCGAGCGTGCCCATCGGGCCGCGCTGGAGCAGCAGCGGCATGACGCCGAGGCCGCGCAGCGGGCTGCGGAAGCAGCCAATGCGGCGAAAAGCCAGTTTCTCGCGGCGATGAGCCATGAGCTCCGTACGCCACTCAACGCCATCTGCGGATACGTCGACCTGCTCGAGCTCGGCGTGCACGGTCCAGTGACCGAAGATCAGACATTGGCGCTCCGGCGGATCAAGACGAACCAGCAACATTTGCTGGGACTGATCAATGACGTGCTCAACTTCACCAAGCTCAGCGCCAGTCAGGTCACCTACCAGA
>Ga0207654_10001508_pt1 | contig 12274 bp, 11 predicted proteins | sample KBSC64metaG_FD_184355 | JGI IMG/M metagenome (GOLD analysis project Ga0207654, IMG submission 184355) | Corn rhizosphere microbial communities from Kellogg Biological Station, Michigan, USA - KBS C6-4 metaG (SPAdes) (version 2) | ecosystem: Host-associated > Plants > Roots > Rhizosphere > Soil...
TCCAATGAAACGTGCCCACCAGATGCACGCGTCGCGTGAACGCATGGTGGGCACGGGGGTGCCCACCCTACGGTTCTCGTTAAGTGACCGGCATTAGCTCTGACCCCGAATTTTCTGACCCAAATTTTTCCGGGACGCTGGCCGCCAGATCAATAGTGGTACGCGGCCTTCAGCATGAACAGGTTGACGCCGCCGTTCGGGTGCTTGATGCCGCCGTTCGAGTAATGCTGCAGGCGTGCGCCGATTTCCCATTTGTTGGCGAATACATAGCCGACGCCGACGTGGTCGGCGAATTCGAACGCCGTCGACAGCTGGCGATGCGTGTTGCGGTACACGCTGGAGAACAGGCTGAGACCGATGCCGGCGTCGGCGTACAAGCCGAGCTTGTCGGCGGATTCCCAACGGAACACCGGCGTCAGGCCGACCACGGCCAGGTTCTTGCGGTTGCCCGGCTGGTCCAGCCACTGGTTGGCGCGCCAGTAGGCGATGTTGGCGTCCCAGTAGCCGTTCAGGTGGTAGCCGCCGGTGGCGAACCAGTCCTTGTTCCAATCTTTTTGCGCCGCGAGGCGCAGGACCTGAACGTGTTCGCCACCACCGGCTTCCACCGACGCCGAATCCATCAGGCCGTCGGCGGCGTGACCCGCCTGCGCGACCGACAATGCGGCCAGGGCCGTCAGGGAGCTAAGGATTTTTTTCATGAGAACCTGCCTTCGTAAAATTGGAGCCATGCAAACGGGAAGGGCCACGGCCAAACTACTATTGTAGCGGGGTCGGTGGCGGCACGTAGTCGAGCTGCCACGTTAAAATGGGCAAGATCTAATCCAGAGGAAGCAATGACTTCACCGACTGTGGCATTTCTCGGCATCGGCCTGATGGGCAGGCCGATGGCGACCCGGCTGGCCCAGGCCGGCTATCCGCTGCGCGTGTGGAACCGCACGGCAGCCAAGGCCGAGGCGCTCGCCGCGACCGGCGCCCAGCCTTGCGCCGACCTGCACGACGCCGTGCGCGGGGCCGATATCGTGATCTCGATCCTGGAGGCGGGTCCGATCGTGGGCGAGGTCATCGACGCCACCATCCCGGTAATGAGCCAGGGCACCCTGTGGATTGACATGAGTTCGACGCGCCAGGACGAGGCCCTGGCGTTCGCCGCGCGCCTGCACGACGCCGGATGCCGCTTCATCGACGCCCCCGTGTCGGGCGGCGTGGGCGGTGCGGAGGCCGGCCAGCTCGCCATCATGGCCGGCGCCGCGGCGGATGACTACGCGCAGGCCGAACCCGTGCTGCGCGTGCTCGGCAGCCCGAAAGCCGTCGGCCCCGTCGGCAGCGGCCAGGTGGCCAAGCTGTGCAACCAGCTGATCGTCGGTGCCACGATCAATGTTGTGGCGGAAGCGTTGTTGCTGGCGCAGGCGGCGGGTGCCGATCCGGCCGCCGTGCGCGAGGCCATCCGTGGCGGTTTCGCCGGCAGCCGCGTGCTCGAGGTACATGGGCAGCGCATGCTCGAGCGGAATTTCCTGCCGGGTGGGCAGGTGAAAACGCAGTTGAAGGACCAGCACAACATCCTCGCCGCAGCCGGCAGCGCCGGCGTCACGCTGCCGGTCACGGAACTGGTGACGCGGCAGTACGAGACCATCGCGCCCGACCTGCCGGCTGCCGACCACGCGGCGGCGCTGATTGCGCTGGAGCGGATGAATCCCGGGAAGCGCCTGACGGACGCCCCCGACCGTTTGCCTGCGCCGTAACGATTACGTAATGCGATACGAAAACGCATTAGTTTCTTGCCTCGATCCAAAAAATCTTCTACGCTTGAATGATCCCGAAGTACTTATTCCACCGATCGTCGACGAAACGCATACCAGCATGGAATCCATTTCACACGGCAGGCGCGGACTGCTGAAAGCAGCCTCTGCCCTCGCATTGCCTTCCAGCCTGGTGGCGTGTTCCAAGGAAAAAAAAGCGGAGCCGCTAGTGGTCGGCGGCTTGGCGGTGACGTGCAACCTGACCTTGCCGGTCGCCTGCATGGCCAAGGCGGCGAGCAATGCCGCCGCCAAGTCGTCCGGGCCCGTGTTCGAGTTCGAGTACAGCAAGTACAGCGGCTGGCCGGAGGTGAAGGAATCGCTGATGGCGGGGCGGATCCAGGCGGCCTATGTGCTGGCGCCGATGGTCATGGACCTCGCATCGAGCAATGTGCCGGTCAAGGTCGTGTCGCTCGGCCACCGCTCCGGCGCCGTCATCATGGTGCGCACGGATTCCGGCTACAAACGGTTCCGCGACCTGGCCGGCAAGCGCATCGCCATCCCGAGCCGGTTCGCCGTCGACCTGCTGTTCCTGCGCAAGATGCTGGCGCAGGAGGGCATGACGATCAAGGATGTCGAGATCATCGAAATGCCGCCGCCCGACATGCCGGCCGCGCTGTATGCGAAGGCAGTCGACGCGTATTGCACCGGCGAGCCGTTCGGCGCCGCGGCCCAGACGGCGGGCTATGCCACGCCGTTGCGGATGACGCGCGACGAATGGCGCAATTACATCTGCTGCGTGCTGACCGTGCGCGAAGACCTGATCGCAAGCAACCGTCCGCTCGTGCAGGACCTGGTCAACTACGTCCAGGCGGCGGGCCTGTGGCTGGACAAGGATCCGGCGCACCGCCAGAAGGCCGTGGCCATCGCCGCCAGCAAAAAATTCTTCAACCAGGATCCAAAGATCCTGAATTTCGTGATGACGAATCCGAGCGATCGCGTGACGTATGGCGACCTGCGGATCATCCGGTCGGAATTCGACGAGCTGATGCAGCTCTCGCTGGAGGCCGGCACCATCAAGAAGCCCATTCCGTTCGAGACCTATGTCGACGAAAGCTTCGTCAAGGCGGCCAAGCCGGCCACCATCCTCCTCTAGTACGGCGGACCGCATGCAACGATACACCAGGGCAGCCGGGACGCTGCTCATCGCGCTGCCCCTGCTGGCCGGTGCGGCAACGCCCGCCACGCCGCCTGCCGCGCTGAAATCCGGCGAGTTCTCGCCGGCGCGCATGGCGCCCGACTTCACCTTGCAGGGCTCGAACGGCAAGCCGCTGACGCTTGCCGATTACCGCGGCAAGGTCGTCGCGCTCGGGTTCGGGTTCACATCCTGCCCGGCCGTCTGTCCCACGACCCTCGCCGAGCTGGCGGCGGCAAGGAGCAAGCTGGGTGTCGCCGGCAAGGATTTCCAGGTGATCTATGTAACGGTCGATCCTGAGCGTGACTCCGCGGCGCGGATGAAGACCTACCTCGCCGGCTTCGATCCGACGTTCCTCGGCGCGACCGGCACGCCCGCCCAGCTGGCCAGTGTGCGCAAGGACTACGGCGTGAGCGCCGTCAAGACCCCGCCGGACAGCCACGGCGCGTACGGCTACAACCATTCGGCGTTCATCTACCTGATCGACCGCGCCGGCCGGCTGCGGGCGCTCAGCCCCTACGGCCGCGCCGTCGACGATGTCGTGCACGACGTGCGCGTGCTGCTTGCCCAATGAAGCGTCGCCGCGTTGCATGGCTGGCCGTGGTGGTCGCGGTCCCGGCGCTGTGGGCGATGTTCGCGCCCATCCCGGCCGGTTCGCGCGAGCAATTGTTCGAGATCCCGGCCGGCACGTGGGAGCGGCGAGCGGCGGGCCACGACGTCGAGATCCTGCCGGCCGAAATCCACCTGACCCTGGGCGTGAAGGACATCCTCGTGTTAAGGAACCTCGACAGGGTGCCGCAGACGTTCGGCCCCGTCCTGATCATGCCCGGCCAGAGTTTCAAGCTGCCGTTCGGCCAGGCGTCCGACTACCAGTTCAACTGCACCGCGCACGCGGCCGGGCGCATGGACATCATCGTCGACCCGGAACCCAGCGCCGGCTGGCGCCGGCTGGCGTGGCGCGTGCAGGGCGCGCGGCGGGCCCTGGTCGAGCGCTGGAACACTTCACATCATCCATCATGAAAGGCATGCTTTGACCAAGGAAAAGAATTTCTTCGCCCAGAAGCGCGGGCGGATCCTGGCGCCGCTGTGCGTGCTCGGACTGTTGATCGCGGTCTGGTGGGCCGTCGTCGTCTACACGCGCAGCGCCATCTTCCCGACGCCCTGGCAGGTCGTCACCGGCACGCTGGAACTGGTCGAGGACGGGACGCTGTGGGACCACATCGGCTCCTCGCTGATGCGCGTCGGCGCCGGCTTCCTGCTGGCCATCACGGTCGCCATTCCGCTCGGGCTGTGGATCGGCCGCATGGACGCCGCCTGGGTCACGCTGAACCCGCTGTTCCAGATCCTGCGGCCGATTTCTCCGATCGCGTGGATCCCGCTCGCGATCCTGTGGTTCGGCGTCGGCAATGCGTCGCCGATCTTCCTGATCTTCATCGCCTCGGTATTCCCGATGATCGTGCAGACCGCCGCCGGCGTCCACACCATCGAACGGCGCTACCTGCGCGCGGCCGAGAACTTCGGCGTGTCGCGCGCCAAGCTGTACCGGCAAGTGATCATTCCCGCCGTGCTGCCGGAAATCATCGTCGGCATGCGCATCACGCTCGGCGTCGCCTGGCTCGTCGTGGTGGCGGCGGAAATGATCGCGCTGCGTTCCGGTCTCGGCTACCTGATCATGGATTCGCGCAATGCCGGCAACCGCTACGACCTCGTCGTGGCCGCCATGATCATCATCGGTGTGATCGGCCTGATGCTCGATGGCATCACCCGTCTGCTGGAACGTCTCAAATCGGTAAGGTGGCGCTATGGACGCTAATGTGAACGCACAATTGAACGCGAAAATCGTCGTCGACGACATCCGGAAAAGTTTTGAGACGCGCAAGGGCGAACTGCCCGTCGTCGGCGGGATCAGCCTGGCCATCGGCGAGGGCGAATTCGTCGCCATCGTCGGCCCGTCCGGCTGCGGCAAATCCACGTTGATGAAGATGCTGTGCGGATTCGAGCGCCCGGATTCGGGCAGCGTCATGATCGACGGTCAGGTCCGGCGTGGCCCGAGCCCGAAAGGCATCCTGATTTCCCAGCACGGCTCCGTGTTCCCGTGGCTGAACGTGCAGCAGAACCTGATGTTCGGCCTGGACGGCATCAGCGAGGCGGAGAAGGCCAGGCTTGCGGACCACTACACGGCGATGGTGGGCCTGAAGGGGTTCGAGAAAAGCTATCCGCACGAATTGTCCGGCGGCATGTTGAAACGCGTGGAGATCGCGCGGGCGCTCGTCATGAAGCCCGAGATCCTGTACATGGACGAGCCGTTCTCCGCGCTCGACGCGCTGATGAACCTCAAAATGCGCATGGAACTGCTGCGCATCCTGGGCGAGGAACGGCATACCGTGCTGCTGATCACGCACGACGTGGAAGAGGCCGTGCACCTGGCCGACCGCATCGTCGTGCTGTCGCCGCGGCCGACGACGATCCAGGCCACGTTCGAAGTCGACCTGCCGCACCCGCGCAAGATGTCCAGTCCGGAAGCGCAGGCGCTGAAGGAAGCCGTCCTGCGCGAACTGGGGCTGTAGGGCACGTCGAAAAACCTGCTGCGCGTTGCAGCTTTGGCGAGGGCGCCTGGGCTTGCGATGCTCGCTGTACTCCTCGTACAGCTGCGCTTCTCGGACTCGGCGTCTGCCGCCAAATCTGCTGCCGCTCGCGACGGTTTTTCGAGCTGTCCTGTAAAACTCAGTTGGCCGGCGCCAGCGGCAGGCTCATCTCCACGAGCCGCGCCCAGAAGCTGGCGCCGATCGGCAGCAGCTGGTCGTTGAAGTCATAGCTGCCATTGTGCAGCTGGCAGGGGCCGAGCCCGTGGCCACGCGAACGGTGATCGCCGTCGCCATTGCCGATGAAGACATAGCAGCCGGGCTTTTCCTGCAGCATGAAGGCGAAGTCCTCCGCACCCATCGTCGGTTCGACGTTCGTGTCCACGTTGTCGCTACCCACCACCGCGCGCATCGCCTCGATGGCGAACGCCGTCTGCTCCGGGTGGTTGATGAGCGGGGGGTAATTGCGCTTGAACGAGAAATCGATGCTGGCGCCGAAGCCCGCCGCGAGGCCGCTTGCGATCTCGTTCATGCGGCGCTCGATCAGGTCCAGCACGCTAGTGGAGAACGTGCGCACGGTGCCGACCATGACGGCTTCGTCCGGGATCACATTCGTCGCGCTGCCGGCGTGAATCTGCGTGATCGACAACACGGCCGTGTCGAGCGGGTTCTTTTCGCGCGAGATGATGGTCTGCCAGGCTTGCGCGATCTGCACCGCCACCATCACCGGGTCGATGCCGCGATGCGGCTGCGCGGCGTGCGCGCCTTTCCCTTTTACCACCACGTGGAACTCGTTACTGGATGCCATCATCGGCCCCGCGACGACGCCGAAGCTGCCCGCCTTGATGCCTGGCCAATTGTGCATGCCATACACGGCTTCCATCGGGAAGCGCTCGAACAAGCCATCGTCCATCATGCGGCGTGCGCCGGCGCCGCCTTCCTCGGCCGGCTGGAAGATCAGGTACACGGTGCCGTCGAAGTTGCGGTTCTGCGACAAATAGTGGGCTGCGCCCAACAGCATCGTAGTATGACCATCATGTCCGCAAGCATGCATCTTGCCGGCGTGGCGCGACGCGTGCTCAAATGTGTTGAGTTCCTGCATCGGCAGGGCATCCATGTCGGCACGCAGGCCGATGGCGCGGTTCGACGTGCCATTCTTGATAACGCCGACCACGCCCGTCACGCCGAGGCCGCGGACGACGGGAATGCCCCATTCGGTCAGGCGCTGCGCGACCACGTCGGCCGTGCGTTGTTCTTCGTAGCAGAGTTCGGGATGGGCGTGGATGTCGCGCCGGATCGTTTCGAGCTCGGATTGCTTGGCGAGGATGGGTTCTACCAGTCTCATTCTTTTCTCTCCGTGTGCTTGATGCCTCATGGGCAATGCATGTTTTGAACTATTGTAGCCCTTCCATCATGTGGAACGCCAGCGCTCCCACGGCGGGGGCTGGAATCGTATAAAGTATTGGTTTCTCGACGTTTTTCTGGATAGATCCGATGACCAAGACCATCGTCCGGGGCGCCTGCCCGCATGACTGCCCCGATACCTGCGCCCTGCTCGTGACGGTGGAGGATGGCGTGGCGACGGAGGTCAAGGGCGATCCGGATCATCCGACGACGGGCGGCGTGTTGTGCACCAAGGTCTCGCGCTACGTGGAACGCACTTACCACCCCGACCGCCTGCTGTATCCGATGCGCCGCACCGGCAAGAAGGGCGAAGGCAAATTCGAACGCATCACGTGGGATCAGGCCCTCGACGAGATCGCGGCGCGCCTGCAACCCATCGCCGCGCGCGACCCGCAGGCAATCCTGCCGTACAGCTATTGCGGCACGATGGGCCTCGTGCAGGGCGAGGCGATGGCGATGCGCTTCTTTCATCGACTCGGCGCGTCTTTCCTCGACCGCACCGTGTGTGCGAACGCGGGCGCCACGGGTTACAAATACACCATCGGCGGTTCGATTGGCACCGACACCGAACAGTTCCAGGATGCGAAGCTCATCCTGATCTGGGGCGGGAATCCCATCGCGTCGAACCTGCACCTGTGGACGCGCCTGCAGGAAGCGAAGCGCCGCGGCGCGAAGCTGATCGCCATCGATCCGTATCGCTCCCTGACGGCAGAGAAATGTCATCAGCACATCGCGCTGATGCCGGGCACCGACGCCGCGCTGGCGCTGGGCATGATGCACGTGCTGGTGAAGGACAACCTGCTCGACCATGATTACATCGACAAGTACACGTTCGGCTTCGCGCAACTGAAGGACCGCGTGGCCGAATGGACGCCGGAGAGAACCGCGCACACCTGCGGCATCACGGTCGACGAGGTCGTGGAACTGGCGCGCGAATATGGCCGCACGGCACGCCAGGGCGAGCCGGTGGCGATCCGCATGAATTACGGCTTGCAGCGCGTGCATGGCGGCGGCATGGCCGTGCGTAATATCGCCTGCCTGCCCGCGCTCGTGGGCGCATGGCGCCACCCGGCCGGCGGCGTGCAGTTGTCGACGTCGGGCACGTTCCCGGCCAATAAAGTCGCGCTGCAACGTCCGGATCTGTTGCCAGGCAAGCTCCCGCGCACGATCAACATGAACACGATCGGCGCCGACCTGCAGCGCGGAGCGTCGCCCGCGTTCGGCCCGAAGATCGAAGCCGTCATCGTGTACAACGCGAACCCGCTCGCGATCGCCCCGGATTCGTCGCAGGTACAGCGCGGCTTCGAACGCGAAGACCTGTTTACGGTGGTGCTGGAACACTTTCAGACCGACACCGCCGATTACGCCGATATCCTGCTGCCGGCCACGACGCAGCTGGAGCACGTCGATGCGCACCTCGCCTATGGTCACCTGTACATGATGGCGAATAATGCGGCGATTGCCCCGCTGGGCGAGGCGAAGCCGAATACCGAGATTTTCCGCCTGCTCGCGCAGCGCATGGGTTTTACGGACCCGGCGTTCGACGAGACCGACGACGAACTGGCCGTGCAGGCGTTCGACAGGAAACACGAGCGCGCGGTCCACTTCGACTGGTCGTCGCTGAAACGCACCGGCTGGCAAAAACTGAACATGCCGGCCGCGCCGTTCGCGCAGGGCGGTTTTCCCACGCCGTCCGGCAAGTGCGAGTTTTATTCCGCCGCGATGCAGGCCGACGGCCTCGATCCGCTGCCGACCTATATCCCGAACCACGAGTCGGTCGCCTCTACCCCCGAACTGGCGCAGAGATATCCATTGGCGATGATTTCTCCGCCGGCCAGGAACTTCCTCAACTCGACCTTTGTCAATGTCCAGAGCCTCCGCGCTACGGAAGGTGAACCGCACCTGGACATCCATCCCGCTGACGCAGCCTCCCGGGGCATCGCAGACGGCGAGATGGTGCGCATCTTCAACGACCGGGGCGCGTTCGTCGCGCGCGCCCGGGTTACCGCCAAAGCGCGGGCCGGCCTCGTCGTCGGCCTGTCGATCTGGTGGAAGAAGCTCGCCAGCGACGGCAAGAACGCCAATGAAGTCACCAGTCAGCGCCTCACCGACATGGGACGGGCGCCTACTTTTTACGACACGCTGGTGCAGGTTGAAAAGGCCGCACCATGATCTGGAAATATGAAACTCAATCGAATCACCCCGTGGTTCCGCTCCGTGCTCATCGTTGGTACGGCAGCGGGACTGCTGGCCAGCTGCTCGACGCTGAACTATTACACCCAGGCGGCCCAAGGCCAGATTGAACTCCTGTCGGACGCCCGTCCGATCGACGACTGGATCGCCGACCCCGGCACCAGTACCAAACTGCGCCATCGCCTCGAGACGGCGCGCCAGATCCGCCGCTTCGCAGTTGCCGAAATGGCTTTACCCGACAACAACAGTTATAAAAACTATGCGGCCCTGAAACGGCAATACGTGCTGTGGAACGTCGTCGCCACGCCCGAGCTGTCGCTGAAGCCCCTGCAATGGTGCTTCCCCGTGGCCGGCTGCGTGAATTACCGCGGCTATTACAGCAAGGAAGCGGCGGAGTCGTACGCGAAGGAATTGCGCGACGCGGGCGACGATGTCGAGGTCGGCGGCGTGGCCGCATATTCGACCTTGGGCTGGTTCAGCGATCCGCTGATCTCCACCTTCATCAACTACCCGGACGGCGAACTGGCGCGGATGATCTTTCACGAACTGGCGCACCAGATCGTGTACGTGCAGGGCGATTCGCAATTCAACGAATCGTTCGCCTCGACGGTGGAAGAGGTCGGCGTCGAGCGCTGGATGGAACGTTTCGGCAACCAGCAGATGCGCGATGCCTACGCACGCTACCGCAGCCGCAAGAAGGATTTCCTCGCGTTGCTGATGAAGTACCGCAAGGGGCTCGAGCAGAACTATGCATTTGTCGACCGCAGCGATGCGGAAAAGCGCGCGGTCAAGGCGCGGCTGTTCCAGGATCTGAAGGATGAATACCAGGTCCTGAAAGGCAACTGGGGTGGCTATGCGGGCTATGACCGCTTCTTCGAGCAACCGCTGTCGAACGCCCACCTGGCGTCGATCGCGACCTACGAAGACTTCGTGCCGGCGTTCCGCGCCCTGCTGCAGCGCGAGGGCAGCTTCCCGAAGTTCTACAATGCCGTCAAGCGCCTGGCCGACATGGACCGCGCCGACCGGCACCGCGTCCTGAACGGGATGGCGCCGCCGCTGGTGACGTCGCCCCTCATGGTGCAGCGCAGCGAAATGCGGCCTTAGCCATTTTCATAGCCATTTGTGTCAAACGTCGATAGAGTCGTTGTTCGAAAAGCGCAAAAATGCTTGCGTCCGCGCGCTGTGCCCGATAGCATCTTGTTTAGTAATATCAGCACGACCGTGCGATTTTTTGCGGAGTGTGTGATCAAGAGGGTTTACGGCGCTTAGAACGATAACGACACTGGAGACAGAGGCACCGATGGACAAGATTTGGCTCAAGGCTTACCCGCCCGGCGTACCGGCGGAAATCGATCCCGACCAGTATGGTTCGCTGGTGCAAATGCTCGAGGAATCGTTCCGCAAGTACGCGGCGAATAACGCCTACGTGTGCATGGACAAGTTCCTCACCTACGGGGAACTGGATGCCATGTCGAAACGCCTGGCCGCGTGGCTGCAGAGCCGCGGCATGAAGCCGGGCGCGCGTGTCGCCGTGATGATGCCGAACGTGCTGCAATACCCGGTGGCGCTGGCCGCCATCCTGCGTGCCGGCTATACCGTGGTCAACGTCAACCCGCTGTACACGCCGCGCGAGCTGGAGCACCAGCTGAAGGATTCCGGCAGCGAAGCGATCATCGTGCTCGAAAACTTCGCGCACACGGTCGAGCAGGTGCTGGGCAAGACGCCGGTGCGCCACGTCGTCGTGGCCAGCATGGGCGAGTTGCTGGGCGGCGCCAAGGGCATGCTGGTCAACTTCGTCGTCCGCAATATCAAGAAGCTCGTGCCGGACTTCACGATCCCGCAGATGGTGCGCTTCAAGGACGCGCTGGCGCAGGGCGCGAAGATGCCGTTCCAGCCGCCGCAGCTGAAAAGTTCCGACGTCGCCTTCCTGCAGTACACGGGCGGCACGACGGGTGTGTCGAAGGGCGCAACCCTGACGCATCGCAACGTGATCGCCAACATCCTGCAGACGGAGGCGTGGTCGAAGCCGTCGATGAGCCAGCCGCCGCTGGTCGAATTCCCGACCATCGTGTGCGCGCTGCCGCTGTACCACATCTTCGCGCTGACGGCGTGCGCGCTGTGGGGCATGCGGGTGGGCGCGCTGAACATCCTGATTCCGAACCCGCGCGACATCCCGGGTTTCATCAAGGAGTTGAAAAAGTACCGGATCAGCATGCTGCCGGCCGTGAACACGCTGTACAACGCGCTGGTGAACCACCCGGATTTCCGCGAGGTCGACTTCAGCGCGCTGAAGGTGTCGAACGGCGGCGGCATGGCCGTGCAGCAGGCCGTCAACGAGAAATGGAAGGCGCTCACGGGCACCAATATCATCGAGGGCTACGGCCTGTCGGAGACGTCGCCCGTGGCCACCTGCAACCGCTGCGACGTGCCGGGCTTCACGGGCACGATCGGTCTGCCGGTGCCGTCGACCGATATCGCCATCGTCGACGACGACGACCGGCATCTGCCGGTGGGCAGTATCGGCGAGATCGCGATCCGCGGTCCGCAGGTGATGGCCGGCTACTGGAACCGCCCGGACGAGACGGCGAAGGTGATGACGGCGGACGGCTTCTTCAAGTCGGGCGACATCGGCGTGATGGACGAGAACGGGTACGTGAAGATCGTCGACCGCAAGAAGGACATGATCCTGGTGTCGGGCTTCAACGTGTACCCGAACGAACTGGAAGCGGTGATCGCGGCGCACCCGGGCGTGCTGGAATGTGCCGTGATCGGCGTGCCGGACGAGCATTCCGGCGAAGCGGTCAAGGTCTTCGTCGTGCGCAAGGATCCGGACCTGAAGGCCGAGCAGCTGATGGACTACTGCAAGCGCGAACTGACCGGCTACAAGAAGCCGAAGTACATCGAATTCCGCGACGAGCTGCCGAAGACGAACGTCGGCAAGATCCTGCGCCGCGCGCTGCGCGAGGAAAAGCAGGCGGCGTAGCGCCAGTGGCGGCGACGGCAACAACCGCCCGTTTGCCGGGCGGTTTTTTTGCGCACACGATTTGAATGAACGAGAAAAAGCGAGGCAATGACATGGACAAATTCTGGCTGAAGTCGTACGAGGCGGGCGTGCCGGCGGAGATCGACTGGACGCAGTACCGCTCCCTCACGCACCTGCTGGAGGA
>Ga0207654_10001521_pt1 | contig 12205 bp, 12 predicted proteins | sample KBSC64metaG_FD_184355 | JGI IMG/M metagenome (GOLD analysis project Ga0207654, IMG submission 184355) | Corn rhizosphere microbial communities from Kellogg Biological Station, Michigan, USA - KBS C6-4 metaG (SPAdes) (version 2) | ecosystem: Host-associated > Plants > Roots > Rhizosphere > Soil...
GCAATGAGTACGAGTACGGCTGACGGCGAAGTGATGGTGGAAATGAACACCACCCCGCTGATCGACGTGATGCTGGTCCTTTTGACCCTTCTGATCATCACCCTGCCGATCCAGACCCATGCGGTGAAGCTGGACATGCCCGCCCCCAATTCCAACCCGCCGCCGGTGATCCCGCAGACGGTGGAACTGGGTGTGGACTTTGACGGCACCATCACCTGGAACGGAACCCCGGTCGACCGTGGGACAATGGACGCCTATTTTGCCGATATCGGTAAGAAGCCCACGGACCAGCAGGACGAAATCCACGTCAATCCCAACCGGTTGGCCAAATATGATGCGGTTGCTAAGGTGCTGGCGGATGCCCAGCGCCTGGGCGCCACCCATATTGGTTTTAGCGGGATTGACCAGTATAATTAGGCTGTGAGGGTCATGGCCGTGGCAAAGCGTGCGGCAACCCCGCACGCTTTCCCTTTTTATGATGACTGTGAAAGAGGTCTTGTTATGACTGCCCGTAATCTGCGTGCCGCACTGACGGCGATCCTTTTGGGCACTGCCACCGTTGGCGTGACGGCCCTTGCCTTGACCGCGCCGGCGCAGGCCCTGACGGCCAGCCCCAAGGTCGGCCCACTGCTGAAGGAAGCAGTGACCATGATCAACGCCAAGAACTATGCCGGTGCCAAGGCCAAGCTGGCCGAGGCGGACGCCGCGAAGTCCACCCCGGACGACACTGCCCTCATCACCCAGATCAGGAATGCGATCTCGATCTCGTCGGCCGATCCCAACACGCCCGGCGGCGCCAAGGCCAAGTTCGCCCAGGACTACAATGCCGGCCATTTCAAGGACGTGATCGCCGACGCGGAATATCTAAAAAAGAACAATGTTTTCGACGCCCAGTCCCAGCTGATCGTGGGCCAGGCCTATTACAAGGATCGCGACTTTGCCGGCTGCGTGAAATACGCCAAGAGCCTGGGCTCTGGCAACGAAACCGCCTTGGCTTTGCAGGCGCGCTGCGCCTATGAAACCGGCGACGAAGCCACCCAGCGCGACGCGCTGGAGCAGCTGGTCGCCCGTACCGGCAAGGCGGAATATTGGACCGGCCTGCTCAAACTGGGCGAGCGCTCGCGCGGCCTGGGCGATCACAATACGCTGGATATCAATCGCCTGCGCCTGATTACCGGCAGCATGCAGACAAAGGATGATTATGTTTCGCTGGCTCAGTTCCTGATCCAGTTCCAGTGCGGGGCCGAAGCCCAGGCGGCGTTGGAAAAGGGCGTAGCCGCCAAGCTGTTGACCGACGACCGTTCGCTGCGCCTTTTGGCCAATGCCAAGGCCACGGCCGCCGCCAATCTGGCGGACCGGGCCAAGAAACTGGCCGCTGCCAATGCCGCGCCGCAGGGCGATGATCTGATTACCGTCGGTGAGCAAATGATCGGCGAGGGCAAGGCCAAGGACGCCGTTGCGATGATCCAGAATGGCCTGAAAAAGCCCCTGAAGGATGCGGCGAACGGTCAGATCCGTCTGGGCCAGGCCTATCTCGCGGCCGGCCAGAAGGCTGACGCCAAAGCGGCTTTCGCCAAGGTCAAGACCCCGGAAAAGGACGCCATGGTGGCCCATCTCTGGTCGCTGGCGGCTCGTTAGTAGAGCACCATTCACGCAAAAGAGGGCGCGGATCATCTCCGCGCCCTTTTTTATGGTCGCGCCGCGTCGCACGACGCTGTCGCTAGCGACCCCTGCGCAATTGCCTTGCAACTGTTCCGGGTCGCCGGCCGCTCCGTTCTATGGCCGCGCCGCAAGCGGTCTAAGGGTGGTCCTTACAATGGACCTTTGAACACCACTTTTTTGGACAGAGTGAAATTGAACACCAATCCCAACAGCACGCCGCAGACCAGGGCGATGGTGAGATTGTTGAAGGGCGGCGGGGCAAAACGCACCAGTACCGAGTAGAGCCCGACATTGACCAAACCGCCCACCACATTGGCGGCCAGGAAGCGCAGCCATTCCTTGCCCGTGCCCAACAGGCCGCGTGCCCGGCTGGCGGCAAAAGTGAAATAGCGATTTCCCGCCCAGGTGAAGCTGGCGGCGCAGAACCAGGATAACACGCGCCCCAAATAAGGCCCCGTGCCCCAATGGACCATCAATTGCAGCACCGCCCAATCGACCGGCATGCCCAAGGCGCCTATCACCGCAAAACGCAGAATGGAAAGGCGTGACAGCACGCCGATCAATTTGCTCACGAGACGTGCTGGCTCCGCCGCTCGGCTGCCGGCGTTCGGTTGGCAACCTCACCATGGGCGGCTTGCGGCATCGATGTGGCGCCGTCGCCGGCCAGGCTTACCGGGCCCGGGATGGAGAGATAGGCCATGCGCTTGGCTTCCCAGCGGCCGCGCGTGACGGTGTCCAGGATCAAGCCGCAGGTCAAAGACAGGAAGGCGATCACCATCAAACCGGTCGCCAGAACCGCGGTGGGCAGCCTGGGCACCAGCCCGGTGTGGAAATATTCCGACACCACCGGGGCGCCGATCAGGATGGCGACCGCAGCGAACAAAGCCGCGACGGTGGCGAAGAACAATAGCGGCCGCTCCTCCCGCATCAGATAGCCGATGGTGCCCAAAATGCGCAAACCGTCGCGCCAGGTGTTGAGCTTGCTCACCGAACCGGCGGGCCGCTCCTTGTAGCGGGTGTCCAGCTCACTCATCGGCATCATCAGCCGCACGGCATGAATGGTGAGCTCGGTCTCAATGGCAAAACCTTCGGCGGTGAAGGGAAAGGATTTCACAAAGCGGCGCGAGAACACCCGGTAGCCGCTCAGCATGTCCGACAGATGCACATTGAACAGAGTGGCGGTAAGGCCGGTGAGCATCTTGTTGCCGAACAGGTGGCCGGTGCGATAGGCGGCCGCATCGGTATGAACCCGCCGCGCCGTCAAAAGATCGGCGCCGTCGGAAACCATCTGCGAGATCATGCGCGGGGCCGCGCCCGCGTCATAGGTATCGTCGCCATCCACCAGCACATAGATATCGGCTTCGATGTCGGCGAACATGCGGCGCACCACATTGCCTTTGCCCTGGCGGATTTCACTGCGCACAACCGCGCCTGCCGCGCGCGCCCGCGCTACCGTCTGGTCCTTGGAATTGTTGTCATAGACATAGATTGCCGCCTCGGGCAGGGCGCACCGGAAGTCCGCCACCACCTTGGCGATGGCGGCTTCCTCGTTATAGCAGGGCACCAATACCGCGATTTCCACGACTAGGATTTCCTGGCGATGGGGCACCATTGATAGGTGCCTGTCAGGTTTGTATCGAATTGTTGGCACTCCGGCCAGCGGATGGCGAGAGCATAGTCGGCCAAGGCATTGCGAGCCCTGGCCATGTCCGCCGCATCGGCGATCAGATAGAGGTCGCCGCCGGCGTTCAGATGATCCGCCACCCGGCGCCGCATGTCTTTGGTCAGGCGCGTGCCGTCGCGAGGCTGCACCATCCAGCCATCGATCCGCAAAACCGGAATCTGGGGCGGCAGGGTGGTGGCGATAAAGCCCATGGGCGCGTCGCCGGTCATCACCACCATGGTTTTATCAGGATGGGGAATGGGCGGCAGCGCCGTTTCGACATAGGGGTCTTCCACCGGTGCCCGCTCCAGAAAATCGCTGCGAGCGGTGAGCAGGCAGGCGGCGCAGACCGCGCCCAACGCCAGATACCGGCTCTTGCGAGGAAGCGGCAAAAGACCGATGGCGCCGATGATCAACAAGGGCGCCAGCATTTCGTAGAGAATGATGTAGCGATAAATGGCAAAGAATTTCAGCCAGACGAAATAGCTGGCGGCGAAGAAGGCAAACAAGATGGCGGCGCTGCGCTTCTCCAACAAGCCGTCGCGGCTCTCACGGCGCATAAGCCACAGCACCGCCGCCGCGATGACCAGGAGATAGGCCAGCATGACGCGGATATCCTGGAACCCCAGATCGTCGGCGACATGCCAGTCGATGGTGAACAGGACGGGGAAGAAAATCTGCTGCCATAGCGGGCGGAAAGCCGGCACAAAACGCAGATCGCGATAAGGCGCCGCCAAGGCCAGCGGCGATTTCCAATAATCGTTGAAATAGGGAAACAGCGGATTGCCGGTGAGCTGGTACATATGCAGCATCCAGGGAGCGCTGAAGATTAGGCAGCCAATCACCCCGGCGATGCCGCCCGCCAAAAGGCGCGTGACCTGGTGTTTCCAGCTTCCGCCCAGCGCCATCAAGCCCGCGGCAAAGCCCAGGCAGAAAGGCATTTCCGGCAGCTTCAATCCCATCGCCATGCCGGTGATCAATCCGGCCGCCGCCGCAATCCCCGCTGTCTTGCCTAGCGGACCTTGGCGTAAGGCATCGCGCTTCAAGATCAGAATGGCGAGACCGGACAAGACCAGCACACTCATCACATTGTCGTAATAGGTGGTGCCGAATTCGGTCAGGGTCAGCGCCCCCACCATGCCCAGCAAGGACAGTGCTCCCGCCATGATCTTGATGTCGGAAGCCGGCGCATTCACAACCAAGGCCGAGCGCGCCATCAGATAGAGCGGCACCATATTGGCGCCCTGGGCCGCGCCCAACACGCCCAGCGCGATCCAGGCGCGGGTGTGGGTGGCCAGCCAATAGAAGGGAATGTCGAGATAGGGATTGTAATAGCTGGCCTGGTGCGCCACCGCGACGTCTATCGCCATCCGGTGGTTCAGCAGGGCGTAGGGCGCGTACCAGTGATAGTTGCGGAAATCCCAGCTGGTGTCCTTGCCCAACAGGATGACAAACCCCGCCCAGAACAGGAGCCCCAGACCAAGGAACGCATATTCGCGGGCCGTTAGGCGGTTAGACATCAGGGCCAGGAAACCAATGAGGGAACCAAATGAGCTTGCCAGGCCGTTCTAGCCCAGCCCGGTCCGTTCGATAAGCCCTGTCCCGAAAAGGGGTTAGCCGGGGATCAGGGGCTATCTGGTTCGACTGCGATATTGTGCAAAAATTGAAGGGTACAGGCCCGCCAGGAACGGCGTTCGGCAAAAGCCCTGGGGGTCATAAGGCGGGGATGCCTGGCCAGTTCCAGCGCGCCCAGGCAAGCTGTGCGCAGGTCCTGGTCCAGGACAGCGACATCGCTGCCTCCTTCCATCTCGGAACCCACCACATCGCGGGGGCCCTCCACCGGATAGGCCGCCACGGTCAAGCCGGACGCCAGCGCTTCCAGGATCACCAGGCCGAAAGTGTCGGTGCGGCTGGGAAAGACAAAGACATCGCTGCCGGCATAGGCCCGCGTCAGGTCCTCCCCGCTCAGGGCGCCCAGGAACCTGGCGCGCGGATATTTCTCGGACAGCGCCACGCGGGCGGGACCATCGCCCACCACCACTTTGGTGCCGGGAAGGTCCAGCGCCAGAAAGGCCTCGATATTCTTTTCCACCGCCACCCGCCCGACAGTGAGCCAGACCGGTCCCTCATAGGGCAGCTGCGCCTCCGCGATGGGATGGAATTTCTCGATGTCCACGCCGCGCGACCACAGTCTCAGATGCTTGAACCCTTGCGCCGTCAATTCGCGCTTCAACGTTTCGGTCGCCACCATGACCGCGGTGGCCGGATGATGAAACCAGCGCAGCCAGCGCCACACCACCTTCTCGGGCACCAGGCGGAACCGGGTATGGATATACTCGGCAAAACGGGTGTGGAACGCGGTGGTAAAGGCGATGCCGTGCTTCAAGCAGATGCGTCGCGCCGTGAGGCCCAAGGAGCCCTCGGTGGCGATATGCACCGCGTCCGGCGCGAATTCGCGGATCTCGCGCATCAAGGCGCTGCGCTGAAACAGCGCCAGGCGGATTTCGGGATAGGTCGGCAAAGGAAAAGTGCGCCGCCCCAAGGGCGTGATGTAACGCACGGTGTGGCCCAATTTGCCCAGATCCTTGCCCAGCGTCTCCAAGGTGCGCACCACCCCGTTCACCTGCGGCGACCAGGCGTCGGTGACGATCATGATTTTCAAATGCGCCGCCGTGCCGGGAATCGGACCCGGCTGCAAGCGCCTGGCTCTACGCGGGTACAGGCGCGGCTTTGCGAACCCCGGCCAGGCGAACGCCCGTCTGGCCTCTTGCGATGCGTCTCTGCGAAGGATCGGCCCAGTGAAGAATCTCCATATTTCCGTGGGCATCTTCGACAAGGGCAGTGCAGCTTTCAACCCAGTCTCCGTCATTGAGATAGAGGACATCGCCGATCTTGCGAATCTCGGCATGATGGATGTGGCCGCAAACCACCCCGTCCACGCCGCGTTTGTGGGCTTCCAGCGCCACCACTTCCTCGAAGCGGCAGATATATTCCACGGCGTTCTTGACCTTGTGCTTCAGCCAGGCCGATAGCGACCAGTAAGGAAGTCCGAAACGGCGGCGAATGCGGAACAGAAGATCGTTGCCGCGCAGCGCCATGCCATAGGCCCGGTCACCCAGATGCGCCAGCCATTTGGCGTTAGTGATCACCCCGTCGAAACGATCGCCATGCAGCACCCACAGCATCCGGCCGTCGGCGGTTTCATGCAGCGCTTCATTGGTGATCTCGACGCCCGCAAACAGCCTGCCGGCAAAATCGCGTGCGAACTCGTCATGATTGCCGGGGACGAAAATCACCCGCGTGCCTTGATCCACCTTGTGCAGGATTTGCGCCACCACCTGGCCTTGCGCCTCGCTCCAGAACCAGCGGCGTTTGATCTGCCAGCCGTCGACAATGTCTCCCACCAGAAACAGCGTGTCGCAGTCGTTGTGGGCCAGGAAATCCGCCAGCGTCTCGGCCTTGCAGCCGCGGGTGCCCAGATGGGTGTCGGAAATGAATATCGTGCGGTGGCGGCGAAAGCGGGCGGTGTCGACTGCGATCTGGGGCGGGGCGGCGGAGCGGATGGGGGTGAAATTTCCCAAAGCATTCTCGAACCACGCAACATCGGCCATCGGGTGTCTCCAGCCTTTTCAGCTGCGGGATAGCTGACCCGCGCGACTCTTTTGTTGCGCAGTTGCGACAGTGTGATGAATCTGCCGTGTTAAGGACGTTTACAATTGATGCATCGCACAAATGCTGAAGGAGGCAGCACTAAAGCCAAAATCCGGGCAATTGTGACATGTTTTTCCAGGGTTTCTGCGGCGTTTTGTCTAGAATCGTTATACTTTGTGCCTTGCAGACAAAGCGGAGTTTCTTCATATTGTTGCAGCGCGGTATCGCGATCTTCGATTGCGAGGCCGCCGCCCTTCCTGGGCGTTTCCTCCCTGAACTTGGCCGCTCTTCGGAGCGGCCATTTTTTTTGCGCGGGTCTTTTGGCCTCTGGGTTCGTCGCGCCTTCGCTCGTGGACGTCTAAGTCCACGTCGCTCGGCGCTCCTGCCCAGCGACCAAAATCCCTCGCGCAAAAATGGAGCTAAGGTACGTTGCTCGCGGCGCCTGGCCACGCCCCAAAATCTCTGGGGCAAAATGGAGCTAGACGCCTTAGGCCTTGCGCTACTGAGCGGCGGCGGTGCGTTGGGGCTGAAGCGCGGCGATTTGAGGTTGGTCGCTGCTGGTCACTAGGGTGTGGCCGTCGTAACTGACGGCGGCGGCGGAGACCACCACGGTCGAGCCATCCTTGGCGGCGCGGATGGAAAGCGCCGAAGGTTTGCCGTCCTGGTCGGTGGCCAATTGTTCCACCTGGCCCAGGACATTGCCTTGTTGATCCATGATGGGCTTGGAACTCAGCTTGGGCGGTTCGGACAAGCTGTTCAATGCCACCGGCGCCAGCGCGTCCTCAGCACAAGCAAGCCCAGGAATGATGACCAAAAACCCGCAAAGCGCGGCGGAGCGGAAAGCCGTCATGGGGAACCCCATCAGGAATCGCGCCTTGGAAACGTTCGCCCGGCATTTCGGGTTGCGTGGAACTATTCGGCTGCCTCGGGCAGGGAATCCGGCTTGCCCAACTGGCCGAGCGGTATGGCGGTGAGGTTTTTCATCGCCCGCATCAACCGCAGACGCACATTCTCGAACGAGAATTTCTTCGCGACCCTGTCCTCATCCAGATAGAGCGCGCGATTGACCTCGATCTGCAACGCATGACAGTTCTCCGCCACCCGGCCATAGAGCGTGGTGGTGTGGCCGCCGGCATAGGGCGTGTTGCGCGTCACCGAAAATCCCTCCCGCGCGAAAGCGGCTTCCGCCCGCGCCGTCAATTGCGGGCCTGCGGACGCGCCATAGCGATCGCCCAATACAATATCGGGCACCGACAAGGCCGAGGGCATGGAATGGCAGTCGATCAACACCGCGACTCCGAACTGGATACGGGTTTCCTCCATCAAATCCGCAAGCGCCTGGTGATAGGGTTTGTAAAGCCGGCTCAGCCGCGCATCGGCTTCGCCGCTGTCGAGCTTGCCGTGATAGATCTCCGCGCCATCCCGCACGATGCGGGGAATGACGCCCAAACCCGCCACCACGCGCGGGCTGCTGGGCGTGTCCACCGGCACGGCCAGCGGCGAATCGAACATGCCGGCGTCCAGTTCGGCCATGCTGCGATTGACGTCCAAATAGGCACGGGGGAAGTGCGCCGCCAACAGGGGCGCTCCCAGTCCCACCACACCGGCGAACAATTCATCGACAAAGGCGTCTTCGGAACGGCGCAAGCTGATGGGATCGAGCCGGCTGCGCTGCAAAAGACTGGCGGGATAGAAGCGCCCCGAATGGGGCGAAGCGAACAGGAACGGCACTGTCTGGCGTGCCGGGCGATCCAGGCGGATAGGGCGGGATTCTGGCTCTGCTTCAGGGCTGGACGCCATCAGGTTTCTGACTCGTTACCATCGCGTCCCTCAGCGTCGCATCCCCCGGGGGGGCTGGCAAGCTGTCGCGTTAACCACAGTTTACAGCTTTGCCCTGTATAGGCTTTTATAGGGAGCGGGCAGGCGGGCAGTATGGCGCATATTCTCCTGGCGGAAGACGACGAATCCCTACGCAAGTTCCTTGCGGCGGCGCTGGTCAAGGCTGGCCATGCCGTGACCGACTTTGGCGACGGCGGTGATGCCTGGCAGTGCATCCAGGGTTTTACCTTCGACCTTTTGCTCACCGACATTGTGATGCCGGGCATGGACGGCATCGAGCTGGCCAAACGCGCGGCGGAACGCAACGCAGCTTTGAAGATCATGTTCATCACCGGTTTCGCGGCCGTCGCGCTGCATCCGTCATCCGGCGCCCCCAAACAGGCCAAGGTGCTGTCCAAGCCTTTCCATTTGCGCGAGATCGTGGCGGAAGTGGATCGCATGCTGGCGGCGGCTTAAAAGGCGCTCAATCCGCGGTTTCGCAAAATGAAATCGGTCACGCGCGCGCTTGCATGCGAGGCGCAAACACCCAGCTTTGGTGCAGTGCTGTTTTGGCGCTGACCAGCTGTCAGAAAATACAATAAACATCGGAACAAAACAAGCGTAACATTTTACGGCTCGGCACCCGCGCCGGCTTGAAAAGGAGGAAGTATGGAGCGTCCTTCACACATCATTTTCGACACCCAATCCCGCGATTTTCCGCATCGTTTGCCCTTCATCACTTTGGCCATTTCGCTGCAAGCTGTGGCGCTGTGGCTGTTCATGCACGCCTTCGTTCCGCAGTCATTTCCGTTGCCGAAAGGCGATCTGAAAGTGGATTGGTTTCCAGAGAAGCTGGCAACAGACAATCCGCCCCCGCCGCCGCCGCCGATCCCCGCGCATATTGATGTGCCGCCAATCCAACCGCTGCAACCATTCACAACGGACACCGGGCCGCGCGCCACCATCACCACAACATCCATCGCGCCGACCCAGCCGCCACCTGTTTTCGCAGGCGCGGATCGTGCGGCGGTCAGCATCACCGCCACGCACACGGTTCCGCCCTATCCGCCTATCGCGCGGCGAATCGGGGCCGAGGGCAAAGTGATTCTGCGGCTGATGGTGACGCCGGAAGGCCGGGTGAGTGAAGCGGATATCGTCACTTCCAGCGGCCGCGACGATCTGGACCAGACGGCGCAAGCCTGGATCATCGCCCACTGGACCTATAAGCCCGCTTTGGCAAACGGAGTCCCGGTGGCCAGCAAAACCCTGGCAAGCGTGACCTTCAGCCTGATTAACGGGCAGTAAATCGGGCTTATCCTATCCGGAGCCAGCCCTCTGGGCTGGTTCCGAATGGGGCGCTTGCCCCCCGGATACCCCGACGCTATAGAGACCCTCTTCCCATAGGTGGGGCGGTTAGCTCAGCGGGAGAGCACTACCTTGACATGGTAGGGGCCATAGGTTCGATCCCTATACCGCCCACCACTCATGAAAGCGCACGATGCGTTTTCATGAATGCCAAGCCCGCCCGCGGCGGCTAGCGACAGCGTAGTGCCGCGCGACTTGAGGCGGCCGACGCCAAGGTCTGAAATGCAGGCCGGACGAATGCCAAGGCGCGTCACGGGATGAATCAGATCACGACGCCGCGCTGATCTGCTTGGCGACCTCGCGAATCGCGTCGCTCAATCCCGATTCGGAAGAGAAGGGATGGGCGGCCGATTCACCGTTGGCCTCGAAGGATTTGACGGTCGCGTTGGTCGAAGATTGAACCACTTTGACACTGGTCCCCACTCGGTTGCGGCCGGCCAGCGCTCCCACCAAAATCCGTTCGCCGGTAGTGACTTTCGCATATTTGACGATGTCGATCATGATGACGAGGTCCGACGGTTCGGGACCAACCGAGACCTTTGAATAGCGTCCGGTCGCCTCCAATTGCCCAAGCACAGCGACACGCAGGTCAGCGAGAACGTCGCCGGAGTCTTTGGCGACAGCGTTCACAACAAGCCGGATAGACGGTTGTGCCGGCAGGCTGGCAACAGGCGCGGACGAGAGAAATTTGACATCGCCGCCGGAACTACAGGCCGTGAGAAAAAAGCCCAAGCCAAAAGCCAGCACAAGTTTGCTGAGATTGATCTTCATCGGATTTGTCGCCCCACCCAAAGTGTCCAAACGGAAGGTGCTGGAGAATCGATACGGGTTGCAAGATCTATGTTCCGCCGGCAGAGGCGTGACAATTTATCAGGCGAAGTCAATTGTCTTGCTTCAGCACGTTTAAGCGTGCCCCCGGCCGCCCGCATGGCGTCGTTGACGGCGGCCTGTAGTTGCTTGTCCGAGATCGGTTTGAACAGCACCGCGAAGCATCATCCGGCTTAATCGCCTCCACAGATCCGGGATTCGGAAAGCACCAATATGTCCGGGTTCGTCAGGGAGAGGGGTCTTTCCTCACATTGAACGCGATCGAGATCCGCGGGGAGTTTCCCCTATGTGGATAGACTTCGTGTGGGACATAACTTGGAAATAGAACCATCAATCCCGGCCTCGGAGTGATCACAACATTAGCGGGCACCGATGATTGCCCCACCAACAGAAAAGCCGAGCGGCCCGCACCGTTAGGATCAAGTAGATGAAGTACAGTACCCCTTTCCGGGTCGGCAGGGTCCCCGGCATCGATGTAATAGGTTCCCGACCAATCCGATCCAGGATGGGTGTGCGTCGCGTTAAAGTCGCCGGTGCGGCTGACATTGGCCCAGGCCGTGATTTTCCAGTCAAAGGCCGGGCATGGTTTGTTGTGCTGTGCAAAAAAGCGCCTTGTCGCCTCATCGGCGAGTGCCCGCACCCGCAACAGCAGCCGCTCCCCCGCGTCGCCACAGAATTCGAGCTGCCCGGTCTCGGAATGCCAACCGCCATAATTTGATTTGACGATCCCGGGACTGTCCGCCTCCTGCGCCAGAATACGCTCCCGCAGCAGCGGGTTTAGTTCAATGCCTTCTTCCCAGATGTCACGGACAAGCGGCGTGTTGAAGATTGTGTTGTAGCGCGTGTCGGAAAAGTCTGCCATTTCGCTTGGTGTAGCCCTCTATCCCCAGAAGGAGATTAACCTTCGAACTTAGCCGGGACAATCCGCAATGGTGGGCGGTGCGCCTGGGAGAGCTACCCCGCGGTCTCGCGGATCATGTCCCGGAAATTGCGGGGCTTCGCCGGACCCCGACGCGCCATCATCGCCTCGCCTGAATATCGGCAGGTAGACTGCCCATCCGCGAAATGTCAGAATAACTTTGTTCGGACACCGGCGCAGCTTATCCGATGATCATCTGCATCACCGGCGCCGGAGCGGGGCGGGGCTGTGATCAATAAGATTGCATTGCTGGTGTTTCCGCCGCTCAGGCGGTTGTATCAGGAGCGTGATCGTCTTCA
>Ga0207654_10001530_pt1 | contig 12172 bp, 10 predicted proteins | sample KBSC64metaG_FD_184355 | JGI IMG/M metagenome (GOLD analysis project Ga0207654, IMG submission 184355) | Corn rhizosphere microbial communities from Kellogg Biological Station, Michigan, USA - KBS C6-4 metaG (SPAdes) (version 2) | ecosystem: Host-associated > Plants > Roots > Rhizosphere > Soil...
GTACAATTCCTGGGTCAGCGCCTCGACATAATAGGAGCCGCCGAGCGGATCGACGACATGGGTGATCCCGGTTTCTTCCTGTAGCACGATCTGGGTGTTGCGGGCGATGCGGGCGGAGAAGTCGGTTGGCAGCGCGATCGCTTCGTCGAGCGCATTGGTGTGGAGGCTCTGCGTGCCGCCCAACGCCGCGGCCATCGCCTCGACCGTGGTGCGAATGACGTTGTTATACGGGTCCTGCTCCTGCAACGACACGCCACTGGTCTGGCAATGCGTGCGCAGCATCTTCGAGCGCTCGTCCTTGGCGCCGAGATCGCTCATTACCCGGTGCCACAGCTTGCGCGCGGCGCGCAGCTTGGCGACTTCCATGAAGAAGTTCATCCCGATCGCGAAGAAGAAGGACAGGCGCCCGGCGAATTTGTCGATGTCGAGCCCCGCCGCCATCGCCGCCTTGGCATATTCGCGGCCGTCGGCGATGGTGAAAGCGAGTTCCTGGACCTGCGTCGCGCCGGCTTCCTGCATGTGATAGCCGGAGATCGAGATCGAGTTGAATTTCGGCATGTGCGCCGAAGTGTAGGCGATGATGTCCGCGATGATCCGCATGCTCGGCGCCGGCGGATAGATATAGGTGTTGCGGACCATGAACTCCTTGAGGATGTCGTTCTGGATGGTGCCGTCGAGCTGCGCCTGCGGCACGCCCTGTTCCTCGCCGGCGACGATGAAGAAAGCGAGGATCGGGATCACCGCGCCGTTCATCGTCATGCTGACCGACATCTGATCGAGCGGGATGCTGTCGAACAGGATCTTCATGTCGTCGATCGTGTCGATCGCGACGCCGGCCTTGCCGACATCGCCGGTCACGCGCGGATGGTCGCTGTCATAGCCGCGATGCGTGGCGAGATCGAACGCGACCGACAGGCCTTTCTGCCCCGCCGCGAGGTTGCGGCGATAGAAAGCGTTCGATTCCTCGGCGGTCGAGAAGCCGGCATATTGCCGGATCGTCCAGGGCCGCCCGGCATACATCGACGCGCGCACGCCGCGCGTGAACGGCGCGAAGCCGGGCAGGCCGGGATCGACGCCGGCGACGTCCTCGGCGGTGTAGAGCGGCTTGACCGCGATCCCCTCCGGCGTGTGCCAGACGAGATCCTTGCCCTTCACTTCCTTGGCGGCGAGGGCCTTCCAGTCGTCGGGTGTCGGCTTGGTGGTCATGATCTGTATCCAGCGCCCAGCGGGCACTTCCTTTCCGGTCTCAGGCGCCCTTGAACTCGGCCTTGCGCTTCTGGAGGAAGGCCATGCCGCCTTCCATCGAATCCTGCGTGGCGCGCGCTGCGCGCTGATTCTCGGCCTCGCGCTGCATCGCCGCGGCGTAATCGCCTTCGAGCGCCTGGTGAAGCTGGCGACGTATCATGCCGAGCGCGACGGTCGGGCCGGCGGCGAGCCGCTCGGCCAGCGCCAGCGCTTCGCCGTCGAGCGCGTCGTCGGCAACCTGTTTGTGGATCATGCCCCAATCGACCGCCTTGGCCGCGGGCACGCGTTCGCCCAGCATCATCATCTCGGTCGCACGCGGACGGCCGATCAGCCGGGTCAGCATCCAGCTGGCGCCGCCGTCGGGCACCAGGCCGATATTGACGAAGGCCTGGAGGAAATAGGCAGTGTCCGAGGCGACACAGAAATCGGCGGCAAGCGCCAGGCTGCAACCGATCCCGGCCGCCGGGCCGCGCACCGCGGTCACCACCGGCACCGACAGATCGGCGATCGCCGCGAGCGCCGGATTGTAGCCGCCAGTCAGCGCGTCATAGGTCGCCTGCCCCGGATCGATCTCGCGCTCGCTCGCCATCAAAGCGCCGCCGCCGACATCGGCGCCGGAACAGAAGGCGCGGCCAGCGCCGGTGATCAGTACCGCGCGCGCGCCACCAAGATCGGCCAGCGCCTCGCGGATTTCCACGAACATCGCCGGCGGCGCGGCATTGAGCCGATCGGGACGGTTGAGCGTCACGATCAGCACGTCGCCTTTGCGCTCGGTCAATATGTGTTCGTAGGCCATTCGTCCTCCCGTTCCTCCTCTCCCCTTGGGGGAGAGGATAGCGAAGCTTGGCAGCTTGCTGCCTAGCGCAGCTTGGTGAGGGGAAAGCGAAGCGCAGCTTCGCGCGGTCGCTTTGCGACCGCTTACCCCTCACCCAGCTCCGACTAAGGCCGGCTTCGCCGACCTAAGTCTGCGCAACCCTCTCCCACAAGGGGAGAGGGAGTTAAGCTTCAATGCCCCTCCCTGGGCGTCTCCATGATCTCGGTCAGCACCCCGCCCATGTCGCGCGGATGGACGAAGAAGATCGGCGTGCCGTGCGCGCCGATCCGCGGCTCGCCGAGTACCCGCGCGCCCTTCGCCTCGAACCACGCTTTGGCCTCCATAATGTCCGCGACCTCATAGCAAAGGTGGTGCTGACCGCCCGCCGGGTTCTTGTCGAGAAAGGCGCGGATCGGTGAGGCGTCGCCGAGTGGTTCGATCAACTCGATCTGGGTGTTGGGCGTGTCGACGAAACACACTTTCACGCCCTGCGCCGGCAAGTCGAACGGATCGTGGATAACGATCGCGCCCATCACGTCGCGCCAATAGGGAATGGCGTCAGCGATCGAGGGGGTCGCGACCCCGACATGGTTGAGGCGGCCGAGCTTCACTTATCCGCCTTTTCGCCGTCCTTGGGCTCCGGCGCGCGAACCGGCGGCTGACCGAGTGTATAGCCGCACGCCGCCAAAACGGTCGTAATCGGTGCGGCGCTCGCCGGACCGGTGAAAGTGGCGTCCACCGGCTCGCCGGCGGCAGTCGTGGTGTGGAGCTTGATCGTCTTGGCGGCGGCAAGCGCGGTGGTCAGCGTGGTGACGCCGACATCGTCGCGCTGGAAAGCGCCTTGCTGGACGAATTCCCAATTGTCGATCATCGGCGTACCCGCGTCGAAGGTCAGCGACACCGGACGTGCGGGCGGACCGCCGAGCGGCGTGCGGCTGAACACCTGCACCGACACGACATTCGTCTGGCCTGCGTCGCAGCGCACGACGAGCTTGGCGCCGCCATCGGCGGACGAGGCGCCGGTCACCGTCGAGGTGATTGTCGGGTCGGTCTTGGGACGGGTGGTTACCGTCCAGGGCGCAACCGCCGCCGGAGCGGGAGCAGCCTGGAGCAACAAAGCGAGGATCGAGATCATAGCGGACGGCCTTTCGTCAAAGCGGAATGTTGTCGTGCTTCTTCCACGGATTCTCGAGGCTCTTGTTGCGCAATTTGCGCAAGCCCAAAGCGATGCGCCGACGCGTCGAGTGCGGCTGGATCACTTCGTCGATGAATCCCTTGGCCGCCGCGACGAACGGATTGGCGAAGCGCGCTTCATATTCGGCGGTGCGCTCGGCGATCTCTTCCGCTGTCTTGCCGCGGAAGATGATCTCGACCGCGCCCTTGGCGCCCATCACCGCGATCTCGGCGGTCGGCCAGGCATAATTGAGGTCGCCGCGCAGATGCTTCGACGCCATGACGTCATAGGCGCCGCCATAGGCCTTGCGCGTGATGACGGTGATCTTGGGCACGGTCGCCTCGGCATAAGCGAACAGCAATTTGGCGCCGTGCTTGATGATGCCGTTATGCTCCTGCGCGGTGCCGGGCAGGAAGCCGGGGACGTCGACGAAGGTGATGATCGGGATGTCGAACGCGTCGCAGAAGCGCACGAAGCGCGCCGCTTTCTTGGACGAATTGATGTCGAGCACGCCGGCCAGCACCATCGGTTGGTTGGCGACGATGCCGATCGTCCGTCCCTCGATCCGGCCGAAGCCGCAGATCACGTTGCCGGCGTGCTTGGGCTGGATCTCGAAGAAATCGCCTTCGTCGACCGTCTTCCGGATCAGCTCGTGCATGTCATAGGGCTGGTTGGCCGAGGCCGGGATCAGGGTGTCGAGGCTGTCCTCGATCCGGTCCCAGGGGTCCGATGACGGGCGCTCCGGCACCGGTTCGCGGTTCGACGCCGGCAGGAAGTCGATGAAATCCCGCGCGGCGAGCAGCGCCTCGATATCGTCCTCGAACGCATTGTCGGCGACCGAGGTCTTAGTGGTGTGGGTGACAGCGCCGCCCAAAGCCTCCTGCGTCACCACTTCGTTGGTCACCGTCTTCACCACATCGGGGCCAGTGACGAACATGTAGGAGGAATCCTTCACCATGAAGATGAAGTCGGTCATCGCCGGCGAATAGACCGCGCCGCCGGCGCACGGGCCCATGATCAGCGACAGCTGCGGCACCACGCCCGAGGCGAGCACGTTGCGCTGGAACACCTCGGCATAGCCGCCGAGCGAGGCGACGCCTTCCTGGATGCGCGCGCCGCCCGAATCGTTGAGGCCGATCACCGGCGCGCCGACCTTCATCGCCATGTCCATAATCTTGCAGATCTTTTGCGCGTGCCGCTCGGACAGCGAGCCGCCGAACACGGTGAAGTCCTGGCTGAACACGAACACCAATCGGCCGTTGATCGTGCCCGATCCGGTGACCACGCCGTCGCCGGGGATGATCTGGTCCTGCATGCCGAAATCGACGCAATTATGCTCGACATACATGTCGAGCTCCTCGAACGAGCCTTCATCGAGCAGCACGTTCAGCCGCTCGCGCGCGGTCAGCTTGCCCTTGGCGTGCTGCGCGGCGATGCGCTTCTCTCCACCGCCCAATCGGGCCGCGGCGCGCTTCTTCTCGAGTTCGGCGATGGTCGACGACATGGAGACTCCTGATACGGACCGGGCTTCTTTCCCCTAGCAGCCTGCCTTCGCAACTGTAATGTTGCAAACTTGCCGATACTGAGTTTGCAAACTATTCCGGGCGCGTGATCGAGGGCATTCGCCGCATCTTCGCCGGGCATCGTATCCGCGCGCTGCGCCAGCGGCTGGGCTTGAGCCAGCGCGCGCTGGCGGCGCAGCTGTCGGTATCGGTCAGCTATCTGTCGCAGATCGAGAATGGCGATCGCCCGATCACGCCGCTGGTGATGGTCGCGCTGGCCCGTGCTTTTCCCGCCGATTGGGAGACGATCGCCGCCGCCGATGAAGGGATGCTGCTGGTCGACGCGATCGAGGCGTCGAGCGATCCCAGCGTGCCCGATGCGCGGCTCGACGAAGCGACGTTGCGGCGCGGGGCGCGGCAACAACCGCAGCTCGCACGACGCATGGTCGCGCTTCACGCCGCGTTTCGCCGATCGCAGGAGCAATTGCGCGCGTTCGACGACCGGTTCGAGGCGGGCGCGGCCGAAGCGGCGCGCTTTCCCTGGGAGGAAGTGCGGGACTGGTTTCACGCCGAGCGCAATTATGTCGACGCGCTCGACCGCGCGGCCGAGATGATCGCCGAGGAGATGGGCGAGGATGCGATCGATCGCGCCGCGCTGGAGGATCGGCTCGGCCGGGGCTTCGGGATCAGCGTCGTCGCCGATCGCGAACTCGGCGGACCGGTGCGTGCTTACGATCCCGATGCACGCCTGTTGCGCCTCGACCCGGCCTTGCCCGAGGCGAGCCAGCGCTTCGCGCTCGCCCACCAATTGGCGCGGCTCGAATTCGCCGAATTGATCCGCGACATCGCCGGCGACGGGATAGCGTCCGATGCCGGCCGCGCGTTGCTCGCCGCCGGGTTGACCAATTACGCCGCGGGCGCGCTGGTCATGCCTTATGCCCGCTTTCGCGCCACCGCGCGCGAGCTGCGCCACGATATCGACCGATTGAGCCTGCGGTTCGGGGTCAGTTTCGAACAGACCTGCCATCGTCTGTCGACCTTGCAGCGGCCGGGGGCGGCGGGCATTCCGTTCTTCTTCTGCCGCGTCGACATGGCGGGCAACATCACCAAGCGGCATTCGGCGACGCGCTTCCAGTTCGCGCGGTTCGGCGGCGCTTGCCCGCTCTGGGGCGTACACGAGGCGGTCGCGATCCCCGACCGCATCGCCGTCCAGCTCGCCGAAACGCCCGACGGCACGCGTTACGTCTCGATCGCCAAGGGGCTGGTCAAGCCGTCTGGCAGCTTCACCCGCAGCCCGCGCCGCTATGCGGTGACGCTCGGCTGCGAGGAAGCGCATGCCGCCGATTTCGTCTATGCCGACGGCCTCCGCGCCGATGACATGGCCACGCCGATCGGCGTGTCGTGCCGCATCTGCCCGCGACCCGATTGCGACCAGCGCGCCTTTCCCCCGGCGGCGAGCGAGATTCATATCGATCCGGATGCGCGGGGGCCGGTGCCGTATTCGTTCGGTTAGGCGAGCTTTCAATCCTCCCCCGCCAGGGGGAGGTGTCGCCGAAGGCGACGGAGCGCTGATGGCCGGCCGGCTCGATCCAGGCATCGAGCCACGACTTGGATACATCCACTCCACAAAGGATCGTCATCACGGTAACCTGCCTTGTCTGTACGACTGCGGATCAAGCGACTGTTCGGTTGTACGTGACTGCGGCGATGATCCCTGGCTCCGTCCCGGTTGTAGCCTGAGGGGGATCGGGCGACATCGCCGGAACACCGGGGCGGGCGGCCGCCCACCCCCGGTGTTCCATCGCTTCCAACCGAACAATCGGCAGATCGTCCAGATACAAGGGGGAGGAAGCACGACGTTAGAGCGCCGCCTTCCGCCCCCTCCGTCACGCTTCGCGTGCCACCTCCCCCTGGCGGGGGAGGATTTTGAGAGGCCGCAATCGACAGCCGGCATTAATGTACCTGAACGAACCCGACGCGCTCGCGATGATCCGCGACACATTTTGACATTTCCCGGCACAGATCGGCGACAGTTTGGGCCGAAACCGTCTCTCGACCGCTCGATCGGTCGCGTAAGGAGTGAGAGACATGAAAAAGCTGACTGTTATGTTGATGGGGCTGGGCTTCGCCACGGCCGCGTTCCCCGCCGTTTCGGTCGCCGCGCCGTTCGCGCCGCTCAACCAGCGCGCGCAGATGATCCAGTCGCGGATCGACCAGGGCATCCGCTCGGGCAATTTGAATCGCCGTGAGGCTTTCCAGCTGCAAGGCCAATTGCGCGGCATCCAGAAGCTCGAATATCGCTATCGCGTCTCGGGCGGACGGATCGATATGCGCGAACGCGCCGATCTCGAGCGCCGCTACGACGCGCTGAGCGCCAAGGTGCGGTTCGACAAGCATGACGGCCAGCGCCGCTGGTAGTCGGGGTTGCGCAGGAGGGCGCAATGAGAGGGGCCGGGAAACCGGCCCCCTTTTTTATAATAGGCCCTCTCCCGCATTCGGGAGAGGGCTTTTAGCTATTGATATGCTCTCCTTCTCGGGCTTGCCTATCGGTAACGACAGCGTATCGATCGCATCCTTCCCTCCCCATGGAGTCGCCGATGCGTCTTGCTCTTGCCGCCGCCTTGCTCGCCGCCACCTCCGTTCCCGCATTCGCGGCGCCGCTTCATTCCTATTCGGGGCTGGCACTGTCCGCCGCGGGCGATCGTGTCGCCAGCGTCGAGGAAGAGGAAGGCACCGCCGCCAAGCCCGCGCATGGCAGGATCGTCGTGCGGTCGGCCAAGGACGGCAAGATCCTGGCGACGATCGATCCCTGCGCGCAATGCAGCTATTCGGGCCTGACCTTCGGGCCCGGCGGCGCGCTTGCCTATCTGCAGCGCGATCGCGCTAGCGGCGTGGTCGCGCTGGCGCTGGCCGACGGCAAGACGACGCGCACCATCGCCAGCGTGAAGGGCATCGCCCAGACCCCGCGTTTCTCGCCCGACGGCAGGAAGATCGCATTGCTGGTGACGCTCAACGCCGCCAAGGAATCGGGCGCGACCCAGCCCGGCGTGCGGCAAGTCGGCGAGATTGGCGAGAAGAGCGACGAACAGCGATTGGCGGTGTTCAACCTGGCGGGTGCGCCGGTGACCGACGTCAAGCCGGTTTCCCCCGCCGACCGCTACATCTACGAATATAGCTGGACTCCAGACAGCGCCGGCTTCGTCGCGACGACCGCTTTAGGCAATGGCGACGACAATTGGTGGGTGGCGACGCTCGACGCGATCGACGCCGCGACCGGCACGGTGCGCCCGATCGCGCGGCCCAAGACCCAGATCAACGCGCCGCGCGTCTCCCCCGACGGCAAGACGGTCGCCTATATCGGCGGGCTGATGAGCGATTTCGGCTCGGTCGGCGGCGACGTCTGGACCGTGCCGTTCGCGGGCGGGGAGCCGGTCAACGCGACCAGAAACGAAAAGGCCACGGTTACCTCGCTCAGCTGGACCAAAGGCGGCCTACGCGCGACGCGGCTGGCCGGCCCCGACATGCAGATCGCGGCACCGGGGGCCAAGGGCACGACTGTGTTGTGGACGCAACCGTCGAGCTTCGCCGCGGGCGACGGGCGCGCCGCCTATAGCGCCGACGGCGCGACCGTCGCCACGGTCGTTTCCGATTTCGAGCATGCCCCTGCCATCTATGCCGGGCCGGCGCGCGGCCCCCGCAAGATTACCAGCGACAATGACGGCCAGGTCGCGCTGGTGAAGGCGCGCAGCATCAGCTGGAAGAATGACGGTTACGACGTGCGGGGCTGGCTGCTGACGCCGGTCAACGCCGATCCTGCGGTGCATGCGCCGATGATCACGGTCGTCCATGGCGGGCCGGCCTCCGCCAATGTCCCGAACTTCATCGCGACGGGCGGGCTGCCGAGCCTGATCCGTGCCGGCTATTACGTGTTCCTGCCCAATCCGCGCGGCAGCTATGGCCAGGGCGAGGCGTTCACCATGGCCAATCGCCGCGACTTCGGCGGCGGCGACCTGCGCGACATCCTGGCCGGGATCGACGCGGTCGAGAAGGTCGCGCCGGTCGACGACAACCGGCTGGGGCTGACCGGGGGCAGCTATGGCGGGTTCATGGCGATGTGGGCGAACACCCAGACCAACCGCTTCAAGGCGATCGTCGCCGGCGCGGGCCTGTCGAACTGGATCAGCTATTACGGCACCAACGGCATCGACCAGTGGATGATCCCGTTCTTCGGCAAGTCGGCCTATGACGATCCCGAGCCTTATGTGAAGGCGTCGGCGATCACGTACATCAAGAAGGCGCACACCCCGACCTTCATCTATGTCGGCGAGCGCGACATCGAGGTGCCGCCGACCCAGTCGATCGAATATTGGCATGCGTTGAAGGAACTCGGCGTGCCCACCAGCCTGGTGATCTATCCCGACGAGGGCCACGGCATCCGCGGCGCCGAACACGCCGCCGACGTCCAGCGCCGCTCGGTGGCGTGGTTCGACAAATATTTGGGGAAGTAGGGCTCGCGATACGCCAAGCTACTATCGTCATCCCAGCGAAAGCTGGGATCTTTGGCGATGGCGCGACGCAAGAGCCGCATGAGATCCCAGCTTTCGCTGGGATGACGGGAGATTGGGATGACGGAAGTTATTTCAGCGGCTTGCCCGAATCCTTCCAGCGGTCGAGGATCTGCGACGCGCCGGGCAGATTGTCCTCGGCCGGCGGCGGCGTCGCGCGGGCGACGCTAGTGTCCTGATATTTGGGCTGGATCAGCGCGATGTTGGTGCTCGGCGCGGGCGGTACCGCCAGTCCCAGGACACCGGGCGCCGCCATTCCCGGCGTGTAGGCCGCGAACTGGGTCGATGGCAGCGGCGTGAGCGGCGGGGCGATCTTGGCGTGCGGCCCCGGCACCGGCTCGCCGCCGCGATAGCGCGCATTGCTGAAGGCTGCGGGCGTGCCCCAATAGCCTTTCCAGCGGTGGAAGAAATGCATGCCGATCGCGTCGGTCATCACCAGGCTGCGGTTCCAGGCCGGCGTCACCGCATAGGTGTGGTAGTGGGTGGCGAGCCCGACTCCGCGCACGACATAGCCGCTGAGCGCCTCGAGCGCGAAGCGCCGCGCGCGGTCCATCGCCGAGCGCATCGGCACGCGCGCCATCGACCCGTCACAGGCATAGCTGAACTGGCAACCGGTGCTCTTTTCCGATCCCTGATAGACCACCCCGCACACGGTCGAGGGAAAGGCCGGGTGGCGGACGCGGTTGAGGATCACTTGCGCGACCGCGCGCTGGCCTTCTTCGCTTTCCGACGCCGCTTCGTAATAGATCGCGGTCGCCAGGCAATCGAGCGCGCGCGCTTTGTCGAGCGCGCTGGCGCCGGCCATCGAGAAAGGCAAAGCCGGGCGCACGGTGCCGTCGGTATCGGGAGTCAGATCGGCATTGGTTGGGACCGGCAAATCGGGCAGCGCAGTGGTGCCGGTGGTGCCCGCGGTCGGCGCCGCCTGCTCCTCGGCGACGTAGAACAAGGCCGCGCCGGGGAAATGATCCTCGCTCTCATAACCGATCGGCGGCAGCGGCGGCGCCTCCGCCTTGGCCTGGGCGGCATAATAAGCGATCACCGCGGCCTTGGCCGACACGGCGAGCATGGGCACGCCGACCAGCCCCGCGAGCAATGCCACGCGAGTCTGCCGGACCGTCCAGTTGCGCCAATCGATCACTTGCGAGCGGTATCCTTAGCTTGTGCCCGGCACGTCGTCCCGGGCGCGAAGCGCCTTACCGCGAAAAGCTTACCGAAGCGCCCCCGGAATCCGCCGTGTCCCGCGGCGAAACGATTGATGGTTAATGTAATTCTGCGGGGCGGAGCGCCGGCGACGCCCGGCGCGATGCGCAAAGCGCACCGCCCCGCACGGCCGGCGGACGAGGTACAACCTCGATCCGGCCGACGGCTTTGCCGGCGGCGTATAGTTCCGGATGAATCACCTTCCTCGTATTCCTGCGAAAGCAGGAACCCGGGGTGATGAGGTACTTCGCTGCCCTGGGCTCCTGCTTTCGCAGGAGCACATGAACCGCGGATCAGAGCTTCGGACTCACGCCTTCTCCAGCGTGCATTGCAGCGGGTGCTGGTTCTGCCGCGCGAAGTCCATCACCTGGCTGACCTTGGTCTCGGCGACTTCGTAGCTGAACACGCCGCACACCCCGACGCCCTTTTGATGGACGTGGAACATCACCCGAGTCGCTTCCTCGGTGGTCATGCGGAAGAAGCGCTGCAGGCAGAGCACGACGAATTCCATCGGCGTGTAATCGTCGTTGAGCATCAGCACGCGATAGGGCGTCGGCTGCTTGGTCTTCGTCCGGGTACGCGTGGCGAGCCCGACGCCGGTGTCGTTGTCACCGTCGTTGCCGCTGCCGACCCCATCGGGATCGTTGGCCATCATGAAATCGGGGTTTCGCATGTCAGATCGCAAAATATGGCATTGCGGCCCGCCGGGGCAAGAGGGTGCGGCGCACGTTAAGTGCTTTTCGTCGTCGGAGGCGGTGCGGATGGCGGAATGGCTGGCCGGTCAGGATGAGGGACTCATGAAAAAGCGGGCTGCCGGCAAGCCGCCCAATAGCGGCCGTTGGCTTAAACCCGATTGAACCGTCAGATGCGTCATCGCTATGCTAGCGGCATGAGCTACTGGATAAAACGCATCGCGCTAAAAGATGGCGAAGTCGTAACCGAGGCAGAGCTTCGTGAAGACGAGAATCGTTTTGACGGGCCAGCTCCGGTCGTCGGTGATTTGGTCGAGGTTCAGTGTCGCGGTCGCAAGTTCATGGCGCAAGTAGTTTGGGGAAACTGGCCTGATCGCGTTCACTCGGCTGACGCAGTGGTTCCGCTTCGGGTTTCCGAAGTTGGACTTGATCCGGCGACGCCGTTGCGCTTCCCACATGGAGAACAATCTGCATCGCGCGAATGACCGCAAACCACCCAACTTCGGCCGTTAGGCGCCCGTGCCGACCGGCCATTTACGGGCTCGCGCCCCAACTGTTCGGCGCCCACAATCCCTCTCCCTTGGGTGCATCAGGTAAACAGCGCTCCGCGCTGTTTAGGCCACATGCCGGGGGCATGGCCGACCTGATGCAGGAGGGAGCCGCCGAAGGCGGCGGAAGGGTGAGGGCGGCAACGCTAGGTTCCCCCCTGCCCTCACCTTCCCACTCGGCTGCGCCGAGCGGGCCCCTTCCTCTCCCAGTGGGAGAGGAGATTCCACCCGTCGCTCAACCTGCCACAAACGAAAAGGGCGGCCGCCGGATGGCGACCGCCCTTTCGATGTCTCACCGGAAGGTGAAGGTGACGCTTACGCGGCGACCTTGATCTTCTCGGCGGCGAGCGCGACGCGGTTCGAAATCGGCTTGGCGACATCGCCGGCCAGCTTTAGCATCGCTTCGGTGTTCTTCGAGCTCTCGGCGACGAA
>Ga0207654_10001535_pt1 | contig 12153 bp, 7 predicted proteins | sample KBSC64metaG_FD_184355 | JGI IMG/M metagenome (GOLD analysis project Ga0207654, IMG submission 184355) | Corn rhizosphere microbial communities from Kellogg Biological Station, Michigan, USA - KBS C6-4 metaG (SPAdes) (version 2) | ecosystem: Host-associated > Plants > Roots > Rhizosphere > Soil...
CCGAAGTCGACGGTGCCGGCCTTGATCTGGGCGATGCCGCCGCCCGAGCCGATGGACTGGTAGTTGACGTGGTTGCCGGTCTTCTCGGCGAAGCTGGCCGACCATTTCGACAGCACCGGATAGACGAAGCTGGAACCCGCGCCGGTGACGTCCGCGGCAGTGGCGAAACCCGAAAGTCCCGCGGCGGCGGCGCCGAGGACGAATGCGATCTTGCGGATAGCGAACATGACAACTCCCGTGCGTGGATGACCGGAGACTTTTTACCGGTCGCGTATTTCGCGGGGGTGATGGAAAGATTACGGTTCGATGACAACGCCGACAATCACATCGCGTCGCCGCCGATTTCACGCAGGCGCGCATGATCGAAATGGCAGGTGAAAGTGGAGCCCCTGCCCGGCTCGCTTTCGATGCTCAGACTCGCCTGATGCTGGTTGAGCACGTGCTTGACGATGGACAGGCCCAGTCCGGTACCGCCGCTGCCGCGCGAACGGCTTGACGACACGCGATAAAAACGCTCGGTCAGCCGCGACAAGTGTTCGGCGGGAATGCCGTAGCCCGTGTCGGAAACCGAATACTCCGCGCCGGTCGACGTGCGCAGCCAGCGTATGGCGATCGCGCCGCCGGTCGGCGTGTAGCGCACGGCGTTGCTGACCAGATTGGAAAACGCGCTGTGCAAATCCTTCGGCGATCCGAACAGATCGCACTGCGCGCTGTTCTCCAGCGAGATGCGATGGCGACCCTGGCTCAGCGCCTGCGCTTCTTTCTGGACCGAGGCCAGTGTCGGTGCCATCGGCACGTGCTCCTCCGGCAAGTGCCGCTGCATTTCCAGCCGCGACAGGGTCAGCAGATCCTCGACGATCTGGCCCATGCGCCGCGATTGCACGCGCATCTCGTTCAGCACCGGCGCGAGCGCAGGCACTTCCTGCGGATCGAGCAATTCCAGATAACCGTGGATCACAGTAAGCGGCGTGCGCAATTCGTGCGAGACGTTGGCGACGAAATCGCGGCGCACCTGGTCGAGCCGGGCGAGTTCGGTGATGTCGCGCGCGCGCAGCACGCGCTGGCCGTGGCCAAACGCGATCAGCGACGCATTGACGCGAATCTCGGCATCTGCCGGCGCGGAGATGTCATCGGCACGCGCTTCGCCGCTGCGCAGCCAGTCGCCGAGCTTGCTGACTTGCAGGTGCTCGGCCAGCAGCACGCCGCGATCGCCCGGCCAGGTCAAACCCAGCAGCCGCGTGGCCGCGCGATTGATCCAGCGCACGCGGCCGGCGTCGTCGAGCAGCACCAGCGCATCCGGAAATGCCGCTGCCGCGTCGCGCAGGTCGCGCAGTTGCGCAGCGAGCCGGCGCGTGCGCGACGCCATCACGCCACCGTGGCCGAGAACCGGTAGCCGGCGCCGCGCACGGTCTGGATCAGGCAGTCCAGCCGCCACGGCTGCAGGGTCTGGCGCAGGCGGCGGATGTGCACGTCCACGGTGCGCTCCTCGACGTAGACGCTGCCGCCCCAGACGTGATCGAGCAGTTGCGCGCGCGTGTACACACGTTCGGCGTGGGTCATGAAAAAATGCAGCAGGCGGTATTCGGTCGGACCGATGGGAATCGTTTCCGTGCCTGCGTATACGCGGTGCGCGGGACCGTCGATCTTCAATCCGCCGAGTTCGATCATGCCCGCGCCGTCGTCCCCGTGGCTGCGCCGCAGCACCGCCCTGATGCGCGCGATCAATTCGCGCGTGGAGAAAGGCTTGACGACGTAATCATCGACGCCGGCTTCCAATCCGGCGACGCGATCCATCTCCTCGCCGCGCGCGGTGAGCATGATGATCGGCACCTCGGCGGTGAGCGTTTCCTTGCGCAGGCGCCGCGCCAGCTCCAGCCCGCTCATGCCCGGCAGCATCCAGTCGAGCAGGATCAGGTCCGGCACCGTGGCCGCGACGGCAAGCTGCGCCTCGCGCGCATCCGCGGCCGCCATCGGCTCCATGTCGGCCTTGCGCAGCGCGAATGCGACCATGTCGCGGATCGAGCCTTCGTCTTCGACGATGAGAATGCGTTTTTGCACGCGCGGCTACCGGGGCGGTGGATGACGCACATTACACCCGGCGATTATTACCACGAAATGACAGCGTCACCGCGCGCGCGGCCTGGCCGCGCGCCATCGGCATTTTCAGCTCGAACTTGCCCAGGCTATTGCTTCGTCACGTGAACCAATCGTGCCGTCGGTTTGAAAACGACCGGCGGGGCACTCGTGCTGCCGTCTGGACTGACGGTGACGTTTTCCAGAACCCAGCTATCGTTCGCACCGTCGGATCGAACCAGTTCCCAACCGCGGATCTGATTGATAGTCGGTGCGCTAAAACCCGGCGTCGCGAACAGCAACCGCACAGTGGGGCCCGACAATTGCCATTCGCCAAAAAATGCGCCGTTCTTGAGCCTGTTGACCGTGGCCGAGCCGCTGTGGAATATCCAGCCGAAGTACGGCGGGCCGCAACCATTCGGATCGCCGGCCAATAAATCCAACGCTGCGTACGGGCCGTCACAGATAGGCCCATTCACATTGGCAGCGTAGCTGTTGTCGGATACGTCATTCGTCCCACCAAAGCCGCCGGCAGCGCCCGTGGTTTCCATCAGCAGGCTCTCGAAAAACTGCTCCGACGAAGATCCCGTGGCATGCAGGCTTACCAGCCAGATACCAGGGGATTCCTCATTGATGAACTGCACTTCGGTCGTGGTCGCATCGGCGGCAAAATTCATCGAGAACGACGCCGGACCGGTGACGGAAAACGTATACGATTTGCCTTGACGTTCGGTCGTACCCGCGCTTGCGCCAAACGTATACACATCGTAGCCGTAGGGGCTTTCGGTCCCATTTCCACTCGTGACCGGCACCGCGAACGGCGAGGCCAGCACGAAGCCGTGACTGGCGATCGCCGGCACGTCGACCGCAAGCTCCGGTGGCAGTACATCGTTGCCGGCGTATCTGGGCAGGCCCCAGGTATCGGAATAATCAACCGGAGTAGAACAGCCCCCCGGGTAGATGACGTGATGGTCGCCAGAACCATGCACTTCGGTCTGTCCGCCCGGTCCGCGCACCGAACGCACATGAATGGCCATCGTCTCGTCATGCACGAGCACCTGGCCGCCGCAGGATGGAATATTCTGGTAGTAGTCGTCCGCGCCGATAGCGCCACCACCGGACAGCGTCAGCGTATAGCTGCCATCGCCCTGTGCAGCCGAGTCAAGGGTCACAAAGGCGCCACCCACAAGGAAATCTGCCGTGTTTGCATGCGGACGCGCCACATTCGGCTGTTCGACGAAATTGTCAAAGCCGGCCATACCGAAAAGATAGGTGCGGCCGTCATTCCACGGATACGCCGGAATGATCGAAGGATCCGTTGGCAGGCTGGCCTGCACGACGCAAAATGGCGCCGTCGGCGTCGACGAACAATCGACGTTGGCGAGATTGCGCTCGTCCTTATAGAGCTGTTGCGAAGGTGCCAGTGACGCCACAGCAGCGAATATATTCGCGGCGCTTGCCGGCAACGCCTGATCGCTACGACCTACCATTGCAAGAGCGTAGGTGAGGTCCTGCACATAATCCTGATAACTGCGCGCGGCCTTGTAGAACGTGGCTTTGTCGGTGATCGGCGCGAAACCGTTGTAAGCACGCAGCGCACCAGCGAGAGCGGTCGTGCGCGGATTCAGATTCAGAAATGGTTCGTCGGCAAATGCAACCACGCCGGCGTTGGCCAATCCGAGCAGGTGATCACTCGGGCCCAACGGGCTGGCCCAGACCTTGGTTACGTCCGCACCATGGCCGAACGCCATGAGTTCGGCAATCGTTACCGGGGCGAAGTAGCGCGATTCCACCAACAAGCGATAGCTGCCGTCGGTCTGGGTTTGCGTGGTCGCGACATAGTTCCCCAGATGCAACTCGATCGTGGCGTTCGCCAGCGGGCCCGGATAGCCCGCCTTGCCCTGCAGCACGATACCGGACTCGTATCCGCTATTGAAGACGGAATCGGACAAGGACTGAGCCATGGTGCCATGAAACACGAACAAACCCGCCAGCAAGACAGCAAAACTGCGTTTCATGGCTTCTCCCGTGAGCAAATGAAGCATTTGGCACGGATACAGCATCCAACTTGGCTGCGGTACTGAAATATCGTGAAAAATTCTGATATCTTCAGCCAGTGCGTGCCGGCCGCGCCGCGGCGGGCATCCGGGGGGCAGCTTGAATCTGGATTCGCGCAATGCGGGATTCGTGATCGCGGACGACGCGTCGCCTGGGTGTTGGCGTTTCGGCAACATTGAACTCGACGAACATCACGCCAGCGTATGCGTCGACAGCATTCGCGTGGCGATGGATCGCAGCGGCTTCGACCTGCTGCGCTGCCTGATGCGCCACGCCGGCAATACCGTGAGCAAGGACGATCTCATGCGCGCCGGTTGGCACGGCCGCGTCGTCACCGAGAATTCGTTGGCCAAGGCGATCGGGCGACTACGCGTCGCCCTGAACGATCCTGACGGCGAACTGCTGCGTGTCGTGCACGGTTTCGGCTACCGGCTCGTGACGCATGTCGAACGCATCGAACAGGTGGCGATCCGCGCAACCGAAGTGGCGGTCGCGCCCGATCTGCCCGCCGTTCAAACTGCCGCACCGACGAATATGCCGTTGCCACGAAATCGCATGCGCATGGCCGCGATGTTCGCGGCATTGTTCGTCCTGGTGGTGTTGGCGACAGCCGCCGCACTGCGCGCGCCGGCCTTGCGCAGCGAGAACACCACTGGGCCGCGGTCGCTCGCGGTATTGCCTTTCGTCGACCTGAGTCCTGCGCACGACCAGCAGTATTTTTCCGATGGCCTCGCCGACGAGTTGCTCGACGATCTTGCGCATCTGCCGCAGATCAAGGTCGCCGCACGCACGTCTTCGTTCGCGTTCCGCGGCCAGCAAGCGGACATCCAGACCATCAGCAAGCAGTTGCATGTCGATACCGTACTCGAAGGTAGCGTGCGCGAATCCGCCGGGCGCATCCGTGTCACCGTGCAATTGATCGACGCTGAAAACGGCTATCACCGCTGGTCGCAAACCTACGATCGGCCGGTTACCGAACTGTTCGCGATGCAGGACGAGATCACCCGCGCGATCATCAGCGCATTGCGCATCGAACTGCTGCCGGAGCAACTGCACAATCTCGCGCAGCGCGGCACCGACAATCCCGATGCGTACCAGGAATACCTTCTCGCACGCTACGTTTACAAGGACGACGAAACCGCGAATCGTCGCGCAATCGCGCATCTGGAGCGCGCGGTGAAACTCGACCCGCACTACGTCGATGCATCGCTGCTGCTCGCCGACATGCTCAGCTTTTCGGGCATGTATGCGGACAACGCAGAAGAAGCGTTGGCCGGCAAGCGGCGTGCGATGGAGATTCTGGACGGGATCATCGTGCAGGCACCACAGAGCGCCGAGGCCTACTTCATTCGTGCCGAGCGCAAATACGCGCATTGGTGGGACTGGGCAGGCGCGCGCGTCGACATCGAACTCGGCAAGGCGCGCAGTTCTCCGGACTCCGACACCTACCTGCGCGCGCGCTGTCGTCTCGAGGCCGCGTTGGGCGATCTGCATACCTCGATCGCTTTGGCGCAACGCGCCACGCAACTCAATCCGCAGTCTGGCTGGGCCTGGACGGTGATGGGTTACCACTACATCGGACAGGGCAATTTCGGTCAGGCACGCGATGCGCTCGCGCAGGCAGTGCAGAACGCGCCACTCGACGAACATGCGCACTACTATCTGGGACTCGCCGAACTGTTACAAGGACACGCCGCAGCCGCGATTCCGCATTTCGAAGACAGCGCACATGTGCTGCGCCTTACCGGGCTCGCCCTCGCGCATCACACGCTTGGGGACGCTGCCGCATCGGAGCGGCAACTACAATTGTTGATCGCGCGCTACGGCCACATCCTGCCCTATCAGGCAGCCGAGGTTTACGCGTGGCGTGGCGAGAACGACAAGGCTTTTCAATGGCTGGATCGCAGTTATGAGCTGCACGATGCCAGCTTCATGTACCTGAAATTCGATCCGCTGCTGCGTGGCCTGCATGCGGACTCGCGCTTTGGCGCACTGCTGGCGAAACTGAATCTGCCGCCACTGCTCGCCGACGTTACGCATTGAGGCGGGTCGCATCCACTACAATGCGCGTTCGCTTCTTGCCCGCGCACCGATGAATCGCGACGATCTGGCTCAACATACCCCCCTCATGCGCCAATTCTTCGCCGCCAAGGCGGAGTATCCGGACACGCTGGTGTTCTTCCGCATGGGCGATTTCTATGAGCTGTTTTACGACGACGCGCGCAAGGCGGCGCGCTTGCTCGATCTCACGCTGACGCAGCGCGGCGCGTCGGCGGGCGCGCCGATTCCGATGGCGGGCGTGCCGTATCACGCGGCCGAAGGTTACCTCGCGCGTCTGCTCAAACTCGGCGAGTCGGTGGCGATCTGCGAACAGATCGGTGATCCGGCACTGGCCAAGGGATTGGTCGAACGCAAGGTGGTGCGCGTGGTCACGCCGGGAACGGTCACCGATGAGGCGCTGCTAGAAGAGCGCCGCGACAATCTGTTGCTCGCCATCGCGGCGGGCAAGACCAGTTACGGATTGGCGTGGATCGACCTCGCCGGCGGGCGTTTTCTTCTGAGTGAAATCGCCGACACCGAGGCGCTCGCGTCCGAACTCGCGCGACTCGCGCCTGCGGAAACGCTGGTCGGCGAGGATGTCGCCTGGCCCGCTTTCGTAGCCGCCCTGCCCGGTCTGCGCAAACGCCCGCCGTGGCATTTCGACGCCGAAACCGCGCAGCGCCAGTTGTGCGCGTTTTTCAAGGTGCGCGATCTGTCCGGTTTCGGTTGCGAACACCTGCCGCTGGCCGTTGCAGCGGCGGGTGCGTTGCTCGGCTATGTCGAGGAAACGCAAAAGTCCGCGCTGCCGCATCTGTCCGGACTCGCTGTGGAAAACGCCGGCGAGACGATCACGCTGGACGCGGCAACGCGGCGCAATCTCGAACTCGACACGCATGCGAGCGGGCGCATCGAAAACACACTGCTCGGCGTGCTCGACGAAACCGTAACGCCGATGGGCGCGCGCACACTGCGGCGCTGGCTGCACCGGCCGCTGCGCGATCATACGACGCTGCGCCGTCGCTATCAGGCCATCGACGCGCTGATCGAACAACGCCGCCTTGAAAACTTGCGTGACGTGCTGCGCGGGATCGGCGATCTCGAACGTATCTTGTCGCGCGTGGCCCTGCGCAGCGCGCGTCCGCGCGATCTGTCGACACTGCGCGATGGCTTGCTCGCGGCGCCGAAGTTGCGGCAAGCACTTGAGCGGTGCGACTCGCCATTGATCGCGGAATTGCTCGAACGCATCGGCGAGCATTCCGACACCGCACAACATCTCGCTCGCGCCATCCTCGAACAACCACCGGCGCTGCTGCGCGACGGCGGCGTGATCCGTCCGGGCTTCGACGCCGAACTCGACGAACTGCGCATGTTGTCGACGAATGCAGACCAATTTCTCATCGACCTTGAAGCGCGCGAAAAAGCCGCCACCGGCATTCCGACGCTCAAGGTCGGCTACAACAGCGTGCACGGTTACTACATCGAGATCAGCAAGGGGCAATCCGACAAGGCGCCGACGCACTACACGCGACGGCAAACCCTGAAAGGCGCCGAGCGTTACATCACCGAGGAATTGAAGGCGTTCGAGGACAAGGTGCTGTCCGCACGCGAACGCGCATTGATGCGCGAACGTGCGCTCTACGACGGACTGCTGGATTTTCTCGGCGCGCGCCTCGAACCGCTCAAACGCGCCGCCGCCGCGATGGCCGAGTTCGACGTACTGGCGAACCTCGCCGAGCGCGCCGACGCGCTGAACTGGAAAGCGCCGACGCTCACCGACGCGGACGGCATCCGCATCCTGCGCGGACGCCATCCGGTTGTCGAACGCGTGCGCAGCGAGCCGTTCGAGCCGAACGATCTCGCACTCGACGACGGCCGCCGCATGCTCGTCATCACCGGTCCGAACATGGGCGGCAAAAGCACCTACATGCGCCAGAACGCGCTGATCGTGCTGCTCGCCCACATCGGCAGCTTCGTACCGGCGGATGCGGCCAGAATTGGCCCCATCGACCGCATCTTCACGCGCATCGGCGCCGGCGACGATCTGTCGCGCGGGCAATCGACGTTCATGGTCGAGATGAGCGAGACCGCCAACATTCTCCACAATGCGACAAAGTATAGTCTTGTGTTGATGGATGAAATCGGCCGCGGCACATCGACCTACGATGGCCTCGCGCTCGCGCAGGCCTGCGCTGTCGAACTCGCCACGCGCAATCGTGCGTTCACGCTGTTCGCCACGCATTATTTCGAGTTGACCGATCTCGCCGGACAATATCCTGGCATCGCCAATGTGCATCTGGATGCTGTTGAATACGGCGACGATTTGGTGTTCATGCACGCAGTGAAGGATGGTCCCGCCAGCCGAAGCTTCGGCCTGCACGTCGCAGCGCTCGCGGGCGTGCCGAAGAACGTCATCGTCGACGCGCGCCACCATCTTGCAGCGTTGGAACAGCGACACGCCGTAGTGGAACGCTCATCGGATTCCGTCGCATCCGTCGACGCCTCGCCGCAGATGGGATTGTTCGCGCCGCCCGCACCATCCGCCGCGGAACTCGCATTGCGCGAACTCGATCCGGATGCGATGACGCCGAAGGATGCGCTCGATGCGCTTTACCGGCTGAAGAAGCTGGTCTGACCGCGCATTCTTTGTTTTACGAAAGAACAACAATCGCGGCTTCGTCGGCGGCTAGACTGTCCCGCCAACCCGCAGGAAGATGCCTATGTCGCTGCCGTTCCGCTTTGTTCTCGGATTTGCCGCCGCCGTTGCATGCGGCGCCCACGCACAGCAGCCAAAAGCAGCCCTCGACGCATACGCCGAACCCGGCAAGCTGATTGCGATCGACGCCAACCGTCGCTTGAATCTGCGTTGCAGCGGCGAAGGCTCGCCAGCCGTCATTCTCGAGAGCGGCAACAACGCCGACTCGATGACATGGTTCAAGGTGCAGCCGGGAATCGCGAAGTTCACGCGGGCGTGCTCGTACGATCGCGCCGGCACCGGATTCAGCGATGGCGGCCCGCTGCCGCGGAACGTCGACACGAATGCGGATGATCTCGCCGCGCTGATCCGCGCGGCCCACATCGCGACGCCCGTGGTCCTCGTCGGCCACTCCTACGGCACGAACATCGTGCGGCGTTTCGCGGACAAGCACGCGCGCGACGTGGCCGCGCTCGTGCTGCTCGATCCGCCGCCCCAAAACGTGGGCGAGTTTTCGCCCGAGTTCGAAAAGGCGGACGCCGCGCAACGCGACGCGATGCTGGCCGCCGTGAACAACTGCGAAAAGGCGGCCGAAACCGGAAAGCTCGATGCGCAACTGCCGGAATTCAAGGACTGCCTGCGCCCGCCCAATCCACAGTTCAGCGCCAGGCTCAATGCCGCGATGCATGCGAACAAACTGCGGCCGGCGTTCTGGCGAACGATCGTCTCGATCGCGGAAACGAACGTCGATCTCTACCGGCAGCCGGTGTCGAAGTCGGAAACGCACGGCGCGATTCCGCTGCTGATCCTGCAACCCGATGCGCCGTTCGAAGACGTGCCGCCGGAATTCCGCAAGGCGATGGAACAGGCGCGACTGAAGACGCAACAGGCGATAGCGGCGACATCCAAACGCGGCAAGATCATTCCCGTCGCGCATTCGTCGCACGACGTGCAGATCGACCGGCCGGACGCCGTGATCGAGGCGGTGCGCGCCGTCGTCCGACCCTGACGCCATGGATCTAGTCGGATAGCGCTGCGTTGCCGAGAAAATCCGCGAACGCCCTTACCGCCGAATCATCGTCGAACAGACGCGATTGCTGCGCACGTATCGTTTCGCGCAAGGCGTCGCGCCGTGTCGCGTCGCCGATCAAGGCGACGGCCTTGGCGATGTAATCGTCTTCGCTGGTCGCGATCAGTTCTTCGATTCCAAGCATGCGCAACATGGCGGATGTCTGTCGACCACGCGCCATCGTGCCTTCCCACGCCAGTACCGGCGTGCCGACGCGAAAGGCGTCCAGGCTAGTGCCACCGCCGGAAAACCACGGCGAATCCAGGACCAGCGGCGCGCGCGCGATGCCAGCCAGATAATTCGCATGCGTTTGCACCGGCAGAAAAACCAGATGTCTGGCCGGATCGAGTTTGCGTGCGGAGAACGCGGCCTCGATGCGCGCGCGGAATACGCGCATCAATGGCGGATTACGCGTGAAAAACCCGATACGCGCGCCGGTTTCAGCGGCGATATGTGCGAGCGTAGCGTCGTATGACGGAATCAGTTTGATGAAATTCTGCAAGCACAGGATCAGCGGCGCGCCCTCGGTCTGCGCGTCGAACCAGGCGCCATCGCCCGGCATTGGCGGCGGCAGCGGCTGTGTGCCGAGTCCCGGCAGGCGCACCAGTTTTTCGCGATAGTGCGCATCGCCATCGGGCGGTTCGAGCTCGGCGCCGCTGAGAAAATAGTCGATGTTCGGCGCGCCGCTGGTCGCCGGATGACCGTACAGCGCGCATTGCACCGGCGCGAGCCGCAAGCCGGCCAACGCCTGATGTTTCGGGTCCATGCCGATTTCCGGATACACGAGCACGTCGAGCTGCGCTTGCCGCACTTCGCGAGCGAGCGTGAGCGCATCGGCCTGGGTCTGCACGAATCCGGAAACGCCGGCGGCGATGCGGCGCGTGTTGTCGTCCTCGCCGCCGCCGTGCCAGATGCGCACGTCAAAGCGTTCGCGATCCAAGCCTTCGATCAACTGCGTAAAATAGCGCGACACCGTGTGCTGCATCAAATGACTCGCAACGATGCCGACGCGCACGCGACCGCCGTGTGCGCGCGGAATCCAGTCGCAAGGCGCGGCCAGTTCCGGGGCGGCGCCAGACATGACTTGCGAAACCAGATCGCCGAACCGGCATTGCAGCGCGGAGTTGTCGCGCGGCTGGTAATGCAGATGGAACGGCGCGACGCTGGCCGCTGCGTGGACGGCTTCCCGGATCGCTGCAGGCGTATCCAGTTTCAGCCCGCGTCGCAATTCGTCGATGCCCGCGCCAAAACGCTCGCGCGTCGCGTCGATTTCCGCGTCGTCGCGATAGATCGCGGGCAAGGTCAATGCACGCAACCAGCGCACGCGCTCGCCGAATCCCGACGGCGGTTTTGTCGTGGCGAACAATTGACGCGACGCATCGGTTTCGCCGCCCTCATTGAGCGCCAACGCTAGTTCCAGCGCCGTCGCCGCATCGCCGCGATCGAACTCTAGCGCCCGCCGCAAAGTCGGAATCGCGTTGTCGATGTCGTGCAGCAGGCGTTGCGCTACGCCCAATGTTTTCCACCACAGCACTTGTTCCGGTTCATGTGCGACAGCGGCGCGTGCAAAGCGCACGGCGTCGGATTGGCGGCCAAGATCGGAAAGCAGTAGTGCGAGGTTGCCGTTGGTCTGCGCGCGATCCGGCGCCACGCGCTGCGCCAGTTCGGCGAACGGCAACGCGTCGCTCAAGCGCTCATGTCGGCGCAACAGATTGCCCAGATTCGTCGCGGCATCGGCATGGTCAGCGCGCCATGCGAGCACCTGCCGGTAACAACGATCGGCCTCGGCTAGTTTTTCCGCCGCCTCGAACGCAATGCCGAGATTGAACATCGCGTCGATGTAGCCGCCGCGCACGGCCAGCGCCTGCCGGAACGCCGCGATGGCCTCGGCGTGCTTGCCACTGTGACGCAGCGCGACGCCAAGATTGTTGTGCGCTTCGGCGAATGCGGGGCGCACGCTCACGCAGGTGCGCAGATGCTTGGCCGCGAGCGCGGGATTGCCGGACTGCAGTGCCGCGACGCCAAGCAAATGCCAGGCGTCGGCGTTGGCCGGATCGAGCTTGGCGGCACGTTGGTAATGGCTTTGCGCGAGACCAATCTGACCGGCACGGTGTAGCGCCGCGCCCTTGTGCAGTTGTTCGAGCGCCAGGCGCTTGTCGTCGGCGCTCATGCAGCGGTCATCCCGTTCGAAATCAGGCCGTCAACAGCGCGTTTACGCGGC